>Ga0154441_1207_pt5 | contig 16999 bp, 12 predicted proteins | sample RifGroC2_FD_115945 | JGI IMG/M metagenome (GOLD analysis project Ga0154441, IMG submission 115945) | Candidatus Rokubacteria bacterium GWC2_70_16 | reverse complement strand
CCGCCGCCCCGCCCGCCGCAACCGGGCTCGCCGTCGCCCCGCCCGCGTCGCCGGCCGGCGGCCCGTCGCGGGTGTCGGTGGAGCTCACCATTCGCTTCGCCCAGGGGGACGGGGCGGTGGGCTGGATCAACGGTGTGGCGCTGATCCCGGAGGGCGGGACGACGGGCCCCGAGGCGCTCGGGCGCACCGACGGAAAGCGCGCGGTGGCTGCCTCGTTCCGCTCGGTGGAGACGGGGCGCGTCTACACGGTGCACGTCTCCAGCGGACTGCACCGCTGGCCGGTGGGCCGGCTCGACCTGCGCTCGCCGGCGGGGCCGGTGACGGCGACGGTGGACGCGCCGGCGGCGGCGGGCCGGGACGGTGGTGCGCCGGCGGCCGCGGCGCAGGCCGGGGCGGCGGCGGGCAAGCGGTGCGACCCGCGCCTGCCGCGCTACGCGCAGAAGGGCTGCGTCGAGTGACGGGCGCGGCGGCGCCCGCGAGCAGGGGGACAACCGAACACCCGGGGCGAGGATCCGGGTCAAGGAGGGGAACATGCTCAGGCGAATCGTGATCGGTGCGGTGCTCTTCTCGTGGCTCGGGATGGGGACGGCGCTGGCGCAGCAGGTCGGGCGGATCTGTGATCCCTGCGATCCCGCAGACCTGCGCAGCGACATGGTCGTGAACTCCTACTGGTTCGCGTTCGGGCGGCGCCCCAACGACGCCGAGCTGCGTTACTGGATGTCCCAGCCGGCACGGGACCCCAGGATGGCCAGCCCGGACGCGCTGCTGCGCAACCACCTCAACTGGCTGCGGGGTGCCAGCGCCGAGCAGTGGGAGACGGCGCGGCGGGCGCTCCGCGAGGCCCTCGGCGGCGTGGCCGGGATGGAGCAGGACCCCGTCATCAAGAACGCCGTGGTGGACATGATGGCCGGCCGGGAGGGGGGAGGGTTCAGAGGGCTCGTCAAGTACCTGCGTGACCCGGGCGTCCGCCGCTACTACGTCGATCTCGCCCAGCGTGCCTCGGCGGCGGCCCGGCCGGTCGCGCGGCCGGTCACACAGCCGGCCCCGCAGCGCCCCACGCCGCCGCAGGTACAGGTGCAGGCGCCCAAGACAGTGGACGACCTCGGCAAGCTCTCGCTCCGCCTGTCGCCGGCCGACATCCAGAAGCTGCTCTCGCTCACCGTCGCGGATCCGATCACCACGAGCAATCCCCTGATCGGGAACGCCGGGGCCGGGCTCACCGCCAACGGCGGCGCCGCTCTCACCCAGGTCGAACCGTTCACCATGCCCATCGGCAACAACTTCACGATGCCCATCGGGAACAACCTGCGAAGCGTGCAGGCGAACGTCGCCCCGGCGCAGATGGTGACGGACGCCTTCCGGCAGGCGTTTGGGCGGGGCCCCTCACAGCAGGAACTGGCCACCTGGGTGGACTTCAAGCGGAGGTACCCGGGGAGCACGGTGGCCAGCTCGACGGCAAACCTGGCCCAGGCGCTGGGGTACGTGCTCAGGCTCCCCGCCGGCGAAGTCCAGCGCCAGCAGATGACGCGGACGGCGGCGTCCCAGGTGTTCGGGCGCGCGGCCGCCGCGAGCGAGCTCCAGAGGTGGAGCGAGCGCATCCGCAGCGCGGGCATGCCCTTCGGCCAGCTGGTGGCCGCGATGCGGAGCGAGGGTGCACCGCGAGCCGAGCCGGCGGCTCAAGGCCACCGGCCGTCGCCTGGAGGCCGCCATGCGCAGCCGCCGCGGTCGCGCGGTTAACCCGCCGGGGTCAGGTCCCGAAATGCGGGGTTCGCGATGCCCCGGACCCGCCGGCGCGCGACGGCGCCCGGCGGGAGTCCCATGAGCCGCATGAGGTCGCGCTCGCTGGAGCACCGGAGGATGTCGAGGCCGCCGGCGAGACCGGTGGTCCCCGCGGTCCGCGGGGGCAGGGGAATACCGATGACGCGGGGCGGGCTGATCCTCGCGCTCGTCACCGCGGCGGTGCTGGCCGTGGAGGTGCCGCGGCCCGAGGCCGGGCGCCCCGCGATGAAGTGCCTCGAGGGGGAGAGCGCCGAGCAGTGCGCGCGGCGCCACCAGGCGAGCGCACAGACCGAGCGCGCCATGCAGCGCGTGCGGGCCACCTATCAGCAGGTGCTCGGGCGCTCGCCGGCGCAGGAGGAGGTGGATGTCCATCTCCGGATGCAGGGGCCGTGGAGCGTCTGGGGAGCCGACGAGGCCATGTTCAGGGCCGCCGTGCGCCTCCTGGACCGGGCCGACAGGCAGTATCCGCGTCACGGGCGCATCGTCGTCAAGGGCTGGGCGGAGATCCCGCAGTGGCTCCCCGACGATAACTGGCTCAGACGCCACGCCGAGCTCCTCGGGCGCGGGGCGCTGAACGACTCGTCACTGCGCACGGAGCTGGCAGATCGCACGGCGACCTGGGCCATCGAGCGGGCGTTCGAGGCGGAGATCAGGGCGCAGCCGGCGCTCCGCCCCTTCCTGCTGGAGCCATCGGGGCGCGTCTGGACGCTCGCCCGCAAGCAGGTGGATCAGGGCACGGCGCCGGGCATCAATGGCCTCGTGAAGTGGCTGCAGGCCGAGCCGCAGGTTCGCAAGGAGGTCGCCGAGCTGCCGCGGCTCGAGCGGGACGCTGCCGTGGCCGCCCTCGAGGCCGCGTTCATGAACGAGGTGAGGCAGTGGCCGGCGCTGGGGGCCTATCTGCGCAACGAGCGCGGGCAGCCACTGAAGCAGGCGCTGGCCGACCTGCGCGCCGGGCACGAGGGCGGTGGCCCGGGGGGCATCCGCCGCTGGCTCGCGCGCCCGGAGGTGCGCGAGCGCTACTGGGGGGCACACCAGATCGGCAGCCGCGTGGCGAGCCTCGAGCGGGAGGCGGTGGTGTTCGCGCTCCGGGACGCCTTCGAGCGGGAGCTCGGGCTCTTCCCGGAACTCCTCGGCTATCTGACCTCCCCCGCCCAGCCGCCCTTCCGCACGGCGCTGGTGGACCTCCGCGCCGGGCGCGAGGGAGGCGGGGCGGCAGGCCTCGCGGCGTACTTGAAGAAGCCCGGAGTCCGTGACTATTACTGGACCGCGCTTGGCATCGCCCGGCAGTACGCGGTGGAGGAGCGCGAGGCCGCCCGGCGGGCGCTGGCCGAGGCCTTCGCCCGCGAGCTGCGCTCGCAGCCCGACCTCATGGCCTATCTCGGCGACGAGAGCCAGCCGCCGCTCCGAACCGCGCTGGTGGATCTCCGGGCGGGGCGTGAGGGCGGCGGGGCTGCCGGCATCGCCGCGTATCTCGGGAAGCCCGGGGTGCGCGACTACTACTGGACGGCCCTGGGCATCGCGCAGGCGTCAATGAGGCTGACAGCGCGGGACGTGGCGCGGGACGTCGTGCAGGCGGCGCGGAAGCGTTACGGGGAGGCGGTGGTGCTGCTGAGCGCCCTCAGCAACAAGTGCGTGAGCCCGGTCGGCGCAGCCGACGGGGCGCCGCTGCAGCTCGTCGAGTGCACGGGCTACGCCGACCAGCGCTTCGTGTGGGCGGAGGACCGGACCCTCAGGCTCCACGGCAAGTGCGTCGAGGCCTCCGGCGGACAGGGGCGGGACGGCGACGCCATCGTGCTCCGGGACTGCCGCGGGGGCGCCAACCAACAGTGGGGACAGGACGCGGACGGGCACATCAAGGGCATCCACGGGCGGTGCCTGGACGTCGAGAAGGAGAGCGTCGCGGCGGGGGCGAGGCTCGTGCTCTGGCAGTGCAAGCGGCCCGTGGCGCGCAACCAGCAGTGGCTTGTGGGGCGGCAGCTCGGTTTCGCCTACGTCTTCTTCCGGCCCAACATGCCCGTGATCGCGGGCCACGTGGGCTGGGGCTACCAGCAGGCCGACGGCAAGTACCGCGCGGGCGCAGTGGACGGGACAGGCTTCTGGCCCTACATCCCGGGGAAGAACGACCCGACGGACGAGCGCGGGTATCACTGGATCAAGACCTTCGATACCGAGTCGGCGATGAAGGAGCAGTTCCGGCGCTGGGGCGAGGGCACGAAGGACGCGCAGTACACGGAGGTCCGGCGCATCGCCGTGATCAACCCGAACTACGACGCCGCGCGCGCCAAGGCGGACGCCTTCGTCGGGTCCGGCTACCTCGTGCTCGTGAAGAACTGCATGGACGAGACCAACGCGGTGGTCCAGGCCTACGGCGCCAAGGGATTGCCGTGGCCGCAGACGAACTGGTTCCCCTACGTCTGGTTCGGCAACATGGCGAGCACCGCCCACCACCGTCTCTAGGTCCGGGTCAGGTCGCGACCTTGGAGATCGCTGGCACTCCGGACGCGCCAGGCGACGGCGCGGGAGCGGGCTACAGCGGGGCGGGGAGGTCGGAACGGCCCATGAGGTAGAGATCCACGCCGCGGGCGAGGCTGCGCCCCTCGGCGATGGCCCAGACGATGAGCGACTGGCCGCGCTGCATGTCGCCGGCCGTGAAGACGCCGGGCACGCTGGTCCTCCAGTGGGCGTCGCGCCACACGGTGCCGCGCTCGGTGAGGCGCAACCCGAGGGCCTCCAGCATGCCCGGGCGCTCGGGGCCCACGAAGCCCATGGCCAGCAGCACCAGGTCACAGGCCAGCGTGAAGTCGGTGCCGGGGCTGTCCTTGAAGGTCAGGCGGCCGCCGTCGCGGACGGGCTCCACCTCCACGGCCTCCAGTGAGCGAACGCGTCCCTGCGCGTCGCCCAGGAAGCGCTTGGTCGAGACGGAGAAGAGGCGCTCGCCGCCCTCGGCATGGGCCGAGGAGACGCGGTAGATGTTGGGCCACTGCGGCCAGGGGTTGTCGGGGGCGCGCTCGGCGGGCGGGCGGGGGAGGATCTCGAGCTGGTGGATGGACCGCGCGCCCTGGCGGTGGGCGGTGCCGAGACAGTCGGCGCCGGTGTCGCCGCCCCCGATGATGACCACGCGCTGGCCGCGCGCGCTGATGAAGCGCTCGTCGGGGATGCTCTCGCCCTGGCAGCGCCGGTTCTGTAGCGTGAGGTACTCCATGGCGAAGTGGATGCCGGCATGCTCCCGGCCGGGAATCGGCAGGTCGCGCGGCGCGGTAGCGCCGCCGGTGAGCACGAGGGCGTCGAACTCGCCCCGCAGCCGCGCCACCTCCACGTTCACGCCCACGTGCGCGCCCGTCACGAAGGCCACGCCCTCGGCCTCCAGCTGGCGGAGCCTCCGATCGAGCAGGCGCTTCTCGAGCTTGAACTCGGGGATGCCGTAGCGGAGGAGGCCGCCGGGGCGGTCGTCGCGCTCGAAGACGGTGACGGCATGTCCCGACCGGGCCAGCTGCTGGGCCGCGGCCAGCCCGGCGGGGCCCGAGCCCACGATGGCGACGGTCTTGCCGGTGCGGACCACCGGCGGCTCGGCCCTGATCCAGCCCTCCTCCCACGCGCGGTCCACGATGGCCAGCTCGACGGCCTTGATGGTCACCGGGTCGTCGTTGAGGCCCAGGACGCAGGCGCCCTCGCAGGGGGCGGGGCAGAGGGTGCCGGTGAACTCCGGGAAGTTGTTCGTGGCGTGGAGGCGGTCCATGGCCTCGCGCCAGCGGTCCCGGTAGACGAGGTCGTTCCAGTCGGGGATGAGGTTGCCGAGCGGGCAGCCCTGATGGCAGAAGGGGATGCCGCAGTCCATGCAGCGGGCGCCCTGCTTCCGGAGGGCCTCCTCGGGGTGGGGCAGCAGGACCTGCTCGAAGTCGCGCACCCGCTCCTCGACGGGGCGGTACGGCTGCCTGTCCCGCTTGAACTCCAGGAATCCGGTGACCTTACCCATGCGCGGCTGGGGTCAGGTCTTGCAATCCAGCATTTTCGGGACTGTGTTGGAATGCAAGACCTGACCCCCTCAGTGGGCGCTGGCCATCACGGCGTCGTCCACCGGGATGCCCGTGTCCTGCGCCTTCTTGATGGCGGCGAGGACGCGCTTGTAGTCGCGCGGCATGACCTTGACGAACTTCTGCTGGCTCTGCTCCCAGGCCACGAGGAGGCGGGCGGCCACGGGGCTCTGGGTGTAGCGGATGTGGCGCGCCAGGAGGTCCTTGACCGTCTCGACGTCCTCCACGTCCACGAGCGGCTCGAGGTCCACCATGCCGGGGTTGCAGCGCCGCTTGAAGTCGCCGCTCCCGTCCAGCACGTAGGCGATGCCCCCGGACATGCCCGCGGCGAAGTTGCGCCCGGTGCCGCCGATCACCACCACGCGCCCGCCCGTCATGTACTCGCAGCCGTGGTCGCCCACGCCCTCGACCACGGCCAGCGCGCCGCTGTTGCGCACGGCGAACCGCTCCCCGGCCACCCCGCGGAAATAGGCCTCGCCGCCCGTGGCGCCGTAGAGCACCACGTTGCCCACGAGGATGTTCGCCTCGGGGACGAAGGTGGCCTCGCGCGGCGGGTAGACGATGATCTTGCCGCCCGAGAGCCCCTTGCCCAGATAATCGTTGCTGTCGCCCTCGAGGGTCAGCGTGATGCCGCGCGGGACGAAGGCGCCGAAGGATTGCCCGGCCGACCCCGTGAAGTGCAGGCGAATGGTGTCGTCGGGGAGCCCCTGGCCGCCGCGGAGCCGTGTGACCTCGGAGCCGAGGATGGTGCCCACGGTGCGGTTCACGTTGCGGATGGGCAGGCGCACGTCCACCGCCTCGCCGCGCTCCAGCGCCGGGCGGCAGAGCGGCAGGAGCGTCGTCATGTCCAGGGAGTGCTCGAGCCCGTGCTCCTGCTCCACCACCTTGCGGATCGCCACCTCGGGCCCCACCGATGCTCGGTGGAGGATCGCGGAGAAGTCGAGCCCGCGCGCCTTCCAGTGGTCCACGGCGTGCCTCACATCGAGCCGGTCCACGCGGCCGATCATCTCCGCCATGGTGCGGAAGCCCAGGCGCGCCATGTGCTCCCGCACCTCCTGGGCGAGGAAGCGGAAGAAGGCCTCCACGTGCTCCGGCCGGCCGGTGAACCTCGCGCGGAGCTTCGGGTCCTGGGTGGCGATGCCCACGGGGCAGGTGTTGAGATGGCAGACGCGCATCATCACGCAGCCCAGCACCACCAGCGGGGCGGTGGAGAACCCGTACTCCTCGGCGCCCAGCAGGGCCGCGATCACCACGTCGCGGCCGGTCTTCATCTGCCCGTCGGCCTGCACGATGATCCGGTCGCGAAGCTTGTTGAGCACGAGCACCTGCTGGGTCTCGGCCAGCCCCAGCTCCCAGGGGACGCCGCCATGCTTGATGGAGGTGAGCGGGGAGGCGCCGGTGCCGCCGTCGTGGCCCGAGATGAGGACCACATCCGAGTGCGCCTTGGAGACCCCCGCGGCCACCGTCCCCACACCCACCTCGGCCACGAGCTTCACGCTGATCCGCGCCCGGGGGTTGGCGTTCTTGAGGTCGTGGATGAGCTGGGCGAGGTCCTCGATGGAGTAGATGTCGTGATGCGGCGGCGGGGAGATGAGCCCCACGCCGGGCGTCGAGTGGCGCACGCGGGCGATCCACGGGTAGACCTTGTGGCCGGGGAGCTGGCCGCCCTCGCCGGGCTTGGCGCCCTGGGCCATCTTGATCTGCAGCTCCTCGGCGTTGATCAGGTACTCGCTGGTGACGCCGAAGCGCCCCGAGGCCACCTGCTTGACGGCGCTGCGGCGCCAGTCGCCGCTGGGGTCGCGCGCGTAGCGGGCCGGGTCCTCGCCGCCCTCGCCCGTGTTGGAGCGACCGCCCAGGCGGTTCATGGCGATGGCCAGCGTCTCGTGCGCCTCCTGGCTGATGGAGCCGTAGGACATGGCCCCCGTGGCGAAGCGCCGCACGATGGACTCCACCGGCTCCACCTCCTCCAGGGGGAGCGGTGCCGCGGCCCACTTGAAGTCGAAGAGCCCGCGCAGCGTGGCCAGGTGGCGACTCTGGTCGTTCACCGCCTCGGTGTACTCCTGGAAGATCCGGTAGTCGCCGGCGCGCGTGGCGTGCTGGAGCGTGGCCACCGTCTCGGGGTTGAAGAGGTGATACTCGCCGTCGCGCCGCCACTGGTACTCGCCGCCCCAGTCCAGCTCGGGCTCGCCCACGGGGCGCTCGGGGAAGGCGCGGCGGTGGCGCCGGAGCGCCTCCTCGGCGATCACCTCGATGCCCACGCCGCCGATCCGCGAGGCGGTCCAGGTGAAGTAGCGGTCCACGAGCGGCTTGGCGAGGCCGATGGCCTCGAAGATCTGGGCCCCGCGATAGGACTGGATCGTGGAGATGCCCATCTTCGAGATGACCTTGAGGACCCCCTTGTTCAGGGCCTTGATGTAGTTCTTGACGGCCGTCTTGTGGTCGAGCCCGGGGAGCATCCCCTGGCGGACCATGTCGTCCAGGGTCTCGAAGGCCAGGTAGGGGTTGATGGCGCCCGCGCCGTAGCCGAGCAGGAGGGCGGCGTGGTGCACCTCGCGCGCGTCCCCCGACTCGATGATGAGCCCCACCTTGCAGCGCGTGCCCTCGCGCACCAGGTGGTGATGCACGCCCGCCGTCGCCAGCAGCGACGGGATCGGCGCCAGCTCCACGTTCACGCCGCGGTCGGAGAGGATCAGGTAGCTGTGCCCCTCGGCGATGGCCTGACTCGCCCGGCGGCAGAGGGCCTCCATCGCGCGCGCCAGCCCTGCGGTCCCCTCCGCCACGGGGAAGAGCATGGGCACGGTGGCCGTCCTGAAGCCCGGCAGGTCCACGTGCCGGATCCGCGCCAGCTCCTCGTTGTCGAGGATGGGCGTCCTGCACTTGATCTGGCGGCAGGCCTCGGGCGTGGGCTCCAGCAGATTGCCCTCGGGGCCGATGCTGGTGGCGATCTGGGTGACGAGTTCCTCGCGGATCCCGTCCAGCGGCGGGTTCGTCACCTGGGCGAAGAGCTGCTTGAAGTAGTCGTAGAGGAGCCGCGGGCGGTCCGAGAGCACGGCCAGCGCGGTGTCGGTGCCCATGGAGCCGATGGGCTCCTCGCCCGCCGTGGCCATGGGCCCGAGCAGCAGGCGCAGATCCTCGTGGGTGTAGCCGAAGGCCAGCTGCCGGTGCAGCACCGTGTCGTGGTCCGGCTCGGGCACATGCGGCGGATCGGGCAGGCTCTCGAGCGGGCGGAGATGGGTCTTGAGCCACTCGCCGTAGGCGTGCTGGCTGGCGAAGGCGCGCTTGAGCTCGGCGTCGTCGATGATGCGGCCTTCTGCTGTGTCCACGAGGAAGATGCGCCCCGGGTGCAGCCGCTCCTTGATGAGGACGCGCTCGGCCGGAATGTCGAGCACCCCGACCTCGGAGGCCATGACGACGAGATCGTCCTTGGTCACGTAGTAGCGCGAGGGGCGGAGGCCGTTGCGATCCAGCACCGCGCCGATCACCGTGCCGTCGGTGAAGGCGATGGAGGCCGGGCCGTCCCAGGGCTCCATGAGGCAGCCGTGGTACTCGTAGAAGGCCTTCCGCTCCTCGCTCATGGACTCGTGCCCGCTCCACGCCTCGGGGATCATCATGAGGATGGCATGCGGCAGCGGGCGCCCGGCCATGACGAGGAACTCCAGCACGTTGTCGAAGGTGGCCGAGTCGCTGCCGCCCTCCACGACGACGGGCAGGAGCTTGGCGAGGTCCTCCCCGAGGACCGTGGAGCGGCAGAGCGCCTCGCGGGCGTGCATCCAGTTGATGTTGCCGCGCAGCGTGTTGATCTCGCCGTTGTGGGCGATCATCCGGTACGGGTGCGCCAGCGGCCAGGACGGGAAGGTGTTGGTGGAGAAGCGCTGGTGGACGAGCGCCAGCGCCGAGTCCACCAGCGGGTCCGTCACGTCGGGGAACATGGGCTCGATCTGGTCGGCCGAGAGCATGCCCTTGTAGATGAGCGTGTTGGCCGAGAGGCTGGGCAGGTAGAAGAAGCCGCGCTCGGAGAGGCTCGAGCGCCGGATGGCATGCTCGGCCCGCTTGCGGATCACGTAGAGCTTGCGCTCGAAGGCCGCCCGGTCCGGCACCCCCGCGGCGCGGGCGATGAACACCTGCTGGAAGACAGGCTCCACGGCGCGGGCCGACGGGCCCACGGGGGAGGAGTCCGTCGGCACCTCGCGCCAGCCCAGGAGGGTCTGCCCTTCCTCCCGGACCACCTCGGCGAGGACCTGGCGGCACTCGTCGGCCTGGGCCGGATCCCGCGGCAGGAAGACGAGCCCCGCGCCGTAGTGCCCGGGCTGGGGGAGGGGGAAGCCGGCGCGCTCCGTCTCGCGCGCGAGGAAGGCATGCGGCATCTGGATCAGGATGCCCGCGCCGTCGCCCGTGTTGACCTCGCAGCCGCATGCGCCGCGGTGGAGCAGGTTCTTGAGCACCGCGAGCGCCTGGCTCACGACGGCGTGGGAGCGGCGCCCCTTCATGTCCACGACGAAGCCGACGCCGCAGGCCTCGTGCTCGTGGCGCGGGTCGTAGAGGCCCTGGGCCTCGGGCCAGCCGGGAGTCGTCATCGCGCCTCCTCCATGTTGAGCGGAGACGATACACCACTCCCGGGCATTAGCCAAGACCGAAAGTGAAACAATATTCCATAAGGCATGCTGATAGTGTACCCTGGCGGCAATGAACCTGGACGCCCTCCGTCTCTTCTGCGACGTGGTGCGGCTCCGCTCCTTCTCGCGCGGCGCCGCCGCCAGCGGCGTCTCCCAGTCGGCCGCCAGCCAGGCCATCCAGCAGCTCGAGGCGGAGCTGGACGCCGTGCTGCTGGACCGCTCGCGCCGACCGCTGCTGCCCACCGAGGAGGGACGGGGCTTCCACGAGGCCTGCCGGACACTCCTCCAGGGCTTCGACAAGGCGAGGGCCGACCTGGCGGCCTCGCGCCAGCGCGTCGAGGGGACGGTGCGCGTGGCCGCGATCTACTCGGTGGGGCTCCACGACATGAGCCGCCACATGCAGCCCTTCATGGCCGCCCACCCGCAGGCGCGCGTGCTGCTGGAGTGCCTGCACCCGCACAAGGTGGTGGAGGCCGTGCTCAACGACGAGGCCGATGTGGGTGTCCTCTCCTATCCGGCGGCCACCCGCGCGCTGGAGGTGCTGCCGCTCCGCTCGGAGGCCATGGTGGTGGTCACCCACCCGAGCCACCGGCTGGCGCGCAAGCGGCTCGTCACCCCCGCCGACCTCGACGGCGAGGCCTTCGTCGCCTTCGACCACGACCTGGCCGTGCGCCGGGCCATCGACCGCGCGCTCAAGCAGCACGGGGTCCGCGTGAACGTCGTCATGGAGTTCGACAACGTCGAGACCATCAAGCAGGCCATCGGCATCGCCGCCGGGCTCAGCATCCTCCCGCGCCCCACGGTGCTCAAGGAGGTGGAGATCCGCACGCTCTGCGCCGTGCCGCTGGGCATCCCGGGGCTCGTGCGCCCCATCGCCATCATCCACCGGCGCGGCAAGCGCCTGACGCCGGCCGTCGCGCGCTTCATCGAGGCCCTGCAGAAGGCCGACGAGGCCTCCGCCGCCGGCACTCCGGCTTGAGCCGGGGGGGCGCGCCCGCGCGCCGACACAGCCACTGCGGGGCTATGGCAACCAGCAGTATGGTAGTATGGCCATCAAGATGACCAAGGTGACCTTCACTCTGGACGTGGATACCGTCACGCGGCTGCGCCGCACGGCGGCGCGGCTGTCCAAGCCGCGGAGCCAGGTGGTGCGGGAGGCGATCCGCGACTACGACGAGCGCAGCGGCAAGCTCTCCGACGAGGAGCGGAGGCGCCTGCTGGAGGCCTTCGACCGTCTCGTTCCCGCGATCCGTCCCCGACCCGCCCGCGAGGTGGAGGCCGAGCTCAGGGAGATCCGCGCATCGCGCCGGGCGGCCGGTCTCAAGCGCGTGCCTCGCGCGGCTCGGTGATCCACCTCGACACCTCTGCGCTCGTGGACGCCCTCACCCACGACCGGCGCTCCGCAGCGCAGATCCGTGGCGCCATCGAGTCGGGGGAGCGGCTGGGTCTCAGCGCCCTGACGCTGTACGAGTGGCTGCGGGGGCCGCGGACGCCCGAGGAGCTCCGGGCCCAGGAGGCCCTGCTGCCGGCCGAGGCCGCCGTCCCGTTTGGCCCTCGAGAGGCGGCGGTCGCCGCCGACCTCCACCGGAGGGCGCGGCGCCCCCGCGCGCGCGCCGTGGACCTGGCCATCGCCGCCTGCGCGCTCGCGCACGGAGCGGCCCTCTGGACCCTCAACCCGGCGGACTTCGAGGACGTCCCGGGCCTCAGCCTCTACCGGCCCCGCTGACGCGCCCGCGCCGCGCCGGGCCGCGAGCTGAGGCCCGGGGCGTGATAGGGTAGGGGCATGGACGTCACCCGCTTCGTCTCCGCCTCGGGGATCCGCGCGTACCTCTTGCCCGTGGAGACCTTCCCGGGGCATGTCAACAACATCTACCTGATCCTGGACGGGGACCTCATCACGCTCCTCGACGTGGGCTCGGGCCTGGAGATGTCCAACGAGGGGCTCGAGCGCCGCGTCGCCGAGGTGCGCGAGCGGTTCCGCGAGGAGGTGACGCTCGAGCAGGTCCAGCACGTCATCATCAGCCACGCCCACATGGACCACTTCGGCTGGACGGGGCGCTTCGCCCGCCCGGGCGGGGCCGAGGTGTACGTGCACGAGCTGGACGCCCGCGTGCTCAACAACTTCGAGGAGCGGCTGGTGCTGGCCTCCAAGGACCTGCGCGTCTTCATGGAGCGGGCGGGCGTCAAGCCCGAGGCGCGGGCGGCGCTGGAGGAGATGTACCGCTTCTCCAAGGACTTCTTCAAGTCGGTGGAGATCCGCCACGCGGTGCGCGACGGCGACCGGATCATCAACGGCTACCGCGTCCACCACGTCCCGGGGCATTGCCCGGGGCAGATCTGCCTCGAGGTGGAGGATCTCCTCTTCACGGCCGACCACGTGCTCGCGCGCATCACGCCGCACCAGTCGCCGGCCTCCATCACGCCCTTCTGCGGGCTCGAGCTGTACCTCCGCTCGCTGCAGCGGATCCGGCGCATCGAGGGCATCACGGTGGCGCTGCCTGGTCACGAGAGCCCCATCGAGGACCTGGCCGGGCGCATCGACGACATCGTGGCGCATCACCGGCGGCGACTCGACCGGGTGCTCGACATCTGCGGCGAGCCCCGCTCACTGGTCGGGGTCTCCAGGACGCTCTTCGGGGATCAGGCCGGCTACAACCGCATCCTCGCGCTGGAGGAGGCGGGGGCGCATGTCGAGTACCTCTTCGAGCGCGGCGAGCTGCGCATCGCGAACCTCGACGAGGTGGCGCGCGAGCCGAACCCCGTGATCCACTACGAGGCCCGCCGCGGCGCTATCTAGGGGTCAGGTCTTGCATTACGACATCGGTGAGAGCACGGGTCAGGGCGTGCCGCCGGGAGTGCGGCAGCGGTGGGGCCGGGGCCCCGTGTTGGGTTGCAAGGCCTGACCCCGGCTCGAGAGTTGCGAATCCAGGTCCGGTTGGGTAGCATGGCCCTCGGGCTCTTGTAACCTCCCGAAGGGCTCTCCGATGGCAAACTGATCCGCGGCTCCCCCCGCCCGGAGTGTGACCTGCGCCGGCGCGGCTCGGGGGAGCGCGCGCAGCGGGAGAGCAGGAAAGGACAGAGCGCATGAGCGAGACAATGGCCTCCGCCCCCGTCGTGGCCAAGCCGCGACGCACGCTGACGCGGGCGGTGATCCGCTTCGCCGGGGACTCGGGGGACGGCATGCAGGTCACCGGCGAGCAGTTCACGACCGAGGCCGCCTGGGCAGGCAACGACATCGCGACCCTGCCCAACTTCCCCGCGGAGATCCGCGCCCCGGCCGGGACCCTCTTCGGTGTCTCCTCCTTCCAGCTCCAGTTCGGCAGCCAGCGGGTCTACACGCCCGGGGACCAGCTCGATGCGCTGGTGGCGATGAACCCGGCGGCCCTCAAGGTGCACCTCGGCGACCTCAAGCCCGGCGGCATCCTCGTCGTCAACGCGGCGGCCTTCGAGGAGCGCAACCTGGCCAGGGCCGGCTACGAAAGGAGCCCGCTCGAGGACCCGGGGCTCGCCGAGAAGTACCGCCTCCACCAGGTGGACATCACGGGACTGACCAAGAAGGCGCTGGCGGACCTGCCGCTCAACGCGAAGGAGAAGGACCGCTGCCGGAACTTCTTCGCGCTGGGGCTCGTCTCCTGGATCTACACGCGCCCGCTGGAGCCCACGCTGGACGCGATCCGGAAGCGCTTCGCGAAGAACCCGCAGTTCGTCGAGGCCAATATCCGGGTGCTGAAGGCCGGGCACGCCTTCGGCGAGACGGCCGAGATGTTCGGGGAGCACTACGGGATCGAGCCGGCGGAGATGGCGCCGGGCGTCTACCGGAGCATGACCGGCAACCGCGCGCTGGCCTGGGGCGTGCTGGCGGCGGCCCAGCGCACCCAGCTGCCCGTCGTCTTCGGCGCCTACCCGATCACGCCGGCCAGCGACGTCCTCCACGAGCTGGCGCTGCACAAGCGCTTCGGCATCCGCAGCTTCCAGGCCGAGGACGAGATCGCGGCCATGGCCTCGATCATCGGCGCGGCCTTCGGGGGAGCCATCGGGGTCACCGCCAGCAGCGGTCCGGGCATCGCGCTCAAGGGCGAGGCCATCGGGCTGGCGGTGATGGCCGAGCTGCCTGTGGTGATCTTCGACGTGCAGCGCGGCGGGCCCAGCACGGGGTTGCCGACGAAGACCGAGCAGGCCGACCTCATGCAGGCCATGTACGGGCGCAACAGCGAGGCGCCGGTGGTGGTCCTGGCGCCAGCCAGCCCCGGCGACTGCTTCTTCGTCGCCTACGAGGCCATCCGCCTCGCCGTGAAGTACATGGTGCCGGTGATCGTGCTCTCGGACGGCTACCTCGCCAACGGCTCGGAGCCCTGGCTGATCCCGGACCCGGCGGCGCTGCCGGACATTCCCGTGACGTTCCGGACGGAGGCGGCGGGCTTCTTCCCGTACCTGCGGGACCCGGCAACGCTGGCGCGGCCGTGGGTCCGTCCCGGCACGCCGGGGCTCGAGCACCGGATCGGCGGCATCGAGAAGGAGGACGTGACCGGCAACATCTCCTACGAGCCCGAGAACCACGACTACATGGTGAGGATGCGCGCCGAGAAGGTGCGACGGGTCGCCCAGGAGATCCCGCCGACGACCATCAACGGCCCGCACGCAGGCGATGTGCTGGTGGTGGGCTGGGGCGGGACCTACGGGGCCATCACGGCCGCGGCCGAGGAGGCGCAGCTCGGGGGCAAGGCCGTGGCCTCCATCCACCTCCGCCACCTCAACCCGCTGCCGCCTGACCTCGGCCAGATCCTGCGCCAGTACCGCCGGGTGCTCGTGCCCGAGATCAACAGCGGCCAGCTGGTCCGCATCCTGCGCGCCGAGTACCTCGTGGACGCCGTGGGCTTCCACCGCGTCCGGGGGATGCCGCTCCAGACGCAGGAGATCCACGAGGCCATCACCCAGCTGCTGGAGGCCAGGCCGTGAGCCCGGTGGCGGGCGCGAGCAAGGCCGCCCAGGGCGGCCCGCACTACACGAAGAAGGACTTCGAGTCGGACCAGGATGTCCGCTGGTGCCCGGGCTGCGGGGACTACGCGATCCTCGCCGCCGTCCAGAAGACCATGCCGGATCTGGGCATCCCGCGGGAGAACATCGTGTTCATCTCGGGGATCGGCTGCTCGAGCCGCTTCCCGTACTACATGAACACCTATGGCTTCCACACCATCCACGGGCGGGCGCCGGCCATCGCCACGGGGCTCAAGCTGGCCCGGCCCGAGCTGAAGGTCTTCGTGGTCACGGGCGACGGCGATGGGCTCAGCATCGGCGGGAACCACCTGCTCCACGTGCTCCGGCGCAACGTGGACGTGACGATCCTGCTCTTCAACAACCGGATCTACGGCCTCACCAAGGGGCAGTACTCGCCCACCAGCGAGCAGGGGAAGGTGACCAAGTCCACGCCGCTGGGCTCGGCCGAGCGGCCGGTGAGCCCGTGCTCCTTCGCGCTGGCCGTGGGCGCCAGCTTCGTGGCGCGCGTCGTGGACCGGAACATCGCCCACATGGAGGAGGTGCTCCGGCGCGCGGCCCGGCACCGGGGCGCCGCCTTCGTGGAGATCCTCCAGAACTGCAACGTCTACAACGACCTGGCGTGGAACGTGCTGTACGACCGCGAGTCGAAGGTGCTGGCGGAATTGCGCCTCGAGCACGGCCAGCGCCTCGTCTTCGGACCCGTCGACGACCGGCGGGGGCTCGTGCTGGACGGCGTGAAGCCCCGCGTGGTGCGGGTCAAGGACGTGCCCGAGAGCGCGCTGTGGGTCCACGACGAGCGGGACCGGGCCACCGGGCTTGTGCTGGCCCAGCTCTGGGCGCCGGACTACCCCATCCCGCTGGGCGTCATGGCCAGCGACGAGACGGTGCCCGTCTACGAGGACACGCTGCTCGCCCAGGAACGCAAGGCCATCGCCGACCGGGGCCCCGGGGACATCGCGGCGCTGCTCCGCTCCGGCGAGACCTGGACCATCAAGTAGCCGCTCGCGTGGACGCGGGGCTGATCGCGGCGCTGGAGGGCATCGTGGGGCGGGCCGGCGTGGTCGCCACGCCCGAGGGCCGGCTCACCTACGAGTGCGACATGCACACCTTCTACAAGGGGGCGCCCGACGTCGTGGTGCTTCCCACCTCCGCCGCGCAGACGGCCGCCGTGGTCCGGCTCTGCCGGGAGAAGCGCGTGCCGCTGATCCCCCGCGGCTCGGGCACGGGGCTCATCGGCGGGGCCATGGCGCCGCGGGGCGGCGTCATGGTCTCGATGACGCGGATGAACCGCATCCTCGAGGTGGACATCCCGAACCGCTGCGCCACGGTGGAGCCCGGGCTCATCAACCTGTGGCTCAGCGACGCGACGCGGGCCCGCGGCTACTTCTTCGCCCCCGACCCCTCGAGCCAGATGGTCTCCTCCATCGGGGGCAACGCCTCGACCAATGCCGGCGGGCCGCATTGCCTCAAGTACGGCATCACGGTCAATCACGTGCTGGGGCTGCAGATGGCCACGGGCGCGGGGGAACTGGTCTGGGTGGGGGGCAAGGCCCAGGGCCGGCCGGGCTATGACCTTCCCGG
>Ga0154441_1053_pt1 | contig 17239 bp, 12 predicted proteins | sample RifGroC2_FD_115945 | JGI IMG/M metagenome (GOLD analysis project Ga0154441, IMG submission 115945) | Candidatus Rokubacteria bacterium GWC2_70_16 | reverse complement strand
CTAGCAGGCTGCTGAAAAAGGCCCATCTGCGTCGTTGGCGCCCTCGGCCGCACGCTCAACGTACAGCGAGTACGCCTCGCGTGCGGCCGTCGGGCGCCGCCTCGCATCTGGACCTTTTTGAGCAGTCTGCGGGGTTCTTCAGCAGGCGGCTAGTCCGTGACAGGCCGGACAGCCCAGCTCGTCGGCCCGGGAGTTGCCGTATCGCTCGGCGGCGGCTTCCCGCGTCACGTACCCGTTGAGCACGTCTTCCCGCAGCCGGGCGGGGTCCCGCTCGGACGGCGGGCCATAGCCGCCGGAGCCGGGGGCGCGCATGACGATCCGGGCGTCGGGGGGCGCGGTGAAGGTGCCCTTGCTGTGGAGCCGGCGCTCGCGGCCGTCGGGGGCGATGAGGGTCACCCGGGCGCCGGCGCCGGGGCCGCCGCCGGCCAGGCCGAAAGGCGGGGCCACGCTGCGCTCGCAGCAGACGCTCACCTGGGCGGGGCGGCCCAGGATGCGCCACACGCGCTCGACGCCGCAGCCGCCGCGGTAGCGTCCCGCGCCGCCGCTGTCCGCCACGATGGCGTAGCGCTCGATGCGCACGGGGAAGCTCATCTCGAGGATCTCGATGGGCGTGTTCATGGTGTTGGAGATGCCGCTGGCCACCCCGTTGATGCCGTCCTTGGTGGGGCGGGCGCCGAAGCCGCCCTTGATGGTCTCGTAGGAGACGTAGCGGGCGCCGTTGCGGTAGTCCACGCCGCCCACGATGAAGATGGCGGAGGTGCCCTGCGAGCAGGCCATGACGCGCTCTGGGGCGAGCTGGGCGAGGGCGCCGAAGAGCATGTCGCAGACGCGGTGGGAGATCTCGTGGTTGGCGAAGACCACGGGCGCGGGGGCGAGCGCGTTGACCACGGTGCCGGGCTCGGCGCGCAGGTCCACGGGACGCCAGCAGCCCGAGTTGGGGGGGACCAGATCGGTCGGGTCCGCCACCATCTTGATCGCGCAGTAGATCCCGGAGGCGGTGACGGCGAGCGGAGCGTTCATGGGGCCGGGCACCTGCGGGTCGGTGCCGGCGAAGTCCACGCCGATGGTGTCGCCGCGCTTGGTCACTCGCAGGCGGATGCGGAAGGGGCGGTCCTGGCTCTCGCCGTCCTCCACGATGCCGTCGCCGTCGCAGAGCTCCTCGAAGGCGGCGGTCCCGTCGGGGAGGGTGGCCAGCATGGCGCGCATCATGCGCTCGGAGTAGTCCAGGACCTCCTGCATGATCTTCAGCAGCCGCCCCGCGCCGTGCTTCCTCGCCAGCTCCTGCAGGCGCAGCGTGCCGCGCAGGTTGGCGGCGACCTGCGCGCGCAGATCGCCGCGCCGCTCCTCGGGGTTGCGCACGTTGGTGAAGATGATCTGCTCGATGTCGCTGGCGAGCACCCCCGCGCGGGCCAGGCGCACCGGCGGCAACCGCAAGCCCTCGCCGTAGATCTCGGTGGCGGCGCCGTAGGAGCCGGGCGTGTTGCTGCCAATGTCAGGCCAGTGGGCGCGCACGCAGGCGAAGCCGAGGAGGGTCCCCTCGTGGAAGGCTGGCGTGACGACGTTGACGTCCGGCAGGTGGCTCCCGCCGAAGTAGGGGTCGTTGTGGATGAAGATGTCGCCGGGCTCGACCTGCGGGAAGGCGCGGATCACCGCCTTGACGGCCAGCGGCATGGAGCCCAGGTGAATGGGCAGGTCGGGGCCCTGGGCCACCATCTCGCCCGCGACGTCGAAGAGGCCGCAGGAGTAGTCGCCCGCCACCTTCAGCAGCGGGGAGTAGGCGGTCTTGGCGAGCACCACCTTCATCTCTTCGGCGGCGCAGTAGAGCGCGTTCTTGACGACTTCGAAGGTGGCCGGATCGGTGGCGGTCATGCCGGGATCTCCCCCTGGCCGAGGACGATGCAGCCGCGGGCGTCCACGCGGCAGTGCCAGCCGGGCGGCACGACAATGGTGGTGTCCACCGCCTCGATGATGAGCGGCCCCGCGCGGCGCATGCCCGGCGGCAGGGCCTCGCGCGGGAGCACGTCGCAGCGGACCAGCCCCGTTTCCCCGAAATACGCCTCGCGCGTGGTGGCCGGCGGCGCCGCCGCGCCCGGGCCGGGCCGTCGCGAGAGGTCGAGGCCGGCCAGCTTCCCCACCGCGGAGAGGCGCAGGTTCACCAGCTGGACGGGCTCGTCGGCATTGGCGTGGCCGTAGGTCAGGCGGTGCTTGTCATGGAAGTCGGCGGCCAGCCGGCGCAGCACCGCGGCGGTGACGGGCCCTGCCGCCACGGGCACGGTGAGCTCGTAGGCCTGGCGGATGTAGCGGCAGTCGGCCGCGCGCGCGATCTCCCGGCGCCCCTCGGGCACGCCGGCGCCGCGGAGCATCTCGCGGGCGGAAGCCTCCATGGCCGCGTAGACGGCGGTCACGTCCTCGAGGCGGGCCTTGTCCAGCCGTGCGTAGAACGTCTTCGCGTAGTCGCGGCGGACGTCGCTGGCGACCAGCCCCAGCGCCGAGAAACCGCCGGGCAGCGGCGGCACGATCACCTGCGGGATCTCCAGCTCCTGCGCCAGGCGCGCGGCGTGCACGGGGCCGGCGCCGCCGAAGGCGACCAGGCTGAAGTCGCGCGGATCGTGGCCCCGCTCGACGGAGACGATGCGGAGCGTGGCGGCCATGCCCGCCGTCACCACGTCCACGATGCCCGCGGCGGCCTCGAGCAGGCCCTGCCCGAGCGGGCGCGCGATCCTGGCCTCGATGGCGGCGCGCGCGCGATCCAGGTGCACGGGGAGCCCGCCGCCGAGGAGCGCCACCGGGTTGAGGTAGCCGAGCACGAGATCGGCATCCGTGACGGTCGGCCGCTCGCCGCCCTGGCCGTAGCAGACGGGCCCGGGCTCGGCGCCCGCGCTCTCCGGCCCCACGCGAAGCGCCCCGCCCGGGTCGATCCAGGCGATGCTGCCGCCGCCGGCGCTCACCTCGGCGAGGTCGATCACCGGCACGCGGATGGGATACCCCGTGCCGTGCGTCCACCGGCGCGCATGGCCGCTGCCGCCCACCTCGTAGTCGCTGGTGGTGCTGATGGCGCCCTGCTCGATGAGGCTCGCCTTGGCCGTCGTCCCGCCCATGTCGAAGGAGATGAGGTTGGGCAGCCCGAGCTGGCGGCCCAGGAGCTGGGCGGCGATGACGCCCGCCGCCGGGCCGGACTCCACCGCCATGGCCGGCATCCTGAGCCCTTCGGCCACGGTGAAGACGCCGCCCGAGGAGCCCATCACGTAGGGCGCCGGGAAGCCCTGGCGCGTCAGCGCGGACTCCAGCCGCTCGAGATAGGAGGCGAGGATGGGCGCGACCGCGGCGCAGACGGCCGTCGTGCTCGTGCGCTCGAACTCGCGGATCTCGGGCAGCACCTCGCTCGAGAGGAAGACGGGCACCTCCGGCAGCGCCGCGCGGAGGCGCGCGCCGATGCGGCGCTCGTGGGCATCGTCGAGGAAGGAGTAGAGGAGGCAGACGGCGACGGCCTGGACGTCGTGGCGCTTGATGAAGTCCACGGCCTCGTCCACGTCCTCCATGTGGAGCGGCTCCACCACCTGGCCCTGGGCGTCCAGCCGCTCGCGCACCTCGAGCCGGAGGTGCCGCGGGACGATGGCGTCGGGACCGTCCTGGAAGAGGTCGTAGAGGCTCGCGCGCGCGGAGCGGCGCAGCTCGAGCACGTCGCGGCAGCCGGCCGTGGTGAGGAGCGCGGTGCGCGCCCCCTTGTGCTCGAGCAGCGCGTTGGTGACGACGGTGGTGGCATGGGCCAGGAGCGAGACCTGCCCGGGCTCCACGCCATGCGCGCGCGCGGCGGCGGCCAGCGCCTCCAGCACGCCCTGGGCGAAGTCACGGGGCGTGGTCGGCACCTTCACCACGTCCAGGCGCCCGCCGCGCTCGTCCGCCACCACCACGTCGGTGAAGGTGCCGCCGATGTCGACGCCGATGCGCCAGCGCATGGCCGCGGCCGTTACGCCTTGGCGCCGGGTGTGCTCCTCGGCAGCGCAGCCAGCGCGCCCTCGAAGGCCTGAAGCGTCTGCGCGATGTCCGCGTCGCTGTGCGCGAGCGACATGTAGAGCTTCTCGCGGCCCTTGCAGACGCCGCGCCTGAGGCATTCCGCGTTGAAGGCCTTGAGCAGGGCGCCGTCGGCGGTGAGCAGCGACCGGTAGTCGGTGACGGGCCTGTCGGTGAAGACGATGTCGAACACCGTGCTCTCGCCGATGACCTGGGCGGGGAGGCCGGACCTCTCCACGAGCCGGGTCAGCCCGTCCTTGAGCCGGCGCCCCGCGGCGTGCAGGCGCTCGTAGGCGCCGGGCCGGCGCAGCTCGGCCAGCGTGGCCAGGCCCGCGGCTGCGGCGATGGGGTTGCCGTTGAGCGTGCCGATCTGGGCGACGAACTCGCCGCTGCCGTCCAGCCGCGGGTCGAAGGCGCGCATGATGTCCCGGCGCCCGCACACCGCCGCCAGCGGGAAACCGCCGCCCAGGATCTTCCCGCAGGCGGCGAGGTCCGGCACCACGCCGTAGTACTCCTGCGCCCCGCCATAGGCGAAGCGGAAGCCGGTCACGACCTCGTCGAAGATGAGCGGGATCTCGTGGCGCCGCGTCGCCCCGCGCAGGCCCGCGAGGAAGCCCGGCGCCGGCGGGATGAGCCGCTGGAAGGGCTCCACGATCACGGCGGCGAGCGTGTCGCCATGGGCGGCGAGGAGCGCCTCCACGGTCGAGAGGTCGTTGTAGGGGGCAATCAGCACCTCGCCCTCGAGCGCCTGCGGGATGCCCGCCGAGTCCGCCATCGCCGCGGGGAAGGCCTTGGGCGACCTCGGGGTCGAGGACATCAGCGCGTAGTCGTGGCTGCCGTGGTAGCCACCCTCGAACTTGAGGATCTTGTCGCGCTTGCGGAAGGCCCGGGCGGCGCGGAGCGCGAAGAAGGTGGCTTCCGAGCCCGAGGAGGTGAAGCGCACCTGCTCGGCGCAGGGCACGGCGCGGCACACCTCCTCGGCCAGGCGCACGATGGGCTCGTTGACAAGGTAGTAGGTGGTGCCGTCCTCGATCCGCTCGCGCACCGCCTGGACCACCGCGGGGTGGGCGTGCCCGAGGACGAGCGGCCCCGAGCCCAGCAGGTAGTCGATGTACTCGCGGCCGCTTCCGTCGTAGAGCCGGGAGCCGCGGCCGCCCGTGACGATGAAGGCCAGCTCATCGGGGAAGCGGGCGGAGCCGAGCACGCCGCCCGGCAGCGTGCGCGCGGCGGACTCGAGCAGGGCCATCTCCTCGGCGGTGCGGGAACGGGACGGCTGGCTCATGCGGCACCTCTCTCGGGGGCGATGGAGCCGGGGGCGGGAGTTGAACCCGCGACCTATCGATTACGAATCGATTGCTCTGCCACTGAGCTACCCCGGCTGGTCAGTGACCGGCGCGAGCGGCGCCCGTCAGTATAGCACCCGGGAACACCGTGTTCACTCCTGCGGGCCCCACAGCGGCGCCGCCTCGAGCAACCTGAACCGCTGGCGCTCCGCCCAGGGCGGGGGCAGGTGGGCGACGATCAGGCTCCGGAACTCCGCTGCCAGCTCCGGGGGGAGCTCGGGGCGTCCCGCCACGAGCTCCGCCAGGCCTTCCGGGTCGTCGTAGGCGCGGCGGCTGACGGCGGCGACGTGCCGGAAGAAGCGCCGCACCCGCCGGTCCACCTGCGCCTCGGAGAAGCTCTGGGCGACCCGGGCCAGCGCCTCGGTGAAGGGCGAGTCGAGCTTGAGGAAGCCCGAGATCCTCATGGCGCAGTAGGTGACGCCGTCGGGGCCCTCCACGTGCTCGCTGTCGAGGAGGACCACGAGCCGCCCGGACAGCGCCGGCAGCAGCGGCGGGTCGTAGCGGCCGGCGAGGTGGAAGAGGCGCCGCCCCGGGGCGGCGAACACCGGCGTGAGCCAGCCGCGCGCGCCGCGGCCGTCGTCGGCCTCGTAGGCATCGCCCACGCGCCGCAGCCGGTACTTCCCCTGCCGCAGCGCCCGCGCCACGTCGGCCGCGAAGTCGGGGTGGTCGAGGAGGAACTCGAAGACGGCCGGGCGGCTCCGGAAGGCGATGTCGCGCACCTCGCGCTCGACGAGGGCGCCGACCACCACCTCCCGCACCAGATCGTAGGCCCGCGCGTCGAGGCGGTCCCAGGGAATGCCCTGCGGCCGCGGGGGAGCCTCGAGGGCGAGCTCCATGGACGGCGAGCCCGGGTCCGTCGTGGCGGCGCTCCCGCGCGCGTGCTCGCCGCTGCGGGTGTCCGCGTCGAGGTCGGGGTGCCGGGGCCACGCGGGCGAGGTCACTCCCGCCACGACGGCCAGCGCGGCGCTCAGGAGGAGGGCGGCCGGGCCGTGACGCATGATGGGCAACGATACCACCACCCGTCTTGACCCTCCAAGCCCGGGTCTGCTAGCATGCGACCCTCCCACCATGACCCGCGCGGACCTCGTGGCCTCCATGGCATCGGCGAGCGGCTGGACCAAGGCCGCCACCGACAGGGCGCTCCGGGCGCTGCTCGCATCCATCCGCACCTCGCTCAAGCGCGGCCAGCCCGTGACGCTCGTGGGCTTCGGCACCTTCTCGGTGAGCCGGCGGAAGGCGCGCAAGGGCAAGAACCCGCGCACGGGGCAGCCCATGAACGTGGTGGGAGGCCGGACACCGCGGTTCCGGCCCTCCAAGGAGCTGAAGCGAGCCGTCCGGTAGGCTTTTCTCTTTTCACGAGCGCCCCGCCTCGCGTAGAATTCACGATGGTGCGCTCGATCCTCACGCTCGGCCTGATGCTCTGCCTCGCCGCGGCGCCGGCCTGGGCCCAGAACGGCCACGCTCCGGCGCTCAGCGCCGAGGCCGTCCTGCTCCTCGACTCGGACGGCAAGGTGCTCTTCTCCCGGAACGCGGCCGAGGATCACGCCCCCGCCAGCCTCGTGAAGCTCATGACGCTCTATCTCGCCTACGAGGACCTGGAGGCCGGGCGCGCCCAGTGGGAGGAGCCGGTGACCATCAGCCGCCGCGCCGCCGAGACGCCGCGCTACCGGATGGGGCTGCGGGCGGGGGAGAGCGTCTCCCTCGGTACGCTCCTGGAGGGCGTGGCCATCGCCTCGGCCAACGACGCCGCCACGGCGGTCTCCGAGCATCTCGGCGGCGCCGAGGAGGAGTTCGTCATCCGCATGAACGCCAAGGCCGCGGAGCTGGGGCTCGCCTCCACTCACTTCGCCAACGCCCACGGGCTGCCGGATCCCGACCAGCGCACGACGGCGCAGGACATCGCCACGCTCATCGGACGGCTCGTCCAGGACCACCCCGTCTCGCGCACCATCCTCGGCGGCAAGAACTTCATCTACCGGGGCCGGGTGTACAGCCGGCGCATCCCGCTCTTCGACGACCCGGGCGGCGTGCAGGCGCTCAAGACCGGCTTCACCAACGAGGCGGGCTACAACCTGGCGGTGGCGGCCTGGCGCGCGGGACAGCGCTTCCTCCTCGTGGTCCTCGGCGCCCAGACCCGCAGCCTCTCCTTCCGCGACGCGAGACGGCTCCTCCAGTACGGGTTCATCGCCAACGGCCTCGAGTCGGGCGAGGAGCCCCGGCGCCCGGCTCCCGCGCGCCAGCCAGCCCCTCGTCGCCCGAGCGCCTCCCTCGCCACTGGCGGCTGAGCCGGCGCCGCGGGCGGGAGCGCGGACTTCGCGGGACAGGCGGGGCCGCCGGCCGGGTGATCCTGGAGGCGCCGGGCGAAGCGAGGATGACCCGACCGGGATGACGCCCTCCTACTTCTTGGCGAGCTTCTTCTTCTTCACGTAGGCCCAGATCTTCTTCGTCATCTCGGAAGGGCCGATGGGTGCCGAGCCCATGACGGACTCGAGCGTGTCGGCGCAGCCCTTGAAGTTGATCGAGTAGCCCCCGAACGCCAGCTTCTTTGCCTTCGCCATTCTCTCTCCTCCCTCGAGTGGGTGTGGGATTCGCCGCCCGGCGCCTCCCGATCCGGCTGAGGGTATTATGCCCGGACGCCGAGGGAGGGCAAGCGAAAAATACTATCCCTGGGGCCCCCGCCACGAGGGAGTAACTACCCGGTGGGGGTATACCCCCCCGGGGTCACCTGGCCCTCCACCCCCCGTCCACCGCCAGGGCATGCCCCGTGATGTAGGCGGCTCCGTCCGAGGCGAGGAAGCAGGCCGCGGCGGCGACTTCCTCCGCGGTGCCCCGTCGGCCGGCCGGTGTGATGGCGCGTACCTGCTCGTCGCTCACGGCGATGCCGCGGCCGCTCATGTCGGGGGTGCCGGGGCCGAGGATCTCCCGCGAGTGGGCGCGGAATTCCGTGAGCACCACTCCCGGACAGATGGCGTTCACCGTGATGCCGCGGCCCGAGTAGGCCACCGCCATCTGCCGCGTGAGGCCGACGACACCGTGCTTGGCCGCGACGTAGGCGGCCCCACCGCCCGTGCCGCCCAGCCCGGCCGCCGAGGCCATGTTGATGATGCGCCCCCGCCCGCGTGGCAGCATCTCCCGCAGCGCGCGCTTGCAGCCGAGGAACACGCCCGTCAGGTTGATCTCCACCACGCGCCGCCACAGGGCCTCGTCCATCTCGTCCACGCTCCAGTACCCGTCGAGGACCCCGGCGTTGTTCACCATGATCTCCAGCGGCCCAAGCGCCTCGCAGGCCGCCGTCACGGCCCGGTCCACGTCGCCGGAGCGGCTCGTGTCGGCCTCGAGCGCCAGCGCCTGGCCGCCTGTCCCGGCGAGGAGCCGCGCCGTCTCCCGCGCCCGCGCCTCATCGATGTCCACGACGGCGACGCGCGCCCCCCGCTCGCTGAGCGCCTGCGCGATGGCACGCCCGATCCCCGCCCCCGCCCCCGTCACCACCGCCACCCGGTCCCTGAGCAACACGCGCGGCGCCTCACATCCCCAGCGCGTAGCCGTCACGCCGCGGGTCGGCGCCGGCCATGAGCGCTCCCGACTCCGGGTCGCGAGCGATGCCCTGCCCGCCGCCGACGATCCACGACCAGTCCTCGATGACGTTGATCTGGTGGCCGCGTCCCGCCAGGGCTTCCCGGGTCTCCCCGCCGAGGCGCCCCTCGGCATCCACCAGGCGGTCGCGATAGACGCGCACTCGGGGCGCCTCGATGGCTTCCTGGACGTTCAGGCCGAACTCGAGCACGTTCAGGAGCATCTGCGTCGTGGTCTGGAGAATGCCGTAGGAGCCGGGCGTGCCGACGGACAGGGAGAAGGCGCCGTCCGTGAAGACCTGGGTGGGCGACATCATGGTCCCCGCCTTCTTGCCCGGGCGCAGGACATTGGGCGACTCCGGGTCACGGTCCATCCACTTGAGGATGTTGTTGAGCACGAGTCCCGTGCCCGGCACGGCGAAGCCCGAGCCGAAGGGGACCCCGAGGGTCTGGGTGACGGAGACCACGGTCCCCTCGGCATCCGCGCAGGCGAAGTGGGTGGTCTGCTCGTGCGCGAACTGAGCAGGATGCCCCTCGCCGATCTGCCCCGGGAGCCGCTCGCGGCTGTGACGCTCGCCCTCGCTCACCGCGGCGCGCGCGGGATCGATGCGGAACCGCTGGGAGGCGGCATAGGCCTTGGAGACGAGGCCGCGGATGGGCACCTCGGGCGAGTAGGCGTAGGCGAGCCGGTCGGCGGAGGCGAGCTTCACCGCTTCGATGAGGTGGTGGAGGTAGTCCGCGGAGTTGTGCCCCCAGGCGGGGAGGTCATAGCCCTCGAGGATGTTGAGCGTCTCGAGCATCTGGAAGGCGGAGAAGGGCGGCGGCACCGAGCAGATCTCTCGACCCCGGTAGGTCATGGTGACGGGCTCCCGCCACTCGGCCGTGAAGGAGGCGAGATCCGCCTCCGAGAGCCACCCGCCGGCCTCCGTCACCGCCCGGGCGATGGCGCGGGCGATGGGCCCGCGGTAGAAGGCCTCCGCCCCGCCCTCGGCGACCTGGCGGAAGGTCCCCGCCAGCTCCTTGTAGGTCACGACCTTGCCCGGGCGCGGGCCACCGTTGCCGAGGTAGAGGCGCTGCGCCTCCGCCGAGCGCGCCAGCGTCTCGCGGGACTTCCCGAAGAACTGCGTGTTCATCCAGGTGAGCGGCACGCCCTGCTCGGCGAGGTCGATGGCGGGGCGGAGCACGCGGGCCGCCGGCATCGTGCCGAAGCGCCCGAGCGCGGCGAGCCAGCCGCCCATGTTGCCGGGCGTGGCGCAGGACTTGGGCCCGCCGGCCAGCTCATCCTCCGTCGCAAGGGCGGGATCGGCCGCCGCCGGGGCGCGCCCGATGAAGTCGAGCACGTGGCGCTCGCCCGTGCGCGCGCGCGAGATCAGCATGAGGCCGATGCCGCCGGCCCCGGACATGAACGGCTCCACGACGTTGAGCGTGGAGGCCACGGCCACGGCGGCATCCACCGCGTTGCCCCCCTCGAGCAGCAGGCGGATGCCGGCCATGGAGGCCAGGGGGTGGGCCGAGGTGACGGCCCCGCGCGTTCCCATCACCACGGGACGGTAGGCCAGTCGATGAGGCGGCATGGACCTCTCCTGTCAGGAACGAGGTGAGCGTCGGGCCAGGGCCTCGCCGACGGCGGCGGCGAGCTTGGCCACGTCGAAGGGCTTGCTGATGAGACCGTCCACACTGACCCCCTCCGGCGTCTCGACCACCTCGCCCCAGCCGGTCAGGAGCAGCACCGGGGTGTCCGGGCGCCGGGCGCGGATGGCCCTCACCACGTCCCAGCCCGTCATGTCCGGCATCCCCAGGTCGGTGATGACGAGATCGAAGTGCCCGGCTCCGAATAGCTCGATCCCCTCGCGCCCGCCCGTGGCCGTTGTCACGCGGTGGCCCTTCGAGGCCAGCACGTCGGCCACCAGCTCGCGCACGGGGGCCTCGTCGTCGATCACCAGCACCGTTCCCGTCCGCGCCAGCGCGGCCGTCGCGGGCGCCGCGGCAGGAGCCGCGGCCGCGGCGGGGGCCAGCGGGAGCCAGAAGGAGACGGTGGTCCCCTCCCCCTCCGCACTCTCCACCGTGATGTCCCCACCGTGGCGGCGGATGGTGCCGTAGGCGACGGCGAGCCCGAGGCCCGTGCTCTTCACTCCCTTCGTGGTGAAGAAGGGCTCGAAGGCCCGGCGCTTCACCTCCCCCGACATGCCGACCCCCGAGTCCTGGACCGAGACGACCGCGCGATCGCCGGCGCGGGAGGTCCGGATGCGGATCCGCCCCCCCTTCGGCATGGCGTCCACGGCATTGAGGATGAGGCTCGCCATGACCTCGCGCAGCTCGGCAGCCCGCCCCGAGACGCCCGGCAGGGACCCTGGCTCGAACACCATCTCCACCCGAGCGCCCTTGACCTGAGCCTCGTGCTCCCAGCGCGGCCGGGTGAGCTGGATCCCCTCGCGGACGATGGCGTTTACGTCCAGCTCCGCCGACCAGGCCTCCCCCCTGTCGGTGCGGCCGAAGGCCTGGATGCGCCGGACGGTATCGGCGGCGTCCACCACCGCCTTCTCGATGGTCTTGAGGCTCTGGATCATCGGCGGGGGCGGCTCGCGCATGAGGAGCAGCTGGGTCCGGCCCAGGATGACCGCCATCAGGTTGTTGAGGTGGTGGGCGGCGCCGGCCGCCAGCTCGCCCACGGCCCGGAGCGTGGCGCCGCGGACCACGGTGTCCTGGGCGGCCTTGAGGTCCTCCAGGGTCCGCCTGAGATCGCTCACGAGCCGGGCATTGTCCATGGCGATGGCGGCCTGGCGCGCCAGCGCGGTGAGCAGGCGGATCTCGCGCTCGTCGGGCGCGTGCGGCTCCTGCCAGTACACACAGACCGCTCCGAGCGCCGTCTCGCGGCTGATGATCGGCACCCCGAGGATGCCGCGGTACCCGTGACCACGGATCGCCTCGCCGAAGGTCGTTCCGAGCTCCTCCACCATGAGGTCAGAGCCGGGCAGGGGCTGGCTCAGGACGTCAGCGCTCCACACGGGCGCATGGGTGAGGGCCGCGGCTCCGACGGCGCCCTGGCCGAGCCTCACGGGAAAGCCCACGGCGACCGCCGCGCCGCGCACCGCCCGCGCCCGCAGGCAGGCGGCCGCCTCGTCCAGTTCGAACACGGCGGCGCGCTGCGCCCCGATCAGGGTGACCGCGGAATCGGTGACGGCCTCCAGCACCGCCTGGAGATCCAGGGTGGACGCGAGCGTCTCTCCGATGGCGGACAGCGTCTCGACCTCGGCCGCGCGCTGGGCCGCCTCCTCGTACTGGCGCGCGCGGTCCACGGCCAGCGCCACCTGGGCGGCGATGGTCATGGCCAGGTCCAGTTGCCCCTGCGTCCACTGCCGCGGCCCCCGGGTGTCGCCCAGGAGCATGACCCCGATCGTCTCGTCCTTCGAGACCAGCGGCGCTGCCAGCACTGCGCGTGTCTGGAAGGCCTCGACCCACCTCGCGGGGATGAGGGGACTCCCCGCGGCGTCCTCGACGGCCACCGCCCGCTTGGACCGCGAGGCCTCCTCCATCAGCGGCACGCGCTCCCAGCCCTCCCTCCGCATGCCCTTCAGCGTGCCCCACATGTCCGGCACCGCGCGCCCGTCGGCGAACTGGGACATGAGCGGGACGAGGTGGCCCTCCTGCCACAGGCTGACGGTGCAGCGCTCCACCCCGACGGCCAGCGCGGCCTGGCGCGACACCTCGCCGAGGAGCGGCTTCAGGTCCAGCGTCGTGCTGCAGGCCCGCGCGATCTCCAGCAGCGCGGCGTTCTCGCGGGCCCGGCGCCGCTCCTCCTCGAAGCCCCGGGCCTTCTCGATGGCGACGGTCGCCTGCTGGGAGAGGCGCGCCAGCCGCTCCTCGTGGTTGGCCGTGAAGGGGCTCGCGCTCCGGTTGAACGCCCAGAGGAATGCCAGCGCGACCCCATCCCGATCGATGACGGCCGCCCCGATCATGGCCTTGATCCCCTGGGCGCGCGCCCAGGCGTCGAAGTCGGGGATCCGGACGAAGCGCGCATCGGCGAAGTAGTCGTCCGTCCGCACGGGCCGGCGCGCGGCGAGCGCCTCCCCCCCGAGCCCGGCGCGGGGGGCGACCCGGTAGCGGGGCAGCCCTGCCGTCTCCACCCCGAGGCCGACGATCCGGTCGGTCCGCTGGGCTGAGGGTTCCACGAGCGAGCAGATGGCGGCATCGGCCGCGAGGAGGTGCCGAGTCTCTCTCACGAGCGCCCGGAGCGCCGTCTCGAGATCGGGGGAGGCCAGGGTCTCGGCTGTCACCCGCTGGAAGGCCTGGATCTCCTCGAGCCGGCCGAGCGCCTCGGCGTGGATGCCTGCGTTCCTCACGGCCTGGGCCGCCGGGGCGGCGACCGCGGCGGCGAGAGCCACATCGGCGGCCAGGAACTCACGGCGTGCGCGCGTGATGCAGGCGACGATGCCGATGGGGGCCATGTCGAGCACGATGGGGACGAGCATCATGGACGTGAGGCCCTCGGCCTCGAACCACACCCGGTTCTTGAGCCTCGGATCGGTGATCACGTCGGCGACGAAAATGGGCTCCCCGGTGGCGATCACGGCCCCTGCCAGCCCCTCGCCCGAGGCCAGCCTAGTCTGGAAGGCCACGTCCTGGCGACGGCTGCCCGTCTGGGCGCGCAGGAGCAAGTCGCCCGAGGTCTCATCCCTCAGCCAGATCCTCACGACGTCCACGCCGAGCTGCACGCGGGCGATGCCGGCGAGGCGGTCGAGCACCTCGGCCAGATCGAGGGTGGAGGCGACGAGCCGTGAGGACTCGGCGAAGACCTCTAGCTCGCGGGTGTGCTGATCGGCGGAGGCGTCGCGCTCCTCGCGCGTCATCTGCGGCGCCGCGGCGGGCAGAGTACGGCGAGGCGCTGCAGCCGTTGCGGGATTGACCCGAGCCCGGTCGGTGACATGCTCGCCTCGTGCGCGCCCCACCCGTGAGCGGGGGGCGTCCGGCCCGGACTATAACGCAACGGCCGCCCGGGCGCTCGGCTTTATGCGGGGCGCCGGCCCCAGCGCGCTCCGGCGGCCACCCCCCTCGACGGGTTGACCGGGGTCGGGCGGGCGCGTACGCTACGACTGTCGCGGAAGTCTGAAACCGCGGGAGCTCGGGGAACCGGGCTGAGAGGGCGGCCGCCGGGCGCCGCCGACCGCTATCCACCTGACCTGGGTAATGCCAGCGTAGGGAGGCCCTCATGAAGACCTACCTTTCCGGCTCTCTTCCCTCCATCCGCGTCCCCGTCCGGGAGATCAGGCTCGGCAATGGCGAGAGTCTGCGGCTCTACGACACCAGCGGGCCGTACACCGATCCCGACTTCGCTCCGGACCTGAAGCAGGGGCTCCCGCCGCTCCGGCGCCCCTGGATCCTCGACCGAGGCGACGTCGAGCCGGGGGCCGGCGGCCGCTGGGGGCTCCGCGCCCGCGCGGGGCGTCGCGTCACCCAGATGCACTACGCCCGCCGCGGCGAGATCACGCCCGAGATGGAGTTCGTGGCGCTGCGCGAGGGCATGGCTCCGGAGACGGTGCGGGAGGAGATCGCCCGCGGGCGCGCCATCCTCCCCGCCAACATCAACCACCCGGAGTCCGAGCCCATGATCATCGGGCGTCGCTTCCTGGTGAAGATCAACGCCAATATCGGCAACTCGGCGGTGACCTCCTCCATCGAGGAGGAGGTGGAGAAGATGACGTGGGCCACCCGCTGGGGCGCCGACACCATCATGGACCTCTCCACGGGCAAGAACATCCACGAGACCCGCGAGTGGATCATCCGCGCTGCGCCGGTCCCCGTGGGCACGGTGCCGATCTACCAGGCCCTGGAGAAGGTGGGCGGCCGGGCCGAGGACCTCAGCTGGGAGGTCTACCGGGACACGCTCGTCGAGCAGGCCGAGCAGGGCGTGGACTACTTCACCATCCACGCGGGCGTGCTGCTGCGCTACATCCCGCTCACGGCCAGGCGCATCACGGGCATCGTCTCCCGCGGCGGCTCCATCATGGCCAAGTGGTGCCTGGCGCATCACCGGGAGAGCTTCCTCTACACCCACTTCAGGGAGATGTGCGAGCTCCTGGCCGGCTACGACGTGGCCTTCTCGCTGGGCGACGGCCTCCGCCCGGGGTGCCAGGCCGACGCCAACGACGAGGCGCAGTTCGCCGAGCTGGACACGCTGGGCGAGCTGACGCGAGTCGCGTGGGAGCATGACTGCCAGGTCATGATCGAGGGGCCGGGGCATGTGCCCCTGCACCTCATCAAGGAGAACATGGACCGCCAGCTCGCCGTCTGCCAGGAGGCGCCGTTCTACACGCTCGGGCCCCTCACCACCGACATCGCTCCCGGCTACGACCACATCACCTCGGCCATCGGCGCCGCCATGATCGGCTGGTACGGCACGGCGATGCTCTGCTACGTGACGCCCAAGGAGCACCTGGGGCTGCCGGACAAGCAGGACGTCAAGGACGGCGTCATCGCCTACAAGATCGCGGCGCACGCCGCCGACCTGGCCAAGGGCCATCCCCGCGCGCGCGACTGGGACGACGCGCTCTCGCGCGCCCGGTTCGAGTTCCGGTGGGAGGATCAGTTCAACCTGTCCCTGGACCCGGAGACAGCCCGCAAGTTCCACGACGCGACGCTTCCCGCCCAGGGGGCCAAGCTCGCCCATTTCTGCTCCATGTGCGGGCCGCACTTCTGCGCGATGAAGATCACCCAGGACGTGCGGGAGTACGCGGAGAAGCAGGGTCTCGACGAGGCGGCGGCGCTCGCGCGGGGGCTCAGCGAGAAGGCCGAGGAGTTCAGGACAACCGGCGGCGAGGTGTACGTGCCGCGGTCGTAGCCTCTACTGCCCTCGCCGGATCAGCGCGCGGAAACCGTCGTCCAGGCTCTCCACCGCCAGGAGCGCATGCCCCGTGCGCTTGCTGAAGGCCTGGATGTCGGGGACGAAGCCCGGATCGGTGGCGAGCACCTCGAGGACCTCGTTGAGGCCGAGTGTCCTCATGGCCTTGGACACCTCGACCACGGGCCCGGGGCAGAGCCTGTCACGGCAGTCCAGGGTTCGATGTGCTGCGCTCACCATATGACTCCTCCGAACCAGCGATTTTGCGCGCATCATGCAATTCCCGGTCGGAGTTGTCAAGAACTTATTTCGCCCGGGGCGATGCCGTGCTCCTTGAGCTTCTTCCTGAGCGTGTTGCGGTTGATGCCGAGGAGCTGGGCGGCGCGGACCTGATTGCCGCCGGTCTCCCGCATCACGGCGCGGAGCAGCGGCTTCTCCACGAGCCCCACCATGAGGGCGTGCAGGTTGGCAGAGGCATGGCCGCGCAGGCCGCGCACGCACTCGTGCATCTTCCGCTCGATCACCTCCTCCAGGCTCGCGTCCGTGGCGACGCCGGCCGCCGCCGACACGGGGCCGATGGGCAGGTGCTCGGGCAGGATCACGCCCGGCGTCGCCATGACCATGGCGCGCTGGATGACGTTCTCCAGCTCGCGGACATTGCCCGGCCAGTCGTGGCCCACGAGCCGGTCCATCGCCTCGGGGACGACGACCCGCTCGCCGAGCGCGTCGGCGTACTTCGCCAGGAAGTGCTCGACCAGCAGCGGGATGTCGCCGCGCCGCTCGCGGAGCGCGGGCAGGTGGAGCATCACCACGTTGAGCCGGTAGAAGAGGTCCTCGCGGAAGCGCCCCTCCTTCATCAGGGCCTCGAGGTCCCGGTGGGTGGCGGCCAGCACCCGGATGTCCATGCGGATCAGCTCGTGGCCGCCCACCCGCTCGAAGGCGCGCTCCTGGAGCGCCCGGAGCAGCTTCACCTGGAGCTCCGGCGGCATGTCGCCGATCTCGTCGAAGAACACGGAGCCGCCATGGGCCAGCTCCAGCTTGCCCAGCCGGCGCTCCCGGGCGTCGGTGAAGGCGCCCTTCTCGTGGCCGAACAGCTCGGACTCCAGCAGCGTCAGCGGGATGGCGGCGGCCGAGATGCCGACAAACGGGCGGCCGGCGCGCCGGCTGTAGTGGTGGAGCGCGCGGGCCACCACCTCCTTGCCCGTCCCCGACTCGCCGCGGAGGAGCACGCTCACGTCGCTGCCGGCCACGCGACCGATGGTCTTGTACACCTCCTGCATAGTCGGGTGGCGCCCCACCAGCGCGCCGAACTCCCACACCTCCTTGAGTCCCGTCCGGAGCGCCGCCACCTCCTGGGTGAGCCGCCGGGCCGACAGCGCCCGTTCCGCCAGCAAGAGGGCCTCGTCCAGGTCGAAGGGCTTGGCGAGGTAATCGTAGGCGCCCCGCTGCATGGCCTGGATGGCCGTCTCCATGGTCCC
>Ga0154441_1275_pt1 | contig 17276 bp, 14 predicted proteins | sample RifGroC2_FD_115945 | JGI IMG/M metagenome (GOLD analysis project Ga0154441, IMG submission 115945) | Candidatus Rokubacteria bacterium GWC2_70_16 | reverse complement strand
GGCTATGGGCCGACCAAGTCGCTGGCGGCGAGCCTCGATGCGGAGCGGCGCGAGAGCCTCAGGCGCGACTTCATCGCCTACCACGCGGGCTTCAAGAGCGACCTCGGCGTGGCGATGCCCCGCGACTACCTCGTCACCATCGGAGTTCGAAAGTAGAGGGCAGCGCAGCTCAAGAGCGAGGCCGCCGGCGCGCCGTGGGCCAGTCGGCGAGGCGGACCACGTGGCGCCGGCGGCCCGCGCGCTCGACATAGGCCTCGTCCGCCGTCACGTACACGCCCCCCTCCCTGATGGCGAGCACGTGGTACGAGGCGTCGTAGAACGAGACCCTCGTCACGTCCTTCATGAAGTCCAGGACGGCCAGGCAGTAGGCTCTGTCGAGAGCCGCTTCGGGGAACTCGTAGCCCAGGAGCGCCTCCATCGCCTGGCCCGCGATGTCCGGCCGCTTGAGGGCGAGGATGTTCCCGACCTCGTACCGCCACAGGCTCGGGAGCCGGATGTGGACGCGTTCGGCCACGCACTCGTCCAGCAACCGCAGCGCCGTGGCCGAATCCGGCTCGTCGTCCCGCTGGAGCACCCACTTGAGGACGACGGAGGCGTCGGGGACGACGACCGTCATGCTCGCCGCCGGTCGCTCCGCACCGCCGCGATGATTTCGTCCGCGGTCAGGGTCGCCGCGGCGCCTCGGAGCCGCCGCAGGCTTGCCGCCGCCTCCTCTCGCTTCAGACGGAGCAGCTCGCGGCGCAGCGCCTCGTTGACCACGCGGCTTCGCCGGCGAGCGGGGACGAGCCGATACAGTTCCGCCCGGACGTCCGGGTCGAGGGACACGTTCACCTTCGCCATGGGAGGCCTCCTATCAGGGTATCCACTCTATACGCCTTGAATATCCTCCCCTTTAAGGCCGCCAGTCAAGAGCGCCTCCATGCGGGCCGTGGCGCGCTCCCAGTCGAGGCGGGTGCGGATCCACGCCTGCCCTGCCCGCGCCAGCCGGACGCGAAGATCCGGTGCGTCCACCACGCGGGCGAGCGCCCGGGCCAGGGCGTCCACGTCGCGCCGCGGGGCCACCAGCGCTGTCTCGCCGTCCCGTGCGTAGTCGCGGCAGCCGCCATTGTCGTAGGTGACGAGCGCCGCGCCGCAGGCCATGGCCTCCATGGGCGGCATCCCGAGCCCCTCGTCCCAGGAGGGGCAGAGATAGATCGGGCAGCGGCTATAGAGCCAGGCCAGGCGCTCCTGGGGGAGGTTCTCGAAGAACTCGTCGTACGGGAGGAGCGGCGGGCGCGGCGCCTTGACCCCGAACCCTACCAACCTCAGGTCCGCGTGCCGGGCGCTCACCCGCGCGTAGGCCTCGAGCCCCTCGGGCACGCCTTTCCAGTCGTACTCGTGATGGAGCATCAGCACGCGCAGGAGCCCGTCCCCGCGCTCGGGCGGCGCCGGGTGGAAGAGCGCCGGGTCCACCGGCGTCACCAGCACGGGGGCCTCCTGCCCGAAGCGCTCGCGCATGATGCCGGCGAGCCACGTGGAGATGACGATCTTTCGGAGCGGCAGGCGGTACGTCTCGTCCACGCGCGCGGGCTCGCCGTGGTAGAGGCTCTCGTAATGCTGCACGAGATAGAACTTCCTGCCGCAGCGCGCCGGCGCCTCCGCCACGGCGGGCGCAGACTGCCAGGCCGTCGCGACCACCGCATCGCCGTCGGGCAGATGCCCCGGCTCCCACGAGGTTACCCAGCGCACCCGGGCGCGGAAGTCAGGCATCCACTCGGGGCCGCGCCGCGCGCGGTTCCGCCACCACGCCTTGACGTCGCTCCGTGCCGGCACGATCACCGACACCTCGTGGCCGCGCCCGGCGAGCCGATCGGCATAGGTGAGGATGGCCCGCACGCCGCCGGCGATGCGGATGTGGGGCGTCAGGAACGCGATCTTCAAATGGCCATCGAGACCTGGCCCGTGCGGCGATAGGCCCCCGGGTCCAGCACCACGTTGAGGCACCAGACCTCGTCCGACGCGAGCGCGCGCTCCAGCGCCGGGCGGAGCTCCTTCGGATCGGTGATGTGCGCGCCCCGGCCGCCGAACGCTTCCACCATCAGGTCGTAGCGCGTGAAGGGCAGCGAGGTGCCCACGGCCCGGTCCTCGCCGAAGAAGGAGAGCTGCGGGTTGCGGATCTGCCCCCAGCCTCCGTCATTGCCGACGATCACGGTCATGGGCAGCCGGAAGCGCACCGCCGTCTCCAGTTCCATGCCGTTGAGCCCGAAGGCGCCGTCGCCCGCGATGAGCAGAACCCGCTGCTCGGGGTGCAGCAGCTTGGCGGCGATCGCAAAGGACGGGCCCACCCCGAGACAGCCAAAGGGCCCCGGGTCGAGCCACTGGCCGGGGCGCTGGAGCGCCACGACCTTCGAGGCGCAGCCCACCACATCCCCGCCATCGCCCACCACCGTGGTGCCCGCGTCCACCACGGCGGCGATCTCGTGCGCCATGCGGTAGTGGCTGATGGGCACGCCATCCGACCGCCGCTCCGCCATGAGCCGCTGCTGGCTGTCGGTCTCCCTCTGCCTCACGGCGCTGCACCACGGCTCGACCCGGCTCGGGAGTCCCGCTGGCAGCGCGTCGGTGAGTTGTCGCAGCACGAGCCCGATATGGGCGCAGAGGCCGAGCGCCAGCGGCCGGTTGCGGCCGAGCTCCACGGGGTCCGAGTCCACCATGGCCACCGTCGCGTCCTCGGCGAAGCTCGGCGGGCGGCCATAGCCCAGGCGGAAGTCGAGCGGCGTGCCGAGCACCAGCACCAGATCGGCCTGGCCCAGCGCGAAGCCGCGCGACTGGGAGAAGGCCTGCGGGTGCTCGGCGGGCAGGCAGCCGCGCCCCGCGCCGTTCATGAACACCGGCACGCCGGCGCGCTCGGCGAAGCCCGCGAGGTCCTTGGCCGCCTCGTCCCAGTAGACGCCGCTGCCCGCCACCACCACCGGTCGCTCGGCACGGGCCAGGAGATCCGCCAGCCCCTGGATCGAGTCGGGATCGGCCGCTTGCCGCTCGCGGTGGACGTAGCCCATGGGGATCGGCGCCAGCCTGTCCTCGATCATGGTCATGAGGAGATCCACCGGGATCTCGACGAAGACGGGCCCCGGCCGCCCGGTGAGCGCGGTGCGGATGGCCGTGGTCAGCACTTCAGGGATCTGCCGCGTCTCGGGCACCGTCCACGAGCCCTTGGTGATGGGGCGGAGCAGCGCCACCTGCTCGGTTTCCTGCAGCGCCCCCAGCCCGCGCAGCCCCAGCGGGGCGGCACCGCCGATGAGGAGCAGCGGGCTCCGCGCCGAGTAGGCATTGGCCACGCCCGTGACGGCGTCGGTGACACCGGGCCCCGCCGTCACCACCGCCACGGCGATGTTCCGCGTGAGCCGCGCATAGGCATCCGCCGCATGGGCACAGGCCTGCTCGTGGCGCATGTCCACGACCCGGATCCCTTCCGTCACGCAGCCGTCGTAGATGGGCAGGATGTGGCCGCCGCAGAGCGTGAAGATGTGCCCCACGCCCGCCTGCTTGAGGGTGCGCGCGACCAGGTGCCCGCCGGTCAGGTCCGCCATCAGAGATCCTCCACTTACCAGAACTTTTCCCACCGGACGCTCTTGCGGTCCATCCCCTTCCGGACCAGCACCTCCCGCACCTGCTTGATCGTCGCCTCCCCGCCGCAGACGTAGACGAGCAGGCGGTCCACGCTGTGGACGAGCCGGTCCACCACCTCGTGCGCCTCGCCCTTCTCGCCGCGCCAGCCCGCCGGCGCCTCGCGCACCGCGGGGAAGTAGGAGAAGGACGGGTAGCGCCGGGCCAGCGAGCGGAACTCCGCGTCGTAGACCAGCCACGAGGGATCGCGGGCCCAGAAGATGAGCGCGCTGGGCCGCCCGTAGCCGGTCTCGTAGAGGTCGGTGAGGATGGAGCGGATGGGCACGATGCCGATCTCCTCCGCCACGAACAGCGCGCGCCGCGGGTCGGCGCGGGTGACGACGAAGCCGCCGGCGGGCCCCTTGAACTGCACGGGATCGCCCGGCCTGAGCCCCCGCACCCACTCGGAGCCCATGCCGCCGGGGGAGACGTCCACCGAGAAGGTGATGACGTGCCTCCGCGTGGGAGACGAGGCGAGGCTGTAGGCGCGGACGTTCTTGGGCCCGAACGGGACGGAGACCCACTGGCCCGCCTCGAATTCGAGGGCCTCGGGCTCCACCATCCGCAGCTCCACCTCGATCACGTCCGGGGTGAGCGAGCGGACCGCGATGACCTCGGCCCGGCACTGGCGCGGCCGCAGCGCCACCGCCTACCGCCCCCCCGGGGTCAGGTCTTGAAAAGCCACACTTTGTGCAACTCTTCCCAAACTGTCGTAATGCAAGACCTGACCCCGTCAGGGGAAGCGGGGGACGATCTCGGCCGCGAGGGCCTCGACCATCTCGGCCTGCTCCTCGGGCCGGCAGATGGGGTTGAGCACGAAGTAACGGCAGCCCGCCCGGATGAAGGTCTCGATCCGCTCGGCGCACTGATCGGGGCTCCCGATGAAGCCGTACTTGTCGGCCAGCGGGCCGAAGTCCTGGGCGTAGCGCCGGCTCAGCCGCTCCACCCAGAGGGCACGCGCCGCCTCGGGGTCGCGCCCCAGCGTGATGAAGGTGAGGTGGGCCGGCACGAAGCCGTCGAGCGAGCACCCGGCCGCCTCCGCGGCGGCGCGGATCTTCCCGAGGCTCTCGGCGTAGCGCGGCGCCTGGATCACGTAGGACATCCAGCCGTCGCCCTGGCGTCCCGCCCGCGCCAGCGCAGCGTCCGACCGCCCGCCGATCCAGACAGGCGGACCCGGCTGCTGCACCGGCTTGGGATCGATGCTCACCGAGTCGAATTGCGTGAAGCGCCCCTTGAAGGAGGCCGGGGTGTCGCGCCAGAGCGTCCGGATCGCCTCGATCCCCTCGGTGACCCGCGCGCCGCGCTCGGTGTAGGGGATACCGCAGACCTCGAACTCCTTCGGGTTCTCGCCGCCTACCCCCACCCCGAAGATCAGGCGTCCGCCGGAGAGCACGTCCAGCGTGGACGTGACCTTGGCCACCACCGTGGGGTGCCGCAGCGCCAGGAGGTAGACGGCGGTGCCGAGCCGGATCCGCGTCGTGAGGCCCGCGTAGGCCGCCAGGAGGGTGAGCGACTCGTAGAGCGGGCTGTGGAAGGAGATGTGGTCACCGGTCCACAGGGAGTCGAAGCCGAGACCCTCGACGCGCCGGGCGAGCGCAAACTGGCGCTCGGGCGGCTGCGGCGACAGCGAGACGCCGAACCGGATCGGGGACACGCCCTACCTCGGAAAGGCGTCCTTGACGCCGCCGTCCACGGTGAGCGTGCAGCCGGTGGTCTTCGCCGAGCGGTCGGAGGCGAGGAAGAGCACGGCCTCGGCCACATCCTCGGGCAGGATGGGCCGGGCCAGGATGTTGCGCTTCCGGTAGAAGTCCTCCAAGTCGTCCACCGCGATGCCCTGGGCGCGCGCCCGTTCGCGGCGGACCTCGGCGGACCAGAGCTTCGACTCCCGGAACACGGCGTCGGGGTTCACGATGTTCGAGCGGATGCCGTGCGGGCCGCCCTCGAGGGCGAGCACCTTGGCGAGCTGCGCCTCGGCCGCCTTGGCGGCGGAGTAGGCGGCGAAGTCCTTGCCGGGCGACATCACGTTCTTCGTCGCGACGAACACAAACGCGCCCCCGAGCCCCTGCGCCTTGAAGAGCCGCATCCCCTCCCGCGCCACCAGGAAGTGGCCGGTGGAGTTCACCGCGAACGACCGCTCCCAGTCGGCCAGCTCCATGCGGTCCACGGGCGCCGAATGCGCGATGCCGGCGTTGGACACCACGATGTCGAGCCCGCCATAGGCGAGCACCGCCTCCTCGAAGGCCGCCCGCACCGCCGCCTCGCTCGCCACGTCCATGCCGAGGCCGATGGCGCGTCCCCCTCCGTGAGCGGCGCAGAGATCGTCAGCGGCCTTGCGGGCGCCCGCGGCGTCGAGGTCGGCCAGGACCACGTGGGCCCCCTCGGCGGCCAGGCGCAGCGCCACCGCCCGGCCGATGGCGCCCGCCGCCCCCGTGACGAGCGCGACCCGGCGGGACAGCTCGCGCTCGGGCGGCGCCTGGGCCAGCTTGAAGAGCTCCAGCGGCCAGTACTCCACGTCGAAGGCATCCTGGGCCGACAGTGACACATAGGGCCCGAAGGACGATGCCGCCCCCAGCACCGAGACCGTGTGGTGGTAGATGTCGCTGACGATGCCCGCGGTGCGGCGGTCCTTGCCGGTGGTGAACATGCCGAGCCCCGCGATCACGATCACGCGCGGGAAGGGATCCGCGAGTGTCGCCCCCTCCCGGTCATGCGCCTGGAAGTAGGCGGTGTAGTCGGCGACGAAGCGCTCCACGGAGGCGCCGAGGGCAGCCTTCACCGCCTCCGGATCGGCGGGGCGGTCCACAGCCACGAAGCACGGGAGCCGCTTGGTGTAGATCGTGTGGTCCGGCGTGGCCGGTCCCACGTGGCAGAGCGCCTGGGCCTCGTGCGAGGAGGAGAACTCCAGCACGTCGGGCGCATCGTCGAAGAGCACAATGGCGCGGCGCTCCCGGCCCACGAGGCCTCGTAGATGCGGCGCCGCGGCGAGCGCCACGGCTGTCCGCTCCTCGGCGGCCGGCGCTGGCACGGCGACCCCCCCGAAGCGGACCCGCCCGCGGGCCTGCTGCGCGATGGCCTCCTCGGCCCGGCTGATCAGCTCCACCGTCGCCAGGTAAGCCTCCTTCGGCGTCGCGCCCCAGCAGATGGTCCCGTGCTTCTCGAGGAGGATGGCGCGGAGCCCCGGTCGCTCTTGCAGAAGCTCGGCCACCTCGCGCGAGATCCTGAACCCCGGCCGCCGGTACGGCAGCGCCGCCACCTCGTCGCCGTAGACCTCGCGAAGGACGTCAGCGGCGCGCGCGGTGTTGGTGAGGGAGACGATAGCGTCGGCATGGGTGTGGATCACCGCCTCGGCCGACAGGAAACCGTGCAGCAAGGTCTCGATGGAGGGGCGCGCCCCGCCGGGCTCCTGCAGCGCGAAGCGCAGATAGTCCACCATCTCCTGGTCGCCCATGTCCTCGCGGGCGAGGAGCGCCAGGATGTCGTCCATGCGGACGCCGGGGAAATCCTTCTTCTGGATGCTCTTGAGGTCCGAGCCGCTGCCCTTGACCCGGAGCACGCGCGCCTCGCGGCCGCGGTGGTCGCGCTCCGCGCGCTTGATGGAGGTGTTGCCGCCGCCCCAGACCACGAGCGAGGTCTCGGCGCCGACGAGGCGGGAGGCGTAGACGAGAAGATCGAGCTCGTCGAGGCCGCCGGCTGCTGCGTCGTCCCAGCGCGACTTCATGCCGTCCTCACCATACCCGAATCGGGCGAATCGGTAAAGGCGACGGTGACTTGTCCGGCCGCTGGAAGATCACTTGACGCATCATTTGATAGCATCGTACCATCCACCCTAATGAGCCCCAGCATCCGGCCTCTCATCAAGGAAATACGAGAACGGCTCCAGGTCACCCAGGAGCAGCTTGCCCGGCTCCTCAAGGTATCGCTGCCGACGATCAGCCGCTGGGAGAACGGCCGGAGCCAGCCCGACGCCATGGCGCTTCACGTGATCGAGGAGTTTCTCCGGGCGCGCGGCGCTCAGTGCGCCGATCTCCTGGCCCGCCACTTCGGCGAGGCGGGCGCGGCCAGGCCCGCCACGCGCCGGCGCCGGCGCACCCCCCCCCCAGGCGACGGCACCGAGGCCGCGCCGAACGCAGGCACCCTCGACACCCGGTCCATGGAAGGCATGCTGTGGAAGGCCGCCTGCTCGATACGCGGCGAGAAAGACGCGCCCAAGTTCAAGGATTACATCCTCCCGCTGATGTTCATCAAGCGGCTTTCGGATGTCTTCGACGACGAGGTCGCGCGGCTTGCCGAGACCTACGGGGACGAGACGACCGCCCGCGCCGTGCTCGAGGCCGACCACAGCCTCGTCCGCTTCTTCATCCCGCCCGAGGCCGCGTGGCCGGTGGTGAGCCGCCGCCGGACCTTCGCCTGGCCCGAGAGCAAGCGGCCCCGGGCGCTCGGCGAGCAGCTCACCTACACCGTCCGCGCCATCGCCCGGGCCAACCCGTCGCTTCAAGGCGTCATCGACATCGTCGACTACAACGAGACGCGCAACGGCGAGCGCGAGATCAGCGACAACGCCCTCTCCCGGCTCATCGAGCTTCTCAGCGATCCCCGCTACCGGCTCGGGCTCAAGGACGTGGAGCCCGACTTCCTGGGCCGCGCCTACGAATACCTCCTGCGCAAGTTCGCCGAGGGCCAGGGGCAGAGCGCGGGCGAGTTCTTCACCCCCAAGGAAGTCGGCTGGCTCATCGCCCGCGTCATGCGAGCCAGCCAGGGCGACGAGATCTACGACCCGTGCTGCGGCTCGGGCGGCTTGCTCATCAAGTGCCAGCTCGCCCTGCGCGAGCGCGAGCCCGCCCTCGCGCGCCCCCCGAGACTTCACGGCCAGGAGCTGACGGGAGCCTCCTTCGCCATCGCCCGGATGAACATGGTCCTCCACGACATGGAGGGCGAGATCGTCCGCGGCAACACCATGAGCAATCCGAAGTTCCTCGAGGGATCGAGCCTCAAGCAGTTCGACATCGTCGTCACCAATCCCATGTGGAACCAGGACAACTTCGACCCGGCCGCCTACGAGAGCGACCCCTACGAGCGCTTCGCCCCGCGCGGCGGCTTCGCCCCCGGCGCCAGCGCCGACTGGGCCTGGCTCCAGCACGTCCTGGCCTCCCTGACGGAGACCGGCCGGGCCGCCGTCGTGCTCGACACCGGCGCCGCCAGCCGCGGCAGCGGCAACCAGGGCGAGAACCGGGAGAAGGCCATCCGCCGCTGGTTCGTCGAGCAGGACGCGATCGAGGGCGTCATCCTCCTGCCCGACAACCTCTTCTACAACACCACGGCCGCCGGACTCATCGTCGTCCTCAACCGGGCGAAGCCAGCCGATCGGCACGGCAAGGTGGTCCTCGTCAACGCCAGCGCCGAGGTCCAGAAGGGCCGGCCCAAGAACTTCATCCCCGACGACGCGATCACGAAGATCGCCGACGCCTTCCATGCCGGCAACGACGTCGAGCGCCTCGTCAAGGTCGCCAGCGCCGAGGAGATCGCGAAGAACGACTACAACCTGTCGCCGTCGCGCTACGTCGAGACCGCCACCGCCACCGAGCACCGGGACATCCAGACCATCCTCGACGAGCTGGCCACCCTGGAGACCGAGGCCCGACGGCTGGACGGCGACCTGAAGGGCATCTTCTCCGGCCTCGGGTACCGCTGGCGTGGTCACGATTCGTGACCACCTCGGGATCACGGGGCTTTGACCGAGCCCAGCATCTAAGGTCACAAGGTGTGACCTTAGACGGGGAGGACTGCTGAGATGCCCAGCCTGGTGTCGGTCGAGCGAATTGAGACCCGGATCGTCATGGTACGGGACCAGAAGGTGATGCTCGATGCGGACCTGGCCACTCTCTATGGAGTCCCAACCGAAGTCCTTAACCAGGCCGTCAAACGCGACGCAAACCGGTTCCCTCCCGACTTCATGTTCGAGCTGACCATGGAAGAGCACCAGGCTTTAAGGTCACAGGCTGTGACCTTAAAGGGCGGCCGTGGCCAGCACCGGAAGTATCTGCCCCACGCCTTCACGGAGCAGGGCGTGGCCATGCTCTCGAGCGTCCTCCGCAGCCAGCGAGCCGTCCAGGTCAACATCGAGATCATGCGCGCTTTCGTTCGCCCGCGCGCGATGGTGTCGTCCGTGAAGGATCTCGCCCGCAAGCTCGACGCGCTCGAGCAGAAGTACGACGCGCAGTTCAAGACGGTCTTCGATGCCATGCGGCAGCTCATGGAGCCAGTCTCGGCCTCATCCCGGCGACCGATTGGCTTTGACCCACAGCGCTAATCCATGATCGCACAGCCTCTCTCGGAGAGCATAGGCCCGCCAACCGACTGGCGGGTCGCCCGGTTCAAGGATGTCGCCACCTATGCGCTCGGGCGAACGCCGCCGAGAAAGGCCGCCCAATACTGGGCCGACGATGGCGCGATTCCATGGGTGACGATCTCGGATATGGAACCGTTCTCGACCCTGTGGGCAACTTCCGAAACGGTTTCCGCGAAAGCGGCAGCTGCGATATTCCAGTCGCCCCCCGTACCCAGGGGCACGCTCCTCATGAGCTTCAAGCTGACAATCGGGCGAACAGCCGTCCTGGGCATCGACGCGTATCACAATGAAGCGATCATCTCGATCCACCCCAGACCCGGCATCGACCGGGATTTCCTTCACTTCTACCTTCCCACTATCGCCTTCGCGCAACACCAAGACCGGGCGATCAAGGGCCAGACGCTCAACAAGGGCAAGATCGACCTGCTTCCTGTTCTCGTTCCGCCCTTTCCTGAGCAGCGCCAGATTGCCGCCGTGCTGGCCATGATTCGGGCTGCCATGGAGGTGCTGGACAAGATCGTCGCGGGGCTCAAGGAGCTGAAGGCCGCGACCATGGCCAAGCTCTTCCGCGAGGGCCTGCGCGGCGAGCCGCTCAAGCAGACCGAGATCGGCGAGATCCCCGAGAGCTGGAGCGTCGCCCGACTCGGAGATCACGTTCTTATCACTTCCGGCGGAACGCCTGCGAGGGATACGCCGGAGTATTGGAACGGACGCGTCCCGTGGGTGAAGACAGGCGAGATCAACTACCGCCCGATCATGGAGACCGAGGAGTACATCACGGAGGCGGGGCTACAGAACTCCTCCGCCAAGCTTCTGCCACCGGGCACTCTCTTGCTCGCCATGTACGGCCAGGGCGTGACGCGGGGAAAGGTCGCGTTTCTAGGCATTCAAGCGGCCACGAACCAGGCGTGCGCGGCCCTCTTTCCAAGCGACCGCCTCGACTCCGGCTACCTGTACGCGTTCTTCGCGTTCGCATACGAGAGAGTTCGCAGTCTCGGGCACGGGGCAAATCAGAAGAACCTCAGCGCGGACATCATCCGCGAGATCCGGCTACCCCTCCCCCCCGATGTGGGAGAACAGAAGCGCATCTATGACGTGACGAGTGCGCTTGAAGCCGACTCCCGTGCCGTCGAACACAAGCGAAACGCTCTGGCGGCTCTCTTCTCCTCCATGCTGCACCTGTTGATGACCGGGCAGGTGCGGGTGCCGCTGGACCTGATCGGCCGACTCGGAGCGCCACCTCTGGCGGGGCAGGGCAGCTCGGCAAGCGGTAGGCAGTCGAGGGCAGCCGGCCAACACGGCAAGCCCGACGAGGCGATGCTCCAGGAGATCGTGCGGCGCATCGTCGCCGCGGTGGCGCCGGAGGAGATCATCCTCTTCGGGTCGGCGGCGCGGGGGGAGATGGGGCCGGACAGCGACATCGACCTGCTGGTGGTCAAGGCGTGCGAGCACCGGCGAGAGGTGGCCCGGGCCGTCCGGGACTGCCTGCGCGGGGTGGCGCCCGGCCGCGGGAAAGACGTCGTCGTGGTGACGCCGGAAGACGTCGAGCGGGACCGCGACACCATCGGCTACATCATCCGGCCGGCGCTCCGGGGGGGCCGCGTCCTGTATGCCGCCTGAAGGCCGCGCGCGGGAGGTCGCGCTCGACTGGATCCGTCACGCCCGGAGCAACCTTGCCCTCGCCCGGCAGCCCAAGCCGGCGGAGGCGCTGTGGGAGGATCTCGCCTTCGATGCCCAGCAGGCCGTGGAGAGGGCCATCAAGGCCGTCCTGGTCTTCCACCAGGTCGACTTCCCGCGCACTCATGACATCGGCGAGCTGCTCACCCTCCTCGCCGGGGCCCGGATGGCCTTCCCCGAGTCAGTTCCGCGAGCCGACCGGCTTACCGACTACGCGACCGGGGCCCGCTACCCCGGGCACCCGGACCCGGTCACCGAGGCGGAGTGCCGGGAGGCCGTGGCGCTCGCCGAGCGGTTCGTGCGCTGGGCGGAAGGCCTGATCCGTGAGTCCTAGTCTCGCCGGCGAGCGGCGAACGGTGACGTCGGTCTTGGATAGCCTCAGCATCTGGATGGCGACGAAGGAGGGCGAGCGCCTCGAGTTCAAGGAAGCCAAGAACCGTTATGACTTCGAGAAGCTCGTCAGATACTGCGCTGCGCTCGCCAACGAGGGTGGCGGCAGACTCATCCTCGGCGTCACTGACAAGTGGCCCAGAAGGGTCGTTGGAACCCTGGCCTTCCTCGATATGGAACACACGAAGGCCGCCCTCATCGAACGCTTGCGGCTGCGGATCGATGTCGATGTGGCCCAACACCCCAGCGGGCGTGTCCTGATCTTCGAGGTCCCGCCGCGCCCGATCGGGATGCCGGTCGGATACAAGGGCGCCTACTGGATGCGGGGCGGTGAGGATCTCGTCGCGATGACGCCGGATCGACTGAAACACATCTTCGCGGAGGGGAGTCTTGACTTCTCAGCCGAGGTCTGCCCGGGCGCAGCGTTGTCGGACCTCGACCCGGCGGCCATCAAGCGGTTCCGAGACATGTGGCGTCGCAAGTCAGGAAACGACGCCCTGAACCACCTGGCTGACCCCCAGCTCCTGATCGACGCGGAACTGGTCACGAACACCGGCATCACTTACGCCGCCCTCGTTCTCCTCGGTACCCCGGAAGGGCTCGGCAAGCACCTGGCCCAGGCCGAGGTCGTCCTGGAGTACCGGTCGGGCGAAGCATCGCTTCCTCATCAGCAGCGCGAGGAGTACCGGCAGGGATTCTTCCTTTTCGACGATCCTCTATGGAAGACGATCAACCTTCGCAACGATGTCCAGCACTACCAGGACGGCCTCTTCGTCTGGGACATACGAACCTTCAACGAGATGGTCGTTAGGGAGGCGATCCTGAATGCCATCAGCCATCGCGATTATCGCCTGGCGGGGTCCGTCTTCGTTCGGCAGTTCCCACGGATGATTGAGATCGTCAGCCCTGGCGGTTTCCCGCCTGGCATCACTCCGGAAAACATCCTCTGGCGCCAGTCTCCGCGCAATCGCCGCATTGCCGAGGTGTTCTCCCGCTGCGGCCTGGTCGAACGTTCCGGCCAGGGGGCCAATCGCATGTTCGAGGAGTGCATCAAGGAGAGCAAGCCTCGGCCTGACTTCACTGGCACCGACGAGCACCAGGTCTCGTTGACCCTCCGGGGGGACGTCCAGGACCCTTACTTCCTTCGGTTCCTGGAACAAGTCGGGAAGGAAACACTCGCTTCATTCTCGACCCGGGATCTCCTCATCCTGGACTGGGTGCATCGGGACGAAGCCGTGCCGCCGGAATTCCGGGAGCGTCTCAGGCTGCTCCGGGAACGCGGAATTGTCGAGACGACTGGCCGCGGAAGAGGCACCCGCCACATCCTCTCACGCCGGCTGTATACCTTCATGGGCCAGAAGGGGCTCTATACGCGGAAGCGGGGTCTCGACCGGGAGACGAATAAGGCGCTGCTTCTCCAGCATGTCGAGACCTTTGGGCGCGCGAGGATCAAGGAGTTCGAGGAAGCGCTTCCCGGCCTGACCCGGGGGCAAGTTCATTCCCTCCTCAGGGCTCTCCGCGGCGAGGGCAAGGTCCGCCGGATCGGAGAAAAGCGAGGCAGCGCATGGGAACGAGTCTGACCTTCCACGTTGTCCGCGGCCCCTCGATATCGGCCCTATGTCACAAAACTCTGTCACAAAAGCGACCGGTCGCTCGGTAACACAATGAGTTACGCCGACTCCAATTCAGCAAATCCGCCCCCCTCCAGCACAATCGCACCCGCACACCCGGGCGCAGAAATGGGTCATGTCTCCTAGTCTCGCCAGCGAGCGGCTGACGGTTCAGGAGCCGCTGATCCGGTACGCAGTCGAGATCGGCTGGGCCTACCTCCCTCCTGAGCAGGCTCTGACGCTCCGCCATGGCGAGGGCGGGACGCTTCTCTACGCAACGCTCCGCGACAGGCTCGTCGCGCTGAACCCAGGCATCGTCACGGTGGACGCTGCCGACGCCGTCATCGCCAGGATCGAGGGGGTCCGCACCAACATCGAGGGCAATGCCGAGGTACTGGCGTGGCTGCGGGGCGAGCGCTCGGTCTACGTCGAGGGGGAGAAACGAGAGCGGAACGTCAGCGTCATCGACTTCGGGCACCCGGCGCACAACCTCTTCCAGGTCAGCGACGAGTGGGAGTACACGAACGGGCAGCACACGAACCGAGCGGACGTGATGTTCCTGATCAACGGCCTCCCCGTGGCTGTGGTCGAGACCAAGGGCGCCGCCCGTAAGGACGCGATCGACGAGGGGGTGGCCCAGATCCGCCGCTACCACCGCGAGACGCCAGAGATGCTGACGGCGCCCCAGGTCTTCGACGTCACCCACCTGCTCGACTTCTACTACGGCGTCACCTGGAATCTCGACCGCAAGGACCTCTTCAACTGGAAGGACGAGGAGCCGGGCAACTTCGAGCGGAAGGTGAAGCGCTTCTTCGCCCGGGAGCGCTTCCTGCGCGTCCTCGGCGACTGGATCGTCTTCTTCAAGCGGGACGACGAGCTGCGCAAGATCGTGCTCCGCCAGCACCAGACGCGCGCCGTCGAGACAGTGGTGGAGCGGGCCCTCGCCCACGACAAGCGCACGGGGCTCGTGTGGCACACCCAGGGCTCGGGCAAGACCTTCACCATGATCTCGGCCGCCGAGCAGATCCTCGCCCACTCCGCCTTCGGCAAGCCCACCGTCCTCATGCTGGTGGACCGGAACGAGCTGGAGAGCCAGCTCTTCGGCAACCTGAAGGCCTACGGGCTGGACTTCGAGCAGGCCACCTCGAAGGTGCGGCTGCGCGAGCTGCTGCGCGCCGACCACCGCGGCCTCATCGTCTCGATGATCCACAAGTTCGACGGGGCCGACGCGAACCTGTGCGCGCGTGCAAACGTGTTCGTCTTCGTGGACGAGGCCCATCGGACGACCAGCGGCGACCTCGGCAATTACCTGGTGGGGGCCCTCCCCAACGCGACCTTCGTCGGCTTCACCGGCACCCCCATCGACCGCATCGCCTACGGCCGCGGCACCTTCAAGGTCTTCGGCAAGGATGACGAGAAGGGCTACCTCGACAAGTACTCCATCGCCGAGTCCATCGAGGACGGCACCACCCTGCCGCTGCACTACACGCTGGCCCCCAACGACATCCGCGTACCGCAGGATCTGCTCGAGGCCGAGTTTCTCGACCTGGTGGAGGCGGAGGGGATCAGCGACATCGAGGAGCTGAACCGGATCCTCGACCGGGCGGTGAACCTGAAGGCCTTCCTCAAGGCCCCCGATCGAGTCGCCCACGTGGCCGCCTTCGTGGCCCGCCACTTCCGCGAGAACGTGGAACCGCTCGGCTACAAGGCCTTCCTGGTGGGTGTCGACCGGGAGGCCTGCGCCCTGTACAAGCGGGCGCTCGACGAGCACCTGCCCGCCGACTACTCGGCCGTCGTCTACACCTCGGCACACAACGATTCCGCGCTGCTGGCGGAGTACCACCTGAGCAGGGATGACGAGAAGCGGTTCCGCAAGGCCTTCATCAAGCCCGATGTCCTCCCGAAGATCCTCATCGTCACGGAGAAGCTCCTGACCGGCTTCGACGCGCCGATCCTCTACTGCATGTATCTCGACAAGCCGATGCGCGACCACACCCTCCTCCAGGCCATCGCCCGGGTCAACCGCCCATACGAGGAGGCGGGCCTCCTCAAGAAGCCGGCGGGCTTCGTGCTCGACTTCGTCGGCATCTTCGAGAAGCTCGAGAGGGCGCTCGCCTTCGACTCCGACATCGTGGGCAGCGTGATCCAGAACCTGGACGTGCTCCAGCAGCGCTTCGCGACCCTCATGGCCGAGCAGGCCCCGCCATTCCTCACCCTCGCGCGCGGGCCCGTGGACGACAAGGCCGTGGAGCGGGCCATCGAGGCGTTCGGCGACAAGGACCGGCGCGAGGCGTTCTTCAAGTTCTTCATGGAGCTGCAGGTGCTCTACGAGATCATCTCCCCGGACGTCTTCCTCCGCGACCACCTCGAGGCCTACGGCAAGCTCTCCGTCCTCTATGAGGTCGTCCGGAACGCCTTCAGCAAGCGGACGGCGCTCTACAAGGACGTCGCGAAGAAGACGGAGTCACTCGTGCGGGAGCGGGTCCAGAGCTGGGGGGTCGCGGTGACGATGCCACTCGTCACCATCGACGAGAAGACCCTCGAGGCACTGAAGAAGACAGACGCGTCCCCGAGCGCCAAGGTCCTGAACCTCGGGAAGGCGCTGGCCCAGGCCGCCGCCGCGCAGGCCGGGCAGCAACCGTATCTCGTGCCGATCGGCGAGCGCGCCGAGGCGGTCCTCGAGGCCTATGACGACCGGCAGGTCGGCACCCAGGAGGCCCTGCGGGAGCTGGAGAGGCTCCTCGCCGAGTTCGTGCAAGCGGGCAAGGAGCGCGACAAGACCGGGTTCGACCTCAATACCTTCACGCTCTACTGGGTGCTCAAGCAGGGCGGCGCGCCCGGTCCCGATCGGCTCGCCCCCCTGCTCGACGCGGCCTTCGCTCGCTTCCCGAACCATGCGCACAACGCCGCCGAGCTGCGCCAGCTCAAGGCCGAGCTGTACAAGGTCCTTCTGCCCGCCGTCGGCAAGGACCGGATGGTCGAGCTGGCCGACCGCCTCCTGCGCCTTGAGCGGAAATGAGCCAGACCGCTCGACCGGTGGTGACAGGCCGGCGCCGGCGCCCAGCCGGCGGGCGGGCGGTTTCCCTGAAGGCCCTCGTGCATGACTGGGCTTCGCGGATCCGCGTGGAGCCCAGACGCGTGCAGGTCCAGCGCATGACGACCAAGTGGGCCTCCTGCTCTCCTGCCGGCAGGATCTGCTTCAGCCGCGATCTCCTGCGTGAGGAGCGTCCCTTCCAGGAGGTTGTCGTGGTGCATGAGCTGCTCCACCTCCGCGTCCCCAATCACGGCCGCCTCTTCACGAGCCTCATGACGGCGTACGTGCCCGGGTGGGAGCGGATGGCGGGATCGCGGATCGCGCGGGTGTGCGGCTCACGGCCATGAGGCAACTTCCGGCGGGCTGGGTGCCCCGGGGCCGGTGCGTTGACACTCCCGCGCCCGGCCCCTATCTTATGGAAGCCCGCACCAGCGCCAGGCCGCAGGACCCCGCGAGAAAGGACCGGCCATGAAGGGTCTCATGATGGACTACCCGCTCACCCTCACCCAGTTCTTCGAGCGGACCCGGCGGGTGTACCCGAAGAAGGTGCTCGGCACCCGCGTGCCAGGGGTGG
>Ga0154441_1230_pt1 | contig 17544 bp, 33 predicted proteins | sample RifGroC2_FD_115945 | JGI IMG/M metagenome (GOLD analysis project Ga0154441, IMG submission 115945) | Candidatus Rokubacteria bacterium GWC2_70_16 | reverse complement strand
CTCGACATCCTCGACCCGACGCCGCAGACGGTGGACGCGCTGATGAAGCTGGAGCTGCCCAGCGGCGTGGACGTCGAGATCAAGCTCTAGCGAGACCACCACCATGGCGATGAAGGAAGGGCTGATCGGTCGGAAGGTGGGAATGACCCAGGTCTTCGGCGACGACGGGAACATCATCCCGGTCACCGTGGTGGAGCTTGGCCCGTGCACCGTCGTCGGCGTGCGCACGAAGGCCACGCACGGCTACGACGCACTGCAGCTGGGGTTCTCCCCGCGGAAAAAGAACGCGACGAAGGCGATGGCGGGGGTCTACAGGAAGGCGGGCATCCCGACGCCGATGAAGGTCCTCCGGGAGATCCGGCTGCAGAAGACCGAGGCGCTCCAGCCCTACCAGGTGGGGCAGACGCTCACGGCGGCGCTGTTCGCGCCCGGCGAGCTGGTGGACGTGGTGGGCGTGAGCAAGGGCAAGGGCTTCCAGGGCGGTGTCAAGCGCCACGGCTGGTCGGGCGGCGACCAGAGCCACGGCTCGATGTTCCACCGGGCCCCGGGTTCCATCGGCGCCTCCTCCGATCCATCGCGCGTCTGGCCTGGTCATCACCTCCCCGGCCGCATGGGCGGCGACCGGCGGACCGTGCTCAACCTCCCCGTGGTGCGCGTGCTCCCGGAGCGGAACCTGATCCTGCTGCGCGGGGCGGTGCCGGGCGCCCGCGGCGGGGTGGTCCTCGTGAGGAAGAGCGTGAAGCAGACCAAGGCCCAGCAGCAGGCGCAGGGGGCGAAGTAGCCATGCCCAGTGTTCCCGTGCTCGACCAGAACGGCAAGGCCCAGGGGACCCTGGAGCTGTCCGCCGAGGTGTTCGGCGGGCCGATCCGGACGGCCCTCCTGCACCAGAGCGTGGTCCGTGAGCTCGCCGCGAAGCGCGCCGGCACCCACGACACGAAGGGGCGCAGCGAGGTGTCCGGCGGCGGCCGGAAGCCCTGGCGGCAGAAGGGGACCGGGCGCGCGCGGCAGGGGTCCATCCGCGCGACCCAGTGGAAGGGCGGCGGCAAGCCCTTCGGGCCCACGCCGCGGAAGTACGACAAGCGCATGCCCGTCGGGATGCGCCGGGCGGCGCTCCGCGCGGCGCTCGCCGCCAAGGTCGCGGCGGGCGAGGTGACGGTGGTGGAGCAGATCGGCGTCGCGGAGCCGAAGACCAGGGCGCTCGCCAGCTGGCTCAGGGGGCTCGGTGTCGCGTCGGGCCCGACACTGCTCGTGGTGTCCGAGCTAGCGCCGGCCCTCGAGCGCGCGGCCCGGAACATCCCGTGGCTCCAGGTGGAGACCCCGACGCAGACCTCGGCCTACGAGCTCCTCAGGAACGGCCGCGTGATCGCCGAGCGCGGGGCCATCCTCGCCATGCAGGAGGCGCTCGCGAGATGAGAGACCCAAGGACCGTGCTGCTCAGACCGCTCATGACCGAGAAGAGCATGCAGCAGAAGGAAGACCTCAACGCCGTGACGTTCCAGGTCGCCGTGGACGCCAACAAGGTGGAGATCCGGCAAGCGGTGGAGCGGGTGTTCAACGTCAAGGTGGCGGACGTGCGCACCCAGTCCCGCGAGGGCAAGTGGAAGCGGATGGGGCGCTTCGAGGGCCGCCGGTCGTCCTGGAAGAAGGCCGTCGTGACGCTCGCTCCCGGCCACAAGATCGAACTCGTCGAAGGGGTATAGACGCATGGGAATCCGGACGCTGAAGCCCACCTCGCCCGCCCGGCGCTACATGACCCTCCTCACCAACGAGGAGATCACGAAAAAGACGCCGGAGAAGAGCCTGCTGTCCCCCAAGCGTCGCACCAGCGGGCGCAACTCGGCCGGCCGCATCACGGTCCGGCACCGGGGCGGCGGGGTCAAGCGCATGCTGCGGGACATCGACTTCCGGCGGGAGAAGCTGGGCATCCCGGCCAAGGTGGCAGGCATCGAGTACGACCCGAATCGCTCGGCGCGGATCGCGCTGCTGCACTACCGGGACGGGGAGAAGCGCTACATCATCGCGCCCCTCGGGCTCAAGCCGGGCGATGTCGTGATGTCCGGCCCGCAGGCGGACATCCTCCCGGGCAACGCGCTGCCCCTCCGGAGCATCCCGCTGGGCACGCTCGTGCACAACGTGGAGCTCCAGCCCGGCAAGGGCGGGCAGCTCTGCCGGAGCGCCGGCACCCTGGCGCAGCTGCTGGCGAAGGAAGGCGACCACGCCAACCTCAAGCTGCCCTCCGGAGAGGTGCGGCAGGTGAAGCTCGAGTGCATGGCGACCGTGGGCCAGGTGGGGAACCTGGACCACGAGAACGTCTCCATCGGGAAGGCCGGACGGGTGCGCTGGCGCGGCTTCAGGCCCACGGTCCGGGGGACGGTGATGAATCCTGTCGACCACCCCATGGGAGGCGGCGAGGGCAAGGGGAAGGGCAACCATCCCATGACCCCGTGGGGCAAGCCCACCAAGGGCTACAAGACGCGGCGGGGGGCGAGGCCGTCCGACCGCTACATCGTCACGCGCAGGACCAGGTAGGGAGAGGACGGCATGGGACGCTCGGTGAGCAAGGGACCGTACGTCGAGGCCCGGCTGCAGGGTCGGATCGAGGATCTGAACCGCGCGCGCCAGAAGAAGGTGCTGAAGACTTGGTCGCGCCGCTCGACCATCCTGCCGGAGTTCGTCGGCCACACGCTGGCCGTCCACAACGGGAAGAAGTTCATCCCCGTCTACATCACCGAGAACATGGTCGGGCATCGGCTGGGCGAGTTCGCCCTGACCCGGACCTTCAGGGTGCACGGCGCGTCGGAGAAGGCCGCGACCTCCCCCACGGGGAAGGCGTGAGTCGGCCATGAAGACGCAGGCGACTGCGCGCTACATCCGGGTGCCGGCCAGCAAGGCCCGGCTCGTGCTGGATCACATCCGCGGGAAGTCCGTGGGCGAGGCGCTCGCGACGCTCCAGCTCGCGCCGAAGAGCGCCGCCCGGCTGATCGAGAAGGTCCTGCGGTCGGCCATCGCCAACGCCGAGCACAACCACCAGGTCCGGAACCTCGACGACCTCCGAGTGGTCAAGGCGATCGCCGACGGGGGGCCCTCGCTGAAGCGTGTGTCGCCGCGCGCCATGGGACGCGCGTTCTTCATCAAGCACCGGACCAGTCATCTGACGATCGAGCTCTCCGACGAGACGCCCCGGGCCGAGTCGCGGCGGGCGGGCGCGAGGTAACCATGGGGCAGAAGACACATCCGATCGGGTTCCGGCTGGGCGCCACGCGCACGTGGAGCTCCCGGTGGTTCGCCACCAAGGGCTATGCCGCCCTCCTGCACGAGGACGTGAAGATCCGGCGCTTCATCAAGTCCGCGCTCTACCACGCGGGGATCTCGCGCATCGACATCGAGCGTTCCGCCAACCGGGCGCGGATCACCATCTTCACCGCCCGGCCGGGTATCATCATCGGCCGGAAGGGCGCCGAGGTGGAGAAGCTCAAGAACGAGATCCAGGGCCGCACGGCGAAGGAGGTCCACCTCAACATTGAGGAGGTGGTGCACCCGGAGCTGGACGCGCAGCTCGTGGCCGAGAATGTCGCGCTGCAGCTCCAGAAGCGGGTGGCGTTCCGGCGCGCCATGAAGAAGGCGGTGCAGTCGGCTCTCCGGCTGGGCGCCGACGGCATCAGGATCGCCTGCTCGGGGCGCCTCGGCGGCGCGGAGATCGCCCGCCGCGAGTGGTACCGGGACGGCCGGGTGCCGCTGCACACGATCCGGGCCGACATCGACTACGGACTCGCGGAGGCCCACACGACCTACGGCGCCATCGGGGTCAAGGTGTGGATCTTCAAGGGTGAGGTCCTTCCCACCCAGCGGCCCAGCGAGGTCTAGCCGCCATGCTGATGCCCAAGCGCGTCAAGTACCGCAAGGCCCAGCGCGGCCGCATGGCCGGCAAGGCCCAGCGGGGGTCGACGCTCGCCTTCGGCGACTACGGGCTCAAGGCACTGGAGCCGGGGTGGGTGACCAACCGCCAGATCGAGGCCGCGCGCGTGTCGCTGGCACGGAGCGTGAAGCGGGGAGGGAAGATCTTCATCCGCATCTTCCCGGACAAGCCGGTCACCAAGAAGCCCGCCGAGACCCGGATGGGCAAGGGGAAAGGCAACCCCGAGTTCTGGGTGGCGGTGGTCAAGCCCGGCCGCATCCTCTACGAGATGGAGGGCGTGGACGAGGCCACGGCACGCGACGGCTTCCGGCTGGCGGCCCAGAAGCTCGGGATCAAGACCAAGTTCGTGTCCCGGACACGGACGCTCTGAGGCGATCATGAAGGCGGCCAAGTGGCGTGAGATGTCGGGCGAGGAGCTCTCGCAGAAGGCGAAGGAGCTGACCGAGGAGCTGTTCAACCTCCGGTTCCAGCTCTCCATGGGCGTGGCGAAGAACCCGTCCCGCGTGGGTCGGGCCCGGCGCGACCTGGCGCGGGTTCAGACCGTGCTGCGCCAGCGACAGCAGGACAAGAAGGGCTAGGGAGGCCTCCGTGGGAGACAAGAAGACCCGAGAGGGCGTGGTGGTCAGCGACAAGATGACGAAGACCCGCGTGGTCCTCATCGAGCGGGTCTTCCGCCACCCCCGGTACGAGCGTGTGGTGCGGCGGACCAAGCGGTTGAAGGCCCATGACGCAACCAACGCCAGCAAGACGGGGGACCGGGTGCTCATCGAGGAAGCGCGGCCGCTGTCCAAGGACAAGCGGTGGCAGATCCGCGAGATCCTGACCCGCGTGTCATGAGGGATTCCGAGGGAGAGAGCGGGACAGAGCCATGATCCAGACCAGGACGATGCTCGATGTGGCGGATAACTCCGGCGCCAAGAAGGCCCAGTGCATCCGCGTGATGGGCGGCGGGAACAAGCGGACCGCCTCTCTGGGCGACATCATCATCGTCGCCGTCAAGGAGGCGGCGCCGGACGGAACCGTGAAGAAGGGCGAGGTGGCCCGCGCCGTCGTGGTGCGCACCGTGAAGGAGGTCGGGCGGAAGGACGGCTCCTACATCCGCTTCGACCGGAACGCGGTGGTCCTGCTCAAGGCCGACGACAACCCGGTCGGGACCCGCATCTTCGGCCCCGTGGCGCGGGAGCTCAGGGACAAGCAGTTCACGAAGATCATCTCCCTGGCGCCGGAAGTCATCTAGGGAGGCCATCGAGGACCATCATGGCGCAGGCGCACGTTCGGAAAGGGGACACGGTGGTGGTGGTGGCGGGGAAAGAGCGGGGCAAGCGCGGGAAGGTGCTCCGCGTGTACCCGGCCGAGGGGCGCGTCCTCGTGGAGCGGCTCAACATGATGAAGAAGCACCAGCGCCCGACCCAGAAGCTCCGCCAGGGCGGCATCATCGAGCGGGAGGCGCCGCTGCACCTCTCGAACGTGATGCTGCTGGATCCCCGGACCGACAAACCCACGCGGGTCGGCGTCCGGCTGCTGGCGGATGGCAAGAAGGCCCGCATCGCCAGGAAGTCTGGCGAGATCATCGACAAGGCGTAAGGACCATGGCCGAGGCAAAGAAGGCTGACAAGGCGCAGAAGGCCCCTCAGGGGGGACCCGCCGCTGCCTCCGGCAAGAAGCAGCCGGCACAGGCGGGAAAGGGCGGCAAGGGGACTCCGGCTCCCGCCCCCGGGGCTCCGGCGACCCGTCCGAAGGCAACGGGAGCGGTGACGCCGCGGCTGCGGGATCGGTTCCGGGCCACCGTGATCCCCGCCCTCATGAAGGAGCGCGGCTACACCAACCCCTTCCAGGTGCCGAGGCTCGCCAAGATCGTCATCAACATGGGGGTGGGCGAGGGCAAGGAGAACGCGAAGGTGCTCGACTTCGCCACGGCGGACCTGCAGGCCATCACGGGCCAGAAGCCGGTGGTCACCCGGGCGAAGAAGTCCATCGCGAACTTCAAGCTGCGCGAGAACGCCCCGATCGGGTGCAAGGTCACGCTCCGCGGGGCCCGGATGTGGGAGTTCCTGGACCGGCTGGTCAACGTGGCGCTGCCGCGCGTGCGGGACTTCAAGGGGGTGGCCCCCAAGGCCTTCGACGGCCGCGGCAACTACGCCCTCGGGCTCAAGGAGCAGGTGATCTTTCCGGAGATCCTGTACGACAAGGTGGACAAGGTGCGCGGCATGGACGTCATCATGGTGACCAGCGCAAAGACCGACGAAGAGGCGAAGGCGCTGCTGACCCACCTCGGCGTGCCCTTCAGGGAGTCCTGAGCATGGCCAAGACCTCACTGATCATGAAATCCCAGCGCCCGCCCAAGTTCCAGTCGCGAGCCTACTCGCGCTGCAAGATCTGCGGGCGCCCGCGCGGCTTCCTCCGCAAGTTCCAGTGCTGCCGGATCTGCTTCCGGGAGCTGGCGCTGAAGGGCGAGGTGCCGGGTGTGATCAAGGCGAGCTGGTAGGAGCGACGCGGCCATGATGACGGATCCCATCGCAGACCTGCTGACTCGCATCCGCAACGCCAGTCGCGCCGAGCACGAGAAGGTGGACATCCCGGCCTCCAAGCTCAAGGTCCGGATCACGGAGATCCTCAAGGCGGAGGGGTTCGTCAAGAACTTCCGCTTCATCGAGGAGCCCAAGCCGGGTACCCTGCGCGTGTACCTGAAGTACGGGGCGGGGAACGAGCGGATCATCTCCGGCTTGGTGCGCGTGTCGCGGCCCGGCCGGCGCGTGTACGTGGGCAAGGACAAGATCCCCTCGATCCTGGGGGGTATGGGCGTGGCCATCCTCTCCACGTCACGCGGCGTGATGACCGATCGCGAGGTCCGTAAGCTGGGGCTGGGCGGCGAAGTCCTGGCCTACGTCTGGTAGGAGCGACCATGTCCCGAATCGGCAAGAAGCCCATTCCCATCCCCCAGGGCGTCACGGTGGCCGTCGCGGGGCTCACCGTCCGGGTGGACGGGCCCAGGGGCAAGCTCTCGCACACACTCCCGGCCGGCGTCTCCGCCACCGCGGACGGGAGCGTTCTCACGGTGGAGCGCGACTCGGACCACCGCTCGGTCCGGGCCCTGCACGGACTCACACGCTCCCTGCTCGCCAACATGGTCCACGGAGTCAAGGACGGGTTCGAGCGCAAGCTCGAGATCGTGGGTATCGGCTATCGGGCCCAGCTCGCGGGCCAGAACCTACAGCTCGCCCTGGGCTATTCCCACCCGGTGATCTTCCCGCTGCCCGAGGGGGTCCAGGCCGAGGTGGAGAAGCAGGTCTCGATCACGTTGCGCGGGGCGGACAAGGCGCTCCTCGGACAGACGGCGGCCCAGCTCCGCGCGCTCCGCAAGCCGGACCCGTACAAGGGCAAGGGGATCAAGTACGCCGGCGAGTACATCCGGCGGAAGGTCGGCAAGAAGGCGGGGGCCAAGTAATGCTCACGAGCCACAAGGTCGAGGGGCGCAAGATCCGCCACGTGCGCATCCGCCGCGCGGTCCGGGGGACGCCGGCACGGCCGCGGCTCACCGTGTTCCGGAGCCTGCACCACATCTACGCGCAGATCGTCGACGATGTGTCGGGACGCACCCTGGTGGCGGTGGACAGCCGCGCGCCCGAATTCCGGGAGAAGATGAAGTCCGGCGGCAACGTCGCGGCGGCCAAGCTGGTGGGCGAGCTGCTCGCCCAGCGCGCTCGCGCGAAGGGCGTGAGCGCCGTGGTCTTCGATCGAGGGGGCTATCAATATCACGGGCGGGTCAAGGCGCTGGCCGACGCGGCACGGGCCGGTGGCCTCACGTTCTGAGGAGGGGCGAGTGGCTCAGGCGCGAATCGATTCCAGTGCGCTGGACCTGACCGATCGGGTGGTCGCCATCAACCGGGTGGCCAAGGTCGTCAAGGGCGGCCGGCGGTTCTCCTTCACCGCCCTCGTGGTGGTGGGGGACGGGCACGGCCACGTGGGCGTGGGGCTCGGCAAGGCCCGCGAGGTGCCCGAGGCGATCCGCAAGTCGGTGGAGCACGCCAAGAAGGATCTGGTCTACGTGCCGCTGCGGGACACCACCATCCCGTGCGAGATCACGGGCCATTTCGGCGCGGCGCGCGTGTACCTCAAGCCCGCCGCCCAGGGCACCGGCGTCATCGCGGGGGGGGCGGTGCGCCCCGTGCTGGAGGCGGCCGGCGTCCAGGACATCCTCACGAAGACGCTCGGCACCAACAACCCGCACAACGTCCTGAAGGCCACCATCGACGCCCTCCGGCGGATGAAGCGGCTGCTGGACATCCACGCCGCCCGTCGACGCTCCGTGGACGGCGAGAGCCAGGAGGTCGCGGGTGCAAAAGAAGGTTAAGGTCACGCTGATGAAGAGCATCATCGGGCTCAGCCCCAAGCAGGAGGCGACGGTCAAGGCCCTGGGGCTGCACCGCATCCGACACACGGTCGAGCACGAGGACACCCCGACCCTCCGCGGCATGATCAAAGCGGTGGGGTTCTGCCTGAAGGTGGATGAGGCATGAGACTGGAAGATCTGCGTCCGGCGCCCGGCTCCACGAAGAAGCGCAAGCGCATCGGCCGCGGGCCCGGGTCCGGGCACGGCAAGACCGCCGGCAAGGGGCACAAAGGGCAGAAGGCCCGCTCGGGCGGCGGCGTTCGTCCGGGCTTCGAGGGCGGGCAGATGCCGCTCTACCGGCGGCTGCCCAAGCGCGGCTTCGTTCCCTACGGGGGCAAGACCGAGTTCGCCATCGTCAACCTCAAGGACGTGGTGGCGCGCTTCGCGGCGGGCAGCGTGGTGGACCCCGACAGCCTGCTCCAGGCGCGGCTGATCAAGAAGGCGGACCGGGGCGCCGTGAAGATCCTGGGCGAGGGCGACGTCTCCCATGCCCTCACCGTGCGCGCCCACAAGATCAGCGAGTCGGCGCGGCGCAAGGTCGTGGCCGCTGGTGGGCGGGTCGAGGTGCTGCAGGCATGATGGAGGGCCTGCAGAGCTTCCGGAACATCTTCAAGATCCCGGAGCTCAAGCGTCGCGTGTTGATGACCCTGGGCCTGCTGGCCGCCTACCGCCTCGGGGCCCACGTCCCGACGCCCGGCATCGACGGAGCGGCGCTCGCCCAGTTCTTCAACCAGGTCCAGGGCACGCTGCTGGGCATGGTGGATCTCTTCTCCGGGGGGAACCTGCGGCGGCTCACCGTCTTCGCCCTGGGCATCATGCCGTACATCTCGGCGTCCATCATCCTGCAGCTCCTGACGGTGGTGATCCCCGCGCTCGAGCGGCTCGCCAAGGAAGGCGAGGCGGGAAAGAAGAAGATCACCCAGTACACCCGCTACGGCACCATCGGGCTGTCGCTCGTGCAGTCCTTCGGCATCGCGGTGGGCCTGGAGAGCATGCGGAGCCCCGGCGGCGGGGCCATCGTCCCCGATCCCGGATGGGGGTTCCGGCTGCTCACCATGATCACGCTCACCACCGGGACTGCGCTCATCATGTGGCTGGGCGAGCAGATCTCCGAGAAGGGGATCGGCAACGGCATCTCGCTCATCATCTTCGCCGGAATCGTGGTGCGCCTGCCCTCGGCCATCGTGTCGTCCTACACCCTCATCGCCACGGGCGAGCTCAAGCTGTTCGTCTTCCTGGGGCTCGTGATCATGATGGTGGCGGTGACCGCGGCGGTCATCGTCATGCAGGAGGGCCAGCGGAAGATCCCGGTGCAGTACGCCAAGCGGGTCGTGGGCCGGCGGATCTACGGGGGGCAGTCCACGCACATCCCGCTGCGCGTGAACACGGCGGGCGTCATCCCGGTGATCTTCGCCTCGTCGCTGATCCTGTTCCCGGCGACGCTCACCCGGTTCATCCAGCACCCGTGGATGCAGGCGATCTCGGAGGCGCTGTCACCGGGCCAGTTCACCTACACGCTGCTGTACTGCGGCCTCATCGTCTTCTTCGCGTACTTCTACACGGCGATCGTGTTCAACCCCGTGGACCTCGCCGACAACATGAAGAAGTACGGCGGGTTCATTCCCGGCGTGCGGCCGGGCAAGAAGACGGCGGAGTATATCGATCGGACGCTGACCCGGATCACGCTCCCGGGCGCGGTGTTCCTGGCGCTCATCTCGGTCCTCCCGGACTTCCTCATCCGATGGTTCAACACGCCGTTCTACTTCGGCGGGACGAGCCTCCTGATCGTCGTGGGCGTGGCACTGGACACCGTCCGGCAGATGGAGTCGCACCTGCTCATGCGGAACTACGAGGGATTCCTGCGGAGGAAGGCGAAGGCGCGCGCGTGAGCAACCGGATCATCCTCCTGGGAGCCCCCGGCTCGGGCAAGGGGACACAGGCGCGACAGCTGGCCGGGGAGTGGGGCGTGCCCCAGATCGCCACCGGGGACATGCTGCGCGAGGCGGCGGCGCAGGGGAGCCCGCTCGGGCTCGAGGCCAAGCGGCACATGGACTCCGGAGCGCTGGTGCCGGACGGGGTGGTGATCGGGCTGGTGGCCGAGCGGCTGGGGCGCCCCGATGCCAAGGCGGGGTTCGTGCTGGACGGCTTCCCCCGCACGGTGACCCAGGCGGAGGCGCTGGACCGGCTGCTCGGCGAGCAGGGGCTCCCGCTGGAGCGGGTGGTGTTCCTCGACGTGTCCCGCGAGGAGTTGCTGCGTCGGCTCACGGGACGGCGCGTCTGCCGGCAGTGCGGGACCGCTTACCACCTCGTGTCGGCGCCGCCGCGGACGGCGGACCGGTGCGACCTCTGCCAGGGCGACCTCTACCAGCGCGCGGACGACGCGCCCGCAGCGGTGGCGCGCCGACTCGACGTCTACGAGAAGCAGACGGCGCCGCTGCTGGCGTACTACGAGCGCCGGGGCCTCCTGGCGGCGGTCCGGGGCGAGGGGGCCATGGACGGCGTGACGGCGGGCATCCGGAAGGCCGTGCGGGGAGCGGGGGCGGCGTGATCGTCTTGAAGTCCGGGCGTGAGCTGGGTCACATGCGGGCTGCCGGGCGCATCCTGGCCGACGTCAAGGAGCGGCTCCGCGCCCTGGTGCGGGCGGGAGTGACGACCAAGGAGATCGACGCCGACGCCGAGAGCTTCATCGTGGGGCGCGGGGCCCGGTCGGCCTTCAAGGGGTACCGGGGGTACCCCGCGACGGTGTGCACCTCCATCAACCACGAGGTCGTGCACGGGATCCCGTCGGAGAAGCGCAAGCTGGCCGAGGGCGACATCATCGGACTGGACCTGGGGTGCATCGTCGAGGGGTACTACGCCGACTGCGCCATCACGCTGGCAGTGGGCGCCGTGCCGTCGCGGGTGCAGGAGCTGCTCGACGTGACGCGCGAGAGCCTGGACAAGGCCATCGTCCAGTGCCGTCCGGGCAGCCGTCTCGGCGACATCTCGTACGCCGTGCAGAGCCACTGCGAGAGTCACGGCTTCGGGGTGGTGCGGGCCTTCGTGGGCCACGGCATTGGCCGGCAGCTCCACGAGGATCCCCAGGTGCCGAACTTCGGGGAGCCCGGGCGCGGTCCGATGCTCAAGGACGGCATGGTGCTGGCCATCGAGCCCATGGTGACCATGGGCTCGTGGGAGGTCCGCATCCTCGAGGACCGCTGGACGGCGGTCACGGAGGACGGCAGTCTGGCGGCTCACTTCGAGGACACGATCGCGATCACGGACAACGGCCCGGAGATCCTGACACGTCGGGAGTACGGGGCGGAGGCGGTGGGGGGCGAATGACCAAGGAAGACGCGATCGAGGTGGAGGGAACCGTCGTCGAGCCCTTGCCCAACGCCATGTTCCGGGTCGAGCTCGAGAACGGCCACAAGGTGCTGGCCCACGTGTCCGGGAAGATGCGGATGAACTTCATCCGGATCCTCCCGGGGGACAAGGTCAAGGTGGAGCTGTCCCCCTACGACCTGACCCGCGGCCGCATCACCTACCGATTCAAGTAAAGGTCTGGCGAGCCGCAGCCGGAGGCGAGGCGAGCGGATCGGGAAGAGAGACGAGGATGAGAGAGCTGGCGGACGCAATACTGGAGCGGTCATGAAAGTCAGGCCTTCGGTCAAGGTGCGCTGCGAGAACTGCAAGATCGTTCGGCGGCAGGGGGCCGTCCGCATCATCTGCAAGAACCCTCGCCACAAGCAGCGACAGGGATAGCCCCGGAGGGGCGCGGGCGGGCGCGAGCCCACCTGCGCCATGGAGAGAGGACATATGGCACGTATCGCAGGAGTGGATCTGCCGCGGGACAAGCGCGGGGAGATCGCGATCCAGTACATCTACGGGATCGGGATCCCCTCGGCGAGGAAGATCTTCGCCGAAGCCCGCGTGGACCCCAACAAGCGGGTCAAGAGCTGGACCGACGACGAGACGGCCCGCGTCCGCGAGATCATCGAGCGGGAGTACAAGGTGGAGGGCGACCTCCGCAGAGAGGTGGCCATGAACGTGAAGCGGCTGATGGACATCGGCTGCTACCGCGGGATCCGCCACCGCAAGGGTCTGCCCGTGCGCGGCCAGCGCACCCACACCAACGCCCGGACGCGCAAGGGCCGGAGCAAAGGCGTCATGGTCAAGAAGAAGCCGGTCGCCGCCGCTCCTGCCGCCCCTGCGCCGAAGAAATAGGGAGCCGCATCATGGCCGACGCAGCCGAAGAGAAGTCGACTGCCCCCCGAAAGGGCAGCCGCAAGCGAGAGCGCAAGGAGGTCCGCGTGGGGATCGCCCACGTCCAGGCCACCTTCAACAACACCATCGTCACGCTCACCGACAAGACGGGCAACGTCATCTCATGGGCCAGCGCCGGGAGCGTGGGCTTCAAGGGCTCGCGGAAGAGCACGCCGTTCGCCGCGCAGACGGCCGCCGAGAACGCCGCCCGGAAGGCCATGGACCTCGGGCTCAAGCAGGTGGAGGTCTTCGTCAAGGGCCCGGGCGCGGGCCGCGAGGCGGCCATCCGGTCGCTGCAGGCCGTCGGGCTCGAGATCTCCGCGATCCGGGACGTGACGCCGATTCCCCACAACGGCTGCCGGCCGCCGAAGCGGCGGCGGGTGTAGGGAGGGCGGGAGCGTTGGCCAGATATCGAGCGGCGGTCTGCCGGCAGTGCCGGCGCGAGGGAATCAAGCTGTTCCTGAAGGGGGCGCGCTGCTTCACCGAGAAGTGCGCCATCGAGCGGCGGAACTACCCCCCGGGCCAGCACGGGCTCAGCCGGACCAAGCTCACGCCCTACGGGGTGCAGCTCCGGGAGAAGCAGAAGGCCAAGCACATCTACGGCGTGCTCGAGAGCCAGTTCCGGCGGTACTTCGAGCGGGCGGAGCGCGAGAAGGGGATCACCGGCGAGAACCTGCTCAAGCTGCTCGAGCGGCGCCTCGACAACGTGGTGTTCCGGCTGGGGATGGCGGCGTCGCGGCGCGAGGCCCGGCAGATGGTCGGCCACGGGCACTTCCAGGTCAACGGGCGAAAGGTCTCCGTCCCCTCGTACATCGTGAAGGTGGGCGAGGTCGTCCAGCTCCGGCCGAGATCCAAGTTCGCCGAGCGTGCGGCCGACAACCTGGCGGCGGGCCGCGCTGCGGTTCCGCCATGGCTCCAGGTGGACGTCAACGACAAGAAGGGGACCGTGCGGGGCCTCCCGATGCGGGAGGACATCCAGATCCCCGTGCAGGAGCAGCTGATCGTCGAGCTGTTCTCAAAGTAGGAGATCATGGCAAGGATTCCGTTTCAGAAGCCCAAGCACATCGAGTGGGAGATCAGTACCGACCGGTACGGCCGCCTCGTGGCCGAGCCCTTCGAGAAGGGGTACGCGCTCACCGTGGGCAACTCCCTGCGCCGGACCCTCCTGTCCATCATCCCGGGAGCGGCCGTCGCCTGGGTGCGGATCGAGGGCGTCCGGGACCAGGAGGCGCACATTCCGGGGGTCCAGGAGGACACGCTGGACGTGCTCCTGAACCTGCGGAAGCTCGCGGTCAACGTGCCGTCGGGGGAGCCCATGACCACGCGCCTGGAGGCCACGGGGCCCCGGGAGGTCACCGGCGCCGACGTCTCCGAGGCCACCGGGATCGAGGTGCTGAACCCGGAGCTGCACATCGCGACGCTCGAGAAGGGTGGCGCGCTCGCGATCGAGCTCGGCATCGAGATCGGCCGCGGCTACGTCGCCGCCGACAAGCATCGCCCCGGGAGCGTCCCGTCCGGCGCGATCGCCATGGACGCCGCCTTCTCGCCGATCCAGCGCGTGTCGTACGGCGTCGAGAACGCGCGCCTCGGCAAGATCACGGACTACGAGCGGCTCATCGTCGAGATCTGGACCAACGGGGCCGTGTCTCCCGACGAGGCGCTAACGCGGGCGGCCACCTACATGCGCGACCACTTCACGCTCCTGGCGCCCGAGGGGCGGCCCGAGGAGGACGAGGAGGTCGAGGCCTCCGGCGAGGGCTTCCTGCAGGAGAGCCTGAGCAAGGCCCTCGAGGAGCTGCCGCTTCCGGCGCGGGCGATCAACGCCCTCCGCAACGCGGAGATCGCGACGGTCGCCGACCTCGTGCAGAAAACCGATCAGGACCTGGAGCAAGTCAAGAACCTCGGCACGAAGTCCATCGATGAGATCAAGACTGCGCTGGCGGGGCTGGGCCTCTCGCTCGGGATGCGCATCGATCCGAACGTGCTGGGCGCGCTCGGGCGCGGAGGGACCAAATGAGGCACGGCAAGGCAGGGTTCAAGCTCGGGCGCGTCACGGCCCATCGCTGGGCGCTCTTCCGCAACCTGCTCGTTGCTCTGTTCCGGCACGAGCGCATCACCACGACGGAGGCCAAGGCCAAGGCGGTCCGCGGGCTCGCCGACCGGATGGTGACCCTCGCCAAGCAGGAGTCGCTCCACGCGCGGCGGCAGGTGCTGGCCATGGTGCCCGACCCCGTGGTCGTCAAGAAGCTGTTCGACACCATCGCGGCCCGTTTCGGGGACCGGCATGGCGGGTACACGCGCATCATCAAGGCAGGCACCCGCCCCGGTGACAGGGCGCCCATGGTCATCCTCGAGCTGGTGGACCGGCCCGAGACGCCGAAGGAGAAGGAAAAGAAGGACGCCAAGGCGGAGAAGGCCCCCAGGAGCGACAAGGGAGCGGCGGGGGCCGCGGCCCCGAAGGGCAGGAAGAAAAAGGCGGCGGCAGCGGCAGGCTAGCCGAGCGGCACGATCGAATCGGGGGGCGACCGAGGCCGCCTCCCTTTTTTTGTCCACGCCAACTGCCAGGGAACGCCCGAGGCGAGAGCCTCGACCGGGTCACGCGCACCCGATCCGCGGTGCTCCCGGGGCCCGCCTCGGCACCAGCGTGCAGGCGAACGTGGCCGGCAGCCTGCGGTATTCCTCGAGGAGTTTCTCGAGGCGGGCCAGGGTCCGGTCGCGCTTCGCCAGGCCGATCCCGTAAATCGCCAGGTCGTTGACGAGGCGGGTGTAGAACACGTGCGGAGCGTCGCCCCCGGTGCCCATGCACGGACTGGGCTTCTGGGCGAAGCCCAGGAGGGGGCCGAAGGCCGCCACGTACTCCCGGAGGACGGCCTCGTCCCTCAGATCTGTGGGCACCTCGGGGAAGCGAGCCAGGAACTCGTCCACGGTGATGGAACTCCGGGCAGCCCGGACCTTGTGATCGAGATCGGACGAGAGCCTGATCTGCACCATGGCCCCGGAGTATAGCACCGGCGGCCGGGGCTCGCGGCCTGGCGTCTCAAAGCTGGAGCACGGCGATGCCACCCACGGTCACGAGAGTGCCCAGGATGGCGCGGCGCGGGGCAGGCTCGCCGAGGAACACGACGCCCAGCGGCAGGGCGAACAGGGGGGCGGTCGAGGAGAGCACGGTGGCCACCGTGACACCGCCGTGCTTGAGGCCTGCCACGAACATCACCGAGCTCAAGGCGGTCAGGACGGACAGCGCCGCCACGACCCCCCATGTCCCGCTCCCGCCGGTCCTGAGCCTGCGGCCCGCGCTCCAGCTCCACGGGGTGAGCCAGAGCAGCGCGCCCGCCACGGGCAGCCGCACGGCCTGGGCAGTCGTGGCATCCACCTCTCCCAGCGGGGCCCGCAGGATGATCGTCGAGACGGCCCAGGCCACGGAGGCCAGTGCCGCCGCGCCGATCCCGACGCCCACCCTGCCGGGGATCGCGGGGTGCTCCCCCCGCGCGGCGAGGATGAGTGCCAGCCCGGAGAGCGTGAGGAGCGATCCCGCCGCCGCGGAGGGCGTGAGTGGCTCGCCAAGGAAGGCGGTCGCCAGCAGGGCCGCGACCACCGGATACGTCGTGGAGATGGTCATGGCCCGGGCGAGGCCGAGGCGCCCGATGCTCTCGAAGAAAACGGTGTCGCCGATGGCGACGGCCACGACGATGGACAGTACCAGGAGGGCCAGGACGCCCGGCCGGATGGCCCACAGCGGCGCTGCCCCCGAGGTGAACAGGATCCAGGCCAGCAGGACGGCCCCGCCGAACGTACACCGCACGGCGCTGATCGCGACGGATCCGAGTGTCCCCGAGAGGGTGCGCACCAGGAGACTCGTCACGGCCCAGGTCAGGCCCGAGCCGAGCGCGTACAGCGCTCCCAGGGTCGCGTCGGGGATGATGGGCACGGACATGGCGGGGACGAGGGGGGAACGCGGCGAGGAAGCGGCGCCGGGCCGCTCCCTCGCCGGGCGCTCCTACTTCAGGTCGGCCTGGAAATGGCCGAGGGTTCGCTTCCAGGCGTCCTCGGCCGCGGCCTTGCTGTAGACGTCGGCCCGCTCGTCGTTGAAGAAGGCGTGATCCACGCCCGGGTAGATGTGGATCTCGGACTGCTTGCCCGCCGCCTTGACCTCCGCGTCCAGGTGGCGCGCCGCAGAGGCATTGACGAACTGGTCCTTCTCGGCGAAGAGGCCGAGCATGGGGCCCGCCAGCCGGCTGTAGTTGGGCTTGACGTTCGGATGGACGCCGTAGAAGTTCACCACCGCCCCGATGCTCGGATTGGTGCAGCCGGCGAAGAGGGCGAGCTGGCCGCCCATGCAGAAGCCCACCGCGCCGAGCCTGGTGGTGGAGGAGAACCCGGCGAGATACTTCGCCGCTCCCGAGAGGTCCTCCTCCGCCTGGGCGATGTTGAGCGCCATGAAGAGCTTGCCCGCCTCATCAGGCTCGGAGGCCGTCTTCCCATGGTAAAGGTCCGGGGCCAGCGCGGAGAAGCCCGCGCCCGCGAACCGGTCACAGACGCCCTTGATGTGCCCGACCAGCCCCCACCACTCCTGGATCACCAGCACGCCCGGCCCCTTGCCCGCTGCCGGGGTCGCCAGGTAGGCCTGGGTCACCTTCCCGTTGCTCTGGAACTCCACCATGCGTCCTGCCATCGGCGTTGCCTCCTTTATGTTGCTTGAATGTGGATGACTTCGGTTTGGCAGTTGGGCCTCTTCGCGCTTATGGCGCCTCTTTCATCTTGCTTGAATGTGGATGACTTCGGTTTGGCGGTTGGGCCTCTTCGCCCCTTTGGGGCTCATCGGGGCGTCCGCATCACCGGGGCCTCTTCGCCCTCATGGGCTCATCGGGGCGCTCATTCTTCCGTGATCCGTTCTCCTGGGGGGGCTGCTCATGGCGCTCCGGGCGCGGGCGGCGTGATGCGGACGGTCAGCACCCGGCGCTCGTCGACCTCGAGCACGGTGAAGCTGTGGCGG
>Ga0154441_1176_pt1 | contig 18187 bp, 14 predicted proteins | sample RifGroC2_FD_115945 | JGI IMG/M metagenome (GOLD analysis project Ga0154441, IMG submission 115945) | Candidatus Rokubacteria bacterium GWC2_70_16 | reverse complement strand
CGCCCTCTTCCTGGGCACTCAGAGGATCGAGGCGATCCGCGCCCAGGGGTACACGGGATCGATGGCCGCATTCGGTACGGTGGTGGAGACCAGTGCCACGGCCGGCTCAACCCTCGTGGACCACCCGGGCTATCGGCGGACCACCGTAGTCACGGACCAGTGCCCGTTCTATTTCACTATCCTCCGCAGCGCAGGCGGGTGCTCACCGCCGCCGGCCACTGACGAGGCCAAGCTGATCACCGTGACCGTCGAGCCGATGGAGGGCGCTTCGACGACAGTCACCGACCGGATGGCCCGCTCGGTCACCGTGCAGGCTGTCCTGGGGAAGACGCAATGAGGATGGCCGGCATGGCGCGGGCGTTCGGCGGGCAGCGCGGGGCCACACTGATCGAGATACTCGTGGCCTCGCTGGTCTTCGCCCTGGTGGCCATCGCCATGGGCTCGCTGTACGCCTCCACGCAGCGCTCCATGGACGTGGGCAGCGCCCAGGCCTTCGTCCAGCAGCAGGGGACGCTGATCCAGGAGGAGCTGAGCCGGCAGGTCGTCCCGGCGCGGCAACTGCTGGTGGGCACCGCCTCGCGCGTGTGCGGGCCCAGCGGCGTGGCCGCCGGGCAGTCGCTCCAGTTCCAGCGGGCCATTGACGACACGGTGTGGTGCATATTCCAGAACGAGTACTCCGGGGAGCCCTCGTTTCTTCACATCTGCAGCCTGGCCTCCTTCGGCACTGTCGCCGACTGCCAGAGCGGGACGACGCGGCCCCTCCTCGCAGGCTATGCCACCGCCAACCAGTTCAGGGGCGCCCACCCGAGCGCCGGGAAGCTGGGCGTCGAGATGGCCGCCAGCTCGGGCGCGGCGGCGCTTCAGCCGGTTCAGCTCAGGATCATGAATACCGCCTTCGCCACTCCTGTCTCCGCCAACTCCGTGGACATCCGCTTCGAGGTGAGCGACTGCACCCTGGTCGAGAGCCTGGGAGGCTGCACGGCGGGGCTCAGGTTCGGCTCCACGGTGACGCTGAGGAACCCGGCATGAGGCGGGAGCGCGCAGGGAGGAGGGATCGCGTGTCCTTCAGGGACCAGCGCGGCAGCGTGCTCCTGATCAGCATGGTGCTCATCTTCGTAATGACCTTGCTGGGGCTGGCCTTCTTCGACCTGGCCGCGCTGGAGAGCCGGCTGGCGCTCGTCACCCAGGTGGACGTGCGGGCTCTCGAGGTCTCCCAGGCGGGGATGGAGCGCGCCCTCTGGGAACTGTGGCAGGACTGGGTGGGACTCCCGGCCACCGGTGCCAACCAGGACTGGTCGGACACTCCGTGCCTCGACGCCCCGCCTCCCGGCGGCGTCAGCACCCCGTGCGTCACCACGGCGTTCCTGCACCTGAACGTGAAGGATCTCGACACCAGCAACGGCGTGCCGGGCGGGGGGACGTACCTCATCTCGGTGAAGCTCCTCACCCAGGCCGAGGCGGCGAACGCTCCTTACTACCAGACCTGCACCGTCAACGGGACGACGTGCAAGGACCTGATTCTCGTCAGGAGCACGGGCACCACCGGCAGCACCGAGGGCGGGGCCATCGCGGGCTTCGGGGCGAGCCGCAGCGTCCAGGCCGTAGCCCGCGCCACGACCAACCCCGGCTCCCTCTTCGTCGGCGGAGGAGGCATCGTGGCCGGGGGTACGGCGGGCGGGAGCATCAATGGTAACGTGATGGTGGCGGGCTCAATCCACATTGTCTCAGACTCGGTGGCCATGGACCTGGGCGGCGGCGCGGGACAGCGGAATAGCTGGGCCGGGCTGGACTCGGCGAGCCTCTCCCGGCTCAACCCGCTGCCCAAGGTCTGCGTGTACGGGACGACCTGCGACATCACCAACCCGGCAGACGCGAACGCCGTCGAGACGCTCAACGCCACGCTCAGGGTCGCCCCCCGCACCCAGCACGCCTCCGAGGCGGCCGACGTCTTGCTGTCTGGAGCCGGGGACAAGATCGGCGTCTCCAGCGCCACTGAGACCTACGCGGCCGATGCCAGCCGCAGGGGCAAGGGGCAGGTGGACGGCGTCTACGTGGACGATCGCTACCAGCACAGGGACCCGGCCTATTCGCCCAACCTGCCGAGCTTCTCGGACAACTCCAAGGTGTATGTGGACGGGGGCAATGTGAGCCGCGGCTACGAGGGGACGCCGCCCGCCCTCCCGCTGCTCACCGACCCCGTGAAGATCGCGGGCGTGTCCTATGCCCATTACGCCTGCGTGGCGGGCTCCTCCTGCGCGGGCTCCGGGACCGACTTCTTCGTGCCTCACGCCGCCGATCTCTCGTCCAGCGCCGACTACCTGAGCACGCTGGGCTCCGCCGCAGGGCTCACGGACAGCGCCGCCGCATTCACCATCCCGGTGACCTTCACCGACAAGAGCGGCGCCGTCGTGAACGGCGAGGTCTGCTGGCAGCGCACGACGGGGTCAAACCTGCCTCCGGCCAATACGCTGGAATTCGGCAGCCCGACCTGCGCCACGCCGAGCACTCCCAGCAACCCGCTCCTCCTCTACTTCGCCTCGGCCACGCCCTCGACCACGGGGTTCAAGATCGAGCGCCAGGGCGGGCCCACCGCCATGAACTATCGGGGGGCGGCGGTGTTCGTGAGCAATGGGCTGGTCAAGATCGAGGAGACCTTCCAGACTTCCTGCACCGCGGCGCCTTGCACCGGCCAGAAATTCGCCGAGAACAACGTGCTCGCCTTGATGACCAGCGGCAATACGGAGGTGGGCAGGGACAACTCGAACATCGACCGGGTCATGGGCATCTTCGTCACCGAGCAGACCTTCGACTCGAGGAAGCAGACCAACATCGTCGGCTCCTTCATGGCCAACAACTTCAACTTCACGAGCCAGGTCCCCAGCTTCTTCCAAGTGCCCGGCGACTACGCGACGCTCCCGGAGGAGATCAAGGCCCTCGGGTCCACCGGCACCGGCGCCCCCACCTATGCCGTGAGCCGGGTCCCGCGCTTCTGGCGCGAGTGCGGGGCCGGCGCCACCCCCATCGTCCCGTCCACGGCTACCGGCATCTGCGGCTACTAGCGCCCGCGGTGCGGCCCGCGCCGCGCCCTGGCCGGTCCGGCCGGCGTCCCAATTTCCCTTTGGCGCAGGCGGCATTCGCTGTTATATTCTTGGCTTCGAACAGTGCTCCGTACCGCGCCGGCGGACTCTGGCTGTCTATGCGCGGCGTACGCGCCGTCAGGGGCCCATGAACCTCAGAAGCATCTTTCGCAAGCAGCGGTCGGTAGGTCTGGATGTCGGCAGTGGCTCCATCAAGGTCCTCACGGCCGAGCGCCGCGGCTCCGAGATCGTGGTGGTCGGGCGGGGCCTGATCTCGCTCGAGCCCGGGGCTGACTCCCGGCAGATCAGCCAGGCGATCCACGCCGGCCTCGCGGCGGCCGGCGCCGACGGTGAGCCCGTGGTGGCCGCCATCGGCGGCCCCGATGTGGTGATCCGCCAGGTCTCGCTGCCCCCGCTGCCCCCGGCCAAGATCCTCCCGGCTCTCGAGATCCAGCACCGCGAGCTGGGGCTCCTGCCTCCGGGCGAGGCCATCATGGACGCCCAGGTGCTCCGGCGCTCCAGGGACGGGACGGCCAGCGAGATCCTCTCCATCAGCGCCCCGAAAGCCCTCATCGACGAGCGGCTGAAGCTCCTGCAGCAGGCCACCGTCACCGTCCGGATCCTCGACGTGGAGCCCCTGGCGCTGCTCAACGGCGCCCTTCACCTGTCAGGCCTCGATCCGGGCGAGCTCCTGGTGTTGCTCACCGTGGGCCGGCAGAACTCGGTGCTGTGCCTCTTCAGCGAGCAGGGGCCGGTGGTGGCCCGCTACCTCGACGTGGGCGCCGAGTCGTTCACCGAGCAGATCCGCGTCGCCTTCGAGATCTCGCCCTACTCGACTCAGCCCTTCGTGCAGCAGCTGCCGGCCGCCGAGGCGCCTCGCGCGGAGGCCGCCTGCCGCGAGATCGTCGAGCGCATGGCCGAGGACATCCGGCTCTCGCTCACCTTCTACCGCACGGAGTACGACCGGGAGAGCCTCCCCCGCTATGCCATCGGCGGCTGGATGGACCTGCCCTATATCGGCCGCTGGGTCGCCGAGCGGCTCGGGCTGGGCGCGCCGCTCGAGGTCATGGATCCCTTCAAGGCGGTGGAGGTGACGGCCCCGAGCGGGAGCCCCGACCTGGCGGCGGCGGGACCTCAGTTCCTCCAGGCCTTCGGCCTGGCGCTGAGGGGGCTATGAGCGGGCGATTCGCCGTTGATCTGCTGCACCCCGGCCGGGTCGCGGTCACCTGGCAGGAGTGGTTCGTCGGCTCGCAGGGGCGGCGGCGACTCGGCTTCTTCGTCCTCGGCGCCGCGGGGGTGCTGCTCCTCGTCCTGGTGGGCGGCATCCTGCCGACCTACTGGCGGCTCTCGGCCGATCTCAGCGCCATCCCGCGACTGCAGAGGGACCTGGCGGCCGCCGAGTCGGATCTCGGTCTCCTCCGGACCAACTTGCAAGCCCTCGCCGCGGAGGCCCGGCGCCAGGTTCGGTGGGCCGATCTCATGACGGCGTTCAGCCAGCAGACGCCGCCGGCGATCAAGATCCAGTCCATCGAGTCGACCCGGAGCACTCCGCCGGCGCCGCCGGGCCAAGCCCCCCAGGAGGTGCGCCCCGAGAGCGTGCTCCGGATCGAGGCCCTCACGGCGCTCAGGCCGGGCAGCCCGCCGCTCCTCGAGATCGCCCAGTTCATGGCCGGTCTCATGCGCGACCCCACGGTGAGCCGGCGCTTCCAGCTCAGGAGCTGGGAGATCAAGCCCCCGGCCGGCGGGGCCACTGAAGGCGTGCAGTTCCTCGGCATCACCATCGTGCTGTCGGAGCGCCCGTCGTGAGGGACCGCACCCTGACCGTGGCCTGGATCGTCGTCGCGCTGGTCTTCGCCCTCATCCTGCTCTACGAGCTGGGCAAGTGGCGCTCGCTGTCCACCGAGGGCGGGCGCGCGGCCGTTGAGCGCGTCCGCCTCAGCGGCGAGATCCGGGGCAAGGAGGAGGAGATCGTCAAGGAGATGCGCGGGAGCGCCGGGCTCCTGCAGGAGATGCAGTGGAGCGCGGCCGGCGGCGACCCCTCGGCCTTCCTCACGAGGCTCGCCGAGCTGGCCAGCGAGAAGCGCATGAAGGTGATCGGCATCGGCAACCTCGAGCGCCAGGCCACGGCGCAGTTCAACAAGTCGTGGCACCCCATCCAGGTGGTGGCGCCCTACCGGGAGCTGCGCGATCTGGCCGCGCGCGTGGAGGGGCAGAAGGGCATCCTCGAGGACATGTCGGTGACGGCACCGAAGGGCGTGGCCCCCGGCGCCAGCCGGTCCGATGAGGTCGAGGCCAAGTTCAAGATGACGGCGCTCGAGCTCACCACCGAGGCCAAGAAGATCCTCGAGCGGGCCCTGGCGGCCAGCGGGGCCGGCCCGCAACCGGCTGCCCCCGGGCCCGCGCTGGCGCTGCCTTTGCCCATTACGGTGGCCGGTGCCGTGCCGGCCCGCGATCCCTTCGCCTTCGGCGCCGCGGCGCCGGCCCCCGGGACCCCGGTGACCGGCGCCCGGCCCGGCCCCAGAGCCAGGCCCGCGGCCGGCGCTCCGGCGGCTGCGCCCGCCGCGCCGCGCGTCGAGACGCCCAAGGCCGTCATGGAGCTCAGGGGGGTCGTGAGCTTCCCCGGGGGCTTCCTCGCCATCGTGAACAACCAGATCGTCAAGGCCGGCGACAGCCTCTCCGGGCACCGCGTGGAGCGGATCACGGACGACACGGTGGTGCTCCGGGAGCCCGACGGGGGAACGCGGACCATCTCCCTGCCGGGGCTGGCTCAGGCCCCGCCGGCGGGGCTCAGGAGGTGAGAGAGATCATGGTGTCCTGGATGCGGATCGGTTGCGCGCTTCTCGGCCTGGCCGCTCTCACGCTCTCCCCGCCCGGCCCGGCCAGCGCCCAGGAGAGCTGCCGCGACAGGCTGCCGGCGGAGCCCATCACGCTGAACCTGCGCGACGTCAACGTGCAGACGACGCTCCGCCTGCTCTCGCAGCAGTACCGGGTCAACATGGTCGTCACCGACGAGGTCAAGGGGACGGTGACGCTGGACTTCTATCAGGTCCCGGCGCGCGACGTCTTCCAGGCCATCATCGAGTCCGCCAACCTGCAGTGCGTGGCGGCGCAGGGCGTGCTGCGCGTGAGCACCGTTGTCCGGCTGAAGCAGGAGGCGGACGAGCGGCAGAAGGCCCAGGACGACCGCACCCGGCTCGAGGCCGAGACCCGCCAGAAGATCGCCGAGGCCAAGCAGAAGGAGGAGGAGTTCGAGCAGCTCAAGGCGCGGGGCTCCATCAAGGAGATGACGATCCGGCTCTCCTACGCCGATGCCGAGGAGGTCGCCAAGACCATCTCGGGCATCCTGGGACTGCCGCCCGGCGGCGAGCTGGTCCCGGCGCTCCAGCCGCAGATCTATGCGCCGCCGCCGCCCGTGAACATCCCGGCCCAGCCCGTCGCCCCGCCGACGGTGGCGGCGCCGGCGCCACAGCCGACGCCCGAGGCGCTCGCCAAGGGCCTCACGGTCAGGGCCTACAAGCCCACCAACACGATCTTCATCCGCTTCTACGAGAACGACCTCAACCGGATCGTGAAGCTCATCAAGGAGTCGCTCGACATCCCGCTGCCCCAGGTGCAGATCGCCGCCCAGATGGTGATCACCACCCAGAGCGCGCTGGAGCAGATCGGCATCGCCTGGGGCGGGGCGGCGATCGGCCAGCCGCGGCACCCCAGGGACCCGGCGCTGATCGGCCAGGGCTACTCCCAGGCGAACGTGACCCAGGGGAGCCCCAGCCAGGTCCCCACCGCTCCCACCGGCGGCACGCCGGTGATCGGCACCTACAGCCAGAACCCGAACTTCATGCCTGCCGCGAACACGCTCCTGCCCATCTCGGCTGCCACGGGCTTTCCCGTGGGCGGCAACCTCATCAACCTGCCCATCACGGCGGCCAACCCCGCGCTGGGGCTCCTCTTCGGCATCGTCGCCAGCGACTTCAACCTGAACCTCGCCATCCAGGCGCTGGAGACCCAGGGCAAGGCACGCTCGCTCTCCGAGCCCAAGATCGTGACCGTCGAGAACGCCAAGGCCGTGATGTCGCGAGGCTTCGAGGTGCCCTTCACGAGCAGCTCGCAGCAGGGCACCCAGGTGCAGTTCAAGGACGCCCTCCTGGAGCTGACGGTGACCCCGAACGTCATCTACGAGGGCAGCGTGACGAAGATCCGGATGAAGGTCATCGTCCAGAACGACGAGCCGAGCTTCTCCGCCTCGGCCGTCCGCGCCACGGCCGACAACCCGGCCATCTTCAAGCGCAAGGCGATCACCGAGGTGGTCGTGACCGAGGGCGAGCGGCTCGTGATCGGCGGCGTCGTGAAGGAGAACTCGGAGAAGACGCTGCGCGGGGTGCCGCTCCTGGGGAACATCCCGATCCTGGGCTGGCTCTTCAAGAAGCGCGAGACCAGCTCCGACGGCGAGGAGCTGATCGTGATCCTCACGCCCACGGTGGTCAAGAGACCGGACGGCGCCGCCAAGAGGTAACCCCTCGTGTACGAGGCGTTCTTCAGTCTCGAGGACGCCCCGTTCGTCCTCACGCCCGATCCTCGCTTCCTGCTCCGCTCCAAGGGGCACCACGAGATCCTGGGGACGCTGCTCTACGGGATCACGAGCCAGAAGGGCCTCATGGCGCTCATCGGGGAGGTGGGCACGGGCAAGACCACGCTGTGCCGGGCCCTGCTCCGGGAGCTCCCCAAGGATGTCCAGAGCGCGCTGGTCCTCAACCCGCACCTCTCCGACATCGAGCTGGTGGGGACCATCCTGGACGACCTGGGGATCGAGCGCCGCGGCAGCACGAAGGGGGAGCTGATGACGGCGCTCTCCCAGCACCTCCTCGCCGCGGGCAGCGAGGGCAAGACCGTGGTCGTCATCCTCGACGAGGCCCAGCAGGTGAGCGTGGAGGCCCTCGAGCAGATCCGGATCCTCTCCACGCTGGAGACGGCCACGCGCAAGCTGCTGCAGATCGTGCTGTCGGGCCAGCCCGAACTGGAGGAGAAGCTCAAGCAGCGGGAGCTGCGCCAGCTCGATCAGCGCATCGGCATCCGCTGCTACCTCAAGCCCCTGTCGAGAAAGGACACCTTCCGGTACGTGGAGCATCGGATGCGCATCGCCGGCCTGCCCGGGGCGCTGCCCTTCACGCGGGCCGCCATGGCGAGGATCTACGCCCACAGCCGCGGGATCCCCCGCGTGATCAACATGGTCTGCGATCGGGCGCTCATGGCCGCCTACAGCGCGCGCGCGCGGGAGATCGCGCCGGCGCTCGTCAAGGCCGCCATCAAGAACCTGGAGGGCGAGAGCCGGGGCAGGCGGCGCGGCGCGAGGGCCGCGAGGGCCTCATGGGGCTCGGGGCGCGCGCTTGTCGCCGCGGGCGTGCTGGCGGCCGTGCTGCTCGGTGGCGCGGCCGCCGGGTACTGGACGGGCTGGGCGCCCCCGCTCCTCCAGCTCCCGGGGCGCTCCGATATCCCGGGCGCGGCCGCGCGCCCGCCAGTCGCGGCGCCCCGGCCGGCCGCGGCGCCCCCCGCCGCCCAGCCGGCGCCGTCGGGACGCGGCCAGCGCGGCGCCGTTCCGCCGGACGGGATGAAGAGCCTGCTGGTGCAGGCGCTGAGGCTCTGGGGCGTCAACGAGGAGATGCCGGACGGCGTCGTGTCGGCCTGGCCCGTGGACGCCGCCCGCATCCCGGACATGGTCGCGATCGCCGCGCGCTACCAGCTCTCGGCGACGCTCCTGTCCGAGACGACGCTCGCCGAGCTGCGCGCCATCGGGCTGCCCGCGCTCGTGCGGATCGGCGCCGGCGAGGGGGCGCGCCCGCTGCTCCTGCGCCGTATCGAGGGCGACACGGCCGTCCTGGCCACGCCCACGGGCGAGGAGACGCGCTTCGCTCTCGACGGCCTCGAGGCGGCCTGGAACCTCGAGGCGTGGATCATCTGGCGGAACATCGACCTGCTCCCGGCCGACCCGAACCAGGAGCTGACGCCGACCGTGGTGGCCACGCTCGCGCTGCGCTTGCAGAAGCTCGGCCACCTGAACCCGCCCCTGCCCGCCGGGAACACCGAGCGGTTCCAGCAGGCGGTGCGCCGGTTCCAGCGCGCCACGGGACTGAAGGAGGACGGGATCGTCGGGCCCCGGACCACGCTGGCCCTCTCCCGCGTGATCGGCGGCCGCTTCAACCCCACCATCGGGGAGACCCCGCCCCGATGAGCCCTTGGGCGAAGAGGCCCAACCGCATTCCATGCTCATCCACATTCAACCGTCCCGAATGAGCAGGCTGGCGGACATCCTGTCGGGGCTGGATCGCGGCCGCTCCCGGCCCCGCGGTCTCGGCGGGATTCCGAACCTGGCCCCTCCGCCCGCCCCCCGACGAAAGTGGCGGATGAGGGCCCCTTTGGTTATTCTAGGGGGCATGGCAGCCATCGGGGTGGCCGTTCTCTTGCGCCCGCACCCTGGCACGGCCCCGGTCCGGGCTCCCACGGTTTCCCCGCAACCGCTGGTGCCCGTGGTCCCGGCGGAATCCTCGCCTCGCCGCGAGGCGGACGAGGGCGTGCGAGCCTTGCTGACCCGGGGGGCCGAGGCCGTGGAGCGCGGCGCCTTCGGTGAGGCCGCGAGCCTCCTGAGGCAGGCCACGAAGCTGGCGCCGAGGGATCCCGAAGCCTGGAACGGCCTCGGCGTGGCGCTGGTCAGCCTCGGCGAGGTGGCGGCCGGGGTGGAGGCGTTCCGCCGCGCCGTGCGGCTCCAGCCCGCCCATGCCGAGGCCGAGCGGAACCTCGGCGTCGCCCTCGACCGGCAGGGGAAACTCCGAGAAGCGGCAGCCCACTACAGGGCGTTCCTCAGCCTCAGCACCGAAGGCCATCCCGCCCGGACCGACGTGCGCCGGCGGCTCCTGGAGATCAGCAGCCGGAAAGGCGACGAATGACGCAGCCCACCGAGCGCTGGGGCTGGGTCCCGCTGGGCCAGATGCTGGTCCAGGACGGGATCCTGACCGACGAGCAGCTCGCCTCCGCCCTGGATCGCCAGCGCAAGGCGAAGGACCGCCTGGGCCAGGTCCTCATCGAGATGAAGCTCATCGACGAGGAGGTCCTGCTCAAGTACCTGGGCGCGCAGTTCCGGAAGGACCCCATCACCCGCCAGGAGCTGGCCGCGCTGGACCTCGACGTCGTCAAGCTCGTGCCGGAGGAGGTGGCGCGCCAGCACCGCATCATCGCCGCCGAGCGGCACGGGCGGCGGCTCGTCGTGGCCACCGCGGACCCGCTGAACGTCGTCGCGCTCGACGACCTCCGCCGCGCCACGGGCCTCGACGTGGACTTCCGCATCGGCCCCGGAGGGGCGATCCAGGAAGCCATCGACAAGTGCTACCGCAAGATGATCTCCACGGAGGGCATCGACGAGGCGCTCCGCCAGGACCTGGGCCTGAGCGTCGGGCTGACGCCCATCGCCGAGGAGGCGGTGGACATCAAGCAGCTGCGGACCCAGGCCGACGATCCGCCAGTCGTCAAGGTCGTGAACTACCTCCTGGGCCGGGCGGCCGAGGACCGCGCCTCCGACATCCACGTGGAGCCCTACGAGGACCGCACGCGGGTGCGTTACCGCATCGACGGCCTGCTGTTCGACCTCCTCGAGGTGCCGCGCTCGCTCCACCTGGCGGTGGTCTCGCGGCTCAAGATCATCTCCCGGCTGGACATCGCCGAGCGCCGGCTCCCCCAGGACGGCAGCTTCGCCTCGCGCATCCACGGCAAGGAGATCGACTTCCGCGTCGCCACGCTGCCGACGATCTGGGGCGAGAAGGTGGTGCTGCGGCTCCTGGAAAAGGAGGCGGTGGTCACCTCCTACACGCTGGAGAGCCTGGGCTTCGCCCCGGACCAGCTCGAGTCGTTCATGAAGGGCATCCTCCGGCCGTGGGGCATGGTGCTGCTGACCGGGCCCACCGGCAGCGGCAAGTCCACGACGCTGCACACGGCCATCAAGGCGATCAAGTCGCCGCGGAAGAACATCGTCACCGTCGAGGACCCGGTGGAGTACCGCCAGCCGGGCATCCAGCAGGTGCAGGTCAAGTCGGAGATCGGCTTCGACTTCGCGCGCGCGCTCCGGTCCATCCTGCGCCAGGACCCCGACATCATCATGGTGGGCGAGATCCGGGACGCCGAGACCGCGCAGATCGCCGTCCGCGCCGCGCTCACCGGCCACCTCGTCCTCTCGACGCTGCACACCAACGACGCCGTGTCCACGCTCGTGCGGTTGATCAACATCGGCGTCGAGCCGTTCCTGGTCGCCACCGCCGTCAACGTGGCGGCCGCGCAGCGGCTCGTGAGGAAGATCTGCAAGCACTGCAAGGAGGCCTACCGGCCCACGCCCGAGGAGGTCAGCCTGTTCGCCCCCGAGCCGGCGCCCGAAATGCTGTACCGCGGCCGGGGGTGCAAGGAGTGCCGGAACCTCGGCTACCACGGCCGCCTGGCGCTCTACGAGGTCTTCTGGGTCACCGCGAACGTGCGCCGGATGGTGATCGACGGCGCCGACGGGGACATGATCCGGAAGTACGCCCTCGACAACGGCATGGTGCCGCTCCGGCAGGCCGGCTTCCGGCGCGCGGTGGAGGGGCTCACGACCCTGGAGGAAGTCCTGGCCGTCGTCGCCGACCAGGAGTGAGCCCATGGCGCTCTTCGAGTACGAGATCGCGGATCGCCGGGGGGCTGTGAAGCGGGGCCGGGCCGAGGCCGACAGCCAGGGCGACCTCGTCGCCCGCTTCAGGGAGCAGGGGCAGCTGGTGCTCGCCGTGCGGCCGTCCACCCGGGGGCAGGGCGGCGGCGGGCTGAGTCTCGAGGGCCTCAGCGCCGGTGTGGCGCTCGAGCCCTTCGTGGAGGCGGCACGCGAAGTGCTGCGCCGGTGGGCCAGCGGCGTGAACCTGGCCACCATGGTGCTGTTCACGGGCCAGCTGGCGGCCATGCTGTCCGGCGGGCTTCACCTGGTCCGGGTCCTCACCGCGCTCGCCGCCGAGACGCCGAACAAGAGCTTCAGGAAAGTGCTGGAGCACGTGCGTGACGCCATCACCGGCGGCACCAGCTTCGCGGATGCGCTGCGCGAGCACCCGCACGTCTTCGACCGGCTCTACGTCGCCGTGATCCGGGCCGGGGAGCTGTCGGGCTCCCTGCCGGTGGTGCTCGACACGCTCACCGTGTACCTGGAGAAGACGGCCAACCTCCGCCGCAAGGTCAAGGGGGCCATCGCCTACCCGGCCGTGATCCTGACCGTGGCCCTCCTCGTCGTCTTCGTGATGGTGGTGAAGATCGTGCCGATCTTCCAGGGGGTCTACGCGCGCGCCAACGCCACGCTGCCGCCGCCGACCCGCCTGCTCATCGTCTTCAGCGACGCCGTGCGCCACTCGACGCTGACGGTCCTCGTGCTCCTCCTCCTCGTGGTGATCGGCGTCTTCGTGGCCCTGCAGACGGAGATCGGGCGGCGGACCTTCGACCGCTTCAAGCTCAACATGCCCCTCTTCGGCCCGCTCATCCGCAAGGCGATCATGGCGCGCGTCTGCCGCACGCTCAGCGTGCTGCTCAACAGCGGCATCCCGCTCATCGAGGCCATGGAGACCGTGTCCCACGTGGCGGGCAACAAGGTCGTCGAGGAGGCCATGGCGGCGGCCACCACGCGGATGCGGGACGGCGGCACCATCGCCGACACCCTGCGCCAGACGGGCGAGTTCCCGAGCATGGTCACCCAGCTCGTGGCCACCGGCGAGGAGAGCGGCACGCTCCCGGCCATGCTGGCGAAGGCCGCGCTCTACTACGAGCAGCAGGTGGACAACACCGTGGCCACGCTTGCCACGCTCATCGAGCCCATCATGATCGTGATCATGGGGGCCATCGCCGGGAGCATCATCTTCGCGCTCTATCTGCCGATCTTCACTCTGGGTCAGGCGATCAGGGGCGGCATCAAGTAGTGCCGGGCCAACTGACTTCGCCATGGCGCGCTCACGCTCGCCGGATATCCAGGTCCGCTCGCCTGGCCTCCGGCTGCGGCTCGCCCAGCCTTGTTCTCGGTCGGCGCCGGTCCTCGACGTACACCCACGTACGTCTCCGGCCGGCGCCTCCCTCGGGCCTCGTCTGGCTCGTCATTTGGCCCGGCACGGGATCGCGGTCTCGCGGCAATTCGTTGGAGTCGCAGTAGACCGCAGCGCCGCGGCGATGTCCGAGCGGGTTCCGACGTACCGCGTGTCGGTCAGGCTGTACGTGGTCCTCTCGCTCCTCATGGCCGTGTCCGCCACGGCGAGCGGGCTTGTCCTCCTCTACCTCGCGCGGCCGTTCATCACCGAGCTGGGAGGCCGGGAGGCCGCCCGCGCGGCCGTGCTCCTCTTCTCGGGCGCGGCGCTGGCGGGGGCCGCCGCGGCCGTGGCCGGGCTCCTGGTCGGCCTGCGCGTCGCCGGCCGCATCCGCGGCATCGTCCGGAAGGCGCAGGCCCTCTCCCCGCAGGGCGGCGAGAGCGGCCTGTCGCGCGCCACCGATGAGCTCGGAGCGCTGGACGAGGCGGTGGGGCGGCTCACGCTGTCCATGGATCGCTTCGTCCGGGACAGCGACATCCTGACCCGGCTGCCCGAGGGCATGCTCCTCCTGGGGCCCGCGGGCGAGCTCCTGTCGTACAACACCGCCGCCGAGGTCCTGCTGGAGCTGTCGCTGGAGCCCTTCCGCGGAGTGCCCATCCTCTCCGGCCAGGGCCCCTTGCCGGCCAGCAGGGGAAACGACCCCCTGGCGCGGCTGCTCGATGACGCCACGGTCGGCGAGCGCTCGGTGCACATGAGCGAGGTGACGGCCACGACCGCGAAGGGGCGGGACGTCTTGCTCGAGATCACGGTGCAGCACCGCGAGTGGGGGCGGGGCTCGACGGCGCTGGTCCTGCTCTTCCGGGACGCCACGGAGAAGCAGCGGATCCGGGAGGAGATCCGGCGGGCGGACCAGCTCGCCTTCCTCGGGGGGATGGCCGCGCGGGTGGCCCACGAGATCCGCACCCCGCTGGCGACCATCCGCGGGCTCGTCGAGCTCCTGCAGGCCGATCTGCCCGCGGGGGACTCGAGGCGCGAGTACATGGACCGGCTGCTCCAGGCCGTGGACCGGCAGGACCACCTGGTCGAGAACCTCCTGACGCTGAGCCACCCGGAGCCGGAGAGCTGGCAGCCCGTCCCCCTGCCGGAGCTGCTGGACGATGTGGTCGGCATGCTGCCCGGCGATCCGCGCCTTCGCGTGGCGCCGCCGGCCGGCTCCCTGCCCCCCGCCGTGGGGGACGCCTTTCGCCTCAGCGAGGTGTTCTCGAACCTGATCAAGAACGCGCTGGAAGCCACCCCGCAGGATGGTACGGTGGAGGTCACGGTGGCGCCGGGCGCCCGCGACCGCGTCCGCGTCTCGGTGCGGAACACGGGGGCGGGGATCCCGGCCGAGATCCGGGAGCGCATCTTCCAGCCCTTCTTCACGACCAAGTCCCGGGGGACGGGCCTCGGACTGGCCATCGCCCGGCAGATCGTGGACGCCCACCGGGGGAGCCTGAGAGTGGAGAGTGACGGCGTGTCGGAGACCACGTTCATCGTCGAGCTGCCCACCACGGCCCCGGTGGCGGCAGCCACGCGAGCCTGAGCGAGGCATGACCGAGCGAATCCTGATCGTCGAGGATGACGAGGACCTGGCCTTCGTCCTGCGCGAGGCCCTGATCCGGAAGGAGTACGAGGTCGAGGTGGCGCCCACGGCGGGCGCCCTCCTCGACGCGCTCAAGGCCTCGGCGTGGGACCTGATCCTCCTCGACGTGAAGCTGCCGGACATGGACGGGCTCGACGCCATCCCGCGCTGCCGCGAGCTGGCCCCGGACACCCCCATCATCGTGATGACGGCGCACGGCACGCGGGAGATCGCCACCGAGGCCATCACGCGCGGCGCCTATGACTTCTTCACCAAGCCCCTGAAGATGGTCGAGTTCCAGGTGGTGGTCGCCCGGGCGCTGGAGCGCCGGCGCCTGCAGCAGCAGGTCAAGGCGCTGCAGGCCGCCCAGGGGACCGGCTTCGAGGAGCTGATCGGGCGCAGCCAGGCGCTCCGCCGGGTGATCGAGATGGGGCAGCGGGTGGCGCCCACGGATGTCACCATCCTGATCGAGGGCGAGAGCGGGACGGGCAAGGAGGTGCTGGCGCGCGCCATCCACCGGCTGAGCGGCCGGAAGGACGGGCCGCTCATCCCGGTCAACTGCGCGGCCATCCCCGAGGGGCTGCTCGAGTCCGAGCTGTTCGGCCACGAGCGGGGCGCCTTCACCGGCGCCGTGCGGTCCAAGCCCGGACGCTTCGAGCTGGCCCGCTCGGGCACGCTCTTCCTCGACGAGATCGGCGACATGCCGCCGGCCATGCAGGTGAAGATCCTCCGGGCGCTGCAGGAGCGGGAGATCGAGCGCGTGGGCGGCACCAGGCCCATCACCGTGGACGTGCGGGTCATCGCCGCCACCCACCAGAACCTCGACGGCCTCGTCGCGGAGGGGAAGTTCCGGGCCGACCTCTTCTACCGCCTGCAGGGCGTCCGCCTGCGCATCCCCGCGCTGCGGGAGCGGATCGACGACCTCCCGGACCTGATCACTCACCTGCTGCAGCGCGCGGCGCGCCGGCTGTCGCGGATGCCGGCCGCCGTCTCCACCGAGGCGCTCCGGTGTCTCTGGACCTACCACTGGCCCGGCAATGTCCGCGAGCTCCAGCACGTGCTGGAGGGCGCCATGGTGCTCTCCGACGGCATCATCCTGCCGGAGCATCTGCCGCCGGCCATCCAGCGGAGCGCGGCGGCGCCCCCCGAGGCCGCGGCCGCCCCGCCGCTCTCCGGCTCCCTCGACGAGGCCCTCGAGGAGTGGGAGCGCCGCATGATCCTCGACGCGCTCCGCCAGGCGGGCGGCGTCCAGGCCCGCGCCGCCAAGATCCTCAACATCTCCGAGCGCAGCCTCTGGTACCGGGTCAAGAAGCTCGGCATCCAGGTGCGGACGCCCCCCGGATGAGGGCCCAGGGCCCGGTCGCCTGACCGCGCCGGCCGCCGCCCGCATGGACACCTTCGCCGAGGCCCTGGCCGCCCTCCTCGGCCGCCTGGCCAGCATCGAGGGGCCGCTCGTGGTGGTCGTCTCGCGGATCCTCGTGGTGCTCGCCGCCATCGTGCTGGCGCTGGCCGGGTACCGCGCTGTCGCCCGCCTCATCGACCGGCTCCTCCGGCCCCTCGAGGGCGCCTCCGACTATCCGGCCAAGGTGCAGCGCGCGCGAACCCTGGGGCCGCTCATGAAGAGCGTGGCCCGGTACGCGCTGGCCTTCATGACCCTCATGGTGACGCTCCGGGAAGTCGGCGTGGATATCCGGGCGCTCCTGGTCTCCGCCGGCGTGCTCGGGCTGGCGGTGGGGCTCGGCGCGCAGAGCCTCATCAAGGACGTGATCACCGGCTTCTTCATCCTCTTCGAGGGGCTCATCGGGGTGGGCGACGTCATCGAGGTGGGCCCGCATGTGGGGACGGTGGAGTCCATCGGGCTGCGCGTCACCAAGCTCCGCATGCTCAACGGCGCCCAGCGCGTGATCCCCAACGGCGAGCTCACCCAGTTCGCGAACTACAACAAGGGGTGGGCGCGGGCCGTGCTCGACGTGACCGTGGCCTACGACGCCGACGTGAGACGGGCGCTGGAGGCGCTGGAGCGCGCGGCCCGCCAGTGGGGCGCGGAGACGGGGCTCGCGCTGGAGGCCCCCCAGGCGCAGGGCATCCTCCGCTTCGGGGAGGGGGAGCTGGGGCTGCGGCTGATGGTGAAGGTGCCGGCGGACAAGCGCGCGGAGGCCGAGATGGAGCTGCGGCGCCGGATCAAGGAGACCTTCGACCGCGACGGCATCCCGGTTCCCTCGGCCGAGCGCGTCGTGTACCTGCGGGCGGACACGCCCGGGAGAGAACCATGACCCCTCCCCCAAGAAAGGTCCGCAAGGCGGTGTTCCCGGCGGCAGGGCTCGGCACCCGCTTCCTGCCGGCCACCAAGGCGCAGCCCAAGGAGATGCTGCCCCTGGTGGACAAGCCCACCATCCAGTACGTGGTGGAGGAAGCGGTGGCCTCCGGGCTCTCTGACATCATCCTGATCACCGGCCGGAACAAGCGCGCCATCGAGGACCACTTCGACGCCGCCTTCGAGCTGGAGTACTACCTGCAGGACCGGGGCAAGCTGGACGAGCTGGCCCAGATCAGGACCATCTCCGAGCTGGCCGCGGTCTCCTACGTGCGCCAGAAGGAGCCGCTGGGACTCGGGCATGCCATCCTCTGCGCCGAGCCGCTGGTGGGCCAGGAGCCCTTCGGCGTCTTCCTGGGCGACGACATCATCGTGGCCGCGGTGCCGTGCATGCGCCAGCTCCTGGACGTGTACGAGGCCCACGACGGCCCCGTGCTGGCCGTCATGCGGGTGCCCCGCGAGGAGATCGGCCGCTACGGGGTCATCGCTCCGAGAGCGCTCGGCGGGAATGTCTTCGAGGTCCAGGATCTGGTCGAGAAGCCGGACCCGGCCGAGGCCCCCTCCGACCTGGCCATCATCGGCCGGTACGTCCTCACCCCCGATCTCTTCCCCATCCTGGCCGAGACCCCTCCCGACAGCCGGGGCGAGATCCAGCTCACCAACGGCCTGCGCACGCTCCAGAGCCGGCGCCCCATCTACGCCGTCGAGTTCGAGGGCAAGCGCTACGACACCGGCGACCGGCTCGGTTTCCTCAAGGCGACGGTGGAGTTCGCCCTGGCGAGGCCGGACCTGGCGGATGCCTTCCGGGGCTACCTCAAGAGCCTCGACCTCTAGTGTAGTGTCCCATAAATAACTTGACATACATCTCCGACGAATGCCAAGCTATACGACATGAGAAGCGCTCCACCCATTGTCTTGTCCGCCGAAGAGCAACCTGTCCTGGCCGCCTGGGCCCATGGCCGGAGTTTCCCGTTGCGCCTGGTGCAGCGTGCACAGATCGTGCAGATGGCGGCCAATGGCGGCCTCAATCAGGACATCGCCCGGGAATTGGACATTTCCAGGCCCACGGTCCAGCTCTGGCGAGAGCGGTTTCTGGCGCATCGGTTGGCGGGCCTGG
>Ga0154441_1178_pt1 | contig 18191 bp, 15 predicted proteins | sample RifGroC2_FD_115945 | JGI IMG/M metagenome (GOLD analysis project Ga0154441, IMG submission 115945) | Candidatus Rokubacteria bacterium GWC2_70_16 | reverse complement strand
CTTCGACCTCCTCAAGGTTGGACGGTACCGCAGCATGGCCATCCAGTTCGCCCGGGGCTGCCCCTTCAACTGCGACTTCTGCGACATCATCGTCATGTACGGCCGCCGCCCGCGCACCAAGTCGGTCGAGCAAGTCATGGCCGAGGTGGCGGAGATCCACCGGCTCGGAGTGCAGAACATCTTCGTGGTGGACGACAACTTCATCGGCAACAAGAAGGAGGCCAAGAAGCTCCTGGTCGCCCTCGCCGAGTGGCAGGAAGCCCGGGGCTACCCCATCGAGTTCATGACCGAGGTGTCCCTCAACGTGGCGCAGGACGACGAGTTGCTGGCGCTCATGAAGCGCGCCCATTTCGCGACCATCTTCGTGGGCATCGAGTCACCCCGGAAGGCGAGCCTCGAGTCCACCGGGAAGACCCAGAACATGCGCGAGGACATCCTCACCTCGGTCCACCGGATCCAGGCGGCCGGCATCGAGGTCATGGCCGGCATGATCGTGGGGTTCGACGGCGACGACCCGGAGATCTTCGAGGAGCAGTTCCGCTTCATCCAGGACGCCCGGATCCCCATCTCCATGACCGGCATGCTCAATGCCGTGCCGAAGACCCCGCTCTACGACCGGCTCAAGAAGGCGGGGCGCCTTATCGCCGAGTCCGTGGGCGACCAGTTCGTGTTCACCAACATCGTGCCCAAGGGGATGTCGCGGCTCGAGCTCTACGAGGGGTACCGACGGCTGCTGGAGCGGCTCTACGACTATGGCAATTACCGCCGCCGCTCCATGGCGCTGATCCTGGGGCGGGGGGCGCTCGACGGCTCCCGGCTCCTGGCGGCGCGCGGGGACCTCGTGCTCTTGCTCCGGATCGTCTGGGCCTGCGTGCTCAACGCCTCGCCGCGGCGCGCCTGGCTGACGGTGTCGATGGTCCTCGAGACCGCGCTGCGGCGCCCGCGCCGCGTCCGTGATGCCGTGACGCTGGCGCTGATGCACAAGCACCTCTACGAGTACTCCCGCCACACGGCCACTAGGCTGGAGGCGCTGATCCGCGAGCTGCGGGAGCTGCCGGCCGCGGGGCTCCTGCCCTTGGCCGAGGTGAAGCCCGACCCCTCGTAGTCCCCCGTTACCTCGGCCCGAGGAGGAAGAGCGCAGCCGCGAGGAGCGCCAGCATCACGCGCCGCGCGCGGCGCGTGATGCTGGCGGCTAGAAGCCTCGGGTGAGGATGACGAGGAGGCTCCAGTCGACCTCCTTGGCGCTCGTCACCGGGAGGTGGATCCCGGCCCGGAGATTCCACCCCTCGGCCGGTTCCACGCTCACTCCGGGGGTCAGATAGAGCTGCACCCGCTCCCTCAGAGGGTCGCCGGGGTGGAGCATCGTCACGCTGTTCAGCTCGAGGATGGCAGCCAGCCACTTCAGGGGCGAATAGGTTACGGTCAGGTTGGCGGTGACGCCATGCTCCTTGTGAGGCCTCACCGTCTCGCCGCCCTCCTCCTCGGGCTCGAGCTCCCGCGGGCGATTGAGCTGCCAGCGATAGGCGACATCCGCCTGGAGGCTCCACGCGCCCAGCCCCTTGCCCGCGGCGAGGAAGGGCGCCACGGCGAATTGCCCACCCAGCTCCCGCCGCTCGCTCCCGGTGGGCAAGGTCAGGGCAATGCCTCCTGCCAGGGCAAACTGCTGGGCGGGGAGCAGCAGGGGGGCGTACTTCAGCATGAGGCCCAGATCGCCCATGCCGCCCACGGTGGGCTCGGAGTCCACGGGGTCGCGGACGACCACCGGAACCACCAGCTTGACGCCGAAGGACGGCACGGGCGCGTACTGGAGACTGCTCAGGCCGAAGCCGTACCCCCGCTCCGTCTTGGACTTCGCCATGGTGAAGCTTCCCTCCACCTCGGTGGCGGGCACGGCGCCTTCGGTGATCAGGGTCGAGGCCAGACTCACGCTCTCGGCCTCCTCGCCCCAGGCGGCAGGGGCGTGGGGAAACATGCCAAGGACCAGCGCCAGGAGAGTTGCCGTGACGATTCGTGAGCGCATGGAGCCGACTCCTATTTCAGCAGGAGCTTCAGGGCGTTCCGCCCGGTGTGGGAGTGCTCCTCATCCCCCTCGTTGTCGTGGACAGAGAGCCCGAAGTAGTAGGAGCGCGCCGGATCGGTGAACTGGATATCGTTCTCCTTGTCCCCGGTATCGCGCGCCCGCTTCAGCTCCAGCGTCCACCTCCCCTTGTCCCACACCGCCTTGGCCCCGATGTCGCCCCGGCTGCCCACGGGCTTCTCCAGCACTTCGCGGGGCAGGCGATCGCCGGCCTTGAACTTGCCATAATCCTTGATCTCCACAGCGTCCCCCTTCGAGAGCGCGGGCCCCGGCTTGACCCCCTCCTTGAAGGTGTATTTCGGGCGCTTGGCGTCCTTGTCCCAGTTGTCCGAGTATCCCCCGGCGCTCTTGGCGTCGTTGCCGCGCGCGATCTCCTCGTCCCCCACCTTCTTGAGCTCATGGCCCAGCCACTGATCATCGGCATACCCGGCGGGGTTCGATCGCTGGGCCTTCCAGTGCCACACATCCATCCGCTCGCTGGGGCCGTTGGTCTTCAGCGTCACCTCCTTGCCCTGCTTGTGGCAGACGGCGGTGCAGCCCTTGGCGGGGAACTCCTTGATCGTGTTGTTGCTGTCCCACATGAGGTTGAAGCGATCCTCGCCGCCCTTGACCTTTTTCCACTCTTTGCCCGTGAACTCGTAGAGGCGGTTCAGGCTCATCGTCTTGTCCGGCCACTGGAAGAGGAAGTACACGTCCTTGTCGGTGTACACGGCCTTGAGGCTGATCTCCACCTCGCCCTGAGGCCCTTCCGACGCCGTCACCTTCGTGGCCTTCACGCTGTCCCAGACCTTGTCCACCTTGCCGTCGATGACCGGGCCCTCGGCCACCTTCTTGGCCGCGACCTCGATCTCCGCCGCCGAGGCCGATCCTCCGACGACCAGGGCGGAAATCACCAGCACCGCCAGCTTCGCTCCCAGGCTTGTCATCGTCCACCTCCTATTGGTTTCAGGGTCACTCTTCATGGCCGGCCCCGGCGCGGCTCCGGCTCCTTGGCGGCACCGGCCGGCTGGGTCGGGCCGCCGCGCATCGAGAGGAGATGGGCGATCAGGTCCGCCGTCTCCCCTCCCTTGAGCACCGGCCAGGCCACGTTCTCCTCGGTCATCTTCTCCTCCATCTTCGACGCGTGATTCCACATCTCCGTGATGACCGCCAGCGGGGTGTCGAGCTTCTCGACCGTCGCCAGGTCCGGCCCGACCTTCTCGCCGACCCCCCGGAGGGCATGGCAAGTTCCGCACCGCTTCTCCCGGTACACGAGCTGCCCTCTTCCGGCATCGCCGGGTGGGTCGATGAACTGGAAGAAGTAGAGATAGCTGATGAGGTCGGCCATCTCCACCTCGGTGAGCGATGGAACAGTGATCCCGCGCTCGGCCATCTTGGCCCACATCTTCGGCCCTTTGTTCCACATGAAACCAGTGATCCGCATGAGGCTCCCCTTGAGCCTCATCCCGAGGTCGGGACCGACTTTGCCCCCGTGCCCCCGGATCGAGTGGCACTCGACACATCGCTTCTCGGTGAACAGCTCCTCACCTCGCTTGGGGTTGCCGGGCGCCACATAGACTCGCTCGGTGCCCCCGCCGGCGCTCCGGATGAAGGCCAGAAGATCCGGGATGTCATTGCCCTCAAAGGTGGGACGTGGCACTCGCTGCGCCTGCATCGTCTCCGCCATGGCCTGCCCTCGCTTCCAGAGGGCAGCCGTCAGGTAGAGGGGGGAAGCGTACCGGCTGTACTTGTCCAGCTCGGGGCCGACACTGCCGCCTTTGCCTGCCAGCGCGTGGCAGGTCTGGCACCCCTTCTGGCGGAAGAGTCGGGCGCCGGCCGCCGCGTCTCCGGGGGGGTCCAGGGAGCCGAGATAGTAGAGGAAGGACAGGAGGCTCGCCATCTCCTGGGGCTCGAACTTGGGGCGGGCGATCCGCTTTTCCTGGAAGACGTGCTCCATCCCCGGGGAGTGGTTCCACATCACCCCCGCGATCTCCAGGAGGGGGCGGTTCAGGAGCCCCCGGCCCAGGTCGGGCCCCGTGGTCCCGCCGACTCCATGGACCGCGTGGCAGCGGAGACACCCTTTCCCGGTGAAGAGCCGGCTCCCCTCCAGGGGGTTGCCGGGGAGCAGGACGGACAGGCCCTCGTGGCCGCCGACAGCCTGACGGACTCCCGCCCCCGGCCCGACGCCGGCGAAAAGAACGAGGCCGACCACGATCCATCTCCTCACGATCCGCCTCCGTGGGTGGGCGGGGTTGACGGCGTCAGCTCCACCAGGGGAGGGCAGCGGCCAGCGCCCTACGGCTTCCATGCCGATTCTCCGGGACGACGGTCGCCGTGGCGTGCCGCCGGCGGGGCCGAAGCACCTTCCGGGCTGCCTCGGTCTCCCAGGAGCCCCCAGAAGACGTAGAGGATCACGCCCAGCAGCGTGACGAATACCGGGATGGCCACCAGCGAGATCCCGATGGACGCCGACGGCACGTCCTTGAGCCGCCAGGCGGTGCGGATCAGGTGGGTGATCCAGGTGATGATCCCCCCGATGAAGAGGACGGCCATCGCGGCCATGGCCCACTGGATCGCGCGCACCGTTCGAGCGGACGGCGAGCTCGGAGGGCTCATGTCACTACCTGCGCTCCGTCTCCACGACTGCCGGCTCGCTCGTATCCGGCAGGTAGCTCAGGAGCCGCTCCTCCACTTCCTTGAGCCCGAGCTCCCGCCCCTCCCGGATCTCCCAGATGGAGATGACGGGGAAGAGCTTGGTGAAGAGGAGGTAGAAGAGGGCGAACAGCGCGAAGCTCCCCGCCAGCTCTCCCCACTCCACCCACGTCGGCCAGTACATCCCCTCCCCGAACGGGAGCCGCGGGTTGGACAGGGTCGGGACGACGATGATGAAGCGCTCGAGCCACATCCCCACCGAAACCGACAGGGAGGCGGTCAGAACCTTTCCGAGGGTGTGGGAGCGCAAGCGCACCAGACAGAGGACCGGGACGACGAAGTTGGTGAGGGCCATCCCCCAGAAGAACGGCCAGAACGGGCCGGAGAACTTGGCCCAGAAGACGTGCATCTCCTCCGGCTCGTTCCCGTAGTACGCCGTGAGGTATTCGGCGAAGGTGAAGTAGAACCAGAGGAGCGACATGACCAGGAGGAGCTGCCCCAGGTAGCGGAAATGGATCGGCTTGAGGTACCGCTCCAGCCCGTACGCCTTCCTGAAGACGAGCATCGCCACGATGAGGGCCGCGATCCCGGAGAAGATGGCCCCCACCACGAAGTACGGGCCGAAGATGGTCGAGCGCCACATGGGCTGGAGCGTCATGGAGAAGACGAAGGACACGACCGAGTGGACCGAGATCGCGATCGGGATCACCAGGACCGCCATGATGGCGATGGCCCGGTTCAAGACCTTCTGCTGGCGTGGGCTCCCCGTCCAGCCCAGAGCCAGGACCGTGTAGAGGAGCTTTCGCTTCTGGAGCCGATCTCTCAAGATCGCGATGTCGGGGATCATGGGGATGTAGAGGTAGACGATGCTGGCCGTCAGGTAGGCGCTGATGCTCGTCGCGTCCCACAGGAGCGGGGACTGGTAGCGGCCATAGCGGAGGACGTTCAGCGCCCGGTCCGGCCGCCCCAGGTCCACCAGGATCTGGCCGGCGCCGATGAAGAGCACCATTACCGTGATGACCTCCGCCATCCGGGTGACCGGGCGTCGCCACTCGGCCTTGGAGAGCCGCAGGATGGCGGAGATCAGCGTCCCCGCGTGGCTGATGCCGATGAAGAAGACGAAGTTCGTCACGTAGAATCCCCAGGAGACCGGCTGATGGAGGCCCGTGACGCCCAGCCCCTCGCGGAACTGCGTCCAGTAGGCCATGGCCCCCCAGAGAATGAGCAGCGAGAGCGCTCCCACGCTCCAGTAAAAGCCCGGCCCGGTCCGCTCGATGGGAGCGAGGAGGATGGCGTCGCCGTCGGGGGCGCGCTCAGCCACGGCCTTCCCCCTCGGTCAGGTAGATGACCTTCGGCTTGGTCCCCAGTTCCTCCTGCAACCTGAAGGCGCGGGGACTCTTGGCCAGGCGAGACACCTCGCTGCCGGGATCGGAGAGGTCGCCGAAGATGATGGCGCGCGCCGGGCAGGCCTCGCCGCACGCGGGGACGTACTCCCCCGGGCTCATCTCTCGTTTCTCGGCCAGCGCGCGCTCCCTGGCCTTCTGCAGCCGGTGGTGGCAGAAGGTGCACTTCTCGACGACGCCCTTGGGGCGGACCGAGACGTCGGGGTTCTGGCCGGGGGCGTCCTTCTGGTAGAGCCGCCAGTTGAAGTACTTGGCGTTATACGGGCAGGCGGCCATGCAGAACCGGCACCCGATGCAGCGAGCGTAAATCTGGGCGACGATCCCCTCCGGATTCCGGTAGGTGGCATAGACGGGGCAGACCTTGGTGCAGGGCGGATCGTCGCACTGAAGGCACGGCCGCGGCAGAAACCGCATCTTCTCGCCGGGGTGTTCCTCGTCCCCTTCGGTCAGGACCTGCATCCAGCTGATGATCCGTCCCCGGAGCGCCTCCTTGGCCCCGACGGCGGGCACGTTGTTTTCGGCCTTGCAGGCCATGACGCAGGCCTGGCAGCCCGTGCAGCGATCCAGATCGATGACCATGCCCCAGAGCGCCATAATCCTCGGAAGCGGGGCTACGCCCCCCTTCCGATACCTCCCCCCAAGATCGCGCGGGCAAAGCCCGCGCCCGAAAGCGCCCGATCGGCGCGGAGCGGTGAAGTTCCTCTTCCCACGAGCGCTTTCATGCAGCTCAGACCTTCGTGATCCGGACGCGGGTGGTGTTCAGGAGCCCGAAGCCCCTGAAGGGGTCGGCCTCGTTGGCGATGAGGTCGTTGGGGTTGGGCCCCGGCCCGCCGAAGAGCGGGATCTGGACGATGTCGCGGGGAGTGCCGGCGTAGAGCTTGGCCTTGAGTCTGATCCGGCCCTTGGGCGATTCCACCCATACCTGGTCCCCATCTCTCACTCCCAGCCCGGCGGCCGTCTTCGGATGGATCTCCACCCACCCTTCCCAGGACGCCCGGACGTGGACCGCCGGCTGCTCGAGGAGCCAGGGCTGGTTTCTCCCGCCTCCCTGGGGCCGGCTCATCAGGCGGTAGCTGTTGAGGCGAAGAGGGAAGGCCCCCGGCTCGGCGGGCGAGGGAATGGCCACCGCGGGGAGGTAAAGCAGATCGCCCCGGTCGCGCCCGCCGAGGGCACGCACGAAGGCCTCGCCTTTGCCCTCCCGCCTTACCGCCTCGTCCACCAGCCGCTTGAGGCCAGTCGAGTAGAACTCGAACCTCCCCGACGGCGTCCTGAGGAGCGCTTTCCGGCTCACCGGCAGCCCCGTGGGATCCCACCAGGCCCCGCGCTTGCCGAGCGCGTCCCAGAAGTCGTCATAGGACTCGAACTCCGGCGTCCAGTACCCCTGGCGCTCCAGGATCTTTCTCAGGGACTCCTCGGTGTGGACGGAGACCACGTAGCCTCGCCCGGCATCGTAGAGTCCCCGGGCGCCCTCATAGAGGACGTCCTCATACTTGTCCCACGGGAAGCTCTCGCGGAGGCTCCCGCCCAGCGCCTTCGCGAGCTGGAGGACCACGTCGGCGGCGTTGCGGGTCTGCCGGAGCGGTGCGGCTGCCGGCTGCGCCACGCTGAAGCAGGTGAAGCCGGCGAGGTGGGTGACCTGATCGTCCTGCCACCGCTCGAGGTAGGTGTGGTCGGGGAGGATCAGGTCGGCCATGGAGCTCGACTCATCGAGGAAGGGCGAGAAGCTGACGATGAAGGGGATCCGTTTCATCCCTTCAGCGAAGGCCTCCTTCGCCGGGTGATTCGCGAGGGGATTGGTGGCGAAGAGGAAGAGGGCGTTGACGGGTGAGGAACTCTCTTTCAGAAGCTGCCCGGGGAGGGCCTGCGGCACATCGGAGGCGAGGAGGTACTCCCCCTGGCCGGCCCCGTCCAGGCGGGGCTGGGCGGCGCCTCGCCTGGCGGCGTCGTCCTGTTGAACCGGCGGAGGGGGGGCCAGGGGCAGATCCCCCTGGATCAGGAGTCCGCCCTTGACGCCGATATTCCCGATCAAGGCGTTGAGACTGTGAATGGCCATCCGGGTGTGCAGGTCGTCGGAGCCGTAGGCAGGGCCCCGCTCGCCGACGACCAGGGCGGGCTTGATGGTGCCGAGATCGCGGGCGATCTCGAGGATGGTCTTGACGGGGACGCCGGTGGCCGCCGAGACGCTGAGCAGTCCGTATTCGTTCAGGACCAGATTCTTGAACCCGGAGAGGCGCCGTCCGGCGCCATCCGTCCAGTCCTCGAAGCCCGAGGCGTGGGTAGCCACGAACTCCTGGTCGTAGAGTCCTTCGCGGATCATGGCATTGGCGATGCCGAGAGCGAGGATCCCGTCGGTGCCCGGAACGATGGGGACCCACCGGTCCGCCTTGACGGCTGTGGCCGAGCCTCTGGGATCCACCTGGACGAACCGCCCGCGCGGGCGCTCCCCGCTGCGGCGGAGACGGGCGAACGCCTGGGAGGCGTGGACCGGGCCGAGCCAGGCCTCGAGAAGTCCGGCTCCAAACGAGAGGATGAACTGGGCTTCCGCGAGGTCGTAGCCCAGGGGAGTCGTGACCCCCTGCATGAGCCGATGGGCGAGGGCGGGTTTCTCGGGCGGCAGGCAGCGGACCCGGATGTAGTTGGGGGTTCCGTAGGCCTCGGCGAAGCGTCGCCAGAGCATGTCCCGATAGCCGCGGTACTGCCCTCCCAGGATGGCGACCGTGTGGGAGAGGCCCTTGGCTCTGAGATCAGACAGCCGGGCGGTCACCATGGAAAGCGCTTCATCCCACGCGATGGGGCGAAAGCGTCCACGCTCACCGTCGCGCGCCATCGGCCCCTTCAGCCGATCCGGATCGGAGAGGGCCTGGAGCCCGCCAAAGGCCTTGGGACAGAGCGTGCCCCGGTTGATCGGATGGAGGGGATTGCCCGAGATCCCCGCCACCTGGCCGTCGAGCGTTCGGACGAGAAGCCCGCAGCCGCCCGGACACTGCTGGCAGATCGAGGGAACCAGCACCTCTTCCGGCGTGGCCCACCGTGTCAGATCCGCGCCCGCCTGCTCGGCCTGGGTCAGTGTGCCCCGGACCAATGCTGCCGCGCCCGCCGTCCCGCCGAGCGCCCCGAGGAACCCGCGTCGTGTCACGCGCATGGCTTCACCTTACTTATGGCAAGCATTGCAGTCGGTGGACACCCGCGTGACCGCCGCTGACGTCACCGGCTCAGCTGCGCGCTCCTTGGCCGCCGCGACTTCCCCGCGCCCCTTCGTCTCCCTGGCCTCCTTGGGCCACTGCCACTGCTCGTGACAGCCGATGCAGTCGTTCATGGTGAGCTTCTTGAGGGCGCGGGCCGGCGGGCGGGTCAGGGTCTCCATCGGCCCGTGGCAGGTCTGGCACGGGAGCTTTGCCCGCACCAGATGGGTGCGATGGGAAAAGAAGACGTGGGACGGGAGCCGCCAGACCCGCTGCCAGGGGATCTCCCCGCCCTTTTCCCCCAGCGCCTGGAGCTTCTTCTCTTCGGCGCTCTTCGCTTCCCCGGACGAGTGGCAGGACAAGCACTTCTTCGTCGAGGGTCGGCCGGCGATGGCGCCCTTCTCCGCCCGGTCGTGACAGGTCGTGCACTCGAACTTGGGATCCTTCAGATCGAGGTGAGCCTTGTGGGGGAATTCGATAGGCTGCTTCACCGCGGACTCGACAAGGAATCCCCAGCCCCAGAACAGAAGGGCCGCTCCCACCAGAACGAGGCCGCCGAGGATCTTCAATGGAGGGCCTTGCGGGAGAGGGCCGAGCTCACAGCCTCCTCCAGCTGGGCGAGGGCAATGGGCTTGTCGAGGACGGCCAGCACGAGGCCATCCGCCTTGGCCGCCCGGGCCTCCGGGGTGGAGAGGGAGACCAGCGCGATAATCCCCACGTGCGGAAACGCGGCCCGCAGGCGCCGGAGCATGATCAGCTCCTCGGGTCCCACCTCCTCGATGTCCGCGACCAGCAGGGACACGGGGACCCGCTGGAGCCGGGACTCCCCCTCCGCCCACCCCAGGGCCGCGGTCACCGGCAACCCGCCCTGCAGGAGCGCTCGGGTCAGCCCCTGCAAGGTGGTGGCATCGGGCGATACGACCAGGATCGATTCAGGCTGTCTCATCGCACTGCCAGTCCCACCAGCACAGGCGGTGCCACGTCCGGCGCCACGAGGCTCCGGCGCGAAAACCGCTTCAACCACGGAGACCTGGCCCCCCGGGGGATGGCATCGTCGAACGGAGCGGCGGCGCCAGGGCTTGTCAAATCGACTCGCCTGGCCGCTGCGCTGCGGTCAAGATGACAAGGGCTCGCGAGCCGGCGGCTGCGCGGAGGCCGCAGCCGAAGGAGAAAGGCGGCGGCTCCGGCGGCTTCTACTGGAGGCGGAACTCCTGGATCTTCCTGTAGAGGGTCTTGAGCCCGATCCCCAGGATTTCGGCCGCCTTGCGCCGGTTCCCGCCGGTGGCGACCAGCGTCCGCAGGACGGCCTGGCGCTCCAGGTCCCGGAGCGTTGCGCCGGAGTGGCGCTCCGCCGGGTCGGCAGTCCTCTCGTCGCCCCGGATGGCAGGAGGGAGATCCTCGGCCGCAATCGCCCCCCCCCTGGAGAACACGAGCATGGACTCCACGGCGTGCTGCAGCTCGCGGACATTGCCGGGCCAGGGATAGCGGCAGAGGAGCGCAAGGGCTTCGGGAGTCACCTCCGGGACGGGCTTGCCCCACCGCTCGGCACACGAGCCGAGGAAGTGCGCTGCCAGGATCGGAATGTCCTCGACGCGCTCGCGCAAGGGCGGCATCCGGACGGGGACGACGTTGAGTCGGTAGTAGAGATCTTCGCGGAAGTTGCCCTCGGCCACGAGGGCCTCGAGGTCGCGGTTGGTGGCGGTGATGAGCCGGACGTCCACCCGGATCGTGTCCGTCCCGCCCACCCGCTCGAACTCCCGCTCCTGGAGGACGCGGAGGAGCTTGGCCTGGGTCTGGGGGCTCATGTCTCCCACCTCGTCCAGCAACAGCGTGCCCCCATGGGCCAGCTCGAACCGGCCCTTGCGTCGTTCCCGGGCGCCGGTGAAGGCCCCGCGCTCGTGACCGAGCAGCTCCGACTCGAGCAACCCCTCCGGAAGCGCGGCGCAGCTCACCTTGACGAAGGGGCGCTCGGCCCGCGCGCCGCCGTAGTGAATGGCGTGCGCCGCCAGCTCCTTTCCCGTGCCGCTTTCCCCGAGGACGAGGACCGCCGCATCGGTGGCGGCCACCTGCTCGATCGTCTCCCGGAGGCGCTGCATGGCGGCGGAGCGACCGAGGAGCGGCTTGAGCCCGGCGGTCTCGCGCAGGCGGAGCCTGAGCTCGCGATTCTCCTGGGTGAGTCTGCGAGCCTCCAGGGCGTGCCCCAGCAGAAGCTCGAGCTTGCCGAGGTCGACGGGCTTGGTGAGGAAGTCGTAGGCGCCCTTCTTCATCGCCTCCACGGCGAGGCCGACGGTGGCGAAGCCCGTGAGGATGATCACGGCCGTTTCCGGGAACTCGGCCCGGACCCGGTCGAGCAGGGTCATGCCGTCCATGCCCGGCATCTTCAGGTCGGAGAGGAGGACATCGACGGCTTCCGACTTCAGGATGTCGAGGGCCGCCCCCCCGTCGGCTGCCGTCAGCGTCCGGTAGCCGGCCCGGGTCATGGCCCGGCGCAGGCTCTCGCGGGTGTGCGAATCGTCCTCGGCCACGAGGATGAGGTGTTCCACCGCTCACCCCCCGGTGGCGGTCCCGGCGGCGGGAAGCCGGACGAGGAAGCTGGCCCCGCCCCGGACACGGTTCTGGCACGACACGCTTCCCCCGTGCTCCTCGATGATCCGCTTGACGATGGGAAGCCCGAGGCCGAGACCGTCGGCCTTGGTGCTGACGAAGGGAAGGAAGATCGTTTCGCGCTGGGCCTCCGCGATCCCCGGGCCGGAGTCCGTCACGGCGATCTCCGCCCACCCCGCCTCCCGGGTCACCTCCAGGCCGAGCAGGCCCCCGTTCGGCATGGCCTGCAGCGCGTTCTGGCCCAGGTTGAGGAAGACCTCGCGCAACTGATCCGGATCCCCCCTCACGGCGGCCCCCGGCGAGAGCGGGTGGGCCTCGAGGCGCACTCCGGCCTTGGCCGCCTGGGGGCCCAGCAGCCCCACGATCTCCTGCAGGAGGGCGCCGATCTCGACGGCTTCGAACCGCGGCGCCGGAAGACGAGCGAACTTGATGAACTCCTCCAGGATCCGGTTGATCCGCGTGATCTCGTACTCCACCATGGCGAAGGTGCCGAGAGCCTCGCGCAGCGACGCCGGGGCGGCCTCGGCGGAGAGCTCCCGGCGGAGCAGCTGGACGTTGATCGCGAGGGAGTTGAGGGGGGTGCGGATCTCGTGCGTGACCCCGGCCGCGATCTGGCCCGTCACGGCGATCCGCTCGGACCGGATGAGCTCGGCCTGTGTGGCCTGCAGTCTCGCTGCGGTGTCCTCGAGCTCGCGCGTTCGCTCCTTGACCTGCCGCTCGAGTTCCGCCTGGAAGTTCAGCCGCTCGGCCTCCTGCGCCTCCAGGCGCTCGGTCATGACATTGAAGGCCTGGGAGAGCCGCCCCACCTCGTCCGCGGATCGGACGGGAACGCGCTGGGAGAGATCGCCGGCGGCGATGCGCAGGGCGGCCTGGGCGAGACGGCCGATGGGCGAGACCAGGCGCCGGGACAGGAAGCGGTTGCCCAGGAGGAGAAGCGAGGCGCCGCCCACCGCGAAGGTCACGTAGAGGCTCGAGATCAGGAACATCCGCCGCTGGGTTCCGTCGATGGCGCGCTCGAGCTTCCGCTGGTGGACGGCGCGCAGCTCCTCGACGATTCCCGCGACCCGCTCATGAGCCAGATCGTTGATGGCCACCACCTCGGCGGCGGTGGGTGGCTGGCCTCGGCCAAGGGCCCCGAGCACCGCTCCGGAGGCGACCTCGAGCTCGGTCACCAGGGCCTGGAGCTCGGAGAGGCGGCCCAGCTCCTGGCGTGCCTCGTCGCTCCCCTGGGACCGCTCGAAGGCATCGTATGCGGCGATGCGTCTCTTCAGCTCGTCGAGGATCTCCGCGGGGGACGGGTGCCCGGGCGCGGCGGTGCCCAGGAGGGTCAGGTGGAGGTGAGCGACGAAGTGGTGAACGGTGCTGTGGATCCGGTTGATGGCATCGACCTCGAGCCGTCGGTGCCGTCCCTCCTCCACTCCCGCGGAGATGGTCCAGGCCAGCAGCACGGAGATCCCGCCCACCACGAGGACGAGGACGAACCCCGCCGCGATGGCGATGTTGATCTGCCGGCCGATTCCCGCGCGCACCCTTCGGCTTGCCCTCCCTGCTGTCTCGGGTTCGCCCCTACCTTAGCAGGAAGTGGGCCGGCCAGCCGCATGAGCGTATGTCATTGACTTGTGCGGGCGACACCTCACGGGGGGGCGGCAGGCGGGGGCGCTGCCTGGACCCGTGCCGTAGCGGCTCTCGAAGCCGGCGCCCGCCCCTCTCGGTTGCACCCCCTCCGCGGATCGGCCGTGACGAGGGTGCGAGGTCCCGGCCGCGCCCCCGCCTGCCGGCCCCCGGCGGAACGGTAATCCGCAAGAGCCACTAGTAGATGTCCTTCATCGTGTTGTAGACGTTGAACTTGCCCGTGGGCGTGACGAGCCGCGGGTCGCGGAGGCGCGCCTTCTCCTTGAGCGTCTTGTCCTCGTAGATGACGATCTCACTCTGCTGGTCCTTCCGCTTCCAGACGCTCACCCACACCTCGTCGCCGGCCTTGTTGTACTCGAGATGCACCGCGCGGCCCCCGTCCGACACCTCCCAGCACTTGGCCACCTTGTCCGGGCTCTTCTTCGCGGTCACGCAGATGCTCCGCTGGACCTTGGGGTCGGCGTTCAGCGCGTGGTCGTTCCAGATCCACTGGCTCTTCGGGTGGGTCTTGAGGAAGAGGCTGCCGCCGCCGAGGACCTCGATCTCGCGGACCACCTGCCAGGCATGCTTCTTGTTCTTGACGGGGTCGGTGCCGTAGACGGCGATCTTGCCCTCGCCGAGATGCACGGTGGCGCCCACGGGGCCGTACTGCGGATCCACCCAGGTGGCGCCGCGGCCGGGGTGCGGGATCTTGCCGACCTTGATGATGGCCTCGAGCTTCTCCTTCTGGGCGTCCACGACCACCAGCTTGTTGCGCTGGTTGGCCGCGACGATGAAGTAGCGCTTCGAGAGGTCCCAGCCGCCGTCGTGCAGGAAGGCCTCGGTCTCGATCTGGGTGATCTTGAGGTTCTTGATGTCGGAGTAGTCCACGAGCCAGACGAGCCCCGTCTCCTTGATGGTGACGATCCACTGGGGCTTGAAGTGGGAGGCGACGATGGTCGCCACCCGCGGCTCCTGGTGGAACTCGTTGGTGTCGTAGGTGTAGCTGCGGGTGGAGACGACCTTCTGGGGCTCCAGCGTGTCGCCGTCGAGGATCACGAAGTGAGGCGGCCAGTAGCAGCCGATGATCGCGTACTTGTCGTGGAAGTTGCCCGCCGGCCCCTTGTACTTGGAGGTGTCGATGGAGCGGGCGTCAGAGCAGGTCTGCACCTCGGCCACCTTGTCCGGCACCTTCAACCACAGGTCGATCAAGGTGGCCTTGCCGTCCCGCCCGATGGTGTACATGTAGCGGCCGGAGGCGGAGGAGCGGGAGATGTGCACGGCGAAGCCCGTGTTGACGGTGTTCAGGATCTCCTTTGTGGTGCCGTCGATGATGGCGACCTGGCCGGCGTCACGCAGGGTCACCGAGAAGAAGTTCTGCCAGTCGCGGTTGTGCTCGGGCTTCTTCGGGCGGCTCGAGGGCTCCACGAAGACCTTCCACGTGTCCTTCATCTGCTTGAGGGAGAGCTCGGGCGGGACCGGCGGCTCCTCTTGGACGTAGCGGGCCATGAGCGTCACCTCGTCCGGCGACAGGATGCCCTGCCTCCCCCAGTCGGGCATGCCCTTCACGGTGCCCTCGGTGATCGTCCTGGCCAGCTTCTCCGTCCCTTCCACTCGCATCTCCCCGGGCAGGAGCTTGGGCCCGGTGGCGCCCTTGCGCAGCACCCCGTGGCAGCCGGCGCAGCGGTCGAAGTAGATCCGCTTGCCCTGGGCAAACTCCTCCGGGCTCATGGCGGGGGCGGCGGGCGCCTGGGCCAGTGCGACCCCGGCCCACGCGGCGGTGAGGAAGAGGACCGTGAACAGGGACAGTGCGCGTCTCATGACGACCTCCTTACGAGCGGGGAGCGGGACGACGGGAATCCGCCTCCGTTACCAGCGTCGAGCCACCACGTCGATGACCACGCCCAGGAACAGGAGCAGGAGGAATAGGTTCGAAGCGTGGAAGTTCGCGAGGGCGAGCCGCCGGTCCGCCGGCCGGCTCGCGAGCTGAAGGTTACGACTCAGCAGGAGTCCGCCGCCGCCGAGCACGCCGACGAGGAGATAGGCCCAGCCGAGCATGCCGAGCGCGAAAGGCAGGAGGCTCGAGGCCAGGAGCCCCAGCGTGTTGACGAGGATGCTCCGGGCGGTGCGGGCTTCCCCCTTGACCGCCGGGAGCATGGGGATCAGGGCTCCCGCATAGTCGGTCTTGTAGACGATGGCCAGCGACCAGAAATGCGACGGGCTCCAGAAGAAGAGCACGGCGGCGAAGATCACCGGCGGCAGGCAGAGCTCGGGGCGGGCCAGCGCGCCACCGGCGAGCACCGCGAAGGAGCCGGCCAGCCCGCCGATCACCACGTTGAGCCAGGAGCGCCGCTTGAGCCAGATCGTGTAGACGACCACGTAGGTGAAGGCGCCGAGGGCCACATGCAACGCCACCAGCCGGTTGAGCTGCCAGAGGGCCAGGCTCACGGCCAGGAGCATCATCCCCAGCCCGAGCGCCACCACGTGCCAGGCGTGGCGGATGCGGCCCGAGGGCAGGGGACGCCGCGCGGTGCGCGGCATCCGGGCGTCCAGGTCCCGGTCGAGGAAGTGGTTGAGCGCGCCCGCCCCGCCGGCCGCCATCACGGTGACGACGAAGAGGAGCCCGAGGGACGGCAGCGAGAGCCCCGCGGGGGCCGTGGCGACATAGCCGAGCACCGCCGCCATGCCGATGAAGCTGCCCACGCGGAGCTTGAGGGACTCGACGTATGCCGCGATCATGGCCGCGCCCTCCGCGGGACGAGGGGGAGCCCCATGTTGACCACGAAGGCCAGCCCGCCCAGGATCGCCAGGACGGAGCCTGCCCCCATGATGTTCATGCCCAGGATGGCCTGCGCGTTGGCCCAGGTGAAGCCGAAGGTCTTGCGCGGGGCGCCATGCCCCCCCGCCCAGTGCATGCCGAGCATGATGCCCAGCACCCCGATGCCGTAGAGGTAGGGCTGCCACCGCGTGAGGCGCTCGCTCCACGGGCGGCGGCCGCAGATCTCCAGCAGCATGGGCGTGAGCCCCATGTAGGCCAGCGTCACCGCGCCGACCATGCCGTGGTAGTGGGCTGGCACCCGCGTGTCCTGGGTGAAGCCGAAGATGCCCATCACGCCGCCGACGGCGAAGAGCGCGAAGGACACCACGGTGCCGCCGAACAGCGGGCTCGCCCACGGCAGCGGGCGGCGGGCCGCCGTCACGGCGGCCAGCGCCATGAAGAACACCGGCACGCCGGCGGCGCCGAGCCCGCCGAAGGTGAGCACCGTGATGAGATGGTTGATGAGCAGCGCCTCCGGCCGCCACACGAGGTACGAGGCCGCGGCCGCGATCATGAAGGGCAGGAGCACCCAGAGGAGCATCCGGAGGACGCGGCGCGCCGGGAAGACGGTGCCGAGCGCCACGGCGATGGCGACCATCCACGCCGCGACCATGCCGGTCACGTGCAGGTACTGGAGGATGTGGCCGCCGCCCCAGACGAGAGCGCGGAGGGAATAGCCGAACGGGAGCGAGGCGTCCAGGCGCGCCCAGGCCAGCGCGACGGCGGCGACTGAGAGCAGCATGGCCAGGGCCCCCGCCGCCATGGCAAGCCCCTCGGGAGTGCCGGGGGGCGCCCCCTGGCGCTGCGCGCGCCGCGCACCCTGGAGGGCCGCCGCCAGATAGGCCGCGGCCTGGAGGCTCACCCCCGCCCCGACCAGGATCAGGCCGCCCCAGAAGAAGGGCTGATCGATCACCGGGAGATAGTCGTTGAGGTACGGCTGGCCCGTGCCGAGGAAGGCTGGCACCGCCATGGCCGCCGAGCCCAGCGAGGCCAGCGCGAGCGCGGCCCAGGAGGCGCCCGCGCTCAGCGGGTAGTTGGCGCGCCAGGCCACGTAGACCCAGAGCACGCCTGCGAAGGTGACGAACCAGACGGTGAAGGCGAAGGTCACATGCGAGGTCAGCGCCAGTCGGAAGAGGTTGGCGGAGAAGAGCGCGTACACGACGGGCGTGCGCGCGGCGGCGGCCAGCGCGGCGAAGATGCCGGCCACCACCAGCGAGGCCAGGGCCAGAGACAGCCACCCGATCAGGAGCCGCCGGGTGGCGGCCGGGACCACGGCTGCCGAGACGGGCGCCGCAGGCGCCCGTCTCGGCAGGGCCGTCACCCGGCCGCACCGCAGCCGGGAGGCCTCACCCAGGGGGATGGCGGTGTCGGCGTCCATGGCCGCGGCTCACTTCACGATCCAGATGGCGGCCAGCCACTTCCAGTTGAGGAAGTAGTAGATGACGAAGGAGGCGAGGAAGACGAGGACCAGGACCATGGTGCCCTTGACGGGGACATGCTGCCCCCCGTCCTGAGGCATGGCGGCCAGCGGGACAGCGCCCGGCGTGTCGGGGACCCGCTTCCCGAAGAGCACCGAGCCCACGGTGATCAGGACGTAGAGCGCCCCGCCGAGGAGCGCGAAGAGGCCGCCCACGCCCATGATGCCCAGGAAGGCGAAGGCCGCCGCCTCGACGGGCGGCTGGAAGATGGAGGTGGCGAATTGCACGTCCCAGTGGCGCCGCGGGATGGCGTAGGAGCCGGCTGTCGTCATGCCGCCGATGAAGATGGTCATGCCGATGCCGAAGAGGTAGATCTGCGCCGTGGCGAGCTTCGTGGAGATCAGATGGCGCCGGAAGATGAGCGGCACCACGTAGTAGGTGAGCCCC
>Ga0154441_1172_pt1 | contig 18273 bp, 22 predicted proteins | sample RifGroC2_FD_115945 | JGI IMG/M metagenome (GOLD analysis project Ga0154441, IMG submission 115945) | Candidatus Rokubacteria bacterium GWC2_70_16 | reverse complement strand
CGTGGGCAGCGCATCGAGCCCCGCGCCCCACTGCCCCTCGCGCACCCCGGGAGCCACACCGATCGCCACGGCGGTGGCGCCGATCAGGCCGAGGAGGATTGCGAGACGTCCACGGAGGCTCACCGAGGCCGGTGCCTCGTCGCGAGGCGAAGCATCACGGCGTCCAGCGCGACCAGCAATACCACCGTCATGAGAAACACGGTGGTGCCGTTGAACTTGTGAATCACGTTGTCCAGGGCCACGGGACCGAAGTAGTAGACGCTCACCGCGGTGAGGGTGATGCGGACGATATTGGAAAGAAACCCCAAGGGAGCCGCCGCAACGATGAGAGTGGCCCGGAGCCACGTCGGACGCGGGTGCATCTGCCCATAGGCGGCGCCCAGGGCCGTCAGGGCCGCGATGGCCGGCACGCTGCTACACACCGAGGCGACCTCGAGGGTGATGCCGGGAAGGTGCAGAAACACCCCCTCCTGAAACACGGGCACGCCGAGCCATGAGAGCGCTCGGGCACTCGCCCCTGCGTCGACGAGCTGGAACTGATAGGTGAGGCTCTTCAGCATGAGATAGGGGAGGGGGATCATGAAGAGCAGGAACCCGATTCCTGCCCAGACATGCCGGGCGACGCGGGCGCCGGCCAGGAAGAGCACCGTCCCCAGCAGCATGACGGGCAGCGACACTCGAGCGAGGAACGGCTCGCCGCCCAGGGACCCGAGCGCGAGGGCGGCGAGCCCGAGCACCACGAGAGGGAGCCCGAGCGGAGAGGACCCCAGGGCCTCCCGCGCGATCCGCTCCCTGCGAGCCCAGATCAGGTACGCCGCGATGAAGGGGATCGCGAAGCCGTGGGAGAGGTTCGGAAACGCCGCCCACTCCGCGACCATGGCGGGCACGACCGGCGCGTAGATGCCGAGGACCCCCGCCACCCCGGCCCCGAGTGGAATCCACGGAAGCGACGGCCCCACCGGCATCGCCGGGCTCTTCACGGCGTCCGCCGGCGGGAAGGACGAGGTCACCAGCGCCTCCGCCCCATCGGGTTGCCCGCGCCCGCCCAGGCCACCATCCTCCTTCCTTGCTCCTGCGTCACCGGCCCCCGCTGATCCGGCTGGGTGGGGAGCCCGTCGGGGCATCGCCCCTCGTGCACAGCCCCCAGCAGAGTCCACCGACGAGCACGAGAAGTCCCAGGGCGGTGGCCGCGGCCGGCCCCAGCCCTACCCGCGGGACGAGCAGCCAGGAGATGAGCGGGAGGCTGCAGAGCCAGACCAGACCGGCGACCCACATCGGGGCCAGCCCGCCCATGCGCCGCGCCGCGATGTGCTTCATGTCACGCCCGCCGGGTGGTCCGTCTCCAGGCATAGGCGACGAGGGCGGCGGCGAGGAATGCGAGGCTCGCGCCCTGGAGCAGGGACAGCCCCAACCCGAGGTCCACGCGATCTCCCCTGAAGGCCTCCGTGACGAGACGGATCGCCCCGTAGCCCCCCAGGTACAGCAGAAAGAGCTGGCCATCGAATGTCGTCCGCTTCCGGAGGGCCCAGAGGGCCGCGAAGAGGGCAAGGTCGAGACCGAGCTCGTAGAGCTGCACCGGATGAAGCGGCACGCCCTGCGGGGCCAGCGCGTGGGCGTCGGTGAAGGTGACGGCCCAAGGCAGCGTGCTCGGCCGCCCGTACGAGTCCCCGCTGAGGAAGCAGCCGAGCCGCCCTATCCCCTGGCCCAGGATGAGCGCGGGGGCCAGCGTGTCGCCGATGCGCCAGACGCTCAGCCGGCGCGCCCGCGCGTACCAGACCCCGGCGGCGAGGCCAGCCAGAAGCCCGCCGTGCAGGGCCAGCCCTCCACGCCAGACGGCGAGGACGCCGAGAGGATCACGCCAGAGCAGATCTGGCTCCCACCCGAGCACGTAGGCCAGCCGGCCGCCGGCGAGGCCGGCCACGATCACCGGGAGCGCCAGGTCACTGACCGCATCGCGAGGGAGCCCCCTGCGCCGCGCCTCCAGGCTCCCGACCCAGATGGCCATGAGCAGAGCGGCGGCGACGAGCACGCCGTAGCTGTGGAGGCTGAAGCCGCCCATCTCGAGGAGCACGGGGTACATGCCATCCGCCTCCGCGTCAGGGTGCGCCGTCGAAGGCGCCAGGCGCCGCGGCGAGGGAGATCCGGGGGTGGCCGAGCGCGCCCCACCCACCGATCCGCCGACCCACGGCCTTCATCGCGGCGTGCCCTCGTCGCGTCCCCGAGAGGCCTCCGCCCCGCCGCCCCGGTCGCCGCGAGGGCGGGACGAGCCGGGCCAAGTCCGGCGTGTCAAGCTCCACCTCCGGCGGCCTCAGTGGCATCCTCCCGAACGGCCGGATTCCGCGGGGCGCTTCTTCTCCTCCGTCGGCTTGCCCGGCTCCTCCTCGGCATCGCGCTGACGGGAGTGGCCGCCCCCGCAGCCCATCCCGAAGCGGTGCATCGCCACGAAAACGCCCAGGAGCAAGATCCAGACGCCGTAGCTCCTCAGGAACTCCTCCATGGCATGCCCTCCTGGCCATGGGTGGAGCAAGGCGGGTGCCAGGGGTCCCACGTGCGAACTCGCTCAGTGGTGCGGGGTTGCGTCGCGCGCCCGGGGAGAGCGAGGGCGGAGTCCGACAAAGTGGCAAAGCGGGTGGAAGGAGACGACCGGGCCCGACTTCCTGTCAGCGGATTCGAACAGGAGAATCGGGCTCGGGCAGAGAGGCGATCCCCGGGGACCCGACGTCCCCGGGGATCGTGCCGGGACGGTTCTGTCTACCCGCTACGGGGCTGCGGACCGCCGAACGGCATCACGTTCCCCCAGGGGTTGATGTGGAACGTGCGGAACTGTCCGTCCGGGCCCTTCAGCTCCACGGAGTACATCGTGCCGTGGCCGCCGGTGAACGGCAGGACCCGCTCCACCGTGAAGCCCTTCAGATAGGAATCCGCGTACTGCTGGGCCAGCTCCTTCGCCTTGTCCTCCGTAATCTGGGCCGCCTGGTTGCCCGCGGCGGCGGCGCCGGGGCAGCCGGACTGTCCGGCGGCGCCCCCCATCATGCCGGGCCCCATCGTGCCGCCGCCCATCATGCCCGGGCCCATCATGCCGCCGCCCATCATGCCCCGGCCCATGCCGCCGCCCATCATGCCGGGCCCCATGCCGCCGCCCGCCGGCCCGCCGCCCATCTGTGCCAGGGCCGCGCCGGCGAGCAGCGCCACCACACCTGCCGCGAGTGCAACGCTCAGAGTCCGCTTCATCTTTCCCCTCCTCTGGGTCGGTCTGACGACTGAGCTTCTGCTTCCCTGCAGGAGCATGGCCCGTGCCACCCGCACGCCCGGCTCGAGCCCCGTCTTTTCAGGCGCTTGCCGACGCGGCCCGGAACGCTGGATCCAGCCATTCGTCGGAATTGTCGAGGGCGTCGACAGCTGTGTCGACCGGCGGAGTGGACGGCAATGCGGGCGTCACCGGGACACCTTCTGCGCCGGCTTGGCCTCCTGCTCCAGACGCTGCCGCGCCCGCGCGAGGACCGAGCCCACATGATCCCGGTCTTCGCGCGAGAGGTCCTGGGCCAGAAGGGCCTCCCATGTCCGGATCGCCTCGCCGGTCTTCCCCGGGGTCTCGGAGAGGACCAGCCCCTTCCCCCAGAGCGCCTGAGCCGATTTCGGCTCCCGCGACAGCGCTCGGTCGAATTCAGTGAGGGCCCTGTCGGGATGCCCCCCGCGGAGCAGGATGAGGCCGAGATAGGCGCGAGCGGCTGGGTGCTCAGGATCGACCTCCAACGCACGCTGGAAGAGGCGCAAGGCGCGTCCGAGGTCCTGTGCGTCCATGGCCCGCCGACCCTGCTCGAGCAAGGCCGGCAGATCTCGCGACTCCACGGGAAGCGCCGCGTTCCCGGTTCCGGTGAGGAACCCCCCGGTGATCGAACCTCCGTCCCGCAAGCGCACCGCCTGGGGAAGGAAGAATCCGATCGCCGAGCCGAACCCCACGAGGAAGAGCGCTGCGGCCACCCAGCGCCAGGCCCGAAAGGCTGGAGCCCCCGGTGCGCGCTCCGCACGGGGAGCCTCCGTGGCCCCTTCGGCCGGGGCGCCCCGCGGTGGCTCCGTCAGCGAGGCCAGCGCCAGGGCAGCCCGGGTCTCGTAGAGCGTGCGTAGCTCCTCGTAGTCATGAGCGGACAGTGCCCCCGCGCGGTGGTCGAACTCGAGCTCCCGCAGCCCCTCGACGAGCCGCGCCCCCTCGGGCGGCAGCGCCGAGGGCGCCTCGTGGACCAGGGCACGCACGCGGGCGAGAGCCGCAGCATCCACCGGCGCCGGCGGCGCCGCCCCGCGGCGCGCCCACCGTCTCAGGACCCACGCGGCCCCACCGAGCCCCATGACCGCGCCGAGCCCGGGGAGCACCCAGAGCAGCAGACCGAATCCGCGCGCCGTCGGCGAGAGCAGGATCCACTCGCCGTACTTCGAGACGAAGTAGGCCCGGATCTCGTCGGGGCTGTTCCCGGCCGCGAGCTGATCCGCGATCAGGGCCCTCATCTCCCGGGCCATCTCGGAGGGCGATTCGGTCACCGACAGGTTCTGGCACACGGGGCAGCGCAGTCCGGCGGCGATCTCGCGCACCCTGGCGTCGAGGTCCTCCTTCGCGCCGGCCGCGGTCGCGAGGAGCAGCGATCCGACGAGCGCGGCCAGCAACCGGCCCGTCCGGGCCCTACTGGATCGAGCGGTAGTCACCCTTTCCCTCCCGCCGGCTCACCACTCCCTGCCGGGCTTCCTCGAGCTTGGCGTGGATGATCTCGGCGTCGAGCGCCCCGATATGCTTGTAGCTGATCCGCCCGTTCCGGTCGATGAAGAAGGTCTCGGGGATGCCCCAGATTCCGTAGTCGATGGCGATCCGGTTCCCCGCGTCGATACCGTTTGAGTAGGTGATGTCGAACTCCCGCAGGAAGGCCCGGGCCGGTTCCTCGCGGTCCTGCATGTTGATTCCCAGGAAGACCACATCCTCGCCGCGGTGACGCCGCCAGGAGGCTTCGAGGAGTCGCGCCTCCGCCCGGCAGGGCGGGCACCACGAGGCCCAGAAGTTGAGGAACACCACCTTGCCGCGGAGGTCCTCCAGCTTCATCTCCCCGCCGTCCATGAGGGGGAGCGTGAACGGCGGCGCCGGGCGGCCGATGAGCGGCGAGGGGATCTCGCGCGGGTCGCGGGTGAAGCCGTAGGCGAGGAAGCCCACGAGCGGCGTCACGACGCCGAAGACGATGAGGAGCCGCGCCCAGGGCCTCATCGCCCCCTCACGTCTGAGCGGGCCTGAGCCTGAGGGGGAAGAGAGCCAGGAGGACCCCCGCGATGATCACGGCCCCGCCCACCCAGATCCAGACCACCAGCGGACGCACCAGCACCTTGACCGTGGCCTGGCCGGCCTTGATCTCGCTGAACCCCGAGAGGATCACGTAGAGGTCTTCCTTCCAGCCCATCCTGAGGACAGCACGCCCGATGGGCGAGTCCCGGCCCGGGAAGAACTTTAGCGCTGGGCTCAGCAGGCCGAGGTCGTGCCGATCGTTGAATACCCTGAAGGCCGCCTCCACCCGCGAGTGGCTCGGCCGCTCGCTCGCCCGCAGCCCCTCGAAGCGAACCGTGAAGCGCCCCAGCCCCATGCTCTCGCCCGGAGCCAGCGTGGCTTCCTTCTCCTGGCTGAAGTTCATCGATCCGGTGATCCCGAGGACGAGGAGGACCACGCCGAGATGTACGACGAACCCGCCGTACCGCCGCGGGTTCCGCCGCAACAGGCCCCAGAGGGCGGCCAGCATCCCCTCCCCGGCGATGCCCTGCCGCGCCCGCACGGCCCGCCCCGTGTCGAGGACGATGGTCAGGGCGACGAAGATCGACAGCGCGACGGCCAGGAGCGGCCACATCTCCCGGATGCCGAGCGCGGCAAGCCCCGCGGCGGCGAAGGCGGACAGCGCCGCCGGCCAGAGGAAGTTCCGCTTGAGGTTGTCGAGCGACGCCTTCCGCCAGGCGACGAGGGGGCCGACCCCCATCAGGAAGAGCAGCAGGAGGAAGAGCGGGACGGTGACGCGGGAGAAGTAGGGGGCGCCCACCGAGAGCTTGACGCCGGTCAGGGCCTCGGCCACCAGCGGGAAGATGGTCCCGAGGAACACGGTGAAGGTGACCGCGGCCAGGACGACGTTGGTCACGAGGAAGGCCGACTCGCGGCTCACCATGGAATCCATCTCGGGCTGGGAGCGGAGGCGGTCGGCGCGGAGGGCGACGAGGGCGAAGGAGCCCAGGAGCACCAGGGCGAGGAAGCCCAGGAAGAGCCCCCCGACCGGGCCCGCGGAGAAGGCGTGGACCGAGGAGAGCACCCCGCTTCGCGTGAGGAAAGTCCCGAAGATCGTCAGCGCGAAGGCCACGATGATCAGCGAGAGGTTCCAGACCTTGAGCATGCCACGCCGCTCCTGGATCTGGATCGAGTGCAGGAGCGCGGTGGCAGGCAGCCACGGCAGGAACGACGCGTTCTCGACCGGGTCCCAGGCCCAGTAGCCGCCCCAGCCGAGCACGTGGTACGACCACCACCCGCCGAAGAGGTTTCCCAGCGTGAGGAAGGCCCAGGCGGAGACGATCCACCTCCGAGTGGTGGCGATCCACCCCTCATCGAGCCGCCCCGTGATGAGCGCCGCCATCGCGAAGGCGTACGGGATCGTGAGTCCCACGAAGCCCGCGTAGAGGAGTGGCGGGTGGGTGAACATGTCGGCGTCCTCGAGGAGCGGGTTCAGCCCCCGCCCGTCCATCGGAACCGGCCAGAGCCGCTCGAAGGGGCTCGAGGCGAAGGCGAGGACCCCCAGGAAGAAGACCGAGACCGAGGACAGGACCGCCACCACCCAGGGCATCAGCTCACGATGGCGCTCCCGGTGCCACCAGATGGCGAGCCCGGCGAAGGCCACCAGCATCCACTCCCAGAGGAGCAGCGAGCCTTCCAGCGCCGCCCAGAGTCCCGTCACGCGGTAATAGAGCGGGGTGCGGCGCGAGCTGTTGTTGGCGACGTACAGAAAGCTGAAGTCGGCCGTGACCAGCGCGTAGCCGAGGGCGATGCCCGCCACGGTCACCAGCACCAGCTGGCCCGCGATGGAGAGGCTGCCCACGACCGGGAGCCACGGCCTGTCGCGCCCGCCGGCGACGACCGGCGCGAGGGCGCCCGCGACAGCCAGGGCCAGGGCGAGCAGGATGGCGAGGGAGCCGATGGTGACGGTCATGGCGGACTCCTCAGAGCGCCCAGTAGGTCAGCGTGTCGTTCAGCCCGGCGATGATGAAGATCGCCCCGGCCAGCCGCGTGAGCACGACGCCCGTCCGTCCGAGAGTCACGCGATCCATTCCGGGGGAGGCGCCCGCGGCGAGGATGCCGCCCAGCAGGAGCACCGGCACGCTCGTGCCCGCGGCGAAGAGTGCGGGGAAGGCGAAGCCCACGGGACTCTGGAGACTGAGCGGGACGGTGAGCCCGAAGAAGAGCCAGAAGAGCGTGGGGCAGAAGGCCACGGCGAAGGCCCCGCCCAGGAGAAAGGCCCGGGCAAGGCCCGGGCGCGGCGCATGGGCCCCGAGCCGCGCCGCGAGACGGGCTCCGAACCCGCCCCGGAGCCGCCAGACGCCGAGGAGTGACAGCCCGATCAGCAGCAGCATCGGGCCCAGGGCTTTCCGGGCGATCACCGCGAGGGGGACGGCCGCGCGCTGCAGCTCCGCTCCCACGACGAGGGCCAGGCCGCCGAGAACGGTGTAGATGAGCGCCTTGCCGACCACGAAGGCCCCGGCCTCGGCCACCGCCTTGCCCCGCGGCCCCTCGCGGGAGAGATACGCCATCGCGGAGGCGTTGGTGGTGAGCTGGCACGGGGCCACCGCCCCGACGAGCCCGAAGAGGAAGGGGCTCAGCAGCGGCAGCTCGAGACGAGTGGACAGCTCGCCGAGCGGCCCGGCGAGCAGCGCGCTGAGCCGGCTCAGCATCACGTACCACTCCCGCAAGAGGTCGACCACGACCGGCCCTGGCTCAGCCCGCCCTGGGCGGGGCCACGCCCGCCGGGGCCCTCACGCCGGGGCGCTCCGGCTGACCGCGATCCTGTCGCCGCGGGCGCTGACCGTGTACTCCTCCAGGGGGCGTGGCGGCGGCCCTCCGATGTTCTTGCCGGTGACGGGATCGAAGTGGCCGTTGTGGCAGGCGCACCAGATATGCTGCAGGTCCTCCCGGTACTGCACCGTGCACTGGAGGTGCGTGCACACGGCCGTGAAGGCGTGCAGCTCCCCGGCGGGCGTCCGGACGAGGATCGCCGGCTGCTTGCCGAACTTGAAGACGCGACCAGTGTTCGACCTGAGTTCTGCGGCCTTGACGTCCAGCGCCACGCTCTGGGCGCTGGACTCCTCGACCCGCGGCGGGATCAGGAACCGCGTCACGGGATAGAGCGTCGAGACCATGAAGGCGCCGACCCCGGTCCCGAGAAACCAGTTGAGGAGCGACCGGCGCGGGAGTGGATCCCGCGAGAGCGTTCCCTGTGACATGCCTCCCCTCCTGGGGCCGGCGCGGAGGGGCCGCCCTCATTCCGGCGGCGCATGCTCCAGCCCCACCACGGGTTGAGGGAGCAAGAGCGGTGCCTGGAGCGGGCACTACGTAAGTGGTTGGAACTCGTTGGTTGTTCGCTCGAGTGCCGACCCGGAGCGCGGGGCCTCCTGACAGAGTGGCGGATGCGCCGCCGGGCCGGCGTCCGCCTCTGACATCCTGTCAATCGGAGGGTAGATGCCGCGGTCCCGGCGTCTGCTCCCGGTCGGGGGTTCCGGCTCCCGCGGCCCTCTTACTCCCGCTCGCGCTCCAGTCGGCGGCGGAGGGTCGCCTCGTCCACGCGGAACTTGAAGGCGATCTGGCCATTGACCAGGACCAGCGGGATACGCTCCGCGTAGGTCGCGTACAGGTCCGGCGAGGACTCGATGTCGATCTCCCGGAGATCGAAGGGGATGTCGCGGCGGACCTCGAGGAGCGTCGCCTTGACGTCGTCGCAGAGACAGCAGTCGCGCTTTCCATAGACCTGGACGCGGATCACGGGAGAAGACGGGACACGCCGTGGAGGCCGGCGAAGCCCTTGAGCGCGCAGTAACCTACGGCGTCGACCCGGAAGCCTGCGGCGCGCGCCTCCTCGGCGGCGGCCTCGTCGAGGAAGATACGATCGTGCTCGGGGATCTCCGCCCCGCTCGCTCCCCCTTCCACCTGCACGAGGGCCTCGCGCGTGAGCCCCTCGAGGCGGAAGGCCTTGTTGATCACCGCTCCGTGGCGCGCCCCCCGGCCGTCGAGCAGGATCTCGCCGTACGTGACCGCCGCCCGGATGCTGGGCGGCGGCGCCGGAGCCAAGTCCGTGGCGCGGTGCTCCATGTCCGCCAGGAGCGCGAGCGCCGTCTCGACGGCACCGGTCACCGAACCAAAGGTCATGACGCAGCCGTCGCCGGTGCTCTCGGAAGAGGTCAACCCGTGGCTCGCCGCGAGGGCCAGGGCCTGATCGCGCAGGAGGGTCCTCGCTCTCATCGCCACCCCGTCCCCGTAGTGGGTGGCAAGATGCGTGGACTGCACCAGGTCGACGACCAGGACCGCCTCGGTCACGAAGGCCGCGGGCCCGGGTTGACGGCGCCACCGGGCCCGGGTGACGCGGTAGACGACGAGGCCGCCGGCCGCTGTGGCCGCGCCCACCAGCAAGAGAAACGTCGACTCGAGATAGAAGGGCGCAGGGGCGCCCTGGTGCGGCATGGCCCCAGCCATCTGCGCCTGAGAGCTCGCCCGCGCCGTCGGGCTCGCCCTATCCGGGCTCGGTGCCGTCGCCGGCTGCGGCTCCGCTTCGACCCCCTCGGGGCTGGCCCGGCCGCGGGGCTCCATGACGCCTCCCATGCCCGGTCCCATGCCGCCCCCCATCTGGGCCGGCGCGACGGCCGGGACCAGCGCCAGCGTGAAGAGGATCCCGAGGATCCCGGCGTCGCGACGGCGCGCGCTCCCCATTCCCACCCCTACGGCCGGCGTGACCGCACCGGCCCGATCACCGCGGCCCCCAGTAGGAGCGGACAACCAGCCGGCGCTCCGGAGCGGCGGGATCGTTGGTCCGGAGTGGGGTGTGGAACTCGTGGGCTCCGCCCATCCCCGCGTGCATGGTGAACTGCATCGAGAGCGTCGTGGACCCGCCCGGCTTGATGGTCGTCTGCCCGACGACCGCCTCCGGCGGTCAGCACCCCACGACGGCCTTGACGCGCGGCACCTCGGCGATCTTGAGGGCGCCGTCTCCTGCATTGGTCAGGGTGAAGACAACCCGGACCGGCGCCTCGAACGGAAGAGTACCGAGTTCCACCACCTCCCGATCAACCACGAGACGCGGGGTCCCGCTGTAGGTGCCCAGGCTTTCCGACTGCCACCAGAAGGTGCCCGCCCCCGCGACGATCGCGGCCAGCACCCCCCCCACCACCCACCGTCGGCGCCCGCGGCGGGGCGCTGGCAGCGCGGCCTTCTTCTTGCTCATGGCTCTCCTCTCCGTGTGGGCCCCGTGGACCGCCACGTGGCCTCGTGCTCCGCTGCCTGCAGGTCCCGTCTCTTCTCCTCGAACTCCTCCCGATCGATCTCCCCCCGAGCGTAGCGCGTCCTGAGGATCTCCAGGGCCCGGTCGTCGTCTCCCGGCGTCCGGCGGGGCTGGCCCTGGTCCCAGAGCCAGCGCACCGCGAGGACGGCCGCGACGATGACGACCACCCAGACGAGCAGCATGCCGAGCCCCCCGCCCCCCATCCCGAACCCTCCCCATCCCATCATGCCAGCGCCGGGCATCATGACGCTCCTCCCTCACCCCTTCATCGGGCCACGATGATCTTGATCCAGTCCGAGAACACGCGCCGCTCCTCGACCACGACCAGACCGGCCTGCCGGACCGTGTCCAGCGTGCGACGGTTGAGATGCGGACCCATCAGGCGACTGGCAATGGGGTCCACGAGGTCGAACAGCCGTCCCAGCCATCCCCCCGGCCGCATGTGCTCCAGCAGGAACACCGCGCCCCCGGCCTTGAGGATCCGCCGGACCTCCCCGAGCCCGCGGAGTGGATCGGGCACGCTGCAGAAGACACAGGTGGCGACCACGGCGTCGAAGGCCTGATCCCTGAAGGCGAGGTCCTCGGCATCCGTCACCACGAGGCGGCCGGTGAGTCCGCGGTTTCCGGCCTTCGCCGCGGCCCGCGCCAGCATCGCCGCGCTCAGGTCCGAGGTCACGATCACGGGCCCGGCCGGATAGTGCGCGATGTTCCTCCCGGTCCCCGCGCCCACCTCGAGCACCCGTCCCTTCGGCACCCGCGCGAAGACCCACTCGCGGGCCCGCTCGAAGCCGAGCAGGCGCTCCATCGGCGCGGTCAGACAATCGTAGCAGCGCGCCTGCCGGCGCCAGCGCCTGATCGCGCGTCCCGTCGACTCCGGAGATGTCGGCATCACCCCCCCCCTACGGCTCCACCACCAGGGTGCCCATCAGCGCCATGTGCAGCGGGCTGCAGCGGACGCTGCAGTAAAACGGGAACTCCCCCGCCCGGTCCGCCGTGAACTCGACGACCTTGGTGCTCCCGGTCTTGATGGCCCCGGCATTCACCCCGAAGTGGAGGAGCTGGAAGCCGTGGGTCACGTCCTCGGCGAGAATCCTGAGCCGCACGGTCTGACCCTGCTTGACGACGATCCGCGCGGGGCTCCAGCCTCCGTGCTCCACGGTCCGCGCCACCAGGAAGATCTCGCCGGACGATGCGGGACCATTGCGCAGCGCCTGATACGAGAACACCGCGGCGGGGACACCGACCAGGATGGCCAGGACGACGGCCAGGGCCAGGCGCTCCGCGCGCTTCATCCCCATCACCCAAGGTACAGGGCCAGGAAGGCCCACGCCAGGAGAGCGAGGAAGCCCGCCACCGGCAGGAGGCCGCGCCGGCCGGCCCCGGACTCCCCGAGAGCGTCCGTGACGATCTGGCGCGCGGCGCGGACCGAACCCCAGAGCCCGGCCACGAGCAGGCCCAGCTGGGCCCAGGGCAGAAGCCCCAGGGGCACCCACGTCCACGTGGTTTCCCGTGTCCCGAAGAGGTCCCAGCCCCAGCCCAGCGGGTCGGACAGGACTCGCGGGATATAGGAGAGATTCGGCGCCACCACCGCCAGGGTGAAGGCCATCCATGCCGCCAGGCTCAAGGGGATCAGGGCGTACGCGTAGGCCACGAAGAGCCTCCCGAGCCGCGCTGAAGGCGCGCGAGCCGCCAGGCGCGACAGCCACGCCGTCACGAGATGCAGGCCCGGGAGCACGCCGAGGACGGCACCGAGGAAGAGACCGGCGTAGAGAAGGAACTCGACGCCCCCGTCGAGATTGGCCCACGACTTGATCCAGCCCCAGGGGCCGAGCTTGATCACCGAGTGGGCGAGGGCGGTACCGAGGAGGAGCAGCGCGATCCACGCCTCGTCGGCGCGCGTTCCTCGGCTCACCCGCAGGTCCACGCCGAATGGCCTGACGCTGAGAGCGACATTGTCGCGGGGGCAGGCCTTCAGACACTCGGTGCAGAGCAGGCAGTAGGTGTTCCGCTCGAGCCCGCCCCCGGGGAACTGGAAGGTCGGGCAGGGGTAGCCGGCCCCCCCGCGGAAGCACGGCTTCTCCCGGCACGCGCGGCAGACCTCGAGGTCCCGCGCCCGCAGCTCGATCGGAGCCACCAGCGCGTAAACGCCCAGGAGGCCGCCCACCGGACAGAGGTAGCGGCAAAAGACGCGCCGCTCGAAGACAAGGTGGGTGACGAGGGCGACCGCCGCGAGCCCGAGGAGCAGGCTCGCGGTGACGAGGGGGCGCGTCGTCACGACGAGGCCGAAGAGGACGAGCACGAGGAGGCCACCGAAGGCCGGCCAGAGGTTCCGGAGCGGCTTCGGCCAGGGCCGCCCGAGGCCCCAGCCGCGCTCCCTCCGGGCGACGATCGCGCCCCGCGCGAGCCACTCGCCCGGCGCGGGGATGGGGCACATCGCGCACCAGATCCGTCCCCCGAGGGGGATCAGGACGAGCACCAGCAACCCCCACCAGGCCAGCCAGACGAAGATCGTCGAGACGTTCAGCGCCCCGGTCGCCGTCCCGACGAGCCCGGCCAGGACGATGAGGGTGAAGACGAGGAGGTTCGGGGCGATGAGCGCGAACTGGAAGGGGCGCCGCGCGAGCAGCCGGGCGAGCGGGCGCCACCGGAGCAGGTCCCGCCGGCCGGCCGGGCGCGCGACGCCGGCCGAGGCGAGAAAGCCCACGACCGCCACGAGGCCGCCCCCCCAGAGGGGCCATCGGTTCGGCTCGACGACGATCTCGCCCACCATGAAGGGGTGGAGCGGCCCGCAGATGACGGAGCAGCGATAGCGGATCTTCCCGGGCTGCCCGGCCGGGACCGTCACGCGCACCTCTCGGCCCGGCAGGATCGTCGCGTTCACCCCCGTCCCCTCGACGGCGAAGCCGTGGGTGATGTCCAGCGAGCGGATCCTGAAGGTCAGCCGGTCCCCCGCCTCCACGCTGACGCGTGGCGGGGAGAAGGCGAACTTCTCCACGGTGAGCGGCACGTCCACCTCCCGGCCGGCCCGCGGGACCCCGAGGAAACCGGTCAGGAGGAGGGCGGCGCCCGCGAGGGCCAGCAGGGCCGCGGCTTGCGCGAGGCGCGCGCGCATCCTAGCGCTCCACGACGGCCACCGAGGAGGGGGCCCGCCCCACCGGGAGCGTCGCCACCACCGCGCGCCGGGCCGTCGAGATCACCGAGACGGCGCCGCCGTCCATGTCGGCGGTGTAGGCGTAGGCGCCGTCTCGCGAGAGGGTCAGCGTGTGCGGCATCTTGCCGACCGGGATGCGCGCGACGATCCGCGCCTGCGCCGTGTCGACCACGAGCACGGTGTTCCCCACCTCGCTCGCCACGTAGAGGATGCTCCCGTCCGGGCTCACCGCCATGCCGTGGGAGTTCACGCCGAGGTCGATGGTGCCGACGACGGCGCGGGTCGCGAGGTCGATCACCGACAGCGCGTTGGACCCGGTGCTGCTGGCCCATGCCCGCCGGCCGTCGGGCGAAAAGACCGCCAGGTGCGGCAGGAACCCCACGCGGACCCGGTCGGTGAGCCGCCGGGCGGCCGGATCGATGACGAAGATCTGGTGGGATTCTGCCCCGCCCACGAGGACCACCTTCCCGTCACGCGACACCGACGTGATGTGGGGCTCGGGCCCGGTGGGGATGCGCGCCTCGACCCGATGGGTCAGCGTGTTGATGACGCCTACCTCCTGGGAGGTCTCCAGGCTCGCGTAGACAAACTTCCCGTCCGGCGCCATGGCGAGGTGCGTGGGGCGCAGCCCGAGCGGGATCTTCGCGACCACCTTGTCGCTGGCGGTGTCGAAGACCCAGACCTGATCGGCCCCGGCCATGGTCACGAAGAGCCGCCGGCCATCCGGCGTCACGACCGCGAAGTGCGGATCCTGGCCCGCGGGGATGGTCCGGGTGACCTTGAGCGACCTCGCGTCGATCACGGAGATGGTGTTTCCTCCCAGGTTCGTCACGTAGAGTCGCTCGGGCTCGGCGGCGGCCGGCGTCACGAGAAGCAGCACGACAACCGTCACGACCGCCGCCGATCTCATCGCCCCGCTCCTTCCACGCGCGGCGATCCCGCCTGGACCACCGGGCGCACACGCGCCGTCAGGCCTTCGATCTCCACCACGCTCACGCGATGCTCACTCCTTGAGCTTCCGGTAGATCGTGCGGCTGGCGATGCCGAGGAACTTGGCGGCGAGCTCCTTGTTCCCCTTGGTCAGCCTGAGCGTCTCCTCGATCAGCCGCTGCTCGACCTCGTCGAGCGGCATGCCGAGGGGAATGGGCACCACGCGTGTGGCCGGCTCAGCCTGGCCCACCGCGGGAGGAAGGTCGCCGAGGTCGATCATCTTCCCGCGCGTCAGGATGACGGCGCGCTCCACGGCGTGCTCCAGCTCGCGCACATTCCCCGGCCACGGGTAGGCGCGCAACCGGGCCAGCGCCGCCTCGGTGAAGCCGTCGATGTCGCGCCGGTTCTTCGCGGCATGCACGCGGAGGAAGTGCCCGGCCAGGAGGAGGATGTCCTCGCCCCGCTCGCGGAGCGGGGGGATCTCGATCGTGATCACGTTGAGCCGGTAGTAGAGATCCTCGCGGAAGCGCCGCTCCTTGACGAGGAGCGCCAGGTTCTGGTTGGTCGCGGCCACGAGCCGGACGTCCACCTTGACGGTCTTAGTCGCCCCGAGCCGCTCGAACTCCCCTTCCTGGAGGACGCGCAGGAGCTTGGCCTGGGTGGCGGCCGTGAGGTCCCCGGCCTCGTCCAGGAGGAGCGTGCCGCCGTCGGCCAGCTCGAAGCGCCCCTCCTTGCGGGCGGCGGCGCCGGTGAAGGCCCCGCGCTCGTAGCCGAACAGCTCCGACTCCAGCAACGTCTCGGGGAGCGCCGCGCAGTTGACCCGGATGAACGGCCGGCCGCTCCGCGGGGAGCCCTCGTGGAGCGCACGGGCCACCAGCTCCTTGCCGGTGCCGCTCTCGCCCTGGATGAGGACGGTGGCGGCGGTGGGCGCGACCTGGCTCACCAGCGCCAGCACCTGCCGGATTGCCGGGCTCTCCCCGATGATCTCGCCGGCCCCGACCAGCTCGTCCAGCCGGCGTTGCAGGTTCCGGTTCTTGAGCAGGAGCGCGCGGTGCTCGAGCGCCTGGCGCACGGTGCGCACCAGCTGGGCTCGCTCGAAGGGCTTGGTGAGGAAGTCATAGGCGCCCTCCTTCATCGCCGCCACGGCCTCCTGCACCGTCCCGTGTCCCGAGAGCACGACGACCTCCACCTCGGGCGTCAGGAGCTTCGCCGCCCTGAGCAGCTCGAGGCCGTCGAGCCCGGGCATCCTGAGGTCGGCCAGGAGCAGGTCGACTCCGCCCTGGCGCAGCGCGGCCAGCGCCGCATCGCCGTCCTCGGCGGGGATCACCCGGAACCCCTCGTGGCGCAGCACCCGGCCCACGCTCTCGCGCACGCCGATCTCGTCGTCGGCCACGAGGACGGTCGGCTCAGTCATGGGCTCGTCCTCCCGAGGGAGCGGCCGCAGGCTCCGTCGAGGCGCCTGGCCCGTTAGCGCGGTCCCCCCCCAGCGGGATGCGAAGCGCGAAGCGGGCTCCGCCCCCGGGCGGGTTCTCCCAGGTCAGGGTCCCGCCGTGCTCCTCGGCGATCTGGCTGGCGATGACCAGCCCGAGCCCGGTGCCGCGCGGCTTGGTGGTGAAGAAGGGCTCGAAGAGATGCGGGACGTGACGGCTGTCGACCCCGCTCCCCGCATCGGCCACCGCCACCTCGACGCTGTCGCCGCAACGCCGCGTGGCGATCCCCACCCGCCCCCCGCGCGGAGTCGCCTCGATGCCGTTCTTGACCAGGTTCAGCGCCGCCCGCCGGATCAGGTCCCGGTCGAAGGGAAAGAGCGGGATCCCGGGGTCGAGGGCGGCCTCGAGGGCTACATCGCGCCTCCGGGCCTCGGGGGTCAGGAAGGTCACCAGCTCGTCGACCACCTCGTTCAGCGAGTCGTCCTCGGGATGCGCCTCGGGCAACCGCGCGAAGGTCAGGTACTCGTCGGTGAGCCCGGCGAGGCGCTTCACCTCGGCCCGGATCCCGCGGAGGAGCTCCGCGGCCTCGCCCATCCCGGGGCCGGAGCTGCCGCCGACGATATCCTCCAGCATCTCGACATTGAGGCCGATGGCGCTGATCGGGCTTCGCACCTCGTGCGCCATCCTGGCCGAGCTCCGTCCCGCGGCGGCCAGCTGCTCGGCCCGCAGCGCCCGGTCCCGCGCCGCTTCCAGGGCCGCGAGCGCCGCGCGCAGCTCCGCGTTGACCCGCTCGAGCTCGGCCCGCGCCCACCGCTCGCGGCGGGCGATGTGGCCCAGGGCCAGCCCGAGGAGCGCGAAGAGCGCCGCGCGCGCGGCGATGTGGGACCACGCAGTGGCCGGGACGGCGAGGGCGTTGGCAAGCCCCATCAGCCCCGCCGACAGCGTGCCTGTCAGCACCCCGATCCCGGGGCCGAAGTGGTACGCGTTCAGCGCGACCAGGGTCAGGAAGAGGAGGTAGAAGTGGCTCTCGCCGCCTCCGGTGAACCAGACCAGCACGAAGACGATCCCGAGGTCGGTGCCGAGCGTGGCCAGGAAGATCGCGCGTGCATGCTCCGGACGGAAGAAGAGGAGGCTGAAGAGCGCCCCCTTGTAGGCGATGAACGCGCCGAGCAGCGGGAGCAGGTGGATCTGATGCTCCGGCCTGAGCGGCACGATCGAGAGTGCCGCCAGCCCTCCGATCATGGTGAGCCCGCGAAGCACCGCGAAGGCCAATGCGTCCGGATCCAGCCGCGGCCGCGCCATGCTCGTCACCCGTTCAGCCCCCATTCGCCCCCACCCCGCCCTCGCCGCGCCGGATCACCGGAGCGGCGACGCCCACCGGAACAGCCGCTCCGCGACACCGCCGACGTCCTTCACGACGATCTCGACGGCCGTCGCGCCGTCGATGGCCGGGAAGGTCACGACCGCCTGCCGGTGATGCCCCGCGCCGCTCGCGCCCTCCACGGCCGCGGGCGGGATGTCGGTCCCGTCGGGCTTCCGGAGGCTCACGGCCCGGTCGAAGGCGATGCCGTCGAGCGGCACCGAGTGCGTGTCGAGAACGACCTTGGCCCTGATGCCGCCGGCCGTCGCCGCCAGGAGGGTGACGGCCACCGCCACGGGCCCCTGCCCGTCGGTCTTCGTGAGTGCGCCCTGGGCGCTCGCCGGTACGTGGGCGGCGCCGCCGAGCAACACGAGCGCGAGGGTCACCGAAACAAATGGGCGCATGACTGGACTCCTCCCAGGTCGAGGCAGCGATTCGTTCACGCCCGGGCGCTCTCCCGCCCGGGCACCGGCGCGAGCAACGGTCAACCCTTGGGAGGAGGAGGAAGAAGCTCCGGGAGCAGGGCCAGGTAGACGGCGGGCAGGCCGGCGTCCATCCGGCCCCCCGTGGTCAGGTACACCGCCGACAGCGCGGCGGCGATGATGGCCAGATGCAGAGCGCACAGATCACCGCCAGCGCCCTCGTCGAAGGGGCAGAACCCCGCCGCCAGCACCAGGCCGACGGCGACCAGGGCGAGGACTTTGACGGGCGCACTCATGGGCGCGAGCCTCTCACGGTCCTGAAGTCCAGCAAATGCCTTGCCAGGTTCGCCCACAGCGGGAGTTGCTGCCGAAATGGTCACATTGACCGCGAACGGACCCGCGGCCTGCCCTCCGGCCCGGGAGGCCTGGGGCCCTGACG
>Ga0154441_1222_pt2 | contig 18446 bp, 16 predicted proteins | sample RifGroC2_FD_115945 | JGI IMG/M metagenome (GOLD analysis project Ga0154441, IMG submission 115945) | Candidatus Rokubacteria bacterium GWC2_70_16 | reverse complement strand
GCCCGACGGCTTCCTGGAGGTCTGGACATCCACTCAGAACGCCGAGGCGTCCATGGCGGCCGCCGCCGAGACGGCCGGCCTGCCGCTCGAGAAGGTCGAGGTGCACAAGATGATGCTGGGCGGCGGCTTTGGCCGCCGCGGCGCGCCGCAGGATTTCGTGAGGCAGGGCGTGGCCATCGCCAGGGCGCTGCCGGGCGTGCCGGTGAAGCTCATGTGGTCGCGGGAAGAGGACATGCAGCATGGCTTCTACCGCCCCGCCAGCCTCGTGCGCATGCGGGCGGGCCTCGATGCCCAGGGCCGGGTCGTCTCGATGCACACGCGCATCGCCTGCCCGTCCATCCTCAAGGTGCTGGTCCCCCAGGCGCTCCGGCAGGGCATCGACTTCACCGCGGTGCGGGGCTTCACCGACATGCCCTATACCGTGCCGAACCAGCGCGTGGACTACGCAATGCGGAACGGGCATGTGCCCGTGGGCTTCTGGCGCGCGCCGGGGCAGCAGAACCCGTTCTACCGCGAGTGCTTCGTGGACGAGCTGGCCGCGGCGGCCGGCAAGGACCCGCTCGACTTCCGCCTCGGCATGCTGAAGGCCGGGGACAAGAATCGCCTCGTGCTCGAGGCCGTCGCCAGGGCGGCGGGCTGGGGCTCGGCGCTCCCGCCAGGCGTCCACCGGGGCCTCGCGGTGGCCGACGGCTTCGGCAGCTACACCGCCATGGTGGCCGAGGCGAGCGTCGATGCCCGCGGCACGCTCCGGCTCCACCGCGTGGTCGTGGCCATCGACTCGGGGCATGTCGTGAACCCGGACACCTGCCGCGCCCAGGCCGAGAGCAACGTGATCTACGGCCTGGGGGCCGTCCTCTACCAGGAGAACACGGTGAGAGACGGGCGCATCGTGGAGTCCAACTTCCACGACTTCCCGCTGCCCGGCATCGCCGAGATGCCGAATGTCGAGACGGTGCTCGTCCCCACGGGCGACTTCTGGGGCGGCCACGGCGAGCCCGCCATCCTGCCGCTGGCGCCGGCCGTGTGCAATGCGATCTTCGCCGCCACGGGCCAGCGCATCCGGTCGCTCCCGCTCAGGCGCCACGACCTGCGCAGGGCCTGAGCCCCGTCGCGGCCCCGTCCATGGCCGAGCCCTGCGATCTCACCGCCGTCGAGGCCCGCCGCCTGATCGGCGCCCGGGGGCTGTCCCCCGTCGAGCTGGTCGAGTCCTGCATCGGCCGCATCGAGCAGTGGAACCCGCATGTCAATGCGGTGGTGACGACGTGCTACGACCGCGCGCGGGCCGAGGCGCGGGCCGCCGAGGCCGCCGTCATGCGCGGCGAGGCCCTGCCGCCGCTCCACGGGCTGCCGGTGGGGATCAAGGACCTCGACGAGACCGAGGGGGTGCGGACCACCTATGGCTCGCTCCTCTTCCGCGACCACGCGCCGGACCGGGACTCGCTCATGGTGGCGGCCATCCGGCGCGCCGGGGGCATCGTACTCGGCAAGACGAACACGCCCGAGTTCGGCGCCGGCGGCAACACGAACAATGCGTGGTGGGCCACCCCGCCCTCGCCCGCCCCGTGCCGCGCCTCGAGCAGGCCCTCGCCCGCCGCACGGGCGGGTGAGCTGATGCGCACCGGCTCGGGGCTGTCGTTCCAGTCCGCGATGGAGACGGGTCGGGGCGGGGCCGGCGGCTGGCCACCGGGCCGCCGATGTTCTAGACTCGACGCCGTCGATACCCGTACCGATTCGCCGCATCAGTCCATGGAGGCGGACATGACCCATCACCGACTCGCATTCACCGGCTCGGGCCTCGCCATCCTGCTCGCCGCCCTCGCGCTCGGCGGCCTGGCCACCGCCGTCGCGGCTCAAACGCCTCGGGCCGGCGGCCAGCTCGTGCACGGCTCGGTGCAGGAGCCCGATCGCATCTGGGGCCCGGTGACGGGCCTCACCGTCTCCACCGAGATCAGCCAGCTCGTCAACGCCTCGCTCATCGAGATCAACGACCGCCTCGAGTACCAGCCGTCACTGGCGACCCAGGTCCCGACCCTCGAGAACGGCGGCATCTCGAAGGACGGGCTCCGCTACACGTTCACGCTGCGCAAGGGCGTGAAGTGGCACGATGGGCAGCCGTTCACCTCCGCCGACGTCGCCTTCACGCACACCGTCATCCTGAACCCCGACGTGGACGTGCGCGGGCGCGTGGGCTGGAACAAGATCTCGCGCGTCGAGACGCCGGACGACCACACGGTGGTCTTCCAGTTCTCCGCCGTGGACGCGCCATTCCTCGACCGGGTGGCGGCGCTCGGCATCCTGCCGAAGCACGTCCTCGGCACGCTCAGCGGCGCCGAGATCAAGACGCACAAGTGGTTCCGGGCGCCCGTCGGGACCGGGCCGTTCGTGTTCAAGGAGTGGGTGCCTGGCAGCCATCTCGTGCTGGTGAAGAACCCGGGCTACTGGAAGCCGGGGCAGCCGTACCTTGACCGGATCATCTACAAGATCGTCCCCGACGCGAACGCGCTCCTGAACCAGCTCGAGACCGGTGACGTGGACACGCGCCTGCGACTCGTCAACGAGCACATCGACGTCGTGAAGAAGCTGCCCAACGTCACCCTTGTCTCCACGCCCTCGATCGTGCCGTGGCTCATCTGGGTCAACCACACGGTGCCGCCGTTCAACGACAAGAAGGTGCGGCAGGCGCTCGCCCACGGCTTCGACAAGGCGCGCCTGGCCGCGACCATCCTGGGCGGCCACGTGACGCCGGCCTGGCAGCTCCTGCCGCCGGTCTCATGGGCCTACAGCCCGACCATCGTCCGCCACGCCTACGACCCTGGGAAGGCCCGAGCGCTTCTCGACGAGACGGGCTGGAAGCTCGGCGGTGACGGCGTGCGTGTCCGGGACGGCAAGCGGCTCAGCGTCGAGATCGCCAACATCGCGGGCGAGCAGGAGCGGGTGCAGGTGCTCTCGTTCATCCAGCAGCAGTGGAAGCAGATCGGCGTCGAGGCGAGGATCCGCGCGGTGGACGTGGGCTCGATGTGGGGCGCCATGCTGCCGAAGCGCCAGTACGAGATGGCGTACTCCTACTCGGGCCGCCTGCCCGACCCCGACATGTCCACCCACTACCTCTCGCCCGAGCTCAAGCCGAGCACCAACTTCGCCGGCTACTCCAATGCCGAGGTCGACCGCCTGCTCCTCGCCGCCAACGCCACCGTTGATCGCGCGACGCGCAAGGCCGGCTACCAGAAGGCCCAGGAGATCGTGGCCGACGACGTCGTCTATCTCTTCCTCTACTGGCTGAACAACAACACCGTGCTCAACAAGCGTGTGCAGGGCTACAAGCCGGCGCCGGGTTACACGGAGTTCTGGAACGCCGACGAGTGGTGGGTGACCAAGTAGCGGAGCGGCATGCGCTCGTACCTCGTCCGCCGCCTGCTCGCGATCATTCCCACCCTGCTGGCGGTCTCGGTCGCGATCTTCCTCCTGCTGCATGCGGCCCCCGGGGGGCCGATGGCGGTCTACGCCAACAACCCGAACGTCGATCCCGAGGACCTCAAGCGGCTCGAGGCGAGCCTGGGGCTGCACGATCCCTACCCCGTGCAGTACGTGAAGTGGCTCGGCGCGATGCTCACCGGCAACTGGGGCATCTCGTACAAGTACGCGCGTCCGGTGGGCGGCATCCTCGGCGACCGCCTGCTCGCCACCGTGCAGCTGGTGCTCGCCTCCCTCGTGATCGCGAGCGTGGTGGCCATCCCGGTCGGCGTGCTGGGCGCCACGACGCGGCCGGTCACGCAGCGCGTGATCGGCAGCCTCTCGATGCTCGGCGTGTCCATTCCGACGTTCTGGCTCGGCATCGTGGTGCTGCTGATCTTCTCGGTGAGGCTGCGCGTCCTGCCGTCGGGCGGCATGGCGACGATCGGCGCCGACTTCGCGCTGACCGACCGACTCTGGCACCTCGTCGGTCCCGCGGTGGTGCTGGCCACGCTCGAGATCGCGGGCTGGAGCCGCTACCTCCGGTCGATGCTGCTCGAGGCCATGCGCCAGGACTACATCCAGACGGCGCGCGCGAAGGGACTGAGCGAGGCGCGGGTGATCCTGCTCCACGCCCTACGCAACGCGCTCCTGCCCCTCATCACGCTGCTCGGCCTCCAGGGCGGGCGCCTCGTGGGCGGCGCCATGATCACCGAGACCGTCTTCTCGTGGCCGGGCATGGGACGGCTCCTCGTCGAGTCGCTCGCCGCGCGCGACTACCCGGTGCTGATGGCCTCGTTCATGCTCATGGCGGTGCTCGTCCTCGCCGGAAACCTCGCCGCCGACCTCACCTACGCGGTCGGCGATCCGCGCATCAGGCTCGACTGACGTGGCGGCCGGGCTCGACCTCGCGGCGCCGCCCTCCGGCGTGGCGACGGCGACGCAGCGTCGGGGCGGACGCCTGCGCGCGCGGCTCCGCCACGATCCCGTCGCCGCGGCCAGCGCCGCCTTCCTGGCCCTCGTCGCGATGGTGGCGGCCCTCGCCCCTGTGCTGTCCCCGCACGATCCCTACGGGATCGTCGACCGCCCGCTCGCGCCGCCTGGGGGAAGCACGGCGCTCGGCACCGACGACGTGGGCCGCGACCTCGTGAGCCGCCTCATCCACGCCTCCCGGGTCTCGCTCGCCGTCGGCGTCGGCGCGGCCCTGCTCACGGTGTCGATCGGCACGCTGGTGGGATCGCTGGCCGGGTTCTACGGCGGGCGGGCCGACCTCGCCCTGAGCGGCCTCATCAACCTGATGCTCTCGATCCCGACGCTGCCGCTCGCGCTGGTCATCAGCGCCTTCGTCGAGATCGACCTGCCGCTCCTCATCCTGGTTATCGGCGGCGTGTCGTGGACGGGCGCGGCGCGCATCGTGCGGGCGGAGGTGCTCTCGCTCCGCGAGCGCGAGTTCGTCGTGGGCGGCCGCGCCCTCGGCGCCACGGACCGGCGGCTCGTCGCCCGCTACATCCTCGTCAACGCGCTGCCGCCGATCATCGTGGCCGCCACCCTCCAGGTGGCGACGGCGATCCTGGCCGAGTCGGCGCTGAGTTACCTCGGCTACGGCATCCAGCCGCCGGTGGCCTCCTGGGGCAACATGCTGCAGAACGCGCAGCGCTACCTGCGCACCGCGCCCGCGCTCGCGGTCTACCCCGGGCTCCTGATCTCCCTGACCGTGGTCAGCATCAACTTCCTCGGCGACGCTCTCCGGGACGCGCTCGATCCGGCCCGGCGGGGCGCGCCAGACTGGTGAGGTCTTCCATGCTCGACGCCCTCAGCACCTCGGCATCCATCGCGGCGGCCCGGCCGTCCATCGCCGTCCTCCCCGTCGGGTCGATCGAGCAGCACAGCCGCCACCTGCCGGTCGGCACGGACTGGATCGTCGCCACCGCAGTCGCGCATCGCGTGGCCGCCGCGCTGGACGCGTACCTCCTGCCCACGCTGCCGGTGAGCATGGGCCGCTGCCACAAGCCCATGGCGGGCACCGTGTGGCTGCGCCCGATGACGCTCGCGGCCGCCGTGACCGACATCGTCCGCTCGCTCGCGGCCGGCGGCATCCACCAGGTCGTCCTCGTGAACGGTCACGGCGGGAACTTCACGCTCGAGGTCGCCACGCGCGAGCTGAACCTCGCCCATCCCGAGCTGACGGTGCTGCTGCTGCCGCCGATGAGCTTGGGCTCGAGCGGTCCCCCGATCTTCGAGACGGCCGGCATGGAGGTCCACGCCGGCGAGTCCGAGACCTCCGTCATGCTGGCCATCGACCCCACGCTGGTGGGCGACGACCGTGTCGACTACATCCCGTCCGTCGGCCGCGAGTTCCTCGACTACGCGTTCATCGGCGCCATCAGCCCGGACGGCGTGTGGGGCAAGCCGAGTCTGGCGACGCGGGAGAAGGGGCAACGCGCCTTCGACGCCCGCGTGCGGGGGCTCGTGGACTACGTGCGCGAGACGCTCGACCGGGCCGCGCGCCTCAAGGGACGCGCCAGCGCCCCGCCGCCGGCGCCCCCCCCGTCGGGGCCGGGCTGGCTCGAGTGGGGACCGTGGGCCATCGGCGACGGCATCAACGCGCGCTCGACGACGGTCGCGGTCGAGCGGGCGCGCCCGCACACGGCGATCCTGCCGGTGGCGGCCGTCGAGGCGCACGGCCCGCAGCTCCCCGTGGGGTGCGACACGCTCATCGTCGAGTCGATCGCGCGCCGAGCCGCTGCGCGGCTCGGCCCCGGCACCTACCTCCTGCCCACGATCCCGTTCGGCAGCTCCACGCACCTTCGCGGCACGCCGGGCACCGCCGATCTCGCACCCGACACGCTGCGGCTCGTCATCCAGGACATCGCGGTGGCCCTGCACGAGACGGGCATCCACCGGATCGCCGTCATCGGGGGGCCAGGTCTCGCCGCGGGGACGACGGTGATCCCGTTCGGCAACTTCATGGTGAAGGCCGCCGTGCGGCAACTCAACCACGAGTACCCGGGGATGGACGCGATCTGGGTGCAACCGCTGGCGGCCGCCGCCCGCGCGCTGGCCCAGATCTTCGAGTCGGTGGCCGACGACGTCCACGCCGGCGAGGTGGAGACCTCCCTCGCCATGGCGGTGTGCCCGGAAAGCGTGGGCGCGCCGGCGGACGATCACGTCCCGCCGGCCCGCCGCGACGACCTCGACCTCGTGCCGCTCACGACGCTGTCGCCGACGACCGTGTGGGGGCGACCGAGCCTGGCGACGCGAGCGAAGGGCGAAGCGGCGCTGGTGGCGGCAGCGGAGGCCACCGCTGGGTACATCGCCGGGACGCTCGACACGCTGGGGCGGATGAAGAAGGACGGTCGCTGAGCGCCGGCGCGCTCAGGCGCCCCCCGCCGTGGTCGCCCTGCCCTGCGGCCTCGACCCGCAGCAGGCCCTCGAGCAGCTCTTCGCCGCCGACCCCGCCCTGGCCCGCCCCGTGCCGCGCCTCGATCAGACGCTGGCGCGCGGGGCCGGGCGGGTCTCGTGATAGAGTGATTGCCCCACGAGGAGGATTCATCATGCGCAAGCTGCGGTTCGTCGCCAGCGCTGGCCGAGTGGCGCCATGAGCGACGACGAGAGGGCCCAGCGTGCCGAGGCGCTGATCGCCCGGATGAAGGCGGCGCGCGGCTACACCTATCCGGAGTGGGAGTTCGCGGCGCGCCAGGATCCCGACTTCGTCGAGGCCTACAACCGGCTCTACGAGCTCGGCCTCGGCGAGGGGCGACATGTGTCGGCCAAGGTGCGCGAGTTCGTGGCCATCGCCGTGCTGGCCTTCCGCGGGCTGGAGCAGTCCGCCCTGGCGACGCACATGCGGCGGGCCATGCAGCTCGGCGCGACTCGCGAGGAGCTGCTCGAGGTCCTCGAGGCGTGCCTGGTGCCGGGCGGGGCGCCGACATTCCACCGCGGCCTGGGCGCCCTCATGCAGGTGGACGGCAGTGAGCGCCGGTGATCGGGAGCTGTCGGGCCGCGTCGCCATCGTGACCGGCGCCGGGGCCGGCATCGGCGCGGGGATCGCCGCGGTGCTCGCCGAGGCCGGCGCGGCGGTCGCGGTGGCCGACATCGACGAGGCCGGCGCCGCCGCGACGGCCCGCGCCATCGAGGACAAGGGGGGCCGGGCCCTGGCGGTGCGTGTGGACGTGAGTGAGGCCGGCCCCGTGGAGGACATGGTCCGCCGGACGGCGGCGGTCCTCGGTGGGGTGGACGTGCTCGTGAACAACGCCGGGATCGCGACGACGGAGCTCGTCGAGGACCTCGACGAGGCGCGCTGGCGCCGTGTGCTCGACGTGAACCTGACCGGAGCCTTCCTCTGCTGCAAGGCCGTGCTGCCGCTGATGCGAGCGAAGGGGTGGGGACGCATCGTCAACATCGCGTCGGTGGCGGCCAAGCGCATCAGCTTCACGGGGGCCGCGAGCTACACGGCCTCCAAGGCCGGGCTCCTCGGCTTCACGCGCCACCTGGCCTACGAGGTCGCCCCGTACGGCATCAACGTCAATGCCATCTGCCCGGGCCCCACGCTCACGCCCATGTACGAGCGGAACGCGGACGAGCAGACCCGGCGCGAGCGCATCGCGATGGTCCCCAAGGGACGCTGGATCACCCCCGGCGACCTCGGACGGATCGCCGTATTCCTCTGCTCGGAGGCCGCCGACCCCCTCTGCGGCCTCGCCCTCGACGTGGATGGCGGGAGCCTGCTCGGCTGGATGCCGTGGGAGCAGTACATGACCAAGCGGCGGCGGAAGTGACCGTGGAGCGCACGGTGCGCGCGGCGGTGCTCGTCAAGCCGAGGACGATCGAGCTGCGGGAGTTCCCCCGGCCGGCGATCGGGCCGGACGCCGCGCTCCTCCGGATCGAGGCCTGCGGCATCTGCGGCAGCGACTACGAGCAGTACGAGGGCGCGACGCCCCCGCACGAGGACTACACCCCTTACCCCGTCATCCCCGGGCACGAGCCGCTGGGCCTCATCGAGGAGATCGGGGCGCGGGCGCGGCAGCGCTGGGGCGTGCGTGAGGGCGATCGCGTCGCCGTGCGCTCGGGCTATGGCTGCGGCCGCTGCGCCGCCTGCGGCCGCTTCGAGACGCGCGCCTGCCGCAGCCGCGGCGGCACCTACGGCTACACCGACGTGAGCAAGCCCCCGCAGCTCTGGGGCGGGTACGCCGAGCACATGTACCTCTGCCCCCACTCCGTCCTGAAGAAGATGGACCCGCAGATCCCCGCCGGCGTCGCGGTCATGTTCAACCCCCTCGCCGCGGGTCTCTCCTGGGCCGGCACCGTCCCCGCCACCGGCCCCGACGACCGGGTCGTCATCCTGGGGGCGGGCCAGCGCGGGCTGTGCTGCGTGATCGCGGCCCGCGCGGCCGGCGCCCGCCAGATCGTGATCACGGGGCTCTCCCGCGACAGCCACAAGCTCGCGCTGGCCCGCGAGCTGGGCGCCGACGTCACCATCAATGCCGAGACGGAGGACGTGGTCGCCCGCGTGCGCGAGGCGACGGGAGGCGGGGCGGAGGTGGTGGTCGACACCACGCCCTATGCGCCGCAGTCCCTCGGGCATGCCGTCGCCATCGCCGTGCGGAAGGGCCGGATCGTCGTGGCGGGTCTCAAGGGACAGCGGCCCGCGCGCGAGCTCCCCGTCGACGACATGATCTACAAGGAGCTGACCATCCGCGGCGTGCTCAGCATGCCCGTGGACGACACGTTCCGCGCCGTCGACCTCATCGAGTCGGGCCGCCACCCGCTCGAGAAGCTGCACACCCACGCCTTCCCCATCGAGCAGGCCGAAGACGCGATCCACGCGCTCGCCGGCGCCGTCCCCGGCCTCAACCCGGTGCACATCGCCATCGTGCCGGGCGCGCCCCCCGTGTCGCTTGGGGGTCAGGCCGGGTAGCCCTGCAAGCAGCCCGTCCGCATAGCCTCTGCGGCCCTCGCCGGCCGTCAGCCCTCCCGGTCATGTCCCCCGCGAAGACTGCGGGATCGCCATTGCCCGGCCCGGGCCCATGCGCTATAGTTACCGCGTCCCAACCCAGAGGGGAGCCGGCGCCATAAACTTCCGCGGACCGCTCGCGTACCCGGCCAGACCCCGGCCATCCCGGCTTCCCTTGCTCCGCGAGTCCCGCCCTCTCGACACACCCAGGCTGCGCCTCCTCGACTCCCTCCGCGAGGTCATCCGCGCGAAAAGCCCCCGCATCGGCGACCCCACCACCATGATCCGCGTCCAGGCGCTAAACCGTGAGCCGGCCTTCGCGCGCAGCCCGGCCTCCCGGATCGTCTCGCCATGACGCCCCGGGCAGCGCCCACGGCCGCATGCGCCAAGATACGCTGCAGCACCTCGCAGCCTCTGCAGGGATACGCAGACCGGCCTATCCCGAGCCCGAATTGTCGTTCGCCGGCTCTCGACAGGCTGGTCCGAGAAGCCGACACGCAAGTAGCTGCGTAGTCGTATCATGGCGTCGTGCAATTCGAGTGGGACGCGGCGAAGGCGGCCCGCAACTTGACGAAACACGGCGTGTCCTTCGACGAGGCGTCGACGGTGTTCGGCGATCCTCTGGCGGGCACGATTCTCGATCCGCGGCATTCAGACGAGGAGCCCCGCTTCGTCACGGTCGGGCTGTCGACGAGTCGGCGTCTAATTACCGTTGCTCACGCGGAACGTGAGGATCGCATCCGCATCATCAGCGCGCGCCGAGCAACCCGGCGTGAGAGAAGAGAGTATGAGACCGAGACGCAAGGCTGAGAACAACGACGACCTTCTACCGGAGTATGACTTCAGCGGAGCCGTGCGCGGTAAGTACTACGAGCGTTATCGCCAAGGCACAAATGTTGTTCTCCTCGATCCTGATATCGCCGCCGTCTTCCGCGATTCCGCAGCCGTAAACGACACGCTTCGGTTGTTGGTCTCTCTCGCAAAGACGAAGGTAGCTGGGCAGAGGTCCACCGATCGACGCCGGCGATCGCCGAACAAGCCACTGCAGCCCGCGAGCCGCGCGACCCGTGGTGCACGTCGCCACAGGAGAGAGAGCGCGGCTCGCGGCTGAGCGGCGGCGTTCAGCGGGTTGTCTTCGCGAGGAACGCGCGGGGTTCAATGTGACCCGTCGAATCATCAGGGCCCATCGCGCCGCGATTCTGGAGGCATGGCATGAACACTGTGGCTAGCACCGAGCCGCGCATCCAACACGTACAGGTCACCGAGGACGAGATCATCGCGCGTCTCGCAGACGGCCGAGTCATCAGCGTCCCGCTTGCCTGGTCTTGGCGTCTGTCTGAGGCGACTCCCCAGCAACGAGCACGCTTTCGTCTCATCGGCTCCGGTCAAGGTGTCCATTGGCCTGACATCGATGAGGACATCAGTGTCGAGGGCATGCTACACGGCGTCCCAGCGCATCGGCCGAAATCGAAGGCCGCTTCGGAGCGAGGCGGTGTCGGCGGCGACCAGGAACCGCCGAATAAGCGCATTCAGCCGACGCGCAGCAAGCGTCGTGTCCAAGCCGGGGGTCGCGGCGCGCGCGGCTGACGCCGGCCGTTCGCCGGGACGCGTGTAGGATCGGCGGCGAGGACACGTGATGCCAGCTGCCCACATCGTCAGGGGCCACATCTCCGGGGCGATCGGGCGCGTGGCCAAGCTCCACGGCACGGATTACCGAGAGCAGTGGGGCTTCGGCCTCTTCTTCGAGGCCCGGGTGGCCGCCGAGCTGGCGGCATGCCTCGGTCGGTACGACGAGCGGCGGGAGGGCTGAAGAACGGGGTCAGGCTCGTGGAGCGGCAGAAGGGGGCTCGGTGGGGGACGGAGGTGAACGAGCAGCGATTGGAGCTGCAGCGGAGATAGCGCCGCAGGACCACGGTTCGCAGCCGACGGCATTCGGCGGCGGCTGGGCGATTCCGCTCGCGGTGGCTGCCGTCACCGCAGCCGTCTTCGCGCCGACGCTCGGCAACGGCTTCGTGAACTGGGACGACCCGCAGACGCTCGTCGACAACCCCCACTTGCGCGGCCTCGGCTGGACCCAGCTCCGCTGGGCGCTGACCACCTTCCTGATGGGGCACTACAGCCCGCTCCTGTGGATGAGCTTCGGGCTCGACTATCTCCTCTGGGGGATGAATCCCGCCGGCTACCATCTCACCAGCCTGCTCCTGCACGTCGCCAACGCGGTGCTCTTCTGCTTCGTGGCGCTGCGGCTGCTGCGGGCCGCGGCCCCGGGCGCGGCGGAGGCGGGGCCGGAGCTGAGGCTCTTTGCGGGGGTGGCGGCGCTCCTGTTCGCCATCCACCCGCTCCGGGTGGAGACGGTGGCCTGGGCCTCCGACCGCCGCGACGTGCTGTGTGGGGTCTTCTTCCTCGCTGCGGTGCTCGCGTATCTGAGAGCGGTGGAGACGGCGGACGTCACACGGCGGCGGCTTTGGCAGGCCGCCTCCCTCGGGGCATTCGTGGCCGCGCTCCTCTCCAAGGCCACGGTGATGCCGCTGCCAGCGGGGCTGCTGCTGCTGGACCTCTACCCGCTGAGGCGGCTTCAGGGCGTGGGCTGGCGCCGGCTCCTCGTGGAGAAGGTGCCGTACGGCGTGCTGGTCGGGGCCAGCGCGGTGGTGGCCACCATCGCGAAGACCCACGCGGACTGGGTGGCGGAGGCGCATGGGCTCGGGACGCGGCTGGCGATCGCGGGATACGGCTTGATGTTCTACCCGTGGAAGTTCCTGTGGCCGGTCGGGCTGTCGCCGCTGTACGAGTGGCTGGGGCCGGCGGACTTGCTGGTGTGGCGCTTCCTGTTTCCGACGCTGGCGTTCGCGCTCGTGACGGCGGGCCTGGTCGCGGGACGGCGGCGCTGGCCCGGCGCGCTCGCGGCCTGGGTGTTCTCGGCGCTGATGGTCCTGCCGGTGAGCGGGCTGGTGATGCGTGCCGGCCCGTACCTCGCGGCCGACCGCTACAGCTATCTCTCCGGGCTCGGCTGGGCGCTGCTCGCCGGGGGCGCGCTCCGGCACTGGTGGCTGGCGCGGCGCTGGCCCGTTCACGGCGGCCGTCGCGCGGCTGTCCTGGCGGGCCTGCTGGTGGTCGTCATGGCTACACTCGGAACACTCACCCGAGGGCAGATCCACGTCTGGCGCGATTCGGAGACGCTCTGGACGCACGCCGTCGCCATCGCCCCATCGTCCATCGCTCATTTCAACCTCGGCTTGTCCCTCGAGACCCGGGGGCTGCGCCAGAAGGCTGCCGAGCAGTACCGCAGGGCGCTGGCGATCAACCCCGACCTTGCCCAGGCGCACAGCGGTCTCGGCCTGGCGCTGGCGCAGGAGAGTCGGATTCCCGAGGCCATCGTCCACCTGCGCGAGGACGTGCGACTGAGCCCGGGATCGTCCCGGGCGCGCAAGAACCTGGCCGCCATCCTCGTCCGGCAGGGCCAGGCGGCCGAGGCCATCGAGCAACTGCGCCGGGCGGTGCAGCTCAGCCCCACCGACGCCGTCGCGCACAACGACCTGGGGAATGCCCTCGCCTTCCAGGGGCAGCTCGACGAGGCGGTCCAGCATTACCAGAAGGTCTTGAACATCGTCCCCGACTCCCCGGAGGTGCACAATAACCTCGGGATGGCCCGGGCCCTGCAGGGCCGGAAGAGCGAGGCCGTCGAGCATTTCCGCCGAGCGCTCGCGATCAGACCAGGCTTCCCGGCCGCGCAGAAGAATCTCGACTGGGCGCTGGCCGGACGGAGCCCGGCGAGGTAGCCCGGTCCCGGGGCGTCACAGGACATCCGAGGCCGCGGTGCTATGATGTCGGACCATGAGTGACCGGACGATCCGCGTGGGTTTCGTCGGAGCCGGCAACAACACCCGTCGCCGGCACATCCCGGGGCTCCGGGCCCTGCCGGGCGTCGAGCTGGTGGCGGTGGCCAACCGGACGAAGGAGTCGGGCGAGCGCGTCGCGCGCGAGTGCGGGATCGCGCGCGTCCACGCGGACTGGCGGGACCTCGTGCGGGCGGACGACGTGGATGCGATCTGCATCGGGACCTGGCCCTACATGCACTGCGAGATCACGCTGGCCGCGCTCGCGCAAGGCAAGCACGTGCTCTGCGAGGCGCGCATGGCCATGGACGCCGCCGAGGGGCGGCGCATGCTGGAGGCCGCGCGCCGGGCGCCGCACCTCGTGGCCCAGCTCGTCCCGGCGCCCCACACCCTCGAGGTCGATGCGACCCTTCAGGCGCTCCTGGCCGAGGGCTACGCGGGCGAGGTGCTGGCGGTCGAGCTCCAGGCGCCCCAGGGCGGCTTCGTCGAGCCCGAGGCGCCGCTGCACTGGCGCCAGGACGCCGCGCTCAGCGGGCTCAACATCCTCAACATGGGCATCTGGTACGAAGCCATGATGCGCTGGCTGGGCCCCGCCCGCCGGGTGATGGCGATGACGAAGGTCGCCGTGCCGCGCCGCCGCGACGCCGGCGGCGCCTGGCACGAGGTGCGGGTGCCCGACCATGTCGACATCCTGGCCACGCTCGGCGGCGGCGCCGTGGCCCACTTGCGCTTCAGCGCGGTCACGGCGCTGGCGCCGCCGAGCGAGGTGTGGATCTTCGGGACCGACGGCACGTTGAGGCTCGAGGCCGACGCCCGGCGCCTCCGGGGCGGGCGGCGGGGCAATGGCGAGCTCCGCGAGATCGAGATCCCCGCCGAGCGGCGCATCGGCTGGCGGGTCGAGGAAGAGTTCGTCAACGCGATCCGCGGCCGGGAGACGGTCTCGCGCACGACCTTCGACGACGGCGTCCGCTACATGGAGTTCACCGAGGCCGTGGCCCGGAGCGCCGCCCTGGGCCAGGCCGTGGAGGTCGCCGAGCTCTGACCGTCGCCCGGGATCCCGCGACGATCGCCGCGGGCGGCGGCCGCTCACCACCGCCCGCGCGCGACGGGCTACTGGAGCGGCGAGAAGGCGGCGGGCAGCAGGATCTTGTTCTCCTGCGTCAGCAGCCGGTCCCGCCCGCCCGGCGGCGGCCAGACGCCGCTCTGCACGGCCTCGCCCCTGATCCTGGCGCGCTGATCCAGGCTCGAGTAGGCCCAGATGTGGACGAAGCCATTGGCCCGGCCGAACTCGACGCCGCCGGCCAGCACGACGGGCGAGAGCCTCGCGCGCTCCGGCAGCTTCGCCTCCCAGCCCTTCGCCACCTCGGGAAGCATGCCCGGCTTCAGCGTGTAGTAGCGCAGTTCGAAGATCGGCCCGACCTTCCCGGGACGGACCTCGGGCACGAAGGAGAACGGCACGACGATCTCCGAGCGCATCGCCCGGACGAACTCGGCGATCTTGGGCGGCCAGTTCGGGTCCTTCGCCGCCTCGCCCCGGACGCGCGCCCGCTCGGCGAGGTCCCGGTACCCCCAGACGTGGACGATCTCGTTGAGCGGTCCGATCTCCGTGTGCCAGAAGGCGGTCAGCTCGGAGTATTTCTTGCGGTGCTCGTAGCCCTCGCCGAAGCGCTTCTCGACCTCGCCCAGGCTCCCGGGGGCGAGGCGGTAGGTGCGGATCTCGTAGACCATGCTCGACTCCTCTCGGTGCTGACGTGGGTGGTCCTCATCGGGGCGCGTACTTTCCGGTCAGCTGCGGGGTGGTCCCCTCCAGCCCCTTCCGCTGGCGGTCCAGCCGGGTCTCCCGGGCCCAGGTGCGCCTCAGGTCGTCTCGCACGCGCACATGGAGCCGCCCGAGCCCTTCCGTCTCCAGCTCGATCCGATCCCCGTCCTGGAAGGCGGAGAGCCCGCCGTGGTTGGTCCCCGTGGCCAGGACATCGCCCGGCTCCAGGGTGTGGATGGCGCTGACCCACTCGAGGCAGCGGGGAATCCTGTGGGCCATGTCGCTGGTGTTGAAGTCCTGCGTGAGGGTCCCGTTCACCCAGAGCCGCACGGGGAGGGCATGCGGGTCGGGCACCTCGTCGGCCGTCACCAGATACGGGCCCATAGGGGCAAAGGTGTCGCGCGACTTCATCTGGTAGAAGGTATTGCCGGCGGGCAGGAGACCCCGGGCCGACCCGTCCATGAAGTTCAGGTAGCCGAAGACGTGGTCCATGGCCGCAGCGGCGCCGATTCGGGAGGCCCGCTTGCCGATGACTACCGCCACCTCGGCCTCCCCCTCGAAGATGGTGGCAGGGACATCGGGGAGCACCATGGTGTCGCCGTCGCCGATGACGGCGCTGGGCGACTTGTGGAACGCGTTGATGGGCGCCGGCGCGGCCCGCGTCCCGCCCTCCATGTAGTTCACCGCCATGCACACGATGTTGGAGGGCCTCGGCAGCGGCGGCCGGATCCTGACCTGGCCGACCGGGACCCCCGGTCCGCGGCGGACCGCCTCCTCCAGGGCCCCCCGATAGTCGGCGAAGCGCTCGATCAGCCCGCTGATGAGGTCCTGGGGCCCGACATGGGGGATGTCCCGCAATGCCTGCGACACGTCGATGACGGTCTCTCCCCTGAGCACGCCCAGCCTGAAGTCGTCGAAGAATAGGAGCTTCACGGTTCCCTCCCGCGCGTGGTTCGTGACCCGGCGACTATACCAGACAGCTCCGGCAGCATGCCATAATCGCTGGCGTGAACCGGCGCGCCTTTCTGTCGGCGACGGTGGGAGCGGCAGCCGCGGTGTTCCAAGCCTCTCGCGCGGTGCCCGCGGAACCCGAAGGGCGGCTCGACCTCGCCGCGCTCCAGCGCGGCTGGCGCGCGCGGCTCAGGAGCGTGGCGGCCACGGGCACGATCCCCCTCATCGACATCGAGTCCTCCTACAACCCGGGCGACTTCGATATCCCCGGCTATGTCCGGCGCATGGACAGGCTGGGCGTCGCCATGATCGCGCTGTCCCCCGAGATCGGCCCGGGCGGCTTCGCGCAGGGCCGGCTGTGGCATGACGGCGCGCGGAGGCTCGTCCAGACAGATCCCGAGCGCTACATCCCCACGACGACGGCCGGGGTGTATCCGGCGTGGACCGAGAAGCCGAAAGAATTCCTCGACGTGCATCTCAGGCGCGCCGTCGAGCACGGCTACCCGCTGCTCGGCGAGTTCGAGTTCCGCCACTACCCCTCGCCGCGGCAGGTGCAGCGGCGGGAGACCCACCGCGACATGAGCATCCCCATCAACGGCGAGCACGGTCACCGGCTCTTCCGGTTCGCGGAACAGACCGGCGTCCCGTTCCAGATCCACTACGAGATCGAGGACGCGCTGCTGCGCCCGCTCGAGGAGATGCTCGCCGCCTACCCGCGGGCCAGGGTGATCTGGTGCCATCTCGCGCAGATCCGCTATCAGGAGCGGAGCACGATCTACGGGCCGGCCTACCTGCGGCGGCTCCTCGAGCGGCACCCCGGCCTGCACGTGGACACGGCCTTCGGGGACGCCTACTCGGTCTACCCGGTGAGCGGCCAGCGGCACGCGCGCGTGTGGGACGACTGGGGCCGCCTGCGGCCGCAATGGGTGGATCTCATCGCCGACCTCCCCTGGCGCTTCCTCGGGGCGCTGGATCTGGGACCGGACCGGATGAACGACCTCGAGGACAAGGTGGGCGCGCTCCGCAAGTTCCTCGCCGCGCTTCCGAAGCCGGCCCACCGGGCGGTGGCCCACGCCGCCGCCTGGCGGCTCCTGTTCGGCGAGGAGATCGAGGTCTGCCTGTCTGTGCCCTGTAGACACTCTACCCACACATAACCCGGCCCCCGCGCGCCTGGTTCCTCTCCGCCGGCGCCTCCATTTCAGGAAACAACTCCGGGGGCTCGCCCGTCTTACCCGTACAGCCTTACGCGGGGGAGGCACCCATGAATCGAGAGCGCATCGTCGGCGCGTTGCTGGCGCTGGGCGTCATGATCGGCGGGACGGCTGGGGCCCGGGCGGCGGAGACCACGCCGCCCCGCGTCAGCTACATCAACAGCGAGGTCTCGTTCTGGCGGCCGGGCGCCACGGACTGGACGCCGGCCCAGCTCAACACGCCGCTCGCCCCCGGCGATCTCCTCTACACGGGTCCGGGCGGCAATGTCGAGATCCAGATCGGCGCGCGTGCCTTCGTGCGGGCCGCCGAGGGAACGCAACTCGGGCTTGTCACCCACGAGCCCGACTTTGTCCAGTTCAAGGTCACCGCCGGGCATGCCTCGCTCGACCTGCGCGAGCTCTCGGCCGGGCAGACGGTGGAGCTCGACACGCCCGGTGCGGCGTTGACCATCGAGCGCACCGGCTACTATCGCGTGGACGTCGCCCCGGACACGACCACGTTCATCACCCGCCGGGGCGGGCGGGCGACGCTCATCCCCGCCGGAGGCGCAGCCGCGGCCCTCGCGCCGAACGAGCAGGTGGTCATCAGGGGGACGGACGCGCCCAGCGTCGAGACCTACGCGGCGCCAGAGCTCAGCGCGTGGGACCGCTGGAACTATGCGCGCACCGAGCAACTCGTCGGGGCCGTGAGCGGCCGCTACGTGCCGCCGGGTGTCGCCGGGGCCGGCGACCTCGATCGCTACGGGAGCTGGCGGGTCGTGGAGAGCTATGGGCCGGTCTGGACTCCCGACGCGCGGCCCCCCGGCTGGGCGCCCTACAGCACGGGGCGCTGGATCTGGGACCCGCGGTATCAGTGGACCTGGGTGGACGATGCCCCGTGGGGCTGGGCGCCCTATCACTACGGCCGCTGGATCTTCGTCGATGGCTCCTGGGGGTGGGCGCCGGGTCCCCTCGTCGTGCGGCCGGTCTACGCTCCGGCGCTCGTGGTCTTCCTCGGCAGCCCATTCGCCCCGAGCCTGCCCCTGTCCTGGGTCGCGCTCGGCTGGGGCGAGCCGGTGATCCCGTGGTGGGGCCGCCCGGGTTTCATCGGCAGGCCGTGGTGGGGCGGCTGGGGCGGACCGCGCGTCGTGAACAACGTCGTGGTCAACCGGAACACGGTGGCGAACGTACAGCACATCACCGTGTTCCGGAACGTGGCCGTCGCCAACGCCGTCGTGGCGGTTCCCACCGAGCGCTTCGGCCAGGGCCACGTCGCCGCCGCCCGCGTGACCCGGGTAGATATCCAGCGG
>Ga0154441_1039_pt2 | contig 18507 bp, 12 predicted proteins | sample RifGroC2_FD_115945 | JGI IMG/M metagenome (GOLD analysis project Ga0154441, IMG submission 115945) | Candidatus Rokubacteria bacterium GWC2_70_16 | reverse complement strand
CAGCGCACCGACGACGCCTTCCTGGTGAACCGGGAGAACCAGTTCGTCACCCAGCCGCGTCTCCTGCAGGACCCCGCAGTGCTCCGGCGCGGCATCCGGACGCCGCATGTGAACCGCTGCCTGGGGGGAGAGAGCGGCAGCGTGATGGCCGACGACTACCGGGGCGTCCCGGTGCTTGCCGCGTACCGGTGGATCCCCGAGCGCCAGCTCTGCCTGGTGGCCAAGATGGACCAGGCCGAGGCACTGATGCCGGTGGTCGCGCTGCGCCGGACGCTCTTCCTCTTCGGCGGCGGCGTGCTGGTCGCGGCCCTGGCCGTGGCCCTCGGGCTGGGACGGGCCATCACGCGGCCGGTACGGCGGCTCACGGCGGCGGCGGTCAGCTTCGGACGCGGCGAGCTCGGCGCGCGGCTGGCCGAGGGGTCAAGCGACGAGCTGGGGCTCCTGGCCCGGGAGTTCAACACCATGGCCGCCGCCCTGTCAGACCGCGAGAGGCAGCTTCGCGAAGCGGCCGCCGACCTCAGGACGGCCAATCTCGGGCTCGAGGATCAGGCTCGCATCCTGGATGCTCTCGTCAGGGCGGGGATGGCCGTGGCCTCCTCGCTCGAGATGGAGCGCGTCCTGTCCACGGTGGTGGAGTCGGCGACTCGCCTCGTGGACGGCCGCTCGGCTGCGCTTCGCCTCCTCACCCCCGAGGGGCGACTCGAGATGGCGGCGGCGCAGCGGCTCAGCGACGAGTATCTGAGGCAGGGTGCCGTGGACATCTCCGGCTCCTCGGTGGCCGGCCGGGTCCTTGCCGAGCGCCGGACGGTGGCCGTCGAGGACATCGGGCTTCACCCGGAACTGCCGCTGCAGGCGGCGCTGCTGCAGGAAGGCATCGGGGCCATGGTGACGGTGCCGCTGGCGGTGGGGGAGCGCAGCCTCGGCGTGCTCACGGTGCACAAGGCCGCTCGCGACTCCTTCAGCGCCCGGGAGCAGGTGGCGCTCCGGCTCCTGGCGGACCAGACGGCGCTGGCCATCGAGCGCTCCCGCCTCTTCAAGGAGACGGAAGCCTCCGCCGCGCGCCTCGCCGAGTCGAACCGCGAGCTGGAGGCCTTCTCCTACTCGGTGTCCCATGACCTGCGGGCGCCGCTCAGGGCGCTGGACGGGTTCTCCCGCATCCTGCTCGAGCGCCATGCCGCCGGGATGCCCCAGGAGGCCCAGCGCTACCTCCACATGGTCCGCGACAACGCCGTGCAGATGGGGCGCCTGGTGGACGACCTGCTGCGGTTCTCCCGGCTGGGGCGCCAGCCGCTGGAGACCCGGATCGTGGCCACCGCCGACATGGTCCGTCAGGTTCTCGACCACCTGGCCGGAGAGCGCAAGGACAGGCAGGTCAAGGTCTCGGTCGGCGATCTCCCCCCGTGCCAGGCCGATCCGGCGCTGCTCAGGCAGGTCTTCACGAACCTGATCGAGAACGCCTTCAAGTTCACCCGCCGGCGAGAGGTTGCCGAGGTAGAGGTGGGTTCCCGGGAGGTCTGCGGCGAGCGGGCCTACTTCGTCAGGGACAATGGCGCCGGCTTCGACATGCGCTACGCCCACAAGCTCTTCGGCGTCTTCCAGCGACTGCACCGGGCCGACGAGTTCGAGGGCACGGGCGTGGGGCTCGCGATCGTCCAGCGCATCGTCCATCGCCACGGCGGGCGCGTCTGGGCCGAGGCCGAGGTGGACCGGGGTGCCACATTCCACTTCACGCTCGAGAGAGGGAGTTCCCATGATGGTTGAGCACAGCGTCGAGATCCTGCTGGTCGAGGACAATCCCTATGACGCCGAGCTGACGCTCGAGGCCCTGCGGAACCACAGGCTGGCCAACCGCATCCACGTCGCGCGGGACGGGGCCGAGGCGCTGGACTTCCTCTTCCCCACGGACCCCGCCGGGCAGCCGAACCAACCGAAGGTCATCCTGCTGGACCTCAAGCTCCCCAAGGTGGACGGGCTCGAGGTGCTCCGGCGCGTCAAGACCGATCCGAGGACGCGGCTCATCCCGGTGGTGGTGCTCACCTCCTCGCGGGAGGAGCGGGACATCGTCGAGAGCTACCGGCTCGGCGTCAACTCGTACATCGTCAAGCCGGTGGACTTCCCCCAGTTCACCGAGGCGGTGCGGACGCTGGGGCTCTACTGGGTGCTCCTCAACCAGCCGCCGGAAGTCAGCCGATCATGACGGCGCTCAGGGTGCTCATCCTCGAGGACAGCCCGGCCGATGCCGAGCTCATGGTGGAGGAACTGCGCCGCCACGGGTTCGAGCCCGACTGGGCGCGCGTGGACACCGAGGCGGGATACGTGGCCCGCCTGGGCGAGGGCTGGGACGTCATCCTCGCCGACTACTACCTGCCGGGCTTCGATGGGATGGCCGCTCTCGTCCTCATGCGCAACCGCGGGCTCGACATCCCGTTCATCCTCGTGAGCGGGTCGCTCGGCGAGGAGACCGCCGTGAAGTGCCTGCAGTCCGGCGCGGCCGACTACCTGAGCAAGGACAGGCTCGGGCGTCTCGGCCCCGCCGTCGAGCGCGCGCTGGCGGCGAAGCGGCTGGAGGCCGACCTGCGCCAGGCCCAGAAGATGGAGGCCGTGGGGCGGCTGGCGGGCGGGATCGCGCATGACTTCAACAACCTCCTGACCGTCATCACGGGTCGTACGGAGATCGCGCTCCAGCGGCTCGGGGACCCGGAGGCGGCGCGGCGCGACCTCGAGCTGGTCCGGAAGACCGCCGAGCGCGCCGCCGCGCTCACGAAGCAGCTCCTGGCCTTCAGCCGCCGCCAGGCGCTCGAGCTGCAGGTGCTCGACCCCAATGCCGTGGTGAGCGGGCTGCTGTCACTGCTGAGGCGGCTCATCGGGGAGGACATCGAGCTGGTCACCGCGCTGGACCCGGGCGCCGGGCGCGTCAGGGCGGATGCGAACCAGCTCGAGCAGGTGATCCTCAACCTGGCCGTCAACGCGCGGGATGCCATGCCCCGCGGCGGGGTGCTGGCGATCACGACCACCAACGCGGATCCGGACGATGGCGCCGCGGCGCCATGCGTCCTGCTGGCGGTGAGCGACAACGGGGTGGGGATGGACCGTGAGACCCGGAGCCGGATCTTCGAGCCCTTCTTCACCACGAAGGAGAAGGGGAAGGGGACGGGACTCGGCCTCGCCACGGCCTACGGCATCGTCAAGCAGCACGACGGCACGATCACGGTCGAGAGCGCGCCGGGCGAGGGCACGACCTTCCGCGTCTACCTCCCGAAGGTCGAGGAGCCCGTTGAGTCAGGCGACAGGGCCGCAGCGCCAGGCCGTGACCCCGGGGGCTCGGAGACGCTCCTGCTGGTGGAGGACGAGGAGCCCGTGAGGCGGATCGCCCTTGAGATCCTCCAGGCCTCGGGCTACCAGGTGCTCGAGGCCCGGGACCCGGCCGACGCGCTCCGTATCGCCGAGCGCCACGCAGGCCCGATCCATCTCCTGCTGACAGACGTCGTCATGCCCCACATGAGCGGCCCCGAGCTGACCGGGAGAATCGCGATGCTGCGCCCCGGCATCCGGGTGCTGTACATGTCGGGCTACACGGGGGAGGCGCTGGGCCGGCACGGCGACGTCGAGCCGGGCGCGGCGCTGCTCCAGAAGCCGTTCACGCCGGACATCCTGGGACGAAAGGTGAGGGAGACCCTGGACGATGATCGCTGAGACCACCGCGCTCCGCGTGCTGATCCTGGAGGACGTGTCGGCCGATGCGGGGCTGATGCTGGAGGAGCTGCGCCGGCACGCCTTCGAGCCTGCCTGGGAGCGCGTGGACACCGAGGAGGACTACCTCGCCCGCCTCGGGGCGGGCTGGGATGTGATCCTGGCCGACTACACATTGCCGGCCTTCGACGCCCTGCGGGCCCTCGCCCTCATGCAGGACCGGGGGCTCGACATCCCGTTCATCATCGTCACCGGGACCCTCAGCGACGAGGCCGCCGTCCTGTGCCTGAAGAGCGGAGCCTCGGACTACCTGCGCAAGGACAGGCTCGCGCGCCTCGGTCCCGCCGTGGAGCGCGCGCTGGCGGAGAGGCGCGCTGCGCAGGAGAGCCGCAGGCAGCAAGAGATCCTGAGAGACACGACACAGAAGCTCCAGGCGCTCGTCCAGGCCTCCCCCGTGGCCATCATCATCCTCGGCAACGACGGCCTGGTGAGTCTCTGGAACCCGGCGGCGGAGCGGCTCTTCGGCTGGACCGAGCAGGAGGTCCTCGGCACACCGCTGCCCACGATTCCCCCGGAGGGACGGGCCGAGTTCGCCGAGCTGCGCCGCCGGATGCTCGCGGGCCAGGCCCTGACCGGCGTGGAGGTGCGCCGGCAGAGGAAGGACGGCGCGCCCGTCACGGTCAGCGTGTCCCAGGGGCTGATCCGCAACGCGAGCGGCGAGGTGATCGGCGCGATCGGGATGATCACGGACTTGACCGAGCCCAGGCGAATGGAGGCCCAGCTTCGCCAGTCGCAGAAGATGGAGGCGGTGGGGCAGCTTGCCGGCGGGATCGCCCATGACTTCAACAACCTGCTCACCGTCATCACGGGGCGCGCCGAGCTGGCGCTCCACAAGGTCGGCGAGGACGGCCCGGCCGGTCGGGACCTCACGCTTATCAGGCAGACCGCAGAGCGGGCGGCCGCCATGACCCGCCAGCTCCTCGCCTTCAGCCGGAGGCAGACCCTCGCGCCCAGGGTGGTCGATCCAAACCAGGTGGTCCAGGGGCTGCTCCCTATGCTGAGGCGACTCATCGGGGAGGACATGGAGCTGATCCCGGCGCTGGACCCCGGCGTTGGACGCATGAGGGCGGACGTGACGCGGGTCGAACAGGTGATCCTCAACCTGGTCGTCAATGCCCGGGACGCCATGCCCCAGGGGGGCCCCATCACCCTGGAGACCGCCAACGTGGAGCTCGGCGCGGCCTTTGCCCTGGACAATCCCGGGGCGCCCTCGGGCCCTCACGTGATGCTGGCCGTGAGGGACAGGGGGATGGGAATGGACGGGGAAACCCAGGACAGGATCTTCGAGCCCTTCTTCACCACGAAGGGGCCGGGCCAGGGGACTGGGCTGGGCCTCGCCACGGTGTACGGCATCGTCCGCCAGCACGAGGGCTGGATCAAGGTCGAGAGCGCGCCCGGGCGGGGCACCACGATGCGCGTCTACCTTCGCCGGGTCGAGGAGGGCGGCGAGCCGGCAGGGCCGCCCGCCGCGGGGTCGGCCGCGCCACGCGGGTCGGAGACGATCCTGCTGGTGGAGGACGACGAGACGGTGCGGCAGACCGCGCAGGAGATGCTCGAGATGAGCGGCTACAGGGTGATCGAGACGTCCGATACCGCCGATTCGCGGCGGCTGGCCGCGCAGCACCGGGGGCCCATCCACCTGCTGCTGACGGACGTGATCATGCCCGGGATGAGCGGCCCCGCGCTGGCCGCGCAGGTGGCCTCGCTGCGCCCGGGAATCCGGGTGCTCTACATGTCGGGCTACACGGGCGATGCGCTGGGCCAGCGCGGCATGGTCGAGCCGGACATGGCGTTCTTGCAGAAGCCGTTCACGCCGGAGGCCCTGGCACGAAAGGTGAGGGAGACCCTGGACGATGCCCCGGCGGCCGGGGGGTCGAGGTGAGCGAGGTCGCCGGCGCCGTCCGGGCCGAGGAGTGGCTGCGGCTCCAGGCCTCGGCGCTGGAGTCGGCCGCCAACGGGATCATCATCACCGACACGGCCGGCACGATCGTCTGGGTGAACCCCTCCTTCACGCGGATGACCGGCTACCAGGCCGAGAAGGCCGTCGGCCGGAACCCGAGGCTGCTGAAGTCGGGCCGGCAGGACCCGGCCTTCTATCGCGGGCTGTGGGAGACCATCACGGCCGGCAGGGTGTGGCACGGGGAGCTCATCAATCGGCGCAAGGACGGCAGCGAGTACGTCGAGGAGCAGACGATCACGCCCGTCGGAGACACCGGGGGGCCCATCACCCACTTCGTCGCCATCAAGCAGGACGTGACGGAGGCCCGCCGGCTGCAGCGGGAGCTGCACGAGAGGCGCCACGCGGAGACGGTCGGTCGCGTGGCGGCGGGCGTGGCCCACAACTTCAACAATCTGCTCACCGGAATCCTGGGGTCTGCCTCCCTGGCCCTGAGCAGGCTGGACCCGGCGCACCCGGTCCGCCCGAGCCTGGACCGGATCGTGGCCACATCCGAGCGGGCCGCCCGGATCGCCCGGCGGCTCCTCGCCTACGCGGGCAAGGCGATACTTGACCTGAGGGAGGTGAGTCTCGCCGGCCTGGTCCGGGGCGAGGCCGAGGCGGTGGCGCCCGGGCTTCCCTCCGGGATGGAGCTCAGCCTAGACCTGCCCGCCGGCCTGCCTCCGGTCCTGGCGGACGGGCTCCAGGTGCGGGAGGCGATGGCGAGCGTCCTGGCCAATGCCGTCGAGGCCGTGCAGGAGGCCCTGTCCCGGGTCCCCGGCGGGACGCATCGGATCATGGTCTCCGCCGCCCTGGAGCGCGTCGATCCCCACCGCGAAGCCGACGGCTATGTCCCGCAGGCGGTTCCGGCGGCCGGGGAGTATGTCGCGGTGTCGGTGGCGGACACGGGGCCGGGCATGGACGCTGAGACCCTCGCTTGCATCTTCGACCCCTTCTTCACGACCAAGTTCCTGGGGCGGGGGCTGGGGCTCGCGGCGGTGATGGGCACCGTGCTCGCCCATCGAGGGGGACTCCGCGTGGCGAGCGTGCCCGGAGGCGGGAGCACCATGACGCTGCTGTTCCCGGTGAGGCGGTGGTGCTGATTGGGGATCTGATTGACAATCGGCCCATCGGACGCAAGGCTCGCCCCATGGTTCGACGAGTCCTCGAAACTCGGCTCCGCGCCCTCGCCCGGAAGTTCCCTGTCGTCACGGTCACCGGACCGCGGCAGTCGGGCAAGACCACGCTCTGCCTTGCCGTTTTCCCCGACAAGTCCTATGCCTCCCTCGAAGCGCCCGACGTGTAGGACTTCGCGCGCCGGGACCCGCGGGCGTTTCTGGCCGAGCATCCCGACGGAGCCGTGCTCGTCGCATCATCGAGGCTGCGGCGCAAGGTGCGTGGCTTCGTCGTGTACGGCGGCGCCGAGCCTCAGCGCCGATCCGCCGGCACGGTCGTGCCGTGGTCACGGTTCGACCGCTGTGAGTGGTGGGATCCAACGGAATAACAGGCGCGGGCCGTGAGGCAAGCGCTGAACGGCGGAGGCTGAGCCCGCGGGGGCAGGCTATACTGGGCGCGAGGCTCTCGATTGATGGGTTCGATCACGCCGGCCGTCCACGCGATCCCCCCCCTCATGGGGGTCGCCGCGTATCTCGCGCTGCACAATCTCTGGATCTGGCTCGGGCGCCGCCGTGAGCCGCTTCATCTCTGGGTGAGCCTCTGGTGCGCCAACAGCCTGCTCTACCTCGCCAGCCACTACCTCCAGATCGCCTCCGCCCTGCCCGAGCACGCCGTGCTGGGCGGCCGGCTGGCCTGGACCAGCGCCATCGTCCTCATCGTCATGACCATCGGCCTGAGCCATGCGCTGGCGGGAGCCCCGCCGCCGCGCCGGCTGATGTGGTCGGGCACGATCGTCAACGCGGGCCTCCTGCTCCTCGTCTGGCTCACCGGCGCCATCGTGAGCGGCCGGGCCTATGTCCGCACCGATGTCCTCGGCTACCAGTACGGCGCACCCGTGCCGGGTCCGCTTCTCCCCCTGCTGGCCCCGTACATCCTGGTGGTGTTCGCCTACGCCTGGCGGACGCTGGGGCGAGGCGAGATGGACCCGGGCGAGCGGCGGGCGATCCGCGCAGGCTTCGCCGTCTACATCGTCCTCGCGCTCAACGACATGCTGCACGCCGCCAGGCTGATCCAGAGCATCCGCGTCTTCGACCTGGGCTTCGTCGCCGTGGGCGTCGGGCTCACCTACATGCTGGTCCGCCGCTACAATCGCCTCCACACGCACCTCGAGGAGGAGGTCTCGGTCCGCGGCCGGGAGGCCCATGCCCGGAGCGAGGAGATGGCGGCTCTCCTGCGGGCGGGGCAGAGCGTCCTGTCGGGGCTCGACCTCGAGGAGACCCTGGGCCGCATCGTCCGGGAGGCCAGCCGCATCGCCGCCACCCCTCACGTCAAGCTGCTGCTGGTGGACAGGGAGGCCGGAGTCCTCCGGATGGGGGCAGTGAGCCGCGGGACGGTGCCTCCCGACTTCGAGGTGCCGCTGGGTCAGAGCTACTCTGGGACCATCGCGGCGACCGGCGAGATGCTCTTCGTTCCCGACACCCAGAGCGACCCGAGGAACCTCCTGGCGCAGCGCGACCGCGAGCAGGGGATCCGCACCTTCCTCGGCCTCCCGGTCAAGATCCGCGACGAGGTGCTGGGGGTGCTCACCTTCAACACCGAGCATCCCCACGAGTACAGTCCCGCGGAGCTCAAGACGCTGTCCTCCTTCGCCGACACCGCGGCCCTGGCCATCGATAACGCGAGGCTCTACGAGGCGGCCCGGCGCAGGGAGATGCGGCTCGCCACGCTGGCGACAGTGACTCAGAGCTTGACGGCCACGCTCTCGGTGCAGGAGGTGCTCCATCGCGTCGTCGAGCGGACCGTGACGCTCTTCGATTCCAGCGTGTCTCGTCTCTGGCTGCTGGACGACGAGGGCCAGACGCTCACGCTGCGGGCGCATGCCGGGGATCGCGCGGCCGTGGACACCGCCACCACGCTTCGCCTCGGCGAGGGCTTCGTCGGGCGGATCACGAAGACGTGCTCGGCGCTGGTGGTGGACGACGTCTGGCAGGACCCGCGCCCGGAGAACGCGGCCCGACTTCGGGCCGAGGGCATCGCATCCTTTGCCGGAGTCCCGGTCACCATCGGCGGCCAGGTCCTCGGCGCGCTGGGCATCGGCACGCGGGAGCCCCGCCGGTTCCGGGAGGAGGAGCTGAGCCTGCTCCAGTCGCTGGCCAATAGCGCCGCCATCGCCATTGCCAACGCCCGCCTCCACGAGGGGCTGGCGCGGAGGCTCGAGCGGCTCGAGACGCTCACGCGCCTCAACCGGGCCCTCTCTTCGTCGCTGGACCGGGACACGGTTCTCAAAGAGATCACACGATCGGCGGCGCAGCTGATGCAGGTCCGGGGCGCCTCCTTCTGGCTGGCCGACGAGGCGGCGGGGACGCTCGCCCTTGTCGGCTTCTCCGATCCCGCCCTGGAGGCGGACCTCCCGGCCAGGGTCATGATGTTCGACCGGGGCCTGCTCGGCTGGATCGCCACCCAGCAGCGCCTGGTCAATGTCGCCGATGTCTTCACCGACGCACGATTCCTCAACCCGGCCTGGTGGCGGGGGCATGGGCTCACGAGCTTTGTCGGCGTGCCCGTGGTGCATGGCGGCTCGGTCGTGGGTGTGCTCGGCCTGGCCGGCGCCCAGCCCATTCATCTCGCCGCCGAGGACGAGACCATCCTGGGCGCCTTCGTGGTCCAGGCCGCGGTGGCCATCCAGAACGCCTCACTCTACGAGAGCGCCAGGGCTCGCGCCCAGGAGATCGGGGCATTGCACGAGGTAGGGGCGGCCCTGGTATCCTCGCTGGACCTTGCCTCGGTGCTCGGCGCCATCACTGCCTCGGCCATGGAGCTCACCGGCGCCGGCGGCTCGGCCGTCTTCGAGCTGGGGCCTGACGAGGGCCTCCTGCGCCTGCGGGCCGCCCGCGGCATCGACGAGAGCCGCACGCCGACAGTGCTCAGGCTCGGGCAGGGCGCAGCGGGCGCAGCCGCACTGAGGCGGGAGCCCGTCTGGAGCCCCGACGTGTCCGTGCAGCCGCTGCCCGGCTACCAGGAGGAGGTGCCGGGGTCGGCGGAGCCCCTGGGCGAGAGGGTGCGCACGCTCGCCTACCGGGGGATGCTGGGCATCCCGCTGCTGAGCCGCGACACGGTGTTCGGGGCGATCTGCCTCTACTGGTACGAGGCGCATACCCCGGAGGAGCAGGAGATCCGGCTTCTCACCGCCTTCGCCCAGCAGGCGGCGGTGGCGCTCGAGAACGCTCGGCTCCACGCGGCGCTGGGACGGCGGCTCGGGCGGGTGGAGACGCTGGCGCGGCTCACCCGGGTCCTGTCCTCCTCCCTGGACCGCGACCGCATCCTCGCCGAGATCGCCCGCGCCGCCGCCGAGCTCGCCGAGGCCCGCTTCGTGACTATCTGGCTGGCGGACGAGACCACCCAGACGCTGACCCTGGGCAGTGTCTCGGATCCCGGGATCAACGCGGACTGGGCCCCGACGACATTGCCGTTCGGCCAGAGCGGCGTCGGCTGGATCGCCGCTCACCGTCGCGCGCTCCGGGTGGACGACAGCTTCGCGGACGACCGCTTTCTCCAGCCGGAGTGGCGGCGCAAGCACGGGCTCAAGGCCTTCCTGGGGTTGCCCGTCATTCACGAGGGCGTCCTGGTGGCCGTCCTCTCCCTGAGCGGGCCCCAGCCCTTCAGTCGCGAGCCCGAGGACGAGGCGCTCCTCTCGGCCTTCACCGCCCAGGCCGCGGTGGCCATCGGGAACGCCTCGCTCTATGAGGCCGAGGGACAGGCGCGGCGGGCGGCCGAGCTGGCGCTGGCCCAGGTGAAGCAGCTCCAGGGGATGCTCCCCATCTGCGCCTACTGCAAGAAGATCCGGAATGACAGCAATTACTGGCAGAGCATCGAGGCCTATCTCGGCGAGCGCTCGGCGGCCACCTTCAGCCACGGCATCTGTCCCGACTGCAGGGAGAAGATCGTCAAGCCCGAGATGGAGCGCTGGCGGAGGGAGCAGGGCAAGGACCGCTGACTTCCCGACAGCTCCTCTCGCATTCGAGGCCGACTTCGGGCAGAGTAGCTTGACGTGATGTTGCCGCCGACAAGCTCTCCCCTGATCTGGCTGCTCCCCCCGCTGATGGGCGTGGCGGCGTACCTCGCCGCCCACCACCTCTGGATCTGGCTCGGGCGCCGCCACGAGCCGCTGCACCTGTGGGTGGCCGCCTGGAGCACCACCAGCCTCGTCTACGTCGCGAGCCACTACGTCCAGCTGGCCCCCGGCCGACCCGAGCAGGCTTTGCTGGGCGGGCGGCTGACCTGGACGAGCGCCATCGTCCTCATCCTCCTGATCGTCGGGCTGAGCCACGCGCTCGCGGGGCACCCGCAACCCCGCCGGTTGATGTGGACGGCAGCGGCCGTCAGCGCGGCGGTGCTGGCAATGATCTGGGGAACCGCACTCCTGGTCACCGACCGCGCGTATGTCCGCACCGATCTGCTCGGATTCCAGCACCCCACGCCCGTCCCCGGCCCCCTCGTGCCCGCATTCGTCCCGTTCATCCTGGCGGCGTTCGGCTATGCCTGGCGGAGGCTCGGGCTCGGAGGAATGGCCGAGGGCGAGCGGCGGGCCATCCGCGCCGTCCTGGTCGTGTACGCCCTCCTGGGCCTGAACGACGTGCTTCACGAGGGGCGGCTCATCCAGAGCGTGCGCGTCTTCGACTTCGCCTTCGTCGCGGTGGGCGCCGGCCTCACCTCCATGCTGGTCCGGCGCTACAACCGCCTTCACGCCCACCTGGAGGAGGAAGTCTCGGCACGCACCCGGGAGGCCGACGCCCGGCGCGAGGAGATGACGACGCTGGCCAGGGACAACGCGCAGCTCTACGAGGCCGCCCGGCGCCGGCTTCGGGAGTCCGAGGCCCTGCAGAATGTCAGTCACGTGCTCGTCGAGACCGGCGATCTGGCGGAGACGGTGCGCCGCGTGGCGCGGGAGGCGGCCCGCGCGCTCGGGGCGGACATGGTGGGCGTGTACCTGGCAGATGACGAAGGAGCCGCCCTGAGGCCCGTGGCCGGCTACCACGTCCCGCGGCATCTCCTGCAGACCTTCCTGCAATTCCCCTTCCCGCTCCGGGGGCATCGCGCCGTGGAGGAGGCGCGGGACACGGGGCAGCCGGTATGGTCCAGCGATGCCCAGACCGATCCCCGGGTCGACCGCGAGAGCTGGCAGCGCTTTCCTCACCGCTCCTCGCTCTTCGTTCCCATGGGGAGCGGGGAGGCGCTCCTCGGGGGCATCTTCGCGGTGTGGTGGGAGGCGCGCCGGGAACCGACTCGGGACGACCTGAGCCTGGCGCTCGCCATCGGCCGGCACGCGACGGCGATCATCGAGAAGGCGCGGCTCGACCAGGCGCTGGGCCGGCGGCTCGAGCGGCTCGAGACGCTCACGCGGCTTGCCCGCGTCCTCTCCTCGTCTTTGGAGCGAAACACCGTGCTCAGGGAGATCGCCCGCGCGGCCGCCCAGCTCATGAGCGTGCCCGCCGCCTCCTTCTGGCTGGCCGATGAGGCGGCCCGGACCATCGAGCTGATCGGCTTCTCGGATCCGGCGCTCGAGGCGGACTGGCCGATCAGGGTGCTGCGCTTCGACGAGGGCGTGCTGGGCTGGGTGGCCACTCACCGGCGACCGCTGCACGTTCCCGATGCGCTCTCCGACGGACGGTTCGTCGCCCTGGACTGGTGGCGGGCGCATGGGCTCAGGAGCTTTCATGGTGTTCCCGTCCTGTACGAGGGGGCGCTCCTGGCTGTCCTCTCGCTGAACGGCGCCGAGCCGTTCCGGCTCGGGCCCGAGGACGAGGCGCTGCTCGGCGCCTTCGTGGCCCAGGCGGCCGTGGCCATCCGGAACGCCTCGCTGTACGAGGCCGAGGCGAAGGCGCGCGGCACCGCCGAGCTGGCGCTGGCGCACGTGAGGCAGCTTCAGGGCCTGCTCCCCATCTGCGCCTACTGCAAGAAGATCAGGAACGACAGCAATTACTGGCAGAGCATCGAGGCCTATCTCGGCGAGCGCTCCCAGGCCACCTTCAGCCACGGCATCTGCCCCGACTGCCGCGAGCGGATCGTGAAGCCCGAGCTGGAGCGCTGGCGGAGGAGTGAGGGGGAGACGTCCTGATCGCGCGGCCCCGAGCGCCCGAGGCAGGCCCTCGAGGATGACGTCGGCCTCGAGGGCCTGCCGGGACTCGCCGCGGATCGCTACGGCGCCGGAGGCGGCGGGGGCGCGGCCGGCGGCGGGGGCGGCGCGTTCGGGATCCACACCCACAGATAGGCGGTGCGGACACCGTCACCCCTGAGCTCGTAGCGGCCGTGCGGGTACTGCACCACGGTGGGGAAGGCCGGCGGCGGGGGGGCTGGCTGCACCACCACCACCTGGGACGGATACGTGCTGTACACCGGGCGCTCGACGTACACGGGGCGCTCGACCACGACCTCGCGCGCCCGGTAGGCCGCATGCGCGGGCCGGGGGTGGAGCATCGGCCCGAACAGCTGGGTGAAGACGGCGAAGGACGCCAGCCCCAGCGCCGCGTTGGTGGCGGCGCCGGCATGGGCGGCGGGGACGGCCACCCCCAGGGTCAGGGGGACTACCAGGACGACTGCCAGCAAGAGTGCGATGAACCGGCGCATGGACTCACCTCCTTTCCTTGCCCCGTTGGACGCGCCCCCGGGCCCGCTTATTTACATCGTTTCCGTGGCTTCGGGTCGGGAACCCAGGACGCCTGCCCGCGGTTGACAGGGCTTGACTCCCCCTGGGCCCCCGCCCATCATCCTCTTGCGTGAATCCCACCACCGTCCGTTCCCCACAACGGTCCGATCCGGGAGGGCGCCAGATGGACGCCTCCGTGTCGCCCGCGGTCGTGTCGCTCAGCGTGGACGGCCGCGCGGTGGCCGTGCCGCGCGGGGTCTCGGTGCTCGAGGCCGCGCGCCTGGCGGGCGTCGAGATCCCCACGCTCTGCCATCACCAGGCGCTGCCCGTGGACGGCTCCTGCCGCCTCTGCCTCGTGGAAGTCGCCGGGCGCTCCGGGGTCCATGCCGCCTGCGTGCTCCCCGCGGCCGACGGGCTCGAGATCAGGACGGAGACGCCGGCCATCGTCGCCGAGCGGAGGAGCCTCCTGGGTCTGCTGCTGGCCGGCTGCCGTCCCGGCGTGGGGCGGGCGCACAATGCCCTCCTGGTGCTGGCCCGGCGCTACGGGGTGGCGGGCCCGGCCGAGCCGCCCGGGTCGCGCTACCCCGTGGACGAATCCAACCCCTTCATCCGCGTGGACCGCGATGCGTGCATCCACTGCTGGCGCTGCGTGCGCGCCTGCGACTTCCTCAACGGCGTCACCGCCATCGGCGTCTTCGCCCGGGGCGCGCAAGCCCATATCGGCTTCGGCCTCGACGGGCGCCTGCAGGAGAGCGCCTGCGAGTTCTGCGGGATGTGCGAGGCCGTCTGCCCCACCGACGCGCTCACGCTCCTGGACGCGCCGGCCTCGTCGGGCGCGGAGCTGGAGACGATCAGCTGCGTCTGCTCGTACTGCGGCGTCGGCTGCCGGGTGCGCCTCCACGTGGCGGGCGGCCGCGTGCTGTCCTCGAGCCCGGACTGGGAGGCGCCGGCCAGCCACGGCCTCCTCTGCGTCAAGGGGCGCTTCGGCTGGGCCTATCTCCACCACCGCGACCGGCTCACGCGGCCGCTGGTCAGGCGTGCGCTCCTCGAGGGCGCGGCGCCGCGGGGGAGCGTGGAGTCCCCGCTGGTGGAGACCGACTGGGACACGGCGCTCGACCTCGTGGCGCGGGGGCTCGTGGAGGCTCGCCGCGCCCACGGCCCCGAGGCGCTCGGCTTCCTCGCCTCGGCCAAGTGCAGCAACGAGGAGAACTACCTGTTCCAGAAGCTCGCGCGCCAGGTGCTCGGCACCAACAACGTGGACCACTGCGCGCGGCTCTGCCACGCCCCGACGGTGGCCGCCCTGGGAGAGGCGCTGGGCTCGGGCGCCATGACCAATTCCATGGACGATATCGTGGCCGGGGCGCGCTGCATCTTCATCATCGGCTCCAACACCACGGAGCAGCACCCCGTCTTCGGGATGCGGCTCCGTCGCGCGGCGAAGGAGCGGGGGCTGCCGATCGTCGTGGCGGATCCCCGCCGCATTCCCATCGCGGAGTCGGCGGCGCTCCACCTGCGGCTCCGCCCGGGCACGGACCTGGCGCTGCTCGGTGCGCTCTGCCAGGCCCTCATCGCCGGCGGCTGGGTGGACCGGGAGTTCGTCGCCGCGCGCACCGAGGGGTTCGAGGCCTTCGCGGAAAGCGTCGGCGGCTGCACGCCTGAGTGGGCCGAGGCGATCACGGGAGTGCCGGCCGCCGACATCAGGTGCGCGGCGCGCTTGCTGTGGGAGCACCGGCCAGGGGCGCTGCTCTTCGCGATGGGCATCACCCAGCACACCTGTGGGACGGACAATGCCTTCGCGTGCACCAACCTGCAGCTGCTCCTCGGCAACCTCGGCATGGCGGGCGCGGGGATCAACCCCCTCCGCGGCCAGAACAATGTCCAGGGCGCCTGCGACATGGGCGCGCTGCCGGCCTTCCTGCCTGGCTATCAGCGCGTGGCCGATCCCGAGGCGCGCCGGCGCTTCGAGGCGGCCTGGGGCGCCCCCGTCCCGGAGCGGCCCGGCCTCACCGTGACGGAGATCGTGGACGGCGCCCTTGACGGCCGCATCCGCGCGCTCTACATGCTCGGCGAGAACGCGGCCATGACCGACCCGGATCTCCGCCATGTCCGCCGCTGCCTCGCCGCCTGCGAGTTTCTCGTGGTCCAGGAGATCTTTCCCAGCGAGACCGCCGGCTTCGCCCATGTGGTCCTGCCCGCGGCGGCCTGGGCCGAGAAGGCGGGGACCTACACCAGCACGGAGCGGCGCGTGCAGCTCTCTCCCGCCGCGGTGTCCCCGCCGGGGGAAGCGCGGCCGGACTGGTGGATCCTCGCGGAGGTCGCCAGGCGCGCGGGCGCGCTCGAGATCCGTGACGTCCCCCCCGCCCGCTTCGGCGCGTGGGAGTATGCCGGGCCGGCCGCGATCATGGATGAGGTGGCCGCGCTGGCGCCGATCTACGGCGGCGTGAGCCACGCCCGTCTCGGCGCGCGGGGACTGCAGTGGCCGTGCCCGTCGCCCGACCACCCCGGCACGCCGATCCTGCATGTGGACAGGGTGGCGCGGGGCCGAGCCCGCTTCACCTCCGTCGCGCACCGGGCGCCGGCCGAGTCGCCGGACGCCGGCTACCCGCTCGTGCTCACGACCGGGCGCGTGCTCGAGCACTACCACGGCGGCACCATGTCGCGCCGGGTGGCGGGGCTCCACTGGCTCGTCCCCGAGGCCTTCGTCGAGATCCACCCTGAGGATGCCCGGCGCCTCTGCGTCACGGACGGCGATCCCGTGCGGCTTCGCTCGCGGCGCGGGGCGCTGGTCGCGCGCGCCCGGGTGACGGAGGGCATCGTGCCGGGCACTGTCTTCATGCCGTTTCACTTCGCCGAGGCCGCCGCCAACGATCTCACCCATGCGGCGCTGGACCCCGTCGCCAAGATCCCCGAGTACAAGGTCTGCGCGGTGGCGGTGGAGGCGGCCGTGGAGGCGTCACCATGACGTGGACCGCGGACGACCGCAGGGGGGGACCGTCGCTGGACGCGCTGCTGCCGGCGGAGATGGCGCAGCGGGCGGAGGACATCGGCGCCCGCAAGGCCGGCATGGACGGGATGAGCCTCTTCGCGCTCGCCGTGCTCGCGGGGGCCTTCATCGCCCTGGGCGCGGTGTTCGCCACCGTCTCCCTGGCCGGGGCGGGGACGATGCCGTGGGGCGCAGGGCGCGTGCTGGCCGGGGTGGTCTTCAGCCTCGGCCTGATCCTGGTGGTGATCGGCGGCGCGGAGCTGTTCACCGGGAACAACCTCATCGTGATGGCCTGGGCGAGCCGCCGGGTGAGCACGGCAGCGCTGGTCCGCAACTGGGTCATCGTCTTCGCGGGCAACGCCGTCGGCGCGGTGGCGACGGCCTGCGTCGTCTACGTGGCGCGCACCCACCTCTTCGGCGGCGGCGCCGTCGGGCAGGTGGCGCTCTCCGTCGCCCACGCCAAGCTCCAGCTGGGCTTCGTGCAGGCGGTGGCCCTCGGGATGCTCTGCAATGCGCTGGTGTGCATGGCCGTCTGGCTCACCTACTCCTGCCGCAGCACGACGGACAAGATCCTGGCCATCGTCCCGCCCATCAGCGCCTTCGTCGCGGCCGGCTTCGAGCACTCCATCGCCAACCTCTACTTCGTCCCGGTGGGGATCCTCATCGCGACCTTCGACCCGGGCTTCGCCCTGTCGAGGGGGCTCGAGCAGCAGGCCGCGGCGCTGAGCCTGTCGGGCTTCCTGGCGTGGAACCTGCTTCCGGTGACCATCGGGAATGTCATCGGCGGCGTGGTCATGGTGGGCGCGGGGTACTGGTTCGTGTACCTGCGGTCGCGTGCCGGGCGGTGATATCATCGGGGCGCTCGGGTCGGGGCGAGAGCGACGTTCCACCCCAACAAGGAGACCGTGATCCATGAGGCTCGGGGGCAAGGTGGCGGTGGTGACGGGAGGCGGCGCGGGGATCGGCGAGGGCATCGTGCTGTGCATGGCGAAGGAGGGCGCGGACATCGCCATCCCCGACATCCAGGAGGGCAACGCGGAGGCCGTCGTGAAGAAGGTGCAGGCGCTGGGGCGCCGCGCCCTCTCCATGCGCTGCGACGTGACGCGTGGCGCGGAGGTGCAGGCGGCGCTGGACCGCATCCGCCAGGAGCTGGGGCGGATCGACATCCTCGTGAACAACGCCGGCGCGGCCTCGGCGCCGGGCATGCCCTTCACCAACAACAGCGAGGAGGACTGGGACCGGGCCTACGCGGTCAACCTCAAGTCGGTCTTCCTCACCTGCAAGGCCATCGCGCCGTACTTCATCGAGCGCAAGGCCGGGCGCATCATCAACATCGCCTCCATCGCGGGCCCGCTGGCGGCCCTGACCATGCCGCCGTACTCGGTGGCCAAGGGCGGCGTCATCACCTTCACGCGCGTCATCGCCAAGGAGCTCGCCCCCCACGGAGTCACGGTGAACGCCATCTGCCCCGGCGTGCTGTGGACGGCCTTCTGGGAGGGGCTCGCCAAGTACATCGCCGACACGAATCCCGCCTTCACGGGCATGACGCCGCGGCAGGTCTTCGACAAGCGTGTGGCCGACCTCATCCCCATGAAACGCGAGCAGACGCCGGAGGATATCGGCTGGGCGGCGGTGTTCCTCGCCTCCGAGGAGGCGCGGAACGTCACGGGGCAGGCGCTGAACGTCGACGGCGGCTCCGTGATGCACTAATGACTCTTGCGGATTCCCGTGACGCCGGGGGCCGGCAGGCGGGGGCGCTGCCCGGACCTCGCACCCTCGTCACGGCCGATCCGCGGAGGGGGTGCAACCGAGAGGGGCGGTCGCCGGCTTCGAGAGCCGCTACGGCACGGGTCCAGGCAGCGCCCCCGCCTGCCGGCCCCCGGCCCATTCGCGTAACCGAATTCGGCAAGACTCAATGGCCAGGGCGTGTGAGGGGCGACCATGGACTTTGACTTCACTCCCGAGCAGCAGGCCTTCCGCCGCGAGGTGCGCGCGTGGCTCGCGGTCAATGTCCCGGCCGACCTCAGGGGCCGCGGCTTCGCCTCCTCGCGCGCGGATCGCGAGCACGTGGACCGCCTC
>Ga0154441_1181_pt1 | contig 18662 bp, 18 predicted proteins | sample RifGroC2_FD_115945 | JGI IMG/M metagenome (GOLD analysis project Ga0154441, IMG submission 115945) | Candidatus Rokubacteria bacterium GWC2_70_16 | reverse complement strand
ACGGGCTCATCGGGGCGTCGACTCGACGGTGGCCGTCTTCGGGGCCCTGCGGCGGAGGCGGGCGCCGGCCCAGCAGCGGAGCGCGATGGCCAACCGCCGGGAGGCGGGGAGGGTGACCTGCCGCTCGAACACGCGGAAGCCGCTCGCCTCCATGGCGCGCAGCAAGGCGAAGTACGTCCGCCCCATGATCTCGGCGGCGAAGAGCGGGCGCCGGTCGGCCTCCGGGAAGGCCTGCCAGGCCCGGCCGTAGTAGTCGCGGGCGCGTCCGGCCTCCCACGTCATCAGCTCCGCGAACCCGGGCGTGTAGCGGCCGTCCCGCAGCTCGTCCTCCGTCACGCCGAAGCGCCGCAGGTCCTCCTGCGGCAGGTAGACACGCCCCATGCGCGCGTCGGGCTGGACATCGCGAAGGATGTTAGTGAGCTGCAGCGCGATCCCGAGGTTGACGGCGTACTCGCGGGCCCGCGGGTCGGAGTAGCCGAAGATCGCGATGGCGCACAGCCCGACCGCGGAGGCGACCCGGTAGCAGTACGGGTAGAGCGCCTCGAAGGTCTCGTACGTGGGGTGGTCCAGGTCCATCTCCACCCCGTCGATGATGTCCTCCAGCGCCGCGCGCGGGATGGGGAAGGCGCGGATCGCCTCCCGCAGGCGCTGGGCGGCGGGGTGCTCCGGGCGGCCCTCGAAGACGCGGCCGATCTCCTCCCGCCAGCGCAGGAGCTCCCGGCGCTGCGCGGAGCGGTCCTGCCCCACGTCCACCGTGTCGTCCACGATGCGGCAGAAGGCGTAGACCGCGAAGATCGCCTCGCGCTGGGCGCGCGGCAGGAGGAGGAAGGCGTAGAAGAAGTTGGAGCGGCTCTTGCGGGTCAGGCGCGAGACGAAGCGCTCGGCGTTCACGCCGCCCGCCTCCGGCCAGCCGGCCGCTCGACGTAGCCGCGCGCCAGGAACCACTCGACGGCCTCGCCGAGCGCCTCCTCGATGGGCGTCTGGGGGAGCCCCAGCTCCCGGACGGCGCGGGCCGGGCTGAAGTACATGCGCTTGCGGGCCATGCGCACCGCCGTCAGCGGCACCGAGGGCGGCACCCCCGTCAGCCTGGCGATGCCCTCCATCCCGGCCGCCGCAAGCCAGGCCACGGCGTACGGCACGCGGAACCGAGGCGCGGGCACCCCCGTGAGGCGGGCCAGCAGGCGGAAGATCTCCAGCAGCGAGATGTTCTGGTGGCCGAGCACGTAGCGCTCCCCGACGCGCCCGCGCTCGGCGGCCAGGATGTGGCCGCGCGCGACGTCGCGGACGTGGACCAGGTTGAGCCCCGTGTCGAGCGAGGCCACCATCTTGCCCCGGAGGAAGTCCACGATCATCCGGCCGGTGGGGGTCGGCTTGACATCCCACGGCCCCACCGGCGCCGAGGGATTGACGATGACAACGGGGGCGCCGCGCGCCGCGTACTCCCGGGCGACTTCCTCGGCGAGGAACTTGGAGGCCTTGTAGGGGCCCACCATGTCCCCCAGCGACACCGGCGTCCGCTCGTCCCCCGGGCTGCCGTCCTTCGGGATGCCGAGCGCCCCCACCGTGGAGGTGTAGACGATGCGCTCGACGCCGGCGGTGGCGGCCACCTCCAGCACGTGGCGCGTGCCGTCCACGTTGGCGCGGAAGAGCGCGGAGGGGTCCGGCGCCCACAGGCGGTAGTCGGCGGCCACGTGGTAGACGCGCCGCGCGCCGCGCACGGCCGGGACCAGGGAGTCCGGCGCCAGGAGATCGCCTTCCGCGATCTCGACCGGGCAGCCCTCGAGGGCCCGGCGATCGCCCCCGGGGCGGGCCAGCACGCGCACCGTGTGGCCGTCCGCGAGGAGCTCGCGGACGAGGTTGGCGCCGACGAAGCCCGTGCCGCCCGTGACCAGGGCGTCCATGCGCATGCCGCCTACGCCACCAGCGCGGCCAGCGATCGCGCCACGGCGCCGAGGGCCAGCCGGCTGGCCCGTCGCAGGGTCACCGCCTGCGCGATGCTCCCCGGGTGGGTCAGGGCCAGGGCGAGCGCCCGCCCGCCGTGCAGGCGTCCGTCCGTCGCCAGCAGCCGGCTCAGCGCCGGCGGCACGGCATGCGCCGCCTCGTCGGAGACGGCGCGGACCACGAGGGAAGGCCAGCCCGCTGCATCGGCGCGGGCGAGGATCGCGGCCGATTCCATGTCCACCGCCGCGGCGCCGGTCTCGGCGCGCAGACACGCCTTGGCCTCGGGCGTGGCGGCGACTTCGCGGGCGGTCACGAGGCGCCCCGTGCGGGCCCGCTCGCCCGCGCGCGCGAGGAGGAGTCCGTGCGCCTGCGCGTTCACCCGCAGGAGCTCGCCCGACGGGGCGAGGACGGCGTCGGGGAGGACGAGGTCTCCCGCTCTCATCCCGGGATCCAGGCCCCCGCAGAGCCCCGCCGACACCACGAGCGGCGCGCGCAGGCCATGGGAGAGACGGGACCAGCGCTCGTCGAGGAGGCCGGCCCGCGGGCCGATCGCGGCGAGCCGGATGTCGCCGCGTCCGAAGGCGCGGAACGGGAACGTGGAGAGGCGCGGGAGCTCGAGCTGGCGCGCCAGGGCCGCACTCTCGAGCTCCACGGCTGTCAGGATCAGGAGTCCGCTCACCGTGCTACGCGCCGGAGGCGGCGGCTTTCTCGGCCCTTTCCTTGTCCTGGCGCTCGAGCCAGGCAGTCCACGAGTTGCCGGCCGCCGTGTCCTTGCCGGTGAACCTGATCGTCGCGATGTCGGCGAGGCGGATCCGGATGGGGCCCTGGCCGGCGTCGTCGAACATCTCGACGAAGGGCTCGGGGGCGCGGGCGGCGCGATTGAACAGATAGCCGACGATCTCGGTCCCGTCCGTTCCGACCACGGTGATGTCGCCGCGGTAGTCGAACGCATGCTCGACCACTTCCTCCAGCGTGAGGTAGGGCCCGATCTGGGGCGTCCAGCCTTCGAGGGACATGCTAGAGCCTGCGCGTCAGCGTGACCGCCACGGTCTCGAGGAAGCCCCTGAGGGAGTTGAAGGTGTGGTTCACCGCCGTCGCCTCGAACCCGCTGTGCACCATGCAGTCCTGGCACTTCTCGTTGCCGCTCCGGCGGCCGTACCGGTGCCACTCGGTGGTCTCCATCAGCTCCTGGAAGCTCGCGGCGTAGCCGTCCTGGAGGAGATAGCAGGGGCGCTGCCAGCCGAACATGTTGTAGGTCGGCATGCCCCAGGGCGTGCACTCGAAGTCGTGCTTGCCCATGAGGAAGCGCAGGAAGAGCGGCGACTGGTTGAACTTCCAGCGCCGCTTGGGGTTGGCGAGCATGCGCGCGAACAGGGCCTGGGTCTTCGTCCGGCGCAGGAAGTGCTCCTGATCGGGCGCCTTGGAGTAGCTGTAGCCGGGCGAGAGCATCATGCCCTCCACCCCCAGGCTCATCATCTCGTCGAAGAACTCCCGCATCCTGAGCGGCGAGGCCCCGTCGAAGAGCGTGGTGTTGGTAGTGACCCGGAACCCGCGGGCCACGGTCTCGCGGATCGCCTCCACCGCGCGGTCGTAGACACCCTCCCGGCAGACGGCGTCGTCGTGCTCGTCGCGGAGCCCGTCCACGTGCACGCTGAAGCTCAGGTGCCTGGATGGCGTGAACAGCGAGAGCTTCTCCTTGAGGAGGAGGGCGTTGGTACAGAGGTACACGTACTTCCGCTTCGCGACCAGCGCCTCCACGATCCTGTGGATCTCCGGGTGCATGAGCGGCTCGCCCCCCGGGATGGCCACGATGGGGGCCCCGCACTCCTCCACGGCCTGGAGGCACTGCTCCACCGTCAGCTGCTTCCGGAGGATCTGGGCCGGGTACTGGATCTTCCCGCACCCGGCGCAGGCCAGGTTGCAGCGGAAGAGCGGCTCGAGCATCAGCACGAGCGGGTAGCGCTGCCGGCGAGCGAACTTCTGCCTCACGATGTAGGAGGCCACCGTGACCATCTGGGATACTGGCACGGTCATCTATTATCTCGCCTGAATGTGGATGACTTCACGCGGCGGTTGGGCCTCTTCGCCGCTACGCGGCTCATCGGGGCGCCCGTCCTACCGGCTGGCCTCTTCGCGCAAGCGCTCATCTATACTCGCCTGAATGTGGATGACATCGGGTTGCGGTTTGGCCTCTTCGCGCAAGCGCTCATCTATCTCGCCTGAATGTGGATGACATCGGGTTGCGGTTTGGCCTCTTCGCCGCTGCGCGGCTCATCGGGGCGTACGCATTGCCGCGGAGCCTGTCATGAGGTGGAGGTGGCGCCCTCGGGCTCGCGCGGCCCGGACGGGCTTCGCCAGTCGCTGCCCGCATCCACCAGCGCCATGGCCCGACGGGCAAACCCTTTCCAGAATACCAGAAACAGAGCGCCGTGAATCAGGAATCCCGCCGCGGCCAGCAAGGGCTCGCCGATCCAGACCGTCAGGATCCAGCTGAAGAGGAAGACGCCGTAGTAGAGACCGGCCCCGAGGCGCACCGACCCTCGGGGAGGGGGGGATCCGGCCGCCACCCGCACGTACCCCGCGACGATGACCCAGCCGACGATCGCCCAGCCGAAGAAGTTCGACAGCGGCACCCCGAAGTACACGCCCCCCTCCGGGTAGAAGAAGATCTGGCCGAGAAACCACCGCTCCCCCCGAACCGCCAGCGGATCGATCACCACGTCCAGGAGCATCATCAAGATCCCCGACAGCCCGGCCGCCGCGACGCCCTCCGTGCGCCCCGACGCCCAGCGGACGAGACACCAGGAGGCGTAGGCCAGGAAGGGAAAGGACAGCGGATCGAAGAGCGGGACATTCGAGAGGTACAGCTCGCGCCCCACCGTCGCGCCCGTGTAGTGGTAGAGGCCGAACGGCAGGCCCACCCGGGTCGAGGCGTACTCGGCCGCGAAGGCGACGGCCCAGCCCCAGACGAGGCAGGCTGCCGCCCGCCTCACCCCCAGGTCCCGCGCCGCGAGAACGAGGAAGGCCGCGAGGAAGACGACAACGTAGGAACGCAGGGACACGGTCCCCCACACGAGCGCGCCGGCCGCCGCCACCTCGCTCACTGGCACAGCCCTCCATGACACCCGCCCGGGCCGCGGCTCGGCCCGGGGGAAGCGGGTCGATGTGTCACGTTACCCAAGCCCGCGAGTTTTTTCAAGGTTTGGCCGCGTAGGGATTGCCGGGACGCTGTGCTAGTATGTAGCGATGTTTGTCCCGAGAACCGATCCGGCCCCTGCCTCTCGGGCGTCGTCTGGCACGCGGTCGCGCGACATCGACGCCGCCATCGAGCGGGCCCAGCAGCATCTCCTCTCGGCCCAGGCCCCGGACGGCCACTGGGTGGGCGAGCTCGAGGCCGACAGCACCATCACCAGCGAGTACCTCCTCTTCTGCCACCTCCTGGACCGCGTGGACCGGGAGCGGGAGCGGAAGATGGTGCAGTACCTGCGCCGCCAGCAATTGCCCGACGGCGGCTTCAGCCTCTACGAGGGCGGCCCGGCGAACCTCTCGGCCACCATCAAGGCCTACTTCGCGATGAAGGCGGCCGGGGTGGCGCCGGAGGATCCGGCCATGGCCGCGGCCCGGGCGCTGGTCCGGCGATCGGGCGGTCCCGTCGAGGCCAACGTCTTCACCAAGATCCTGCTGGCGCTCCTCGGCGAGTACGACTGGTCGGGCGTCCCGGCCATGCCCGTGGAGATCATGCTCCTGCCGCGGTGGTCGTACTTCAACCTGCTCGAGGTCTCCTACTGGTCGCGCACCGTCATCGTGCCGCTCCTGATCCTGATGGACGTCAAGCCGGTGAAGCGCCTGGCCCCGGGTTGCCACCTGGACGAGCTCTGGCCGGTCCCGCGGGAGCGCTCCAGCCTCCGGTTCCACCGGGTGCCCCGTCCCTTCTCGCCGAAGACCTTCCTCTGGAAGAACTTCTTCATCGGCGTGGACGACTGCCTCAAGGGCTGGCAGCGGCTCGGGCCCCGGCCTTTCCGTGCGCGCGCCATCGGGGCCGCGCGCCGCTGGCTCGAGGAGCGGCTGGCCGTGCCGGGCGGGCTCGGGGGAATCTTCCCGGCCATGGTCAACTCGGTGCTGGCGCTGCGCTGTCTGGGCTACCTGGACGATCATCCGCTGATCCGCGGACAGGTGAAGGAGATCGAGGCGCTCGGCGTGGAGGATAGCCAGTCGCTCCACTACCAGCCGTGCGTGTCTCCCGTCTGGGACACCTCCATCGCCGCCAACGCGCTGATCGAGTCGGGACTGCCCGCCGATCACCCGGCGCTCGTGCGCTCCGGCGAGTGGATGATGGACCACCAGGTCACCGTCCCCGGTGACTGGCAGGCCAAGCGCCCCCACGTCACACCGGGCGGGTGGCCCTTCCAGTACCACAACGACTTCTACCCGGATCTGGACGACTCGGCCATGGTCATGATGGCCCTCCAGAAGATCCAGGGCCTCGATCCGGCGCGCCGGCGGCGCGCGCTCGCGCGCGGGCTCGAGTGGTTTCTGGGCATGCAGGGCTCGGACGGCGGCTGGGGCTCCTTCGACGCCGACAACAACCGGCTCATCTTCAACAACATCCCCTTCGCCGACCACGGCGCCCTGCTGGACCCGTCCACGGAGGACCTGACCGGGCGCGGGCTCGAGCTGCTCGGTACCCTCGGCTACGGCCCCGACCTCCCCGTGGTCCGCCGAGCGGTCAGGTTCATCCGGAGGACCCAGCGCGAGGAGGGCCCCTGGTACGGGCGCTGGGGCGCGAACTACATCTACGGCGCCTGGTCGGTGCTGCGCGGCCTCGGCGTCGTCGGCGAGAGCCTGTCCCAGGAGTACGTGCAGCGCGCGGTGGCCTGGCTCGAGGCGCGGCAGAACGCGGACGGCGGCTGGGGCGAGACGCTGGCCTCCTACGAGAACTCGTCGCTGGCAGGCTGCGGGGAGTCCATCCCCAGCCAGACCGCCTGGGCGCTGCTGGGCCTGCTCGCCGCCGGGCGCCGCGAGGGTCCGGCCGTCGATCGGGGCATCGCCTTCCTGCTGGACAGTCAGCGGGGGGATGGGACGTGGGAGGACCCGTTCTGGAACGGGACGGGCTTCCCGCGCGTCTTCTACCTGAAGTACCACCTGTACGCCCGGTACTTCCCGCTCTGGGCGCTCGGGGTCTACCGGAACAGCCGCGGATGAGCGAGTCCGCCCTCCCCGCGGCCCAGGCCGTCCCGGCCCGTCTCGTGGGGACGCTGGGGGCTGTCGCCCTCGACGTGGTGGCCGCGCTGGGGCGCTTCGGCGCCTTCCTGGGCGATGCCGTCGCGCATGTGTTCATCCCGCCGTTCAAGGTGCGCCGGCTCGTGGAGCGTATCCACTTCATCGGCTTCCGCTCCCTCACCATCGTGCTCCTCACCGGCGCCTTCACGGGCATGGTGCTGGGGCTGCAGGTCTTCCTGACGCTGTCGCGCTTCGGCTCCGAGGCGTTCCTCGGCCCGGCTGTGGCGCTGTCCCTGATCCGCGAACTGGGCCCCGTGCTCTGCGCCCTCATCGTCACCGGGCGCGCGGGCTCGGCGCTGACCGCCGAGATCGGGATCATGCGCATCTCCGAGCAGATCGACGCGCTCACGGTGATGGCGCTGAACCCGGTCCGCTACCTGGTGGTGCCGCCCGTCGTCGCCGGCCTCCTGACCTTCCCGCTCATGACCGCCATCTTCGACGTGGTGGGCATCTTCGGCGGCTACCTGGTGGGGGTGGAGCTCCTCGGGATGTCCACGGGCACGTACTTCGGCGAGATGCAGAACTTCGTGGACATGACCGACATCATGACCGGCTTCTGGAAGGCGCTCTCGTTCGGGGTCATCGTGACGTGGGTCTGCACCTACAAGGGCTTCCACTGCGGGCACGGCGCCGAGGGGGTCGCGCGCGCCACCACCCAGGCCGTCGTGCTCTCCTCGGTCTTGATCCTGGTGTGGGACTACTTTCTCGGGTCTGTCCTCCCGTGATCCGCGTCGAGGATCTCCATCGGTCGTTCGGCGGGCAACGGGTGCTCCGCGGGCTCACCCTGGAGGTGGCCGCCGGCGAGATCATGGTGGTCATCGGGCGGAGCGGCGGGGGCAAGTCGGTGCTCCTGAAACATCTCCTGGGGCTGCTGCGGCCGGACTCGGGCCGCGTGCTGGTGCACGGCACGGACATCACCCACCTGCGGGGCCCGGCGCTGGACCGGGTCCGCGAGCGCTACGGGGTCGTCTTCCAGGGGGGCGCGCTCTTCGACTCCATGTCGGTGTCCGACAACGTGGCGTTCCCGCTCCGGGAGAAGACGCCTCTCCGCTCCCGCGAGATCGCGGAGCGCGTGGAGGAAAAGCTCGACCAGGTGGGCCTCGCGGGCATGGGGCACAAGAACCCGGCGGAGATCTCGGGGGGCATGCGCAAGCGGGTGGCCATCGCGCGGGCGCTGGTGACGGAGCCCGAGGTGGTGTTCTTCGACGAGCCGACCACGGGGCTCGACCCGATCCTGGTCAACACGATCCACCACCTCATCCTCGCGATGCACCGCAAGTTCCGCTTCACGGCGGTCATGGTGAGCCACGAGATTCCCGAGATCTTCGGCATCGCCGACCGCGTGGCCATGCTGCACGACGGCGTGATCGTCGAGCAAGGCGCGCCGGACGCCATCCAGGCCTCCGCCAACCCCACCGTGCAGCAGTTCATCCGCGGGGACGTCGAGGGCGCCCTCCGGCCCGCATGAGCAGACCGATGGAGACCAACCGAACCCTGGGAGACCCGGCATGAGGCGTTCCACGCTGGAGCTGTCGGTGGGGGTGTTCGTGCTGATCGGCATCTTGGCATTGGGGTGGCTTTCCATTAGACTCGGCAGGGTCGATGTCTTCGGAGGGCAGGGCTACACGATCAGCGCCGACTTCCCGTCCGTCGGCGGGCTGAAGGCCGGCTCCACCGTCGAGATCGCGGGGGTCGAGGTGGGCCGCGTGGACACGATCACGCTGTGGGACTACCAGGCTCGGGTGCTCATGAGCATCCGCCGGGGGGTCCGGCTCCAGGAAGACTCGATCGCCTCGATCAAGACCAAGGGCCTCATCGGAGAGAAGTACATCCGCATCAATCCGGGCGGCTCCGAGAAGATCATCCCGCCCAACGGGCGCATCACCGAGGTCGAGCCGCCCGTGGACTTCGAGGAGCTCCTGTCCAAGTACATCTTCGGGAAGGTGTGAGCGCGGGTGGGAGGGAGAAGCGCCGCATGAGCCGCAGAGATCGCGCGCGGGGAATCCGCCTCGGCATCGCCGGGCTGCTCGCGGCGCTCGCCGTCGCCGCGGACGCCTCCGCCCAGGCGCCGCCCCGGGCCGGCACGGTCGTCCTCACGCTCCGCGACGCCGTGAAGGCCGCCGTCGCCCGGAGCCCGGAGGTGAGGGGCGCGGCCCTCGACGTCGAGGCGTTCCTCGCGAAGCGGCAGCAAGCCGACGGCGCCCGCTGGCCTCAGCTCACGGCTCTGGGGGTGGTCGGGCCCTCCCCGGAGGCCGAGCGACTGGACGGCTCGGGGCTCTCGACGCCGCTGCGCTCGGTGAACGCCCGGGAAGGCGCGGTGAACGGCGCCTTCGGCCGCCTGGATCTCCTCCTCGTCCAGCCCATCTACACGTTCGGGCTCATCGACAACCTCCGGGCCGCGGCCGAGCACGGCGTGCGGGCTCGGCGGGCGGGACGGGACAAGACGGCCGCGGAGGTCGCCCTCAGGGTGCGCGAGGCCTACACGGGGCTCGTGCTCTTCAGGGAGCTCGGCTCCCTCCTCGGCGACCTCCACGAGCAGCTCCTCAGGGCCGGCGAGCGCCTCGAGCTCCTCCAGGAAGGCGGCTTCGCCGCCGAGCAGGATGTCTTCAAGCTGCGCGCGCTTCAGGGCGAGCTGGAGACGAACATCAATTTGGCCGCGCGCGGCGCCGGCATCGCCGCCGAGGCGCTCCGCGTCTGGACGGGGCTCCCGGCAGGCGCCAGCGTCGAGCCCGGCGAGCGCCGGCTCGCGGCGGACCTCGAGCCCCTGCCGCCGCTCGAGAGCTTCGTCGATGAGGCCCGCGCGAAGCGCCCCGAGCTCGCCCAGCTGACCGAGGGGCTCCGCGCCAAGCAGGCGCTGGTGGAGGCCGAGCGGGCGAAGGCCTGGCCCATGGTGTTCTTCGGCATCCAGGGCTCGGTGGCCCAGGCGACGAACCGGGACCGCGTGCTCAACAGCGCCTACCTCTCCGATCCGCTCCAGCACGCCTACGTCGGCCCGGTGCTCGGGCTCAGGTACGATCTGGACTTCGGCGTCTCCTCGGGACGCGTCCGCGAGGCCGAGGCGGAGGTGGGCAAGCTCGAGGCGCTCCGGGCGCAGGCCGTCGAGGGCATCCCGCTGCAGGTCGCGAGGGTCCACGGGGAGGTCCGCGAGGCGGCGCAGAACGTGGCCGCGCTCGACCGCGCCCACGACAACGCCAAGAAGTGGGCCGTCTCGGCCAGCGCCAACTTCGACCTCGGCATCGGCGACACCAAGGACCTGGCGGACGCGCTGCTGGCGCTGGCCAAGACCCGCGCCGCGTACTTGCAGGCCGTGTTCAACTACCGCGTGGGGCTGGCTCGACTGGACAACGCCGCGGGTCGCGATCTGGAGGAGATCCGCGCGCTCATGGCTGGGGCGGCCACATCACTGACGACAGCGGAGGTCACTCGATGATCGTTTCTCGTGTGGTGGGCATGGGACTGGCGTGTCTCCTCCTCCTGGCCGCGGCGGGCGGCGCGTGGGCGGGGGCGCCCACGGAGCAGCTCCGGGGGGCCATCGAGCGCGTGATCAAGGCGCTCGACAACCCGGCCCTGAAGGGGGACACCAAGGTCGCGGAGCGCCGGACCGCGGTCCGGAAGATCGCCAACGACATCTTCGACTACGGCGAGATCGCCCGCCGCTCGCTGGGCCGGCACTGGCAGGGGCGCACGGACAAGGAGCGGGAGGAGTTCATCAGGCTCTTCGGCGACCTGCTGGAGCGCTCCTACATCTCGAAGATCGAGCTGTACGGGGGCGAGAGGATCCTGTACACGAACGAGCGGGTGGAGGCGGAGGTGGCGGTGGTGAGCACCAAGATCATCACCAAGAACGGCACCGAGGTGCCCATCGACTACCGCCTCCTCCGCCGGGGGGACCGGTGGCTGGTCTATGACGTGAACATCGAGGGCGTGAGCCTCGTGTCGAACTACCGCACGCAGTTCAACAAGATCATCCAGACCTCCTCGTACGGCGAGCTGGTCAAGAAGATGAAGGCGAAGCAGGACGAGGTCTCCTTCGAGGACGAGGCGCAGAAGAAGAGCAAGACGACGAAGACCCAGTAGTCCGGAGCCCGCATGCCCGCGTGGGGCTGCCCTCCGCCGTCGGCAGCGGGGTGGCCCTGACCTGCCGCGGGCGAAGAGCGTGGTCATCGACGGCGACGGCACCGTGCGGATGAGCCTCGGCGCCCTGCCGATGATCGGAGGAGGACCCGTGATGGAAAAGGACCGGCCGGCGAACTTCGTCCAGGTCGCGGTCTCGGCGGCGGAGACCCGGGACCGCTTCGGGCAGGCGCTCGGCAGCGCGGAGACGGGACGCCGATGAGGGCTGTCATCCTGGCCGCCGGCGTGGCCCGTCGCCTGGCCCCGCTCACCGACTACACCCACAAGTGCCTGCTCCCGATCGGCGGCCGCTCCCTGCTGGACCGCATGGTCGCCGCCCTGGCCGCCGGCGGCGTCGAGGAGGCCGTCATCGTCGTCGGCCACTGCCAGGACCAGGTGCGCGCGGCGGCCGGCGAGCGGTGGGGAGACATGCGCATCCGCTACGTCTACAATCCCGAGTACCAGAAGGGCTCCATCCTCTCGCTCTGGCGGGCGCGTGAGGTCCTCCTGCGGGACTCGACCCTCGTGATGGACGCCGATGTGCTGTTTCCCCCGGTGTTCCTGTCGCGGCTCATGGCCTCGTCGCACGCGAGCGCGCTCCTCCTGGATCAGAGCTTCACGGACACCGGCGAGGAGGTGAAGCTCTACGGCGTCGGCGATCGCGTGATCGCGCTGGGGAAGAAGTTCGTTCCCCAGCGGTGGGACGTGATCGGCGAGGGCATCGGGTTCTTCAAGTGCAGCCCGGCCCACGCCCCCGAGTACATCCGGCTCCTGGCCGAGTCCATCGAGGAGACCGGCGGCGTCAACGAGTACGAGGACGCCCTCCACCGGCTCCTGGGCGTCGTGGAGGTCGGCTGGGTGGACGTCACGGGCCTGCCCTGGACCGAGGTCGACTTCGCGGAGGACCTCGCCCGCGCCGAGAACCAGGTCCTCCCGAGGATCGAGCGCCTCGGGCGCTGACGTGGCGCGGGCCGTCCTCTACCTCCCCGATCTCGCGGCGCGCCGCATCGCCGCGCTGCCGGTGGCGGGCCGCGCCCTCGCGGTGCGGGCGATCGTGGCCGCCGCGCGGGCGGGAGCCGAGACGGTGGGCGTCCCGGCCGCGCTCCGCACGCCCTCGCTTGAGGCGGCGCTCCGGCGCATCCAGGACCTCGCGGGCAGGGTGCGCTGGCTCGACGGCCGCGATCCGACCGAGACCCGGGCCTTCGCCGGCGCGCCCTGCCTGCTCGTGCCGGCCTCGGCGCTGATCGAGGCGCGCACGCTGGCCGGTCTCCTGGAAGGCCCCATGGAGGTCGGCGGGGCGGCCATCGCCGAGTCGGCGGAGGGCGGGGCTCCCGCGCTGCTGGCGCCGCCCGGGCTGGTGGAGCGCATCTGGGCTCCCCTGGCGGCAGGAGCGGGCCTCGGGGCCGTGCTGGTGCGCCACCTGGAGGAGATGCGGCCCAAGCTCCGCTCGGCGGCGGGGCTCTTCCTGCGGGTGACGGCGGAAGCCGAGCTCCGGGACGCCGAGGCCGCGCTCTACGCCTCTCTCGGCACCGACGATGACACGGTCGTGGACCGGCTCATCCATCGGCGCTGCTCCCGGCTGATCACGCGGGTCCTCGTCCGGACGGAGGCGACCCCGAACCAGGTGAGCGTCGCGAGCCTCCTCATCGGGCTGGGGGCGGCCGGGTGCTTCTGGCGCGGCACGCCGCTCGGCGCCGCCCTCGGCCTGGGTCTCTACTCGCTCGCCGTGATCCTGGACCATGTCGACGGCGAGCTGGCGCGCCTCACCTTCCAGGAGACGCGCTTCGGCGCCGCGCTGGACTGGGCCATCGACACGGTGGTCCTCTCGCTGGTCGTCCTGGCCATGGGGCTGTCGGCCGGGCGCGGCCTCGGCACCGTCGCCATGGGCGTTCTCGGCGCGCTCGGCGTGACGCTCAGCGCCCTGCTGGCGCGCTACCTGCCGCGCAAGATCGCCGTCGGCGAGACTATCGGGGGCGCGCTCAGGAGCCTGGGGAACCGCGACCTCTTCTACCTGCTGCTGCTCGCCTTCGTCATCCTCACCTGGACGCTGCCTGCGGTGCTGCCCGTCCTGGCCCTGATCGTCGCCCTGGGCTCGCAGTCGTACTGGATCGCCTGCGTGGCGAAGATCCGGCGAGGCGCCGCGCCGCAGTAGGGCCGGCCACCCGTTCCGGTCTCCGGTGTCCCGCCTCCCCGACGGTCTCGGCTCGGCTCTCCTCCGGGTGCTCCGCCCGGTCCTGCTCCTGGCGGGCGTCGCGTTCATCGTGTACCTCGTGCAGGAGGTCGGCCCTGCCACCGTGTGGGAGTCGGTGCGCACGCTCTCCTGGCGCCTGCTGCTGGTGGTCTGCTTCCCGTACTCGCTCACCACGACGCTGGACACGCTCGCGTGGCGCTGCGCCTTCCGCGGGCGCGCGGCGCCCTTCGGGCCGCTGTGGGGGGCCCGGCTGGCCGGGGAGGCGGTCAACGCGACCACGCCGACAGCCTCTGTCGGCGGGGAGCCCGTGAAGGCCTACCTGCTGCGCCCCTGGGTGCCGCTCCCGGAGGGGCTCGCCTCGGTGATCGTGGACAAGACCATGATCGTCGTCGGCCAGGGGTTGTTCCTCGTGCTCGGCCTCCTCGTCGCCACCTCGCTCATGCCGGTGTCGAGCCCCCTGATGACCGCGATGCTCGTGCTGCTCGGACTCGAAGCCGGCGCGGTAGGCGGCTTCGTCATCGTCCAGCTCCGGGGCCCGGCGGGGCGCGGCGGCCGGCTGCTTGCGCGCTTCGGGATGGGGCCCGGCGAGCGCGGACAGGAGCGGCTCGACGGCCTGGACCGGGCCCTGGCCGCCTTCTACCGGGTTCACCGTCGGCGGCTCCTGGCCGGCGTCCTGTTCCACTTCATGGCCTGGACCGCCGGCAGCCTCGAGATCTACCTGGTGCTCACCTTTCTCGGGCTGCCGATCTCGCTTCCCGCCGCCGTGGCGATCGAGGCCTTCGGGACCGCGATCAAGTTCGCGAGCTTCATGATCCCGGCCTCGCTGGGGGCGCTCGAAGGGGGCAACGTCGCCATCTTCGCCGCCTTCGGGCTGGGCGGCGGCGCCGGGCTGTCCTACACGCTGATCCGTCGGCTCCGCGAGGCGGTGTGGGTCCTGGTCGGGCTTGCCACCATGGCGGCGCTGTCGGCGCGCCGGACGGCGGCGGAGGCCGAGCGCTCAGAGACGGAGCACCGGACCCGACGCGGGCGCCCCCCGTTGTGCTAGACTCGGGCCGCTCGTGGCAGCCCCCTACATCGCATGCCGCAGCGGGCGCCGCCCGCGGCGCATGCATCAAGGAGGCTCACGTGGGGTCCGTTCGCGTCGCCATCATCGGAGTGGGCAACTGCGCCTCGGCCCTCGTCCAGGGCATCCAGTACTACCGGACGGCCGACGCTGACGGCTTCATCCCCGGGCTCATGCGACCCCGCCTCGGCGGCTACCGCGTCGGCGACATCGAGTTCTCCGCCGCCTTCGACATCGACGCGCGCAAGGTCGGCGCCGATCTGTCCGAGGCCATCGCCACCGCCCCCAACAACACCGTGCGCTTCGCGGAGGTGCCGCCCCTGGGCGTGCCGGTCCACCGGGGGATGACCCACGACGGCCTCGGCCACTACCTCTCCCAGGTGATCCGCAAGGCGCCCGGCTCCACGGCCGACATCGCGGGGATTCTCCGCGAGACCCGCACGGACGTCGTGGTCAACTTCCTGCCGGTGGGCAGCGAGATGGCGACCAAGTGGTACGTCGAGCAGGTGCTCGACGCGGGCTGCGGGTTCGTCAACTGCATCCCCGTGTTCATCGCCCGGGAGGCGTACTGGCGCGGGCGCTTCGAGGAGCGGGGCCTGCCCATCGTGGGGGACGATGTGAAGTCGCAGGTCGGCGCCACCATCGTGCACCGGGTGCTGACCAAGCTCTTCATGGACCGGGGCGTCCATATGGACCGCACGAGCCAGCTCAACGTGGGCGGGAACACGGACTTCTACAACATGCTGGAGCGCGAGCGCCTGCAGTCCAAGAAGATCTCCAAGACCGACGCCGTCCGCTCGCAGCTCGCCCACGACCTCCCCGACGACGCCGTCCACATCGGCCCCAGCGACTACGTGCCGTGGCTCGCCGATCGGAAGTGGGCGCACATCCGGCTCGAGGGGCGCGGCTTCGGGGACCAGCCGATCAACATCGAGCTCAAGCTCGAGGTCTGGGACTCGCCGAACTCGGCCGGCGTCGTGATCGACGCGATCCGCTGCTGCAAGATCGCCATGGACCGGGGCCTCAAGGGCGCCCTCCTCGCCCCGTCCGCCTACCTGATGAAATCCCCGCCCCAGCAGTGGTCGGACGACCAGGCCCGGGCGCGTCTCGAGCAGTTCGTCGCCGGCGACGAGTAGCCCGGCGGCCCCGGAGAGCCCGGGGCTCCCCGCCGCCGCGTGTCGTCGCTGGCGGACCCCGGTGGTAGACTTGACGCGTCCGCGGTGCCCCTCCCCATGATGGCCATCTCGAGAACCGGCCGCCTGCTGCGCAGCCTGGTTCGGGCGTCCTGCCGGCGCCCGGTCCTGACGGTCTGGCTGTCCCTGGTGCTGGCGCTGACGGGCACGGCGTACACGGTCCAGGGGTTGCGCTTCAAGACCTCCGGGCGGGATGTGCTCCCCCGGGACGCCGGCTACGTCCTCCGCTATGTCGAGTACACCCGGGAGTTCGGCGAGCTGGAGGACATCGTCGTCGTCGTCGAGGCGCCCTCGTTCGAGGCGGCGAAGGACTATGCCAGCCGCCTCGTGCAGGAGCTCCGCCACTCCTCCGTCCAGTTCCCTCGCGCCTCCTACCGCATCGACCCGAAGCGCTTCGAGGGCCGCCAGCTCCTCTACCTGTCCGCGGCCAAGCTGCGCGAGATCCGCGACAAGATCTTCGACCACCAGGAGTTCATGGAGAGCTTCGCCGCCGACCCGAGCCTCGCCCAGCTCGTGGAAGGGGTGAACGCGCAGCTCGCGGCCGCGTTCGTGAGCAACATCTTCGACCTGGGCCTGTCGGACAGCCAGCCCACCGACACGCGGTTCCTCCGCGTCCTGCTGGAGCAGATCGCCACCCGGCTTGACCGCCCGACGCCCTACCGCTCCCCCTGGGGGACGCTCTTCTCCTTCGGAGGGGAGGCGCCGGCGGACGCCGGATACTTCCTCTCCGAGGACAAGAGCCTGCTCTTCGTGCTCGTGGAGACGCCCAAGGCGGAGAAGGGGAGCTTCGTCGGCGACCAGCGGGCCATCGACACGGTCCGGAGCGTGATCGATCGCCTCCGCTCGGTCTTCCCCTCCGTGCAGGCGGGCGTGACGGGGGCGCCCGCGCTCTCCAACGACGAGATGTCGGCGGCCTTCCAGGACAGCCAGGTCGCCACGGTCCTGGCGTTCGCGCTGACGCTCCTGGTGATGACGCTGGCGTTCTGGCGCGTGGGGAAGCCCTTGCTCATGCTGGCCGTGCTCGCCGTGAGCCTGGCCTGGTCCATGGGCGTGATCGTGCTCACGGTCGGCCACCTCACGATCTTCTCCGTGATGTTCATCTCCATCGTCGTCGGCATCGGCATCGACTACGGGATCTACTTCCTCTTCCGCTACGAGGAGGAGATCTTCCTGGGCCGGAACCTGAAGGAGGCGCTGGAGCTCACGGCGGCCCGCAGCGGCCCCGGCATGCTGCTCGGGGCCCTCACGGCGGGCGGGACCTTCTACGTGCTCGTGCTCACCGATTTCCGGGGGATCCAGGAGCTGGGCTTCATCGCGGGCACCTCGATCCTGCTGGCCTGGGCGAGCATGATGACCTTCTTCCCCGCGCTCCTCGTGCTGATCGACCGGCACCACGCCGACCGGCCGCGGGACCAGAAACCGCGCGCCCACCAGCTCGAGCGCATCCGCGTGCCGGCGCTCGAGCATCTCACCCGGTTCCCGGTCACCGTCCTCGTGGCCGCGGGCGCGCTCGCGGCCGCCTCGGTCTGGGTCTTGCCGTCCGTGGGCTTCGACTACAACATGCTCAACCTGCAGGCCAAGGGGACCGAATCCGTGGCGTGGGAGAAGCGGATCCTCGCCACGACCGGACGCTCCGGGTTCAACGGGCTGGCCTCGGCGGGCTCCCTCGAGGAGCTCAGGCGGAAGCAGGAGGCCTTCGAGCGGCTCCCGTCCGTGTCGGAGGTGGACTCCGTGCTCCACCTGATCCCGGAGGAGCAAGGGGAGAAGATCGCCCTCATCAAGAGCTTCGCCCCGCTCGTGGCGCCGGTGAAGGTGGGTCGGTCCAGCGCGGTGGACCTCGACCGGCTGGCCCAGGCGGTGCGCGATCTCAAGCGGCGCCTGGACCTGGCGGCCAGCGAGGCCGGGGAGCAGCTTCCGAAGGAGATCCGCCAGCTGCGGGAGCAGACGGACGTGCTCCTGAGCCGACTCGCCTCCGCAGAGCGGGAGATGGCCGAGCCGGCGCTCACCCACCTCCAGGCGCAGCTCTACCGGGACTTCGTCGGCAAGTTCCACATGCTCCAGCGGAACCTGAGGCCCCGGCCGGTGGAGCTGACCGACCTGCCGGACGAGCTACGCCGGAAGTTCGTCGGGAACAGCGGGCGGTTCCTCCTGCAGGTCCACCCCAAGGTGGACATCTGGGAGCGCGCCGGCGCGGAGCAGTTCGTCACCGAGCTCAGGTCGGTGGACCCGGACGTGACCGGCGCGCCCATCATCACCTACGAGGCCATCCGGCTCATGGAACGAGCGTACGTCCAGGGGACGGTCTACGCCTTCATCCTGGTGGGCGGGCTCACGTTCTGGATGATCCGGCGGGTGCGCCTGACCCTGCTGGCCCTGCTGCCGCTGGGCCTCGGGCTGCTCTGGACGATCGGCCTCATGTGGGTCTTCGAGCTCAAGTTCACCATGGCCAACGTGTGGGGGCTGCCGCTGATCATCGGGACCTCGGCGGAGTTCGGGCTGAACATCGTGATGCGCTACCTGGAAGGCCGCGAGCACGGGGGCCCGCTGGTGGCGCGGAGCACGGTCATGGCGGTGGCGCTCAACGGGCTCACCACGATCGTGGGCTTCGGCAGCCTGATGATGGCGCAGCACCAGGGGATCTTCGGCCTCGGGCTGCTCCTCACCCTCGGCTCGGCCTGCGGGCTGCTGGCCTCGCTCGTGGTGCTGCCCGTGGTGCTCCGCATGCTGCCGCGCTCGAGCGTCCGGCGGCAGCCCGCGGCGGACGCCCTCACCCGCTCCCCCGCCGCCTAGCCCAACTTCCACGGTCCCGAGACCGGAGTGCTGATATGTCAGCAGGTTACGCCGTTTGTGAGTGACTATGGTGACGGGGTGGGGGCCCACG
>Ga0154441_1171_pt1 | contig 18682 bp, 18 predicted proteins | sample RifGroC2_FD_115945 | JGI IMG/M metagenome (GOLD analysis project Ga0154441, IMG submission 115945) | Candidatus Rokubacteria bacterium GWC2_70_16 | reverse complement strand
GCTGCACCGGGATGGCCCTCGGCGCGTCTCCCTGCTCGCGGTAGATCTCGGCCAGCCGACGCCGCGCCGCTTCGTCGCGGGGGTCGGCCGCGCGGACCCGCTCGAGCTGGGCGATCTCCTCGCGGAGCGCGCTGCCGCCGGGGGGTGGCAGGAGCCGGTTCCGGGCCGCCGGGTCATTGGGCAAGAGACGCGCCACCGTCCTCCAGAGCGGCGCGGCACGGTCGCTGAGCCCCACCGAGTCGTAGATCTCGGCCAGCCTGCGCTGCGCCTCGGCATCGCCGGGCCGGCGGGCGGCGAAGGCCTCCACCACGGCGATGGCCTCCTCCTGGCGGTCGAGGATGCGCGCCACGGCCACCACGTCCTCGACCACCTGCGGATCCGAGGGGCGCAGCGCGAGGAGCTTGCGCAGGACGGCCAGCTCCTCCTCGTAGCGCCCCACCCAGCCGTAGAGCTTGAGCAGCCGCTGCAGGAGAGGCATGTCGCCAGCGTCGGCCTTGACGGTGAGGCGCTCCAGCGTCCTCAGCGCGCCGTCGGGGTCCTTGTTCCACTCGTACACGTCGGCAAGCCTCAGCAGGATCTGCTCCCGCTGCGGGAAGCGGCGCGCGGCGCTCTCGAGGGCCGCGATGTGCCGGTCGGCATCCCCCAGCGCCTCGTACACCGCCGCCAGTCCGAGCCATGTCTCGGGATCGCTCGGATCGCTCCTGAGCTGGCGCCTGAACTGCGCCCGGGCGCGCTCGTAGTCGCGCTGGGCGAGGTAGCCCCAGCCGAGATCGGTGCGCGAGGGAAAGGACAGCGCCAGGAGCGCCAGCACCCCGAGGGCCAAGGCCGCCAGCTTCCAGCGCTCGATCTTCACGGGCGGCGCCCCGGCGGCCGGCGGGCCGGCGGCGGGCTGGCGGGCTCCGCGCTCCCGGGGGCAGCGACGGTCACGGTCACTGGATCGGCGCTGCCGCAGCCAAGCGCCAGCCCGCCGCCGGCGCCGGCGCGGGCGGTGAGAGCGCGCCTCCCGCCGGCATCGGCCAGGGTGACGGCCAACTCGGCGCGGGGCGGCAGCCCGCCGAGCTCCACCGACTTGGCGCCGATCCCGTGAAGCGTCAGCGCGAGCCCCCGCCCGTCGCGCCTCCAACCCGACACGCGATGGCTGGCCGCGGCGAGATAGGGGCCGGCCGCCGGCCGCTCGGCCAGCACGATGGTCGCCTCGTCCGGCCCCTCCAGGTGCACGTAGAGCGAGCCCTGGTGCTGGCTCCAGCCGAGGACTCCTGCCGAGCGGCCGAGGTCCACCACCGCGGCCGTTCCGTCGAAGCGCACCGTGCGGAGCCCGCCGTGGTCGCGGATGCGCCACCCCTCGGCGGTGCGCGCGATCCGGGCTTGGCGGAAGCCCTCGACCATGGCCGCGTACTCGCTCGTGAACACCGGGGCGACGGGCTGGGCCAGCGCCCAGTCGTGGACGTGGCGCAGCGCCGCCAGCGAGGCCCGGCGCTCCCCCGAGTAGAAGTGGTAGTAGATGTTGATGGGGCTCACCCGGCGCGGCGCCTCGGTATTCCTGAACGTCTCCACCACGTGGCGGAAGCCGTAGAAGGGGCCCGTCCAGAGATTGGTGTAGAGGTTCTCGTTGGAGGCCGAGGTGTAGGTCTGCCAGTGGCGCCCCACCTGGCGCATGAGCGGGGCCAGCTTGGCGTACGACGGCCACTCCCGATCGAACATGGGGTCCCCGCCGTTGATGTTGGGCAGCCCCAGCCGCTCGAGGATGCGGAGCGGCTCCTCGGTGACGTTGGTGGCGCCCGACCACTGGAAGATGCGCACGCGCTTGCCCGGCGGGAGCAGCCGCTCCTCGATGTGCCGGACCGAGCCGGCCACCTCCGTGTCGACCGAGTACGGATGCCCCGGCGGGTTGAAGCTGCGCGTCCGCTTCTCCCAGTCCAGCGGATGGAAGAAGGAGTGGCTGCCGGCCTCCACGTTGGGCCGGGCCAGCATGGCACGGGCGAGAGCGAGGGTCTCCGGCGTCCCCAGCAGCGCCGGGTCCACCTCGGCCGCCACCACCGACACCGTGACGGGGATGGGGTAGCGCGAGAGGATCTCTTCCAGGACGATCTGTCCGCTGGTGGCGCCGGACCGCACCTCCGACGGGTTGCGCATTCCGTCGCCGTCGATGTGGCTGTAGAGGATGCGCCGGCCGTTGAGCGTGGTGACGTCAGGCCGGGGCCAGTCCGCGATGCCGAGCGCGGCCTCGAAGAAGGCGAACGGGTTGATCCACCACTGGGTGCCATACGGGGCCGGCGCCTGGTAGCGCACGTAGTCGTCCAGCGCCAGCCCGCCCCACGGTCCCGTGATGACCATGTGGCTGTCCGAGTCGGGGATGTCGCGCCGGGCCAGGGTGAGGTGCACGCGGTTGTCGCGCCGACTCGAGACGATCTGCTGGTAGTAGGGAAGCCCCGGCGAGAACTTCCGCTCGAACTCCATCACGTGTGGGTCCTTGTGGCGCAGCTGGATCACGCGCTGGTTGGCCGTCCAGTGGCCTCGCAGCTCGAGCCCGGAGGGCCCCAGCGCCGCCGAGACATCCTCCAGGTTCGGCGCCTGGAGCGTCCGCCGGTCGCGGAGCGCCCCCAGCGTCCCCAGGATCACGACCCGGCGCCCCGCCTTCATCTGCTGCCCGAGCCAGCGGAGATAGCCCAGCGGGTCGTCGATCTCGTCGGTCTGGTACCAGGTGATCACGGCCCGGAAGCGGGCCATGGTCGCCTCGTCCGGGAGCCCGCGGGCCACGTCGTGGTACTCCACCATCAGCCCGAGCCAGTTCAGCGGCATCTGGGCCCAGAGGTGCACCTCGTTGAGCGTGGCGTCCTTGGGGCGCTGGCCCTCGACGGCGTTGAAGGTCTCGTAGGACTTGTAGAGCGCCAGCACGCGGCGCGGCACTTCGCCGGAGGGCTCCGGGCCGACCGGCCGGGCGGCAGCCGCCGCCCCCGCGCGCGCGGCCCCGAGCCCAGCGGCGCCCGCCGCCAGCGCGCCCTTGAGGAGGCTGCGGCGCGAGACGGGGCGACTCACCGGGAGGCGCTCAGGGGGACGGCGGGCCAGCGCGCTGCGGGCGGACCTGTCCGGCTAGGCCCACGCGGCCAGAGCCTCCTGGCGGCTGCCGTGGACGGCCATGGCCTTGCTGAGGCGGGTCAGCTCGAAGATGGCGCGCACGTCCTCCTGCAGCGCGCAGAGGCGCACGTCGCCGCCGGCGCCGCGGGCGTACTTCATGGCCGCCACGAGCGTCCCCATGCCCGAGGAGTCGATGTAGGAGACGGCCCCGAGGTCCACGACCAGTCTGGCCTGGCCCCCGGCGATGAGGTCGGCGAGGGTGCGCTTCAGGCGGTCGGCGGAGGCCATGTCGAGATCGCCCTTGGGGGCGACCGTCGTGATCTCGCCCGATCGCGTCACCTCGATGTCCATTCCAGCGCCCTCGACTCCTCCGGCCACGCCGCCGTCTGGGGGGAACATCAGGTGCCCGCCGCGGGAGCGGCACGACCCGGACGATATTTTAGCAGCGTCCAGCGCGTTCCCCGCCCTCTTTCCGTCTCCCAGGAGAGCCGGTCGGCGATGCGCTGGACGAGATAGAGGCCGACGCCCCCCTCTGGCAGGGCATCCAGGTCCGGGGGAGCGTACTGCGCCGGGTCGAAGGGCTTGCCCCAGTCCTCCACGTGGAGCACGATGCCCTCCTCCGAGGCCTCGAGGGACACCTCGATGGGCTGCCCGCCCCGGCCCTCGTAGGAGTGGCGAATCGCGTTGGCGCAGAGCTCGCCCACGGCCAGGAGCAGGGCGGCACACTCCTCCCGCGGCAGCCCCTCGGCGGCCAGCGCCGGCCTGAGCCATTGCCGCAGGCGGGCCAGCTCGGCCGGCTCGCTGGTCATGGAGAAGAGGCGGACCATCACGCTCCCGGCTGGCTGCCGCCGCCCTTCCGGGGCCGGGGGTGGATGACATGGCTCGGGTCCGGCCGGCGCTCGGGTGGCGCCTGGCTGTAGTCGCCGAAGGGAGCATCGCGGCGGGCGACGGCCGCGCCGACGCCCTGCGTGGCGGCGGTGTCCACGAAGTCCAGGCCCTCCGGGATGTTCCGCATGTAGCCATCGAGGATCGGGCCCAGGAGCTGGGTCGAGTGGAGCCCCATGTTCTCGTAGGCCTGGTTGACGATGAGCTTCATGGCCACGAGCTGGGGCAGCGGGAGCCGCGCCAGGCGCTCGGCCAGCCCCCACACCTCCTCCTCGAGCTTGTCGAAGGGCACGGCCTTGTTGATGAGGTCGATGGCCGCGGCCTGCGTGCCACTCAGCGCCTCGCCCGTCAGCGCCAGCCACTTCACCTTCGTGAGCCCGAGGCGGTAGAGCCACATGCCCGAGAGATAGCACCCCCAGGCCCGCGAGTAGGGCGTGCCGATCTGGGCGTCCTCGGCGGCGATGACGATGTCGGCGCACAGCGCCATGTCCGACCCGCCGCCCACGCACCAGCCATGCACCTGGGCGATGACGGGCTTGGGACTGCGCCAGAGGCTCATGAACTTGGGCACGGGCGCGTGAAAGGCGCTGGTGGCCGCGATCAGATCCTTGCCGGGATCCCAGCGCCCCTCGGTGTAGAGCATGTCCTTGAAGTGGCGGAAGTCGCCGGAGAAGTCGAAACCGGCGCAGAAGGCGCGCCCCGCCCCGCGGAGGATGATGACGCGCACCGCGGGATCGGCATTCGCCCGCGCGACGGCCTGCTCCAGCTCATCGGGCAGCGGGGGCACGATGGTGTTCAGGCGCTCCGGCCGGTTCAGGGTGATGGCGGCGATGGCGCCGTCTACCTCGTAGAGGATGGTCTCGTAGGCCATGGACTTGTCTCCCTGGGGATCGGAGCGGCAGCGCGAGGAGTGGTAACTACTTGATGACGCAGAAGCCCTGGGCCTCGATGCCCAGCGCCGGGTTGAACTTGCTCCGGAAGTTCTCCAGCGCCACCGCGGCGGTCAGCTCGACGATCTGCGCCTCGCTGAAATGGGCGCGCAGCCGGGCGAAGAGGTCGTCGGCCACCTTCTCGCCAGTGATGGTGATCTTCTCCGCGTACTCCAGCGCGTCGCGCTCCGGGGGGGAGAACAGCGCGCTCTCCCGCCACGCGGGCAGCTGGCGGATCTTGTCCTCCGAGGCTCCGGCTTGCATCCCACGGGATGCGTTGATGTCGATTCAGAAGGGACAGCCGTTGAGGAGCGCGACGCGGAGATAGACCAGCGGCACGAGGGCCGCGGGCAGGAGCCCCGACTTGTCGATGGACGCCGAGAGCTGCTTGGCGGCCTCGAGAATGGGCGGGCAATGGGCATAGACCTTGGTGGTGTTGAGGACCCCGCCGAACACCTCGCGCTCGCTGGCAAAGATCCTCGCCAGGGTGGGGTTGCCGCCTTCGTCCTCGATCTCGCGCACGCGTGGCATGACGGGCTCCTCCTCTGTGTGGCCCAGCCGGCCTACTTGATGCGCCCCGGCGCGCGCTCCGCCAGATCGCGCGCCTTCGCGTAGCTCACCTTCGCGTAGGTGTCCCACTCCGTCTCGAGGCGCGACTTCACCTCGGCCTTCCCCTTGAAGGCGGCGTTGGTCTCCTTGTCGGAGGCGCGCTTGCCGTCCATGGGGACGGCGGAGGCCAGCCGGCGCGCCTCGGTCAGTTGCCCGGCGGCCGGGGCGACATCGCGTCCCGCGGTGCGCGCCCTGGCGAGCTGCGCCTCGGCGGCGTGGATGGCGCCCCAGGCGGCCTTGAGCTCGGCGTGGCGGAAGGTGATGACCTGGTCGAAGAGGGCGTTGACCACGTTGCGCCGGGACGAGGAGAGCTTGTCGTCGAAGGCCACCCCCCCGAGCTGCATCGTGAACGGGTTCGGGTAGCCCTTGGGCGCCCGCGCGTAGAGGGCCGGCACCACCGGCAGCCGGCCGATCTCCGGCGCGAAGAGCCGCGCCTGCCCCTCGTCGCCCAGGAGGTACTGGACGAAGGCGCGCGCGTTGTCCGGATTGGGCCCGCCCTTCACCACCGCCACGGAGGCGGGGACGACGGAGGTGAGCGAGGGGTAGGCGAAGTCCACGGGGTGGCCCGAGGCGATGGCGGAGAGCCCGAAGAAGTCGATGACGACGCCGATGCCGTACTGGCCCGAGATCACCGCCTCCGGCACGCCGAAGCTCCGCTCCGTGATGGCACCCATGTGGCCGCCCATCTGCGTGAGCAGCGCCCAGCCCTTCTCCCAGCCATAGGCCTGCAGGATCACCTCGATGGTGAGATGGGTCGTGCCGCTCCGGCTCGGGGCCGAGATGATCAGGTGGCCGTGGTAGCGCGGGTCGGCGAGGTCGGTCCACTCCCGCGGCGCGGGCAGCCGGTGCAGCGCCAGGTAGCGCGTGTTCCACATGAGCCCGTAGCCCGAGACGGCGAAGCCCCAGTAGAAGCCCTCCGGATCGTGGAGCGGGAAGGAGCCGATCCGGGGCGGGATCCGCGCCAGCAGCTCCCTCGGGAGGGCGATCTTCTCGAGCAACCCCTCGCCCTTGAGCAGCTGGAAGGCGTCCACCGCCGAGACCCAGAAGATGTCGGCCTCGGGCCTGGCGCGCGTCTCGCGGAGATAGGTCACAGCGGCGTTGGTCTGCTGCTGCTTCACGACGACGCGGAGGCCCGGCTGCGCTCGCTCGAAGGCCTGCTTGTAGGCCTCGAACAGCTCCTTGGGGAAGGAGGTGAGCACCACGACCTCCTTCGTCTGCGCCCGGGCCGGCAGCACCGCGGCGACGACCGCGGCGCAGGCTGCGAGCAGTCCCACCGCCAGCCATCCCGCTCGCCTCGATCCGGCTCCTCTCATGGTCCACTCTCCCGGGCCCGGCGGCCCTCCCATGATGGCACAGTCACCGCTTCAGCACGAACACGGTGAGGTCGTCGCGCAGCCCCGCACCGCTCCAGCCGAGCACGTCCTCGGCCACGGCCTCCACCAGGGCCGGGGCGCCCAGCGCCGCGCGGCGCGCGAGCGTCTCGAGGAGCCGCGGCAGCCCGGGGCGCCGGCCGGCCGCGTCGCGCCCCTCCACCAGGCCATCGGTGAAGAGCACGAGCGCCTCGCCGGGCCCGAGCGTCAGCTGGGCCTCCTCGAAGGTGGCCTCCTCGAAGGCGCCCAGCGGGAGCCCGCCCACGGCCACGAGCGAAGGCCCGCCTGCGGCCAGGATCACGGGCTCCGGATGCCCGCCGCCGGCCAGCGTCACCTGCCCCGGCCGCTCGGGATCGAGGACCGCCAGCACCATGGTGACGAACATGGAGGGCGGCATGTCCCGGCAGAGGGAGGCGTTGAGCCGGGTGAGGACCTCGCCCGGCCCGGACAGCTCGCGCCCGATCTCGCGGAGCAGCGTCCGCGTCATCACCATGAGCAGGGCTGCCGGGATCCCCTTGCCAGAGACGTCGCCGACGGCCACGCCGACACGCTCGCGCATGGGCACGATGTCGAAGAAGTCTCCCCCGACCACCGTGGACGGGCGGACGACGCCGCCGGCCCCGAGCCCCGCCAGCGTGGGCGGCACGGGCGGGAGGAGCCTCGACTGGATCTCGCGGGCCGCCTCGAGGTCGCGCCCGAGCTGCTGGAGCCCCTCGGCCGAGAACCAGTCGCCGAGGGGCCCGATGAGCGGGCTCGCCAGCCGCGCCAGCGCCACGCGCCTGAGCACGGACTGCACGCGGGCCAGGACCTCGGCGGGCTCGAAGGGCTTGGGGACATAGTCGTCGGCGCCACGCTCGAAGCCCTTCATCCGGTCCGCCAGCTGGGCGCGCGCCGTGAGGAGGATCACCGGGAGCTGGGCGCTGGCTCGGCCCTCCCGGATCCGGCGCAGGGTCTCGAAGCCGTCGAGCCGCGGCATCATGACGTCGAGCAGCACGAGATCGGGCGGCTGCCGCTCGATGGCCTCCAGCGCCTCGACGCCGTCGCCCGCCAGGGCCGCCTCGTAGCCGGCCCGGCGGAGGGTGAGGGCGAGGATGGTCCTGATGTCGGCCTCGTCGTCCACCACGAGGACCCGGTACGGGCTCATGGGCGCTCGGCCCGGGGGCCCCGCAGATGGGCGCGGACGGTGTCGAGGAGTGTGGTGGTGGTGAAGGGCTTGACGATGCAGGCGGTAGGGCCGGCGGGGCCGAACTTGCCCTCCTCCAGCTCGATGGCCGTCACCATCACCACGGGGGTCTCCCGCGTCTCCTGCTGCTCCCTCAGCAGCCGCACCGCCTCGAGGCCGTCGAGGTCCGGGAGCATGAGGTCCATGGTGATGAGGTCCGGCCGCCGCAGCCGCGCGACCTCCACGGCCTCCAGCGCGCGGCCCGCCTCCACCACGCGGTAGCCGCCGAGGATCTCCAGCTGCTCGCGGATCGCCTCGCGGAGATCGGGCTCGTCGTCCACCACGAGGATGAGCGGGGCCTCGGCAGCCGGCGGCGCCTCCCCCTGAGGTGCCGCGGCCTCGGCGGGCAGCGGGAGGCGGACGATGAAGGTGGCCCCGGCGCCCGGCTGGCTCTCGACGACGATGGCACCGCCGTGCTCCTCCACGATCCCTCGGCAGATGGCGAGCCCGAGCCCGGTGCCGCCCACCTCCCGCATCGCGCTGGCGTCCAGCTGGCGGAACTTCTGGAAGAGCTTGTCCACGTCGGCGGGAGCGATCCCGCGCCCCCGGTCGGTGACGCGGAGCTCGAGGCGCTCCCCGGCCCGGCCCGCCGAGACGGTCACGCGGCTCCCGGGCGGGGAGAATTTCACGGCGTTCGACAGCAGGTTGGTGAGGACCTGGATCATGCGATCGAGGTCCACGCTCACCCGCGGCAGGTCCTCCGGGACTACCTGCTCGACGAGGATGGCGCGCGATTCCGCCAGGGCCGCGATCCCCTCGACGGCCGCCGCCACGAACTCGCGCGGGGGGCGCGGTTCCAGCCGGAGCTGGATCTGTCCGGCCTCGATCTTGGAGATGTCGAGGATGTCGTTGATGAGCCGGACGAGGCGGTCGGTGTTGCTGAGCGAGATCTCGATGAGGTGGCGCTGCACGTCGTCCACCACGAGGCCGGGGTCGGTGAGGAGCAGGTGGAGCGACCCCTTGATGGAGGTCAGCGGCGTCCTGAGCTCGTGCGAGACCGTGGAGACGAACTCCGTCTTCATCCGGTCGATCTCGCGCTCCCGCGTGACGTCGCGCAGCGTGACGGTGGCGCCCACCGGCGCCCCCAGGAGGTCGCGCGTGGGGGTGGCGTGCCAGCGGATGGTGCGGGACGCGGGCGCGGCCAGCTCGAGGTCGCCCGCCTCGGCCCCCCCCGCGAGCACGGCCTCGAGCCCGGAGGCCGCGGCGCTGCCCGGGACCCGTGCCGGGGCGAGCCGGTCGAGGAGGAGAGCCAGCGGGCGGTGCAGCACCTCGTCGGGGGCGATGCCCAGGAGCGTGCCGCCCTGGCGGTTGAGCGCCACGATCCGCCCGTCGAGGTCCAGGACCAGGAAGCCGTCGGAGGTGGAGGCGAAGACCTGCTCGAGCTGGGTGCGCTTGTTCTCGGCCTCCTCGAAGAGGGTCGCATTGTCGAGCGCCATGGCGAGCTGGTCGGCGTAGGCGGCCAGGAGCCGCTTGTCCGCCTCGGTGAGGGCCCGCGCTGCCGGGAAGACGAGCACAAGCCCGGCCAGCACCCGGCTCCGGCCTCTGATGGGGAAGGCGGCGATGCCGACCGGCTCCGCCGGGCGCGCCTCCGGCGGCAGCACATCGGGCCGTGCGGCGACATCGGGCACCACCAGGGGGGCCTCGCGCCGGCGGAGCACCTCGCCGAGGGCGCGCGCCGCGCCGTCGGCCCAGCTGCCCCAGTGGATGACCGGCCACCGGCCCGCGGCGCCCTCGTCGAAGAGGACGAGGGCGCAGCCCAGCGCGCCGAAGGTCCGGCCCACGCTCGCCAGCGTCTCCGGCAGCAGGCGGTGGACATCGAGCGTCCGGTGGAGCATGCGGGCAGCCTCGTTCAGCAGCGCCGCCCCGGCCAGGTTGTGCTGGGTCTCGGTGTAGAGCCGGGCATTCTCCATGGCCACGGCCGCCTGGGCCGCGATGCTGGAGAGCAGACGGATCTCCGGCTCGCGCCAGTCACGGGGCTCGTGGCGGTGCGCCACCAGCGCTCCCACGACCTCGTCGCGGATGAGGACGGGCACCGCCAGGCTCGCGCGGAAGCGGCCCGCACTGCGGAGCAGCGCCTCGCCGGCCGGCGAGTAGGTCACGCCCGGATCGTCGAGCCGGTCGTGGGTCCACACGGGCCGGCGCTCGACGTACGCGCGCCCCACGACGCCCTCCCCTGGGGCCAGCACCAGGTCGCGGCGCACCCCCGCCTCGATCCCGCGCCCGCGGATGAAGTAGAGCCCGTTGCGCAGGGCATCCCAGCCGAAGAAGCCGGCGGCGGCGCACTTGAGGGCCTCGATGGTGCAGTCGGCGACGATGTCCAGCACCTCGTTGAAGTCGAGCGTCGCCGACAACCGCCGCGTGACGTCGAAGAGCAGCGTCGCCTCGCGCTCGCGCTCCTGCGTCTCGATGTACAGCCTCACCGTGCCCAGTGACTGGGCGAGCTGCTGGCAGAAGAGCTGGAGCTGGGCCACGGCGCGCGGCGTGATGGGGCGGCGGCTCTGCTTGTTGTCCACCGCCACGAGTCCCAGCGTCTTGCTTCGGAACTTGAGCGGGATCACGGCGAAGCGGCGGCTGCGCAGCAGCGGATCGCCACAAAGCTGCGGCGCCAGTGGCGGGAGCGTCCCGAGCGTGACGTCGGCAGAGACGAGGAGCGTCTCGCCCGATTCCCAGACCGCCTGGAAGGCGCCCCCCCCGTCGAGGAGCGGGACGGGGCGGCGGCCGCCGGGCCCGAGGTCGGTGCCCGCCACGAGCTCGAGCGTCGCGCCGTCCGGCGTCGCCAGCCCCACGCTGCAGCGGTCGAAGCCCAGCGCGCCGCGCGTGGCCTCCACGAACTCGTCGAGCCGCGACTGAAGGTCCATGGAGCTTTCCATGGAGACGGCCATGGCGTAGAGCTTCTCGGAGAGACGGCGGCGCTCCTGGGTGTCCTGGAAGAGGCGCGCCTTCTCGAGGGCCACCGCGGCGTGCTCGGCGATGGCATCGAGCACCGCCACCTCGCCCGGATCGAAGGCGTGCGGCTCGCGGGTGAAGAGGCAGAAGGCGCCCACGCGGCGCGTCCCGACGACGAGCGGCAGCACGGCCGCGGAGACGAGGCCCTGGGAGCGGAGCCAGTCCGCCCCCACGAGGTCGGCGTGGGCGTAGATGTCCTCCAGGAGCAGCCGGTCGCCGCCGGCGCAGACCCGGCCGGCCAGCCCCTCGCCGAGGCCGGTTTCGGCCGGGGCCTCCCCGCCCTCGTCCCTGATGCCCGACTGCGCCCGCATCCGCACCCGGTGGCCCTCCACGGTCCAGAGCCGGCAGGCAGCGCCCGGGAAGAGGGAGACGGCCGTCTCGGCGACGGCGGGGAGGATGACGACCTGATCCAGGGAGGCGGTGATGGCCCGGGTGAGGCGGGTCACCGTCTGGAGCCGCTCGGCCTGACGGGAGGACTCGGCGTAGAGCCAGGCATTGCGGATGGCCACCGCCACCTGCGCCACGAAGCTGTCGAGGAGATCGCGCTCGTCGCGCCCGAACCTGAACGGCTCGCGGCCGCCCAGCGCCAGCACGCCCAGCAGCCTGCCGTCGAGCACGATGGGCACCCCGTAGAAGCTCCTGAGGCCATGCGCCTGCCACCACTCCTGGGCGAAGAAGCGGTCGTCGGCCCAGATGTCCGGCACCTCGAGGGGGCGCCGCTGCTCCGCGATCCACCCGACGCCGCCCTCACCATAGCCGAAGAGGGACAGCGGCAGGTCGCCGGCGATGGCCTCGTCAGACACGGCCCGGAGCGTCAGCATTCGCGCCCCCTCGTCGGCCACCCACACGGAGACGAAGGGCGCGCTCATGAGGTCCGCGGCGGCGCGCGCGATGGCCGCGAGCACCTCGCCCATGTCGAGCGAGGAGGACACGGTCTGGCCGAGCCGCGCCAGCGTGCGCAGCCGCCCGGCCCGGAACTCCAGGGCGGCGTGCAGCCGCGCGCTCCGCAGCAGGATCTCCACCTGCTGGCCGATGGCCCGGAGGGTGGCGCTCTCGGCGTCGTCCAGGCGGCGCCGCTCGGTCCACCACACGAGATAGAGAGCCCCCGACACCTCGCCCTCGAGCCCGAGCGGCACGACCACGGCGCTCTGATGCGGCAGCGCCCTGGCCAGACCGAAGGCGAAGCGCGGGTCGTCGGGGACCTCCTCGCTCCACACCACGCTCCCCTCGCCCAGGACCCCGGAGCGCAGTGCCCCCAGGTCGCTCACCGGGAGGGTCGTCCGCGCCAGGATCTCCAGATGCTCCTTGGGGACGTGGTAGCCGGCCACGGGGCGGAGAACGGCCCCCCCAGCGTCCAGCACATGGGCTGCCACGGTCTGGGCGCCGGTGAGTCGGGCCACCTCGCGGCAGACGAGCCTGAGCCCCTCCGGCAGATCGACCGCGCCACCCACGACCCGGGAGATGGCGAGCAGCGCGCTCATCTCGCGCAGCCGGGCCTGGAGCGCGGCCTCGCCCTCGGCGACCTGCCGCGTCCGCTCGGCCACCGCGCTGTCCGAGCGCTCCACCTGCCGCTTGAGCAGGCCGATGAGCAGCGCCGCGGCGGAGGCCGTGGCCGCCAGGAGCAGGACGCGCTGGAGGCTTTCGGGGCTGTAGCGGAAGACCTCCCCGGGGGTGGAGAGGAAGTAGGCCTGGTAGGCGACGGCGACGGCCGCGCTCAGGAGCCCTGCCCTGAGCCCGAGGCTGTGAGTCACGAGCGCCACGACCAGCAGGTAGACGGCCGCAGCCGCCGGGATGGGGAACTCCGTGCGCGAGACGAACTCGACGGTGGCGACGACGGCCAGCGTCAGGACGGGCCCGCCCACCTCGGCGAGGAAGACCTTCCCGCGTCGGCCTCGCGTCGTCGGATCGGGATCGTCCGTGCCGGCCATGAGCGCCACCTCCCGAGAGTATACGGGCCCCGTGGCGGGACAGGCGACGGTTTTGGCTTGCCGCCCGGCGGCTCGGGGACGGCCCGCGTCATGGGCTGGAGCCCCCCCGGGGCGCGGGCTTGACCCCCACGGCGCCGTAGAAGTTGAGGGTGAGGAAGAAGCGCCCCTCGGCGACGCTCCGCTCGACCTCCGCGACCCAGCGGGCGGCTGCGCGGGCGGCGACGATACCGAACTCGACCGCGTGGCGCGCCCGGCGCTCGATGAGCCCCCGCGTGAAGGGCTCGTAGCTGGTGTCCTGGTAGACGTCGGTGCGGAGCCGCACCCGCGTGAGCCCCTGCTCCACCAGGCGGCGCATCAGCGTCCGTCCCGAGAGGGGTTCCACGTAATTCCTCCGCGCCACGCCGTCCACGATCCGCCGGGTCAGCGCCCGGTCCGGGTGATCGAGCACGAGCGTGCCGAGGTCCTGGTCCTGGAGCCCCACCACCCCCCCCGGGCGCGTCACGCGCACCAGCTCGGCGACGATGGCGGCAGGGTCGTGGACGTGCAGCAGCACGGTGACGGCCAGCGCGCAGTCGAAGCGGTCGGCGGGGAGCCGGAGCCTGGCCCCGTCCCCCACGCGGAAGTCGATCCGGCGGCCCAGCCCGTCTTCCCGCGCCAGGCGCCGGGCCGCGGCCACGAAGACCCGGCTCGGGTCCACCCCGATCACGTGCCCGCGCGCGCCCACCATGCGCGCCAGGTCGCGGCAGAGGACCCCCGTGCCGGAGCCCACCTCGAGCACCTCCCAGCCGGGGCGCAAGCCCGCGAAGCGCAGGAACCGACGGCGGAGCCTCACCTGGCTGGGAGCCCGGCCGCGGGACTCGAGGATGTCCACGAACTGCGCCGGGTCCGCCTGGCGGTCGATGGCACGATACGGGTCGGCGTGTTTGGCGAGGCCCGGGCCTGGCGAGCCGCAGCCGGAGGCGAGGCGAGCGGATATGGAAGACCGGGCGAGCGTGAGCGAGCCCAGGCGAGCCGAGCGAACATGAGACATGGACATGGTCTCTCCCTGTCAGACGAAGTACGCGGGCAGGACCTCGCGCAGGAGGGCCAGCAGCCCCCCGTCGCGCGGCAGCGGAGCGACGCGGTCGGCCGCCTCCCGCACGGGGGCCGGGGCCTGCGGCATGGCGACGCCGAGCCCCGCGGCCACGAGCATCTCGCGGTCGTTCTCCTGGTCGCCCACGGCCACGACGCGCCCGAGCGGCACGCCGAGATGCTGGGCGAGGCGGCGCATGGCGTCGCCCTTGGAGGCGGTCGCCGGGATCATCTCGAGATAGTCGGTGCGGGTCATGACGAGGCGCGCCCGCTCGCCGGCCACGGCCTCGAGCTCGGGGCGCAGCAGGGCCAGCGTCGCCGGATGGGCCATGAACAGGGTCTTCACGAAAGCGCCCAGCGCCAGGAACTCCTCCGGGGCGGCAATGACGTGCGGCTGGATGCCCTGCTCCTCGCCGTACGCCTGGACGGGGAAGGTCCGCTCGAGGCAGTACAGCCGGTCGTCCCGGTAGAAGAGCGGGTGCACCGGGGCATGCGCGAAGACCTCGTAGGCCTCGCGCAGCAGGCCGCGGGGCAGCGTGAGCGCGAGGAGGTCCCGGCCGGCCGCCGGGTCGCGGATGAGCGCGCCGTTGTAGAAGATCAGCGGCGCGGTGAGCCCGAGCTCGTCCCGGTAGCGGGCCACGCCCGGCGGCATGCGCCCGGTGGCCAGCGAGATGAGGAGCCCCCGCTCCATGGCCAGGCGGAAGGCGGCGACCAGCGCCGGATCCAGCTCCAGCGAGCTGTCGACGAGCGTGCCGTCCAGATCACAGACCAGGAGATCGCGGGCCACGGATCAGCCGCGCCTCACGCCGAGCGCTCCCCCCGCGCGTAGCGGTCGGCGCATTGCGGGCTGCAGAAATAGACCGGCGCGCCGCCCACCTGGCGCTTCACGGCGCGCGAGAGGACCACGTAGGTCTGGCACACGGGATCCTTGACGAGCTCGTCCCGGTGGGTCCCGCCCGCCGGCGGGAGGCCGCGGCGCAGGCGCGTGAGGAACGGCCAGAGCAATGCCACGATCACGGCGAGGGCTCCGAGCAGGAGCAGCCCGCGCATGCCCCTAGCCTCGCGGGTCGGGGCGGATCGAGAGCGAGCGGAGGAAGTCGCGGTCCTGGTCGGTGAGGTCGAAGCGCTCGTCTCCGTCCGGCTTGCGGGTGCCCGCGAAGAAGATGCCCGTGTCGGCGCCGCGCTTGAGGATCTCCTGCACCGCCTCCCGCGAGGCCTCCGTGGCCTTGAGCGAGACCTCGATGGCCTCCAGCAGCCGTTGCATCAGCTTCTCCACGTGGCGGTCCGCCATGGCCTGTACGATATCACGCTACTTCTGCTCGATCTTGCCCACCTTGCGGACGCCGGCCGCGAGGCGCTTGGCGTCGGCGTCGAAGAAGCGCTGGAACTCCTCCCCCTGCTTGAAGGCCACGGGCGTCTCGAGCTTGCCCATGGCCTGCTTGAACTCCGCATCCTCGACGGCGAGCCGCAGGGTGTCCCGGAGCCTGGCGAGCACGGGCTCCGGCGTGCCGCGGGGGGCGAAGAGCCCGGCCCAGATATAGGACTCCGCGTCGGGGTAGCCCAGCTCCACCACGCCGTAGGCGAAGCGGAAGTAGCCCGACATCTGGTCGATGCCCACCATCCCCAGGAGGAGTCCCAGCGCCGCCATGCCCAGCGACTTGAGCATGGAGCCCCCGCTCATGTAGGCGAGCACCAAGAGGCCCAGCAGGAGCAGCGCCGTGTACTCGGGCGGGCCGAAGCGCAGCGCGAAGTCGGCGAGCGGCGGCGCCAGGAGCATCAGGGCCACCACGCTCGCCGTGCCCGCGACGAAGGAGCCGGTGGCGGCGATGGCCAGCGCCGCCCCGGCCCGCCCCTTGCGCGCCATGGCGTAGCCGTCGATGCAGGTCATCACCGAGGCCGCCTCCCCCGGGATGCGCATGAGGATCGAGGTGGTGGAGCCGCCGTACATGGCGCCGTAGTAGATGCCCGCCAGCATCACGACGGCGCGCGTGGCGTCCAGCCCGAAGGTGGCGGGCAGGAGCAGGCTGATCCCGGCCAGGGGTCCCACGCCGGGGAGCTCGCCCACCAGGGTCCCGATCACGCAGCCCGCGAAGGCGTAGAGGAGCACGCCCGGGCCGAGGGCCACGCCGAAGCCGAGGGAGAGGTTGTGCAGCGTCTCGAGCATCAGGGCTCGGCCGTCACAGGCCCCACGGCCCCCGCGGGAGCGGGACGCGCAGCAGGGTGTTGAAGAGGTGGAAGGAGCCCCAGGCGAGCCCCACCGCGAAGGCCGCGGCCGCCGGGAGGCTCCGGCGCTCCACCGCGCGGACCAGGAAGGCGAGCAGCAGGAACATGGTCAGCCGGTAGCCGAGCCGCTCGAGGGCCAGGGCCGCGAAGGCGCAGGCGCCGAGGATGACGAGGGCGTGGCGAGCCTCGCCCCAGCCCACCGCGGCGAGGGGCTCGGAGCGGCCGCCGCCCAGGGCGATCAGGACGCCCAGCACGAGGGCGCCGAGCGCCAGCGCCACCGGCATGGCGGCGGGTCCGGGGTTGCGCCAGACGCCGAGGGGCAGCGCGCGGCTCTCCCAGAGCACCACGACAGCCAGCAGCGCCAGCGCGCCGCCGCCCACGCGATCAACCGTCAACACGGTGACCGTGCCCGCTCACACCCGCCGATCTCCCATCTCCGCTCGCCTCGCTCTCGCGGCTGCGGCTCGCAAGACAATCAACACGGCCGCATGCAGATGTCTTCCGTCATCTCGAAGCCGTGCTCGGCCACGTTCCTGAGCCGGAGCCACCCCTGCCGTCCGCCCTTGGTCTTGATCAGGACCCACCACATCAGCTGGGGCCGCGTCCGCATGACGCCCGCGACGCGCCCGTTGGCGGCCAGCGGCTCCCAGAAGGCCTCGAGCGTCATCAGCCGCCCGGCGTGCCAGAGATCGTACCTGCCCTCCCCGCGGTAGGAGAGGACCCAGGCGCGGTCGCCCGGCCGGAGCCTGTGCCCCGCGGCCCCCTCGACGGGCGCCGTGACGGCGATGACGCCGAGCTTGAGGGCGTGGACATTGCCGCGCAGCGCCGTGAAGCGCTCGCCCGGCCGAACGGGGAAGGCGATCTTCGAGGTGTCCCCCTCTGCCGCGTACGCGGTCAGCCGCGAGCGGGCGATCCACGTCCCGTAGGCGCAGCCCTCGCTCGGGCAGACGTTGCGCGTGACGTGGGGCGCCCTGGGCTCGGCGCGGTCCGCAGCAGCCCCGGCACTGGCCACGAGCACGGCCAGCGACACCCCGGCGGTGAGGCGGAGACGGCTAATAGGTGGCCCGCCCGCCGGAGAGATCGTGCACGGCCCCGGTGCTGAAAGAGCACTCGTCGGAGGCGAGCCAGGCGACGAGCGCCGCCACCTCCTCCGGCCTCCCCACGCGCCCCATGGGGATCTTGGCGATGAGGAGGTCCACCGTGCTCCGCTCCATCTGCTTGAGCAGCTCGGTGCTGATGACGGCCGGCGCCACGGCGTGCACCAGGATGCCGCGCGTGGCCACCTCCTTGGCCAGCGCCTTGGTGAGCCCGATGACCCCGGCCTTGGCGCTGGAGTAGGGCACCAGCGTCGGGTTGCCTTCCTTGCCCGCGATCGAGGCGATGTTGATGATGCGCCCCGATCCGCGGGGAAGCATCGCCTTCACCGCCGCCCGGCAGCAGAAGAAGACGCTCGTGAGGTCCACCTCGATCACCCGCTGCCAGTCCTCGTCGCTGAGCTCCCAGATCGGGAAGGACCGGCCGGTGATCCCGGCGTTGTTGACCATGATGTCCAGCCGTCCCCACCGGCCCATGACCTGGGCGACGGCCGTCTCCACTTCCGCCGCCCGCGTGACGTCGGCCACGACCGGCATGGCCTCCCCGCCCACCGCGCGCGCGGCCGCCTCCACGCCTCCGCGGTCCAGGTCCAGCAGGGCGACGCGCGCCCCGTCGGCGGCAAGGCGTCGCGCGATGGCGAGCCCGATGCCCCGGGCGGCGCCAGTGACGAGCGCGGTTCTCTCATTCAGCGACACGATGGGCCTCCTGGTCCTGCCGGCGGGAGAGCCGCCGGCGGCGCGGAGATGGTGAGGGGGGCGCGGCGGGACTGCACGGGGTCTGTTCCGACACCCGTGGGGTATCGTGGTCGACGAGCGGGCCCCGCCCCGTCCCGCGCCGTGGCCATGGCGGAGCGCTCACGCCACGGCCTTTCCCGGGGCCTCGCCCTCCTCGGCCGGGGCCTGCATCCAGGCCTGGGTCCGCCGCGTCACGCCGCGCAGCAGCCCCCAGTAGAGGAACCGCACGGCGAGCCCGATGCCGATGATCAGCACCGACATGGCCGCCGCCTGGGCGGTGTCGCCGGCGTCGTCCATGAGCAGCACGGCGACGGCCGCCAGCTCCGTCCCCGGCGCCACGAGAAAGATCACCGCCGACAGCGTGACCATGGCGTTCAGGAAGAAGTACATGCTGATGGCGATGATGGACGGCAGCGAGATGGGCACGGTCACCCGCCAGACGGTCCTGTAGAAGGGCACGCCGAGGGAGGCCGAGACGTTCTCGAACTCGGCATCCAGCTGCTTGAGCGAGGTGGTGGCCGTGAGGAAGCCCACCGTGAAGTAGTGGATCACGTTGGAGATGACGAGGATCGCCATGGTCCCGTACAGCCGGTTG
>Ga0154441_1174_pt1 | contig 18777 bp, 18 predicted proteins | sample RifGroC2_FD_115945 | JGI IMG/M metagenome (GOLD analysis project Ga0154441, IMG submission 115945) | Candidatus Rokubacteria bacterium GWC2_70_16 | reverse complement strand
ACGCCCCGATCATCTGGGCGCATGCGGGGACAACGCCGCCCCGCTTCGGCGGGGGCGCGACGCCCGGGCAGGTGCGCGCGATGCTGGACGCGCACGCGAACCTCCACATCGACATGTCGGCACGCGCCGTGGGCTGGATGGGGCCGATCGCGCTCCCCGAGTGGGAAGGCGTCTTCCTGGCGCATCCCGGCCGCGTCCTCTTCGGCGTGGATGTCTTCCAGGCGCGGTTCTTCCCGCTGGTGGCGAGCGCCGTGACGGAGTGGAGGGGGCTGCTCGGCACGCTGCCCGCGCCGGTGGCCGCGCAGATCGCCCACGGCAACGCCGAGCGTCTGTTTCTCGCCTGAGGGGAGGTCGGCTCTCGTGGGGGCGCGGGAGCGGCGGGCCCCGCCGCCCTAGAGGTTGGTGGGGTGGGCGGGGCGCTCTTCCGTGAGCGCCCGCTCCAGCGCGGCGGCCAGGTGCTGGTCGTGCTCGTGGGTGGCGGCGAAGATCCGGCACTGCGCGACCTTCCCGGGGAGGTACTTCAGGAGCTCCTTCAGCGGCTCGGCCGAGACGCTCCGGGCCGCCGAGTCGTAGACGTAGATCTGCCGGTCCCGCATCCCGATGGGGTTGAGCGGACGCGGATCCTGCTGGGCCATGTCGATCTTGAACGGGAAGGCCCGGAGCGCCGGCGGCAGGTACTCCCGCACGAGGACCTCCAGGTCCTCGGCCTTCATGAAGCCCTGGCCGCGGCGCGGCTCGAAGATGTCGAGCACGACCTCGTGGGACATGCGCCACTTGAGCCGCCGCTCCAGCACCCGCCTCCACTCGAGCCCCAGGGCCCGCCGCTCGGCATCCTCGGCCTCGGGCCAGCGCGCCACCTCCTCGAGGAGCGTCCACTCCGTCAGGTGCAGGTAGGGCGCGAGGTCCTTGTGGAGGTCGTGGGGGAAGGCGAGCCGCATGGTGTCCCGGAAGATCTCCTTCAGGTGCAGGTCGATGCCGCGGGTCGTGCGATGGTAGTACACGTTGGTGTACATGTAGAAGCGCGCGTTGAGGAACATGACGAAGGCCTGGATGCCGCCGCGGTCCAGCGTGAGCCCCTTGTCGCTGCAGAACGAGTAGTAGATGATCCGGTCCACGTCGATGGGGCCCACGGCGACCCCGCACATGTACGAGTCGCGGAGCACGTAGTCCATGTTGTCGGCCGTGTAGATCCCGGAGAGCAGCGGCTTGAGGTGGGCGAGCCAGCGCGGGTGCGCGGCCTCGGGCAGGGAGAAGCTCTTCCCCATGAGGTAGCAGATCCAGGCGGGGTCGATGGCCTCGCCCGGCTCGAAGGGCCCGGACGGGCTGCGCGTGAGCGCCCGCAGCACGTCGCCCAGTTCCTCGCGGATGATGCGCTGCCCGACCTTCTCGTGGCTCAGGCCGAAGTCGGCGAGGAAATTGTCGTCGAAGAAGTGGCCGAAGGGGCCGTGCCCCACGTCGTGCAGGAGCCCGGCCATGCGCAGGAGCTCCTCCAGCAAGGCCGCCGAGGGGGCGTCGGGGAACTCCGCCTTCAGCGAGGGGTGCAGCTGCTGCGCGAAGCGGCCGGCCAGGTGCATGGCGCCCAGGGAATGCTGGAAGCGGCTGTGCTCGGCCGCGGGGTAAACCCAGCGCGCCGACTGCAGCTGCGGCACGCGCCGCAGGCGCTGCATCCACGGCGAGTCGATGAGGTCCTGCTCGGTGCTCTCGCCGGGGATCCCGTCCGGGCGCGTGTAGAGGATGTAGCGGTGGATGGGGTCGGCGATGAGCCCGCGCCCCTGGTAGGTGTCGATCCCCCGCATGCCGTCAGGCTCGCCTACTTCTCCGTGGTCCGGTAGACGCGGTACCGGTCCGCGGGGCGCACCGTGATCGTCTGGCGCCGCCCCTCGCGCTCGATCACGATCTCGACCGGCTCGCCCACGTGGTGCTCCCACAGCCGCGCGTAGAACTCCTCCTGGCTCGACACGCTCCGGCCGCCCACCGTCACGAGCAGGTCGCCGCGGCGGAAGCCCGCTCTCGCCGCGGGACCCGCCGGGGAGACGCCCTGCACCACCACGCCGCCCCCGTCCCGCGTCTCCGTCGACAGCCCGAGCCAGGGACGCGGCCGGCGGCTCTCCACCCGGCCGCGCGCCAGCAGCTCGTCCTTGCTCGCCAGGAACTTCTCGATGGGGATCGCCAGGTTCACGAGCGTGCGCTCCCCCAGCCGGAGCGAGGTGATCCCGACGACCTGGCCCGTGGGCCCGACCAGCGCGCCGCCGCCGAAGGCCGGGTTGGCGGGCGAGACGATGAAGGCGCGGTCGAGCAGGTACTCCCACGGCGCCGAGTAGCGCCGGATCTCGATCACGCGCCCGTGGGTGGCCACCAGCTCGTCCTCATCGGTGACGCCGAGGGTCCCCGTGCGGTCCCCGGCGGCCACGGCCGTGGAGTCGCCGAGGGGCGCTGCCGGCCACGGGCCGGGCCAGGCGAGCTTGATCACGCCCAGCCCCGCCTCGAGATCGAGCCCCACGAGCCGCGCCGGGACCCGGCGGCCATCCTGGAGCGCCACCGTGATGTGCTGGGCGTCGAGCAGCAAGTAGCTCACCGTGACGGCGAAGCCGGCCGGATCGAAGATCACCGCGCTGCCGGAGCGGTGCACTCCCAGGGTCGCTGCCGAGGGACGGTCGCTGGGCACCTGCACGCGCAGTCCCACCACGGCGGGCGCCACGGCGCGGGCGAAGGCGGGCAGCCCCGGCACGGCGGAGGGCTCGGGGCGGCGCTCCGAGCCCGTCGGGGCCGCCATGAGCATCGCGGGGAGCAGGAGGAGCGCGAGCAGGGATGCGACGGGGCGTCGCATGCGGCTTACCTCGGGGCGTACTGGCGGTCGTAGTAGGCCTTGAACGCCCCTGACTTGATGGGCTGCCACCAGGCCTCGTGGTGGCGGTACCAGTCCACGGTGGCGGCCAGCGCGGCAGGGAAGGCATGGGCCGGCCGAAAGCCCAGGCCGCGGATCTTGGCGCTGTCCAGCGCATAGCGGCGGTCGTGCCCCGGGCGGTCGGCCACGGGGGTGATGAGCGACTCGGGCTTGCCCAGCAGTCTCAGGATCTGCCGCGTGAGCACGACGTTCTCGACCTCGTTGTCGCCGCCGATGTTGTAGATCTCCCCGTCCTTGCCGCGCCTCAGGACGAGGTCGATGGCGGCGCAGTTGTCGAGGACATAGAGCCAGTCGCGCACGTTCCGGCCATCCCCGTACAGCGGCAGCGGCCGGTCCTCGATGGCGTTGGTGATGAACAGCGGGATCACCTTCTCCGGGTACTGGTAGGGGCCGAAGTTGTTGCTGCTGCGCGTGATCACCACCGGCAGCCGGTGGGTCGTCCAGTAGGCCCGCGCCAGGAGGTCCGCGGCGGCCTTGGAGGCCGAGTACGGGTTGGACGGGTTGAGCGGGTCCAGCTCCCGGGCGGCCCCGCGGGAGAGGCTGCCGTACACCTCGTCGGTGCCGACGGCGAGGAAGCGCGTGATGCGCGTCTCCCGGGCGGCCTCCAGCAGCGTGAAGGTGCCCGTGACGTTGGTGCGTAGAAACTCGTCCGCGCCGAGGTTGGACTTGTCAACGTGGGTCTCGGCCGCCATGTGGACGACGGCGTCCACGCCCGCCATGAGCTCGCGCACCAGCGTCCCGTCGCAGATATCGCCCTTGACGAAGCGGTAGCGCGCGTCCTGCTCCACGTCGCGGAGGTTCTCCGGGTTGCCGGCATAGGTGAGCTTGTCGAGGTTGACGACGGAGTCCTCGGGATGCGCGGCCAGGACGTGGCGCACGAAGTTCGACCCGATGAAGCCCGCGCCGCCCGTGACGAGGATCTTCATCCGCGGGTGGGCTCCCAGATCTCCGCCCCGGCGAAGTCCCAGGGCAGGCGCCCCTCCTCGCACTGGGCGGGATCCGGGGTGAACTGGTTGTCCACGAAGTAGATGATGCGCCCCCGCGCCGTCCCCAGGTTGCGCACGCCATGCGCCACGCCGGGCGGGATCCGCACGAGTCGGGCGCTGCCGTCGCCGAGGAGCAGGCGCCGGCAGGCGTTCTCCGTGGGCGAGCCCGCCCGCGCGTCCAGCAGCACCAGGAGCATCCTGTCCCCGGGCGGGACGAACCAGACATCCGTCTGGCGCCGGTGCAGGTGGAAGGCGCGGATCACGCCCGGGTCCACCTCGCTGTAATTGACCTGCTGGACCACGAAGCCGGGGAACGCGGCATGAGCGCCGGCAGAGAGCCGTCCCAGCTCGGTGAAGCTGCCCCCGTCGTCGGTGAAGCGCTTGAGGTCCACGATCTCGACGCCCGGGAGCGGGGGCTGCGCCGAGTAGTCCTGGAGCGAGAAGGCGCGCTTGGCGGCGTCGCTCAGGTCCATGGGCCCGCCGGCCTCAGATGAGGCCGACCTCGCTGCGATCCCCGAGCATGAAGTTGAAGGAACGGGGCTTGGCGACGGTGCGGTAGATCGAGGCGTTGCGCCCGATGAGGCTCGACTCGATGCGCGCGCCCACGTCGACGACGCTCGAGCCCTCGAGCAGGATCGAGTGCTCCACCTCGCTGCCCCGCACGGTGACGCCGTCGCCGATGGAGGTGAAGGGGCCGACGTAGGCGTTCTCGATCACCGCGCCCTTGCCGATGATGGCGGGGCCGCGGAGCGTGCTCTTGAGGATCCGGGCCCCCGGCTCCACGACGACCTTGCCCAGGATCTCGGAGTCCGTGACCGCGCCGTCGCTGCGCGGGAGCAGGGTGTCCAGGATGATGCGGTTCGCCTCCAGAAGATCCTCGAGCCGTCCCGTGTCCTTCCACCACCCCTCGATCACGTGGGGGCGCACGACCTGGCCCGCGTCGATGAGCCACTGGATCGCGTCCGTGATCTCGAGCTCCCCCCGCGCCGAGGGCGTGATGGCCTTGACGGCGCGGAAGATGGAGGCGTCGAACATGTAGACGCCCACCAGGGCCAGGTCCGACGGCGGCGTCCTGGGCTTCTCGATGAGCCGCACGACCTGGCCGTCGCGGAGCTCGGCGACCCCGAACTGGCTCGGGTTGGGCACCCGCGCCAGCAGGATCTGGCTGTTGGGCTTCTCCTCGCGGAAGCGCTCCACCAGGGGGGCGAGCTTCTCCAGGATCAGGTTGTCCCCCAGGTACATACAGAAGGGGTCGGTTCCGAGAAAGGGCTCGGAGATGAGGACGGCATGCGCCAGGCCCAGCGGGGCCTCCTGCTCGATGTAGGTCACCGAGACCCCGAAGCGACTGCCGTCTCCGACCGCCTCCCGGATCTCCTGGCGGGTGTCCCCCACCACGATCCCGATCTCCCGGATCCCGGAGGCCGCCAGCGCCTCGATCCCGTAGAAAAGGATGGCCTTGTTGGCCACGGGAACCAGCTGCTTGGCCGAGGTGAAGGTGATGGGCCTGAGCCGGGTGCCGCGCCCACCAGACAGGATTAGGCCTTTCATTTGCGGGCTGATTATAGCAATCTTGCCCGGGCATAAACAGGGGGCCCGGAATTCTCCACGCACCCGACCGGGAATGATGGTAATCTTGATTGCCTAGTCGGTTGAACCCAACTGGCACAGCGGGGCCTACCGGCCGCATAGTGAGATTCCGGCGGGCACGGGCGGGCGATAGCCCGGGTGCCCGTGCCAGGTGAAAGATAGCCCGGGTGCCCGCCCCAGGTGAAGAAGGCGGGCGGGCGACAGCCCGGGTGCCCGCCCCAGGTGGAGAACCAAGCCCATGAAGACGCTCAAGCAGATGCTGGCCGAGGCCCGGCAGGTGATCCCCGAGCAGGGACCGGCCGAGCTCAAGAAGCGGCTCGACGCTGGCGAGCCCGTGGTGGTGGTGGACGTGCGGGACCCGGATGAGTACCGCGACGGTCACATCGAGGGATCCGCCAATATCAGCCGCGGCTTCCTCGAGTTCCGCATCGGCACCGTGGCCCCCGAGCCCTCGACGCCCATCGTGCTCTACTGCCAGACGGGGCTCCGCTCGGTGCTCGCCGCCAGGCAGCTCAAGGAGCTGGGCTACGAGCGCGTGGTCAACCTCCAGGGCGGCTTCCAGAAATGGGCCCAGTCGGGCCTCCCCGTGGTCAAGGACCAGCCGCTGACGACCGAGCAGATCCAGCGCTACAGCCGCCACTTCCTCCTGCCGCAAGTGGGCGAGAAGGGGCAGCGCAAGCTCCTCCGCTCCAAGGTGCTCCTGATCGGCGCCGGCGGACTCGGCTCGCCCACGGCCCTCTACCTCGCCGCCGCGGGGGTCGGCACCCTCGGGCTCATGGACGGCGACGTCGTGGACGTCTCGAACCTGCAGCGCCAGATCCTGCACACCACGCCCAATGTCGGCCGACCCAAGGTGGAGTCGGGGAGCGAGATGCTCCGCGCGCTCAACCCCGACGTCACCGTCATCCCGCTGGCCATGCGCATCGATGTGGACAACGTGATGGACATCATCAAGGACTACGACCTCGTGGTGGACGGCTCGGACAACTTCGACACCCGCTACCTGGTCAACGACGCCTGCTACCTCGGCCGCAAGACCAATGTGCACGGCTCGATCTTCCAGTTCGAGGGCATGGCCACCGTCTTCGCCCCGGACCAGGGGCCGTGCTACCGCTGTCTCTACCCGACGCCGCCGCCGCCGGGGCTCGTGCCCAGCTGAAGCGAGGCCGGTGTCCTGGGCGTGCTCCCAGGCGTGATCGGGCTGGTGCAGGCGACGGAGGCGATCAAGGTCCTGCTCGGGACCGGCGAGCCGCTGATCGGACGGCTCCTGACCTACGACGCCCTCGGCATGCGCTTCCGGGAAGTGAAGCTCCGGCGCGACCCCAACTGCCCCGTCTGCGGCCAGAACCCCAGCATCAAGGATCTGTCCATCCACAGGGAGGGGGGAGCCGTCGCCTGCGCCATCGAGGACAACGGCCAGCCCACGGCCGTCGGCGCACCAGCCGCCAAGGCCGGCGGCTGAGGAGAGCCCCCCGGGGCCGGCGGGGCGCAGCCCCGCCGGGGACGATCTCCTCGGCCTCTTCCCTGGCCGCCGGCGTGGTACAGGAGAGCCATGAGAGCGACCCCGGTGACGGCCCTGGCCTTCGTCGTCAGCCTGGGACTGACGGCGGCGGCGGGCCGAGCCGCCGAGAGGGTCGAGCACGTCATCACCTTCGACGGCGTCCAGGTACGCGTCCCGCCGCGTCTGACCGGAGCGCTGGACCGGCCCGCGGCCGAGCCAGGCCGCGAGGACTACGCCGACACGCTCCCCGTCGCGCCCGGCGGCGCGCTGGCCTTCGCCCCGGGCCGCGGGCGCGTCAACCCGAGCTTCGTCGAGCGCGGCTTCGTCGTCGAGGCCTTCTGGGCCGTCAAGATCGGCACGCCCGAGGGCCGCTTCGTGGCCGCGCACTTTCACCCGAAGGATCTGGCCACGGGCTTCGAGGCCCAGCACTGGGGCTACAGGCACGAGCTGCACGGGGTTCACATCCGCGCGCTGGACGGCAGACCCTTCCGCCTCAAGAGCGTGCGCTACCGTGTCACGCGGAATCGCGAGCTCAAGGATCGCTCGCAGAGCATCGAGGGCTTCTCGAACTTCAACGTGAACGTGCTCATCGGGACGCGCTTCGACCCGCGCCTGTCGATCCGCACGCAGCTCACGGCCTTCCCCGTCGGGCCGCCCCTCGGCAACGACCCGAGCCTGCCGTTCCTCCCGCTGCCCATCGTGGGCTTCGAGGGCGTCAGCGAGCTGTTCATCGCCAGCTCCGCCAGCGTGGACCTGGACGACATCATCCTGGTGGCGGCGCCGGCGCGCGAGGAGGAGGGGACGCCTGAGGCCGCCGAGCCCGGCGGCGAGGCACCGCAAGAAGAGCGCCGCTGAGGGCGCGCGATCCCCGCGCGGGCGCCCGTCGGCGCGGCCCGCGGGCGGCCCCGGCCCCCGGGCTCAGGCCTCGCTGAGCAGGCGCCGCTCGCCCTGGAGCGCCCCGATCGGCGAGAGGTCCTGCACGACCTCCAGGGTGCCCAGGTAGGCGCCGCCCGGTTCGCGCACCGCGAAGTAGCGGATGTGGACTTTCATGCCGCGGAAGTCGATCCAGAACTCGGCCGCATCCCGCCGGCCCGCCTTGAAGTCGGCCAGGATCCGGTTCACCAGGTGCAGGCTCTTCTCCGGGTGGCACTCCTGAACCTTCATGCCGATGGCGCCGCGCGAGCGCGGGAAGATCTTGTCCCGGTTCTCGTGGCTGAAGTAGCGGACCGTGTCCTCGGCGTCCACGAACGAGATCTCCACCGGCAAGGTGTTCAGCATGGCGGCGAGCACCGCACGGTCGAGCGCGTAGGACAGGTCCCGGACCTCGCCGGCCTCGACCAGGCGGGCGGCCAGCGCGGAGTAGCACCGGTGCCCGTCCGCTCCCAGCCGGGCCTCGACGGCGCTGATTCCCTCGACGACGGCGGCCTCGTCGGAGGGCCCCAGCACGCGCATCGCCATCGGGTAGAGGATGTCGTTCTCCTTCCAGTAATGGGCCTTGAGCAACGCCGCATACGCGCCGAAGGCCTCGCCGAGCCCGGGCCCGGCCGCCGGGTCGCCGCCAAGGTAGGCCTCGGCCGCCGCCCTGACGTGGCCCAGCAGCCGGCGGCTCTCCTCGTGCTCGGCCAGCATCACCGCCAGCGGCCCGCTGTCACGCGGCATGCCGCGCCGCTCCAGCAGGGGGAAGAGGTGCTCCTCCTCCTTCCGGTTGTGCGTCCCGTCCGCATACTCCACGAAGTAGTCCACCATCCCGCGCACCGTGTCGGCGCCGGGCGCCTCCGAGGCCTGGAGCACGCGCTCCAGGGCATCCAGCACCTTCTCCGTCATCGAGTGATCGTCCATCAAGAGGTCGAACCAGCGCCGTTCCACGGTCTCCTCCTCGAGCGCATCGGATCGAGCAACCGCCCGCCGGGAGCACGGCCGCTCGCGTCGCACCAGTGTAGCCCCAGGGCCGGCCCCCACCGGTATGACCCCGCTCACAAGGCCGGAGAGCGGAAGGCCTCGAATCAGCCCCCCGAGTCAGGGATGCCGTGACATACTTGGACGAAGCGGGGAGGTTCCACCGGCTCCGCGCGATCGTCTTCCGACCACCGAGCCGTGGGCGATCAGGCCGCCTGGCGTTCGACGGCGCTCTCGAGGAGGGACGACATGCGACGCCTTCTCTGGCCTCTCGCCCTCGTCGTCACGTTCTTCATCGGCTGGGCTGCGGCAGGGGCCGCCCGGAAGGGGCCGTCGACGGCGGGGGCGGTCGGTCACCTGCAGGAGACGGTACAGCGCCTGCAGCAGCAGGTCGGCACGCTGCAGGCGCGGCTGCGCGCCAGGGACACGCTCGCGGCCTCGCGGCAGTCCGGGACCCCCTCCCAGACCGATGCGCCGCCCGCGGCGTACTCCGGGGCAGGGGGGCCACCGGTGGATCGCGTCCTGGCGGGGGCCGTCACGGAACAGCGCCCGGCCCCGGACAGCCCGGCGCGGGGAGGTGGCGGGGCTCGGCCCCAGGGTGATCGGGCCTCGGCCCGCCCGGGATCCCGCGGGACATCCGGCCCGGCGCCCACCGTCGAAGGGGCGCTCGAGCACTTCTACCGGTATCTCGAGGCGACGAACGAGTCAGCAGGGCGGGCGCGCTGGCAGCGGGCGCGAGAGCTGCTCGATGACCTGCGGGGCATGGGAGAGGCTGCCGCGACAGCGCTGATGCAGGTGCTGGCGGCCGGGAGCGAGAGCGACGAGCGCCGCGCGGCCGCCCGGCTGCTGGGCACGCTCCAGGTCCCGCAGGCCCTCCCGCTCCTGCGGGACGTCGTCGAGAGGGACGACGATGTGCTGCTCCGGCGTGCCGCGGCCGCGGGGCTGCGACAGCTCCAGACACCCGAGTCCATCCCGGTCATGGAACGGATCCTGGCCCACCCCGGAGAGGACCGCCTGGTCCGCCTGAGCGCGGCGTATGGCCTGGCCGAGTCGGGCCGCCCGCTGGGAGTCGGCGCGCTGGCGCAGATCTTCGAGGAATCGAACGCGGACGGGCGCGGGCGAGAGGTGGCCTTCCGGGCGCTCGCCTCCCTGAACGACGAGCGCTCCCTGCCCTTCATGCGCCAAGTCATGGCCTCGCCGGCCGAGCCGGCGTACCGACTGCGGGCGATACGGTACGTGACGGCGCAGGGCGATGCGCAAGCCCTCCCGGCCCTGCAGGTGGTGATGAACTCCCCGGATGAGCAGCCCTCGATTCGCGACGCCGCGGCACAGGCCTTCCGGGTGCTCAGCGGCAGCAGGTAGGCGACAGGGGCCGACGAGCCTCCTCGTCGCCGACTGCGTGGCGCGGCGCGCCCCGTGGCCGAGCTCGCCGAGACAGGCGAGCGCCGCGTCCCCGACGACGGATTCGGTTCGGTAAAGTCGCTCATCCCTTCAGCCAGTGCTCGACCGGCCGGGCCAGGAACTCCCCGACCGCGATGCCGTCTCCGCCCACGAGCAGCGTGCGGGCCCGCCCATGCGCCTCGGCGAAGGCCGCGAGTCCGGGCTGGGCGTCGCGGGACCGGCCGCTCTTCACCTCGATGGCGGTCACCGTGCGACCCGCTCGCGTCACGAAGTCCACCTCGCGGTTGCCCTCCCGCCAGTAGAAGAGCCCGCACACCCCGGCCGCCGCGGCATTCGCCAGATGCGCCCCGACCGCCGACTCGACCAGCCGCCCCCAGAACTGCCGGTCGGCGCGGGCCTCCTCGAGCCTCAGCCCGGTGTGCGCGGTCATGAGGGCGGTGTTCAGCACCTGGAGCTTGGGACTGGACCCGCGCTGGCGGACCACCGCTCCGGCGTACTTCTGCAAACCCGTGAGCATCCCCGCCGCGGCGAGCAGGTCGAGGTAATGGGCGAGGGTCGTGGTGTTGCCGGCCTCCTGGAGCTGGCCGAGCATCTTCGTGTACGACAGGATCTGCCCGGAGTAGCTGCACCCGAGATGGAAGAGCCGCCGGAGGAGTGCGGGCTTGTCCACCCGCGAGAGGAGCAGCACATCGCGGGCGATCGTGGTCTCGACGAGGGCGTCAAGGACGTAGCGGGCCCAGCGCGCCGGCTCGCCGATGAGCGGCGCCGCCCCCGGGTAGCCGCCGTGGAAGAGGTACTGGTCCAGCGACCAGCCGAAGGCCTCCCGCATCTCGGCCAGCGACCAGTGCGGGAGGTGCAGCACCTCGAAGCGCCCGGCGAGGCTCTCGGAGAGCCCGCGCTGGACGAGGAGCGGCGCCGAGCCGAGCACGATCACCTTGAGGGCAAGCCGGGCGCGCGTATCCTCGTCCCACAGCCGCTTCACCGATTCCGACCAGCCCGGGACCTTCTGGATCTCGTCGAGGACCAGCACCCCGCCCCGGCGCCCGGCGTCGCGCGCCTCGAGGCGAGCTGCCTCCCACTGCTGTTCCAACCACCCCGGTCCCCGCAGGGTCGGCTCGTCGGCGCTGGCGTAGCGCGTCGGGAACCTGCCCGCGCTGGTGACCTGCTGCACCAGAGTGGTCTTGCCGACCTGGCGCGGCCCGGCCACCGCGTGGATGAAGCGGCGGGGCTCGGCGAGCCGCCGGGCGAGGATCGCGGCATAGGGGCGCGAGAAGGGCATCTGTCACCTCCTCAGGATGTTGAGTAATTTTACTCAGTACCCAGAGTAGAGGCAAGCCAGCCCGAACGCGGGCGCCGGCCGCGCCCGGTCCTCCGGCGCGACGCGCTCCTGAGCCCCGCCCTCATGAAGGCAGCGGTGGAGCGGCTGGCCCAGCTACGCGATTCCGGGGGCGGAACTGGCTCCGAGGCCTGGCACCCTGGAAGCTGCTGCGGTGCAAGTCGGTGAAAGACAGTGGCGCGCCCGGCAGGATTCGAACCTGCGACCCTCGGCTTAGAAGGCCGATGCTCTATCCAGCTGAGCTACGGGCGCGACAGGCACTTACGATACACCAGCCGGGGCGGGCTGGCCCGAAGTGACCGCCCGGGCGCCGCCCACCCTCCACCGGCCCGCGCCGGGGACCTTCGGGCATGCACCCCGCCACGGCGCCCCTTGCTTGACGGAAGCGCCGGGCGCGCGTACGGTGCGGCCTCATGGGGGACGCATCACGCCCACCCCGGGGGCATGCAGCGGCCTCATGCTGGACCGCGCCTCCGGCCGACGCGAGCTTCCCGCTCCGCGGAGCGACAGAGGCGGCACCGTGATCTTTTCCCGGCGCACCTTCCGCCCGCGCGCGAGCCGCACCGAGACGGCCGTCACCATCGGGTGCGTGATCCTGCTGATCGGGATCGGGATGTGGTTCCAGTCGCGCGCGCGCCGGGCCGATCCCGATCTCTTTCGCCTGGACGACCGGCATCTCGTGGGCGCGGGACCAGCGCCCCAGCTCTATCGGCGCCTGCCCATCACGCTGGCCTCCGAGCCCCTGCAGGTGGATGCGATGACCCCGGTGCTCTCGGCACCGCCAGCCGGGCTCAGGCTCGACGGCAGGGTGGAATCCTTCGGCCCCGACACTCTCTACGAGAAGATCGACGGGCGGGAGTCCCTCTACAAGGCCTACGCCTTCCGGCGGCTGTGGACTGCCAGCTACGCGGCGCCGAGCGGCCGCATCGACGTGGAGGTGTTCCAGCACGGCACCGAGGCCGATGCGCTCGGCGTGCTCTCCGTCGAGAGGCAGGGAGTGGCAGGCGGCCGCCACGAGGCGGATCGCACGACGACGCCCAACGGGATCTTCCGCGTCGTGGGCACCCTCTACGTTCGCGTGTTCGGAACGAGCGACACCGACCTCGTCCGTGCCGACGCCGCGCGTCTGTCCGATCACGTCGCGGCGGCCGTCGCGCCCGGGGCGGGGAGGCCAGCGGCGGTGGCCTCACCCCGGCCCGGCGCTCGGGTCGCCCCGGCCCCCACCAGCACGGGCGCCACCTCGGAGCTGGGGGCGATGCTGGCCGAGCCCGACCGCTGGACGCCCACGCACAACCCTCTCGTCCTCCTCGGCGCCGATCCGACCACCATCGAGTTCACCCCGGAGAACGGCCTCGGCATCGGAGCCTTCACGCGACTCTTCCTCGGCGCTGTGCCCGACGGAGGCGAGCGTGTGAAGACGTTCGTCCTCGCCAAAGGCGACCCGGCCGCCGCGCGCGCCGCCGTCGAGACCTACCGCGAGCAGATGACCCGCGCGGGCGCGCCCGTCGCGCTCCCCTGGCCCACGGCGCGCCCGCCCCACCTGACGGCCGTGAAGGTCGAGCTCCTCGGAACCGTCGAGGCCGCCATGCCCGTGGGCCGGCTGGTCGTCGGGGTGACGGACGCGGCGGGGCCGGACATCGCCGCCCGCGTGCTCGCCCGCACCCTGTCCGCCCTCGAGCGCGCCACGACCGAGCGGAGCGGCAAGCCGTGAAGCCGAGCTGGCGCAGCCCGTTGACACCGCTGGAGGCGCCCCGCCAGCCGCATCCGAGCGACGAGCGGCAGAAGCAGCAATACGCGGCGGGGGGGCCCCGCCGGGCGAGCAGGCGCGACGTGCTGAGACTGCTCGGCGCGACGACGGCGGCTGCCGCCGGGACCGGCGCGGCCTGGCTGTGGTTGCGTGATCCGACCGGGCGCGCGGCCAGGCCAGAGACTGCGGTCGTGCGCCTGCCGGCCGGGGGATTCGCGGTTCCCGCCCTGCCCGGGATGCCCGAGCTCGCCATCGTGCGCGGCCGCGACCCGCTGCCGATGATGCGGGCGGGCCTCCAGGCGCTCGGAGGCGTCCGGCGCTTCGTGGCCAGCGGCGACACGGTCGTGGTGAAGCCCAACGTGGCCTTCGACCGCGCGCCCGTGCTCGGCGCCACCACCAACCCCGAGGCCCTCGCCGCGCTCGTCGCCGTGCTGCGCGACGGAGGCGCCCGCGAGGTGCGGGTCGTCGACAACCCGATCAACTCGCCCGAGGGGAGCTTTCACAAGTCGGGCATCGCGGAGGCCGCTCGCCGCTCCGGCGCGCGGCTCATGCTTCCCGATCCGGCCCACTTCCGCACCCTCGCCGTGGATGGGGCCGAGCTCATCGCGCGCTGGCCCATGCTCTACCGGCCGTTCGTGGGCGCCACCAAGGTCATCGGGATCGCGCCCCTCAAGGACCACAACCTCTGCAGCGCCTCGATGACGATGAAGAACTGGTACGGCCTCCTCGGCGGCCGGCGAAATCAGTTCCACCAGCGCATCCACGAGATCGTCGCCGAGCTGGCGCTGATGATGCGGCCGACGCTCGTGATCCTCGACGCGACGCGCGTCCTCATGTCGAACGGCCCGACGGGCGGCAGCCTGTCCGATGTCAAGCCGATGGACACCATGGTCCTCGCCACCGACCAGCTCGCCGCCGACGCCTACGGCTACGAGATGCTGCTCGAGCGGGATCCGTCCCGCCTGCCCTATCTCCAGCTGGCCGAGGCCCGCGGCGTCGGTACGCGCCAGTGGCGCCGGCTCCGCCGCGAGGAGATCCAGGTATGATCCCCGCGGCGGTCGCGAGAGCCAGATGACGCCCGGCGCCGCTCCGCCAGGGGCTCCCGCCGCGGCGGGCCCACCCGGCACCGAGCGCCGGAGAATCCCGTTGCCCGTGGTGGGCGCCTCCACGCCATCGCCGCCCCGACCCCGGATGGAGCGGCGGCGGACGTTTCGCGCCACCGACGCGCGCCTCCTCTCCCAGGTCTTCTTCCTTGCCCTCTTCTGCTTCGTGAGCTGGATCACCTGGTTCTCCCGGCTCGGCGGCTACCCGGTGTCGCTGTTCCTCGAGGTCGACCCGCTCGTGGCCGTGGCCACCGCGCTGTCGACCCGGACGGTGTACCGAGCCCTCGGGTGGTCGCTGCTCCTCATCGTCCCGACGATCGTCCTCGGCCGCTTCTTCTGCAACTGGGTGTGCCCGTACGGGACCCTCCATCAGGCCATGGCCTGGGTGTTCGCCAAGCGGCGGGGACGCAATCCCATCGACCCGAACCGCTACCGGCCGATCTTCCGCGCCAAGTACGTGCTGCTCGCCTTTCTCCTGGTGCTGGCGGCGCTCGGCTCGCTGCAGATCGGGCTCCTCGATCCGCTCTCCCTCATGTTCCGCACCTTCACGACCACGGTCGCCCCCGCGTTCGACCGCATCGTGACGCCCGGCATCGAGGCCGGCGTCGTGCCCGACGCGCTCCGCTTCGCGCCGGGATCGAAGGAGGACCGGCTGTTCCAGGGCAGCCTCCTCGTCGGCTGGGTGATGCTCGCCTTCCTCCTCGCCAACCTCGTCATCCCCCGGTTCTTCTGCCGCACGCTGTGCCCCCTGGGCGCGCTCCTCGGCGTGCTCGCGCGCTTCGCCCTCTTCCGGATCGACCGCGACCCGCACACGTGCACCAACTGCGATCTCTGCCTGCGGGGCTGCGAGGGCGCCTCGGATCCGCATCTCCTGCTCAGGACGTCCGAGTGCTTCGTGTGCATGAACTGCATCGAGGACTGCCCGGAGGGGGCGCTGTCCTTCCGCTTCCTGCCGCCGTCCGAGAGCGCGGTAGCGGGGGTCGAGACCTCCCGCCGGCGGCTGGTGACCGGCGCGATGGCAGCGCTCGTCACCTACCCGCTGCTCCGCACCGGCCTCGCGGTCAGTGACCGCACCTTCTCCGCGGCGGTGATCCGGCCGCCGGGCTCGCCTGCGGAGCCCGAGTTCCTGTCCCGCTGCATCAAGTGCGACCAGTGCATCCGCGTGTGCCCGACCAATGTGCTCCAGCCCGCCGTCCTCGAGGCGGGACCGGAGGGGCTGTGGACACCGGTGATGAACATGCGCGCCGGTTACTGCGAGCTCAACTGCACGCTGTGCGGCCACGTGTGCCCGACGGGGGCCATCCTGCCCATCTCCATCGAGGAGAAGCTCGGCCTCGGCCGCTTCCGGAGCCAGGGGCCGGTCAAGGTCGGCACCGCCTTCGTCGACAAGAGCCGGTGCCTGCCCTTCGCCATGGAGACGCCGTGCGTGGTGTGCGAGGAGGTGTGCCCGACCTCGCCCAAGGCGATAGGCAGCTACGAGGAGACCATCACGCGCTGGGACGGCCGCACCGTCACGCTGAGGAAGCCCTTCGTGCGGCCCGAGCTCTGCATCGGCTGCGGGATCTGCGAGCACGAGTGCCCCGTGGTCGACCAGCGCGCCATCTACGTGACCGGGGTGGGCGAGACGCGCTCCAAGGCGCGCTCGCTCCTGCTCAAGGGATGACCCCTCACGCGAGAAAGGACGTCATGGCCAGAGATCGACAGATCGACCGGCGGACGCTATTCAAGGGGACGCTGGCGGGGGCGGGGGCGCTCGGCCTCGGCGCGCCGGGGCGCGCGCTCGCCCAGGCGGGGAGCGCCGCCAGCGAGATGCCGACGGCGGTGTTCGGCCGCACCGGCGAGCGCATCCCCAAGCTCGTCTTCGGGACGTCCTTCCCCCTCACGCTGCCGCTCCTCAAGCGGGCCGTGGATCTCGGCGTGACCTACTTCGACCTCGCCGATTGCTACGTCGGCGGCCGCAGCGAGCGTGTGGCCGGCGATTTCCTCCAGAGAACCGGCCTGCGCAAGCGCATCTGGATCACGACCAAGTCGGACGCCCACGACCCCGACGGGTTCGAGCGGACGCTCCAGGGGAGTCTCGGGCGCATCCAGGTCGATCAGGTCGATCTCCTGTTCCTGCACAACCTCGAGGACGGCGCATATCTCTCGCCGGCTCTCAAGTCCCGCGTCGAGAAGCTCAAGCGGGACGGGAAGATCCGGTTCTTCGGCTTCTCCACCCACGCCTCCACCGTCGTCGAGACCATGACCCTCGCCGCCCGGCTGGGCTGGGTGGACGCCATCATGTTCAAGTACAACTTCCGGAGCTATGGCGATCGACCGCTCAACGACGCCATCGACGCCTGCAAGAAGGCGAACATCGGTCTCATCGCCATGAAGACCCAGGGCAGCCACTACTCCTTCGCCCAGCGGGTGCCCCCCTTCCAGGCCAAGGGCTTCACGCGGCACCAGGCCGTGCTCAAGGCGGTGTGGCAGGACAGCCGCATCGACGCCATCGTCAGCGAGATGACCAACTTCGACCAGCTCGAGCAGAACGTGGCGGCGGCGCTCGACCGGACCCGCCCGGGCGCCCTCGAGATCGACAGCCTCAGGCGCCACGCCGAGGCGACCGAGCACCTCTACTGCCACGGCTGCGAGCAGCACTGCGCCCCCGCGCTGGCCCGCCCGGTGCGCGTCGCCGACACGCTGCGCCTCCTCATGTACCACGACGAGTACGGCGAGCCCGAGCGCGCCCGGCGCCTCTTCACGGCCATCCCGCCCGCGGAGCGGGCCCTCGGCGAGGTGGACTTCGCCCCCGCCTCCCGCGCCTGCCCCCACGGCCTCGACGTGGCGGCCCTCATGGATCGCGCGCGCCGGGTGCTCGCGGTCTGACCTGTCGCGGCCGCGCGCCGCCCGCTCTCCCCAGCCTCCCCGCGCGCCGCCCACACACGCGCCTGGGCACTCTAGAAGGCCGATTGCTCTATCCGACTGAGCTACGGGCGCGCAAGGCCCTACGCGACAGCCAAGGCCAGTCCACACGGCCTCGGGCTGATCTTGTGCTGACCCGAGCGCGGGACCTTCCCGGGATCGCGCCACGATATCAGGGCTGTCCCACCGGGCTTGGGAAGGTGGGCGGCGCTCCCCGGTGCATTCACCTACAAGTATGGGGACAAGGTCGCGGAGAAGAAGACGGGGGAGAGCTGGCTCCATCAGGAGGGGATCGTGCTCGACGTGTCCAACAAGGGCAAGGGCGTCGCCGCCCTGCGGGGCATCCAGTTCCTCAAGAAGAAGTAAGGGCCTGTCCTATTGGCTCATGAGCATGAGTCAGGTAGAGTCATGCCATGAGCAAGCGCCTGCAAGTCCTGCTCGAGGAGCGTGAATTCCGCGAGATCCAGCGCATCGCGCGGGGGCAGCACATGACCGTCGCGGAATGGGTTCGCCAGGCCCTGCGGGCGGCCCGCCGCCGGGAGCCCCTGGGCGATGCGGGGAAGAAGCTCGAGGTGGTGCGGGCCGCCGCCCGTCATGCCTTCCCCACCGGTGAGATCAGCCAGATGCTCACGGAGATCGAACGCCTCAGCTGATCGAGCACCTGACAGGAGGGAGCGATGAGCTATCCGGGTTTCGAAGAGGCGTTGCGGCGGGTCATCACCGGGGACGACGCGCAGGGGCAGTCGGTCATCATCGTCGATGGCCCCCCCTCCGCCGTCATGGCCGAGGCCGGGCTCGGCGGCCTGTTCGAGATCTGGGCCGACGCTGCCTCGTCACCCCTGGATCCGCGCGAGGGCGCCGACCGGGGGCCGAAAGGCGCCCCGGTCCTGTCGCCACCGCACGGGGGGGTGAAGGTGCGCTGGTTCATCGTCGAGCCGCCGCCGCCCGGCGCGCCGAAGGCGGCCCTGGACGCGGCCGCCAAGGCGGCCTTCGCGCGCATGGGCGCGGCCGCCCATCTGCAGGACCAGACGCGGCATCACGCGATGCACGAGACGCACACCCTCGACGTCATCTGCCTGCTGAAGGGGGATGCGTCGCTCATCCTGGAGAGCGGCGAGACGCGGCTGAGACCCGGCCAGATCGTGATCCAGCGCGGCACCAGCCACGCCTGGGCGGCCCATGGGGGGCCTGCGCTGTTCCTCGCCGTGCTCATCGATCGCCCGATCACGCCGCGGAGCTGACCGGCCCCGGCCCCTCCAGCGTCGGCGCGCGCTCGGCCGCACACCGTGAGTCTCTCCCACACCCCGGCGAGCAGGGGTATCCGCAGAGGGCGGTAGTGTCGTATGCTACTACACATGCTTACCGTGCCGGAAGTTGCCGCCAAGCTTGGACGCGACCCCGAGACCGTCCG
>Ga0154441_1167_pt1 | contig 18913 bp, 19 predicted proteins | sample RifGroC2_FD_115945 | JGI IMG/M metagenome (GOLD analysis project Ga0154441, IMG submission 115945) | Candidatus Rokubacteria bacterium GWC2_70_16 | reverse complement strand
CGCGCCCCGCGCTGGACGAACATCTCGAAGATCTGCAGCCACCCGCCGCCGAAGCTCCGGTCCTTCCCGCCGATCCTGAACACGACGGCCGGGTCCGGCCGCCGCACCTCGAACGGCGCTCCGATGGCCCGGAACGTCTCCTCGAGCACGCCGCCGCACTCGACGGCCACCGCCCCGGTGCTTACGCGGAAGCCGTCCACGTCCAGCGAGGAGAAGCGCCCCCCGACGCGATCGCGCGCCTCGATCACGAGGGGGGCGAGGCCCGCTGCGGCCAGGCGGGCGGCCGCCGCGAGTCCTCCTATCCCGGCTCCTATCACCACGCAGTCGAAGCGCTGTGCCATATGACTAGCCGGTCGGTAGAATCGCCCGGTACAGCCTGCTGCGCAATGAGCCGATGCTCACAGAAAAATGATGATTGTGAGGCATTTACCGTCGTCACGAACTGGAGTCTAGTAGCCTCGCCCGACCAGCGGGCAAGGGAATTCGAACCATGGGTCAACCCCTCGCCAAGTGGACCGACCGCGGCGCCGCCCGCCGGCACATCCGGAGCTTCCGGCTGGAGATCATCCTGCAGAGCGCGGCGCGCTGCTTCAACCGCAAGGGCTATCACGCCACCAAGATGGGGGACATCGCCCGCGAGCTGGGCGTGAGCAAGGCCGCGCTCTACTACTACGTCGAGAGCAAGGAGGACATCATCTTCCAGTGCGAGGCCGCCGCCCTCGACCTGGCGATGGAGGGCATCCGGATCGCGGAGGGGCTATCGGAGCCCGACGACGTCAAGCTCTACGTCGCCCTCCGTCACTTCATCGAGGGCATGACGGACAGGCTCAATGGCTGCGTCGTGCTCACCGAGGGCATGCTCTCCCCCGGGCCCTACCGCGACCTCGTCCGACGGCGGGACGACTACGAGCGCCGGCTCCGGAAGCTCGTCGAGGCGGGGGTCGCCTCGGGGGCCTTCGCGCCCTGCGACCCCAAGATGGTCGTGCTCGCGATGCTGGGCGCCATGAACTGGATTCCCCGGTGGTACTCGCCCGACGGCGAGCGCAACCCCAAGGAGATCGGCGAGACCTTCGCGCGCTACCTGGTGCGCGGCCTCGGCCAAGGAGGCTTCCATGAGCACGGATCGGCTGTTTGACCGGTACCTGGAGGGCGAGCGCCCCGCCGACTACCGGACGCTCTCGGGCATCGAGCTGCCGCCCTTCCTCGCCGACCGTCCGTCGGGGGCGGGCGAGCGCCCCGGCGAGTACCCCTTCACCCGCGGGATCCACGCGGAGATGTACCGGAAGCGCCTCTGGACGCGGCGCCAGCAGTCGGGCTACGGCACGCCGCGCGAGTCCAACGAGCGGCTCCACTACCTGCTCCGCCAGGGCGCCACGGGACTGAACATCGACACCGACATGGCCACCAAGCTCGGCGCCGATCCGGACCACCCGCTCTTCGAGGGCGAGATCGGGCGCCAGGGTACCTCCATCGCCACCCTGGAGGACATGGCGGAGCTCTTCGACGGCATCCCGCTGGACAAGGTCTCCAGCACCCTCATCGTCCAGCCCCCCGCCTCCGCCCCCTTCCTGGCCATGTATCTGGCCGTCGCGCGGCGGCGGGGCATCCCGCCCTCCGCCCTCATCGGCACCATCATGAACTGCGCCCTCACGCAGCTCTCCGGGGCGACGCTCCAGGCCAACACGCACTTCTTCCCCATCGAGTTCAGCGTGCGCGTGGGGCTGGACGTCATGGAGTACTGCACGCGCGAGCTGCGCCGGTGGAACATCGTCAACGTCAACGCCTACAACATGCGCGAGACGGGGATCAACGCCGTCCAGGAGGCGGCCTTCGCGCTCGCGCTGGCCCTGGAATACGCCGAGCGGCTGGTGGCGCGCGGGCTCCCCGTGGACGCCTTCGCCCAGCGGATGGCCTTCTTCACCGCCGCCCACCTGGACCTCTTCGAGGAGGTGGCCAAGCTCCGCGCCATGCGCCGGATCTGGGCCCGGCTCATGCGGGAGCGCCTGGGCGCGACGGAGGACCGCTCGTGCTGGTTCCGCACGGCCATCCAGACGGCGGCCTTGCCGCTCACGGCCCAGGAGCCGCTGAACAACATCGTGCGCGCGGCCATCCAGACGCTGGCGGCGGTGCTGGGCGGCAGCCAGTCCATCCACACGACCTCCTACGACGAGGCCTACGCGCTGCCCTCCGAGGCCTCTCACCGCCTCTCCATCCGGACCCAGCAAGTGATCGGGTTCGAGACCAACGTGGTCAAGACCGCCGACCCGTTGGGCGGCTCCCATCTGGTGGAGTGGCTCACCGACCGGCTCGAGACCGACATCCTCGCCATGATCGACGAGATCCGCTCGCGCGGGGGGTTCGTCGCCGCCTTCACGGCCGGCTGGGTGGAGCAGCAGATCCGCGCCGCGCGCTTCGCGCACATGGATCGCGTGGAGTCGGGCGATCAGCCGGTCGTGGGCGTCAACTGCTTCCGCGACGAGGAAGCCGAGGAACCGAAGATGGAGTTCTTCGCCTACGAGCAGGAGATGCCGGAGGCGCGCATGCGCTATGTCCGCGAGTACCGCGCGCGCCGCGAGGCCCCGGGGCTCCCGGCCGCCCTCGACGCGCTCCGCCGCGCGACGGCCGCCGGCGAGAGCGTGATGCCCCCCGTGCTCGCGGCCGTCGAGGCGGGCGCCACCATCGGCGAGGTGTGCCGCGCCTTCGGCGAGGCCATCGGCCACACGGTGGAGGGCTAGCCATGGCGCGCATCGTCCTGGCGAAGCTCGGCAGCGACGCGCATGACCTCGGGGTGACAACGGTGGCCCGGTGGCTGCGCGAGGGCGGGCACGAGGTGGTCTACGCCGGCCTCTACAACACCCCGGAGCGCGTGGCCCAGATGGCGCTCCAGGAGGACGCCGACCTGGTGGGCGTGAGCTGTCTCAGCAGCGACGCCGTCTACGCCGGACGGCGCGTGCGCCAGACGCTCGAGGGGGTCGGACTGGGACGCGTCCCACTCGTGGTGGGGGGCGTGGTGACCCCGGACATGAAGGCCGAGCTCGGGCGGCTCGGCGTCGCCGCCGTCTTCGGCCCGGGCACGCCGCGCGAGCGGCTGCTCGAGTCCATCGCGGGGCTCCTGGCCGCGACCACGCAGGCTCGGGGCGCGGCGGACGGCACGCCCTCGCCCCGCTGAGGAGCCCGGCCATGCCACCGAAGGTGACGGAACGGCAGTACCAGGGGCAGGTGCACGAGCAGTCGCGCCGCCTCATGGCGGACTGGACGGCGGCGCTCAGCCGCGCCGAGGCCGAGCGGCAGCCCACGGCCGCGATCATGATCTCCGGCAATCTCGTCGAGCTGCTGCGCGCGCTGGGCTTTCTCCCCATGTTCCCCGAGGTCATCGCGCTGCAGAACGCCATCCGCAAGAAGTCGCTGCCGCTGATCCTGAAGGCGGAGCAGGCCGGCTACTCGGCCGACAACTGCGCCTACGTGAAGGCCGACATCGGCCTCTACCTCGACGGCGGCATGGGGCCGGGCACCCCCATCCCCTTCCCGTCCCTCATCGTCTGCAACTACGTGGGCTGCAACGTGTACGTGAAGTGGTTCGAGCACCTCGCCGACGTCTCGGGCGCCCCGCTCTTCATGCTGGACGTCCCCTTCCTGCGCACCGACGCGCCCACCGAGGCCGATATCCGCTACGTGGTGCAGCAGCTCGAGGAGCTGATCGCGCTCGGCGAGCGCATGACCGGCCGGGCGTTCGACATCGACCGCCTGCGCGAGATCGTGGAGCACGCCGCGCGCGCCGAGGAGGGCTACGCGCGGTGCAAGCACCTCACCAAGCGGAAGCCCGCGCCCTTCGACGCCTACTTCGACGCCATCAACCTCATGGGCCCCATCAACGTGCTCCGCGGCACGCCCGAGGCGGCCGACTTCTTCGACGTGGCCGTGGCCGAGTTCGAGGGGCTCGCGGGGCAGGGGCTCGGCCCGCTCAGCGAGGAGCGCTTCCGCACGGTCTTCGAGGGGCCGCCGCCGTACCCCTACTACAAGAACTTCCGCAACCTGTTCACCCGGTGGGGCGCCGTGGGCGTGCAGTCCACCTACTCCACGGTGGGCGGGATCTGGGACTGGGGCTTCCGCCACGATCCGCGGCGGCCGCTGGAGTCCGTCGCCGAGCACATGCTGCGCCACAACCTCGCGAACCGCTCCCTCCTCGCCCGCTACGAGCAGATCAAGCGCTACGTGGAGGAGTGGGAGGCGGACTCCCTCGTCATCCACTCGATCAAGTCCTGCCGGCTCTACTCGGCCGGCCAGGGCGACATGCGCGAGTACTTCACGCGCGACCTGGGGGTGCCGACCCTCCTCGTGGAGTCCGACCTGGAGGACCCGCGCTACTACGCGGAGGCCCAGCTCCGGAACCGCATCGACGCCTTCTTCGAGGCCCTCGACCACAAGAAGACTGTAAGGCGAGCCGCAGCCGGAGGCGAGGCGAGCGGAGATGAAAATCCCCCGAGCGGAGCGAGGCGGCGAGCCGCAGCCGGAGGCGAGGCGAGCGGAGATGGAAATCCCCCGAGCGGAGCCGGGCGGCCAGCCGCAGCCGGAGGCGAGCGGGGCGCGACCGCGCGCTGACGCCCGGTTGTGCGGTACCCTGCCCGCATGAGGCAGGCCCGGGTCGCGGCACTCCTCGCGGTGCTCGTTGTCGGGCTCGTGACGGCCGGGGCGGCTGGTCGGATCGCCCGGGCTCAGCCGGGGCACGGGAGCCTGGCCGGTCAGCTCCTGGTGGCGGCGCCGGGAATGCGGGACCCCCGCTTCGCCCGCACCGTCATCTTCATGGTCCGTCATGACGCCACCGGCGCCATGGGCGTTACCGTGAACCGGCTGATCGGCCAGACCCCGCTCGCCGGGTTGCTCCAGCGGCTCGGCGTGGACCCGGCAGGCGTCAGCGGGAGCATCCGCATCCACTGGGGCGGTCCCGTCGAAGGCCCCCGCGGGTTCGTCCTGCACACGGCGGACTATGCGAGCGAGGGCACGATCGCCGCGAGCGCCCGCTTTGCCCTCACGGCAAGCCCCGAGGTGCTCCGCCGCATCGGCCTCGGCCAGGGCCCGCGGCGGGCGCTGTTCGTGCTGGGCTATGCCGGATGGGCGCCCGGCCAGCTCGAGGCCGAGCGGGAGCGAGGGGACTGGGTCGTCGCCGCGCCGGACGAGGAGGTGGTCTTCGATGACAACCACGCCGGGAAGTGGGAGCGCGCACTGGCCCAGCGGAAGATCGACCTGTAGGAGCGGCGACTGCCCGCGGGCCGGGGCGAGGAGACGAGCATGAGAGCGGAGCGCCTGGATCGGCGCTGCGTCCTTCGGCTGGGAGTGCTGGGGGTGGCGGCGGCCGCGGCGGGCTGCGCAGGAGCCGGCCCGGCCTCAGCTCCCTCGGGCCGGCGGGGCGTGGGGACCACCGGGAGCGGCGCCGAGGCCGGTTGCCCGAAGATCATGTCTCACTTCGATGACTGGAGCTCGAACTACGGGCAGCGCGACCGGCGGACGACCAGTGACCCGCCGTGGAACAAGCCGCACAACGGGATCGACTTCGACACCCCCGAGGGCACGGCCGTGCTCGCGGTCGCCCCGGGCATGGTCACCCCGATGATGTACAGCACCCGTTCGCCCATCGGGGCCATCAACATGGCCCTCTACACCATTCCGCGAGACTCATCGGCGCGGCGCCCCTCGGCCGGCAGCGTGGGCGGCGTCCCCGGCTTGAGCGGGCCCCAGACGCGCGCGAAGTAGGTGTCCGCGAGCTGGAGCGCGCCGATGGGGTTATGGGCCAGCACGCGGTCCTTGGCGACCAGCGTCGTGGCCAGCCCCTTGGAGTGGCGGAAGAAGAGGCTGTCGTGCCCGATGCAGAGGCCCAGCACCACGTTCAGCTCGCAGCCGGCGTCGTTGAGCAATTCGGCCTGGGCGATGGGGTTGCACATGGACTCGTAGGTCCCGGGGCGGATCTTCTCCCCGTCCTGCACACCGATGAGCTCCTTGGCGACGCCCCCGTTCTTGCAGGCGACGGAGGCCACCTCGAAGCCGTGGCTCTCGAGGATGCCGGAGAGCACCTTCGCCAGGTCCACCATGCTGATGCAGGTCGCGATGCCGATCCGCGTGAACCCCATCTTCTTGGCGAAGTGGCAGATCTCCTCCACCCGCGTCCACTTGCAGTAGCCCTCGCTCTCCACGAGAGCCGAGGCGTGGGCGATCTGTCGCAGCTCGGGGTCGGCGTACAGCCCCCAGGCCCGCTCGATCCCGTCCTCGTCCACCTTCGTGGGGCAGAAGCCCGGGCCGCGGGCCTCCGACTCGCCCTGCCGGCAGGCCCGCACGGTGGGCGGGCAGTAGGCACATCCCGGCGTCTCGTATGTCATGGGCTCTTGCGCTCCTTGTGGCGGCCTCTTCGTGACCGTCAGCATCACTGTAAGCGCCGCGTCGCTGATGACCCATGAGCCGATCGTGGGGAGTTTCTAGTCCTCCCGCACCAGTCGAGCGGGTCTCGGGAGCCGCCGCCCATGTCCGGGCTGGCGGATGGGAATCGGCGCTTGTGGGGGAACCGGGCTTGGGCGGAAGATCGATGTAAAGGGGAGAGGCCATGGTATTGCAGTTCGCTCCGAGGCGCGCAGCCTACCTGGATGTCAGTGAGACCCTGGCGGGGGGGCCGGGCCCGCTCTCGGCGGAGGACCACGGCCACCTCGAGACCCTCGATGTCGTCTACCGCTCGCTCTGCGCCCTCCTCTACAACTACGTGCCCACTTCCGGCCACCCGGGAGGCTCCATCTCCTCCGGTCGCATCGTCGCCATGCTCCTCTTCGACACGCTCGACTACGACCTGGCGCAGCCCGACCGCGAGGACGCCGACATCCTCTCCTACGCCGCCGGGCACAAGGCCATGGGACTGTACGCGATGTGGGCCATCCGGGACGAGATCGCCCGGATCGCCGCCCCCGATCTCCTCCCCCGGGAGGTGCGGCTCCGCCTCCGCCTCGAGGATCTGCTGGGCTTTCGTCGCAACCCCGTCGTCAGGACGCCGCTCGTCTCCGCGCTCGGGGCCAAGTCCCTCGACGGGCATCCCACCCCGGCCACGCCGTTCATCCGGCTCTCTACCGGCGCCTCCGGCGTCGGCGTCGCCTCCTCGCTCGGGCTGGCCTTCGGCGCCACGGACTACTTCGGCGCCGATCCCCCGCGCGTCCACATCGTCGAGGGCGAGGGCGGGCTCACACCGGGGCGCGTGGCCGAGGCCCTCGCCGCGGCCGGCACCGCCTCCCTCGGCAACGCGATCATGCACCTGGACTGGAACCAGGCCTCCATCGACTCGAACCGCGTCTGCCGCGAGGACGGGCGGCCCGGCGACTACGTGCAGTGGAGCCCGGCGGAGCTGTTCCACCTCCATGACTGGAACGTGATCTCCGTCCCCGACGGCAAGGACCTCCGCCAGGTGGCCGCCGCCCAGCGCGCCGCGCTGGCCATGGGCAACGGCCAGCCCACGGCCGTCGTGTACCGCACGGTGAAGGGCTGGCAGTACGGGATCGAGGGCAAGGCCTCCCACGGCGCCGGGCACCAGATGTGCTCCGACGGCTTCCGCCAGGCGCTGGCGGAGCTCACCGGGAGAGCGGAGGTGATGGTGCCGACCTGCGAGGCCGGCAAGCAGCGCTGCATGGCGGCCCCCGACAGCGCCGCGGTGATCGAGGAGTGCTTCTGGGAGTCGCTCCAGATCGTCCGCAAGGTCCTCGAGCAGAGCGCGCCCGCCGTGACGGCGCTCGCCGCCCGTCTCGCGGCCGCGCGCCAGCGGCTGGAGACGCGGGGCCGCCGCCCCCGGGCTGGCGCGCCGCGGGTGGAGGCCGTCTACGAGCTGGCCTCGAAGGGGCCAGCCACGCCGTCCGACCTCGCGCTTGAGCCGGGCACGATCACGACGCTTCGCGGGGAGCTCGGGCGCGCGCTGGGACACTACAACCGCGCCTCCGGCGGAGCGCTCCTCGTCGCCGCTGCCGATCTCCTCGGCTCCACGAGCGTGAGCGCCGCGGGGATGGGGTTCGCGCAGGGCTACTGGAATGCCCGCACGAATCCCGGGGCGCGGACTCTCTCGATCGGCGGCATCTGCGAGGACGCGATGTCGGGGATCCTCTCGGGCCTCTCCACCCTCGGTCACCATATCGGCGTCGGCTCCTCCTACGGCGCCTTCATCGCGCCCTTGAGCCACATCGCCGCGCGCCTGCACGCCATCGGCGCCCAGGCCAGACAGGCGCTGGCGGGCGATCCGTACCGGCCGATGATCATCGTCTGCGCCCATGCCGGGCTCAAGACGGGCGAGGACGGACCGACCCACGCCGACCCGCAGCCGCTCCAGCTCCTCCAGGAGAACTTCCCCCGCGGCACGGCCATCACGCTGACGCCGTGGGATCCCCGGGAGATCTGGCCGCTGCTTGCCGCCGCGCTCGCCCGTCGTCCGGCGATCATCGCGCCCTTCGTCACGCGTCCCGGCGAGCCCGTCCTCGACCGGTCCCGGCTCGGGCTCGCCCCCGCCGAGGAGGCCGTCACCGGCGTCTATCTGCTGCGCCGGCCCCGCGGCCAGGGCGACGGGACCGTGGTGCTGCAGGAGAGCGCGGTCACCTACGCCTTCGTGCAGGAGGCGCTGCCGCTGCTGGAGCGGGACGGGCTCGACCCCTGGATCTACTATGTCGCCAGCGCCGAGCTGTTCAGCCTCCTGCCCCTGGAGAGGCAGCGCCGCCTCTTCCCGGAGGAGCGCGCCCGCGAGGCCATGGGCATCACCGGCTTCACCTTGCCCACCATGTTCCGCTGGGTCTGCTCCGACCTCGGCCGCTCCATGACGCTCCACCCGTTCCAGGGCGGGCACTTCCTCGGCAGCGGCCAGGGCGACATGGTGCTGGCCGAGGCCGGCCTGGACGGCGAGAGCCAGTACCGGGCCATCCGGCGCTATCTGGAAGCCCGACCCCGCTGAGGCCATCGAGTTCGCAGGGCCGCAGCTTTTTCGTCACCTGTCAGACTTATCCTGTCAGAGGCCTGGAAAGCGCCGGGCCCCCAAGGCCTTGATTTTCAAGCACTCATCGCCTGGCTCGATGCTTGCTGTCCTGTTGGCTCGGGAGTGAGCCAATGGGACAGTCAGTCCAGGCGAGGTCTCCAAGGGCAGGAGGGCCGAGGTGCTGAGCTGGGTGGTCAAGGAATTGAACCGGGTCGAGCCCCCCGCGGGAGCAGTCGCCGCGGCCGGCACGGTGGCCGGCCGGCCCGGTCTCTTCGCCCGGATCCGCGAGGGCCTCGCCGACCGCCGGGACCCGATGTTCGCGGGCCTGGGCGCCAGCGGCGAGCTGTCGGTGGCCCGGGTCCGGATCCTCCTCCTGTGCGTCCTGCTCGCGATACAGCTCGTTCCGGGCACCGCTGCCGACATCCGGCTGGTCACGCTGCCGCTCAACGTCGTGGCGTTGATCGTCGCCTTCCTCTTCCACCTCGTGGCCTCCCGGCGCCCCCAGCCATGGCTCGAAGGCTTCGCCAGCAGCGCCGCGGACGTCACCCTCGTGAGCTGCAGTCTGGCCGCCTTCCTCCTCCTGGACCAGCCCCACACCGCCGTCAACAACGGGACGCTCTTCGAGCTCTACTTCCTCGCCATCGGCTGCGCCAGCCTCCGCTACAACCCGCAGGCCTGCGCCCTCACCGGCCTGCTGGCGGTCGCTCAGTACGGGACGATCGTCGTCTACGCCGCCGCCCGCTGGAACCTCAACGATGCCCGCTATGCGCCGTTCAAGCTGGGCATGTTCGACTGGAGCACTCAGGGCATGCGCCTGATCCTCATCGGCGGGGCGGCTCTCGTGAGCGCCCTCATCGTGCTGCGCGCCCAGGGCCTGCGCCAGATGTCCACCACGGATCTGCTCTCGGGCGCCGCGAGCCGCCGCGCCTTCGACGAGCGGCTCGAGGCCGAGGCCAGTCGGGCTCGCCGCAACTGCCGCCCTCTCACGGTCGCCCTCATCGACGTCGACAACTTCAAGCGCGTCAACGACACCCGCGGGCACGCCACAGGCGATGCCGTCCTGCGCGCCGTCGCGGCGATCTTCCTGCGGGCGCTGCGGCCCAGCGACATGGTCGCCCGCTTCGGCGGGGACGAGTTCGCGCTGCTCTTGCCCGAGACCTCCGCCGAGCTGGTCATGGACAGGCTGGAGCGGCTGCGGGCCGAGGTCGCGGCCGCGAGGATCCGGCCGTCAGGCGACCGGTCGGGGAAGCCCGTGCAGGTGACCCTGAGCATCGGCGTGGCCAACTGGCCGGACGACGGGCCACTGATGCCCCTGGTGCTGGCCGCCGCCGACGCCCGGCTCTACGAGGCCAAGCGGCGCGGGCGGGACCGGATCATGGGTCCGGCACAGCACGCGGGACCGCGCGAGCCGAACCCGCCGGACGCACCGCACCCTTCGGCCCCGGCCCCCGGCGCCGCTCTCCCACTGACCCCGAGAGGACCCAGATGAGATTCCGCGCCCTGACCAGCTGGACGATGGTGTCCATCTTGCTCGGTTCAATCGGCTACAGCGCGGCGTTCACGACCGCCAGCTACCTCGAGACCACTCACCTGGTGGACCGGATCGCCTCCGAGGCGGCCGCCAAGGGCAAGGCCGCCGTTGACGCGCAAGCCCCGGCCCCCCGCCAGCAGTTCGCCAGTGCCGTTCGCTCGGGGCTGCTGGCCGCCTCCGGCCGGCCGGGCACCGTCCTGACCAGGGACGGGGTCGCCGTCGCCGAGACGTCCGAGGGTGTCCGGGTCACGGTGCACTGGAACTACCCGCTGCTCTCCTACGGCGGCCGGGCTGTCCTCTCCGTGCCCCTGTCGGTGGACCGCTCCATCAGCATGAGGCCGTGATCCGCGACAGCCCCCTGGGGGCAGCCGCTGCGTCGGCGCGGCGAGGTCAGGCCGGCCTCCCGCGGCCGACGCCCCGGATGGGATGCCGGCGCCCGTCGAGGAGGAGCGCCGGCCCCGTCCCATCATCGGCGAGGAGCGGGGCGAGCTGCTGCAGCGCGACGCGGCCGAAGCGGGCCCGGAAGGCGCCCTGCCGGACCGTGCAGTAGAGATGGCCCCCCTCGGCCTCGAGGGTGGCCGGAGCGAGCGGCTCCCTGTAGCCGCCCGCGAACCGGAGCTCCACGCCCCGCACCCGCCCGGTCTCCCCGCTCACCCCTAGTCGCTGCACCACGAAGGGCGTGTCATGAGGGGCGAACCAGTTCTGCTCCCCCTGGCACAGGACGAGATACCGCCCGTCGTCGGTGCGCCGCATCGCGCGCAGGAAGAACTCCAGCACCGCAGGATCGACGATCTCGGTGCCGTCGTGGAAGACGCGCCCTTCTCGGTCGACGAGGTAGTGGTACTCCCGCATCCCGTCTGGATTGTACCCCGCCGGGACAGAGGCGGTCGGCGGCGCCTCTGGCCGCCGGCAGACGCTCTCGGTGCAGGGGCAGTTGACTTGGCTCGCCCTCCCGGCCTAGCATCCCGCGAGGGGGGCGGACATGGCGTTCGACTACGGCCGCTACTTCGGCGAGATCGCGGTGATCAGGGATCTCACCACCATGCCGGAGGAGGCTCGCGGGCGCCTCGCTCCGCCTCCGCCCCGGCCCGAGCCCCATCGGATCGTCCTCTACCTCGGCTGCAACGTCTTCCGCACCTCCCACATGGTGCGCACCGTCACCGCGATCTTCGACCGCCTGGGCCTCGACTACCTCGCCGTGGGCGGTCCCACCTACTGCTGCGGCATCGTCCATCACCTGCAGGGCCACACGGCGGCGGCGGGAGGGTTGGCCAGCCACACCGTCCGCCTCCTCGAGCGCTACCAGCCGGAAGAGGTCGTGATGTGGTGCCCCTCGTGCATCTACTTCTACGACGAGGTGCAGCAGACCCCGCTCCCCTTCGCCGTCCGCCACGCCAGCGAGTTCCTGGTCTCGCGGCTGCCCGAGCTGGATCTCACGCATCCCGTGAACAGGAGCGTCGCGCTCCACCATCACACGGTGAGCGAGCCGCGCCGGCGCGAAGGGATGGCGGGCCTCCGGCTGCTCCGGGCCGTGCCCGGGATCCGCCTGGTGGAGAACGACCCGGACCCGCGCCTGGGCCGGGCCTGCACGCCGGCCCTCCACGCGGAGGTGGGCATGGAGGCCTGGAACCAGATGGTGCGCGACGAGATCGATCGGGTCCGCGCGGCCGGGGCCGACACGCTCGCCACCATGTATCACGGCTGCCAGCGCTACCTCTGCCCCTTCGAGGCCGAGCGCCCGGTGGCGATCGAGCACTACCTCACGGTGTTCGGCCGGGGCCTCGGGATCGACTTCGAGGACAAGTTCAAGAAGTACCGCCTCTGGCAAGACCCGGAGCGCGTCCTCGCGGAGACCACGCCCTGCCAGCGCGCGAACAACGTGGATCCCGCGCGCGCCCGGCAGGTGGTCGGCGAGGCCTTCGGCCGCCTCTGATCCCCCCGCTCGGCGCGACCCCGGCGTCCGTGGCTTCCGTGCTCGCGGGGCTCAGCGCTCGTCGGCTCCTGGGGCGCCGATGGGGACCGGCGCGGCGCCCCAGATCTCTCGCGCGTACTCGCTGACGGTACGGTCGCTGGAGAAGCGCCCCGACCGCGCGCAGTTGAGGATGGACATGCGCGTCCAGCGCGCCGGAAGCCGCCACGCCGCGGCCACGCGCTCCTGGCACGCCGCATAGTCGGCGTAGTCGGCCAGCACGAGATAGGGATCGCCCCCGGAGAGCAAGGCGTCCACCACGGGCCGCAAGGCCCCCGGCCCGCCCGGCCCCAGCTGGCCCTCGGCGATGACGTCCAGGGCTCGGCGCAGCTCCGGCTCGGAGCGGTAGTGGCGCCACGGGTCATGGCCCGCGTGCCGCAGCGCCCGCACCTCCTCGACCCGGAGCCCGAAGATGAAGACGTTGTCCTCGCCCACCTCGTCCCGGATCTCGACGTTGGCCCCGTCGAGCGTGCCCAGGGTCAGCGTCCCGTTCATGGCGAACTTCATGTTGCTGGTGCCCGAGGCCTCCGTTCCCGCCGTGGAGATCTGCTCGGAGAGATCGGCGGCCGGGATGATCAGCTCCGCCAGCGAGACGCCGTAGTTGGGGACGAACACCACCTTCAGGCGATCCCCCACCTCCGGGTCGGCGTTGACCCGGTCGGCCAGCGCGGTGATGAGCCGGATGATCAGCTTGGCCTGGGAGTAGCCCGGCGCGGCCTTGCCGCCGAAGATCACGGTGCGCGCCACCCAGTCCCGCGCCGGGTCCGCCTTGATCCGGTGGTAGCAGGCGAGGACGTGCAGCGCGTTGAGGAGCTGGCGCTTGTACTCGTGGATCCGCTTCACCTGACAGTCGAAGAGCGAGTCGGGGCTGACGCGCACCCCGCTTTCGGTCTCGATGTGGCGGGCCAGGCGCTCCTTGTTCTCGCGCTTCACCCGGCGCCAGGCGGCCTGGAACGCGGGGTCGTCCGCCAGCGGCTCGAGCCGCCGGAGCAGCGTGCCGTCCGTCACCCAGCCCTCGCCGATCCGCTCCGAGATCAGGCGCGCCAGGGCCGGGTTGCACTTCCGGAGCCAGCGGCGCGGGGTGATGCCGTTGGTTTTGTTGCTGAAGCGCTCGGGCCAGAGCTGGGCGAAGTCCCGGAACACCTCCTCGCGCAGGATCCGGGTGTGGACGGCGGACACCCCGTTCACGGCGTGGCTGCCCGCGATGGCCAGATGGGCCATGCGCACGCGCTTCTCCTCGCCCTCCTCGATGAGGGACATGCGCCGGAGCCGCTCCACATCCCCGGGGTAGCGCTCCTCCACCGCGCCCAGGAACCGGCGGTTGATCTCGTAGACGATCTCGAGGTGCCGGGGCAGGACCCGTTCCACGAGGCTCACCGGCCACCGCTCCAGCGCCTCCGGCAGCACCGTGTGGTTGGTGTAGGCGAAGGTCCGCACGGCGATGTCCCAGGCGGCGTCCCAGCCCATGCCCTCCCCGTCCACCAGGAGCCGCATGAGCTCCGGGATGGCCAGCGCCGGGTGCGTCTCGTTGAGCTGGATGGCGCTCTTGCGCGGGAACGCCTCGAGCGTCGCGTGGGTCTTCCGGTAGCGGCGGAGGATGTCCTGGAGCGTGGCGGCCACGAAGAAGTACTGCTGGCGCAGCCGCAGCTCGCGGCCCACGAAGAAGTTGTCGTTGGGGTAGAGGACCCGGGTGATGTTCTCGCTCTGGTTCTTGTCCATCACGGCGCGCTCGTAGTCGCCGTAGTTGAAGTGCTCGAGATCGAACTCGCGCGTGGAGCGGGCGGACCACAGCCGGAGCGTGTTCACGGTGCTGTTCCGGTAGCCGGCGACGGGCGTGTCGTAGGCCATGGCCATCACGTCCTGGGTGTCCACCCAGTCGTGGCGCAGCGCCCCCCGCTCGTCCACCCACTGCCGGACTCGCCCGTAGAACTTCACCGGGTAGAGGTACTCGGGCCGCGCGATCTCCCACGGGTTGCCGTAGCGGAGCCAGGTGTCTGGCGCCTCCACCTGGTCGCCGCCCACGATGCGCTGGCGGAAGATCCCGTACTCGTACCGGAGGCCGTAGCCGTAGCCCGGCAGCTCCAGCGTCGCCATGGAATCCAGGAAGCACGCCGCCAGCCGCCCGAGCCCCCCGTTGCCGAGGCCCGCGTCCCACTCCGTCTCCTCGATGACCGCCAGATCGAGTCCCAGCCCCTCCAGCGCCTGGCGCCCGGCGTCCTCCAGCCCCAGGTTCAGGAGCGCGTTGCCCAGCGTGCGGCCCGTGAGGAACTCCAGCGAGAGGTAGTAGACCCGCTTGGGGTCCTGGCGGTAGTAGGTCTGCTGCGTCCGGATCCAGCGCTCCACCATCCGGTCGCGCACGGCCAGCGCGAAGCTCACGTACCGGTCGCGCTCCGTGGCCGTGTACTCGTCCTTGGCCAGCGAGCACTCCAGGTGGTGCACGAACGCGCGCTGGAGCGAGTCCGGATCGCTTCCCTGGAGCTCCGCCCTCAGGGCCGCGAGCCTCGCGGAGGACCGTGCGTCGTCCATGGCCGCCTCCTCAGCCGAACTTAGCGCCGAGCGGGGAAGGGGTCAACCATGGCCGAGAGTCCGCCACGGCCCCGAGACGGGGCTGGCGCGCTCCCGCGCCGGGCCGTCACGCGCCAGGATCAGTCGCGGTCCTGGGGGGCGGCCCGCTGAAGCGCCCGCCGTCGCTTCTTCCGCGCCTGGGCCTGCTTGCGCTTTCGCTTCACCGACGGCTTCTCGTAGTGCGCGCGGCGCTTCATCTCCTGAAAGAGGCCGTCCTTCAGCATGTGCTTCTTGAGCGTCTTGAGCGCAGCCTCGATCTGGTTGTCGAAGACCTCGACCCTCATTCAGCGGCGCCTGAGGTGGGAGGTGGACCGGTAGGCGCGGACGGGCTCCGAGCGGTCCACGACATTCATCTCGACGAGACGCTTGGCGCCTCCCGCCACGGCGGCGGCGATCGTCGGGAAGGTCTCGTGGGACTCCGCGACGCTCTCCCCCGCGTAGTTGACGATCCGCCAGCGCCAGAACGGGCTCGCCGGGGTCGAGACGGCCACGACCTGCATCGCTCGCTCCCGGCTACCAGCGGCGCCCGCCGCTTCCCCCGCTCCGCCCGCCACCCGAGCCCGCGGAGTTGGCGACCTCGACCTTCAGGGTCCGCCCATCCACTTCCTGGCCGTTGAACTTCTTGACCGCCGCCTCGGCCTCCTCGGCCGTCGCCATCTCGACGAAGCCGAACCCCCGCGAGCGCCCCGTATCGCGGTCCGTCACGACCGCGGCCGATTCGACCCCGCCGGCCTGGGCGAACACCTCGCGCAACCGCTCGCTGGATGTGGAGAACGACAGCCCGCCGATGAACAGCTTGTGCGCCATGGAACACCTCCGGGTGAATCTCCCGCTGTTGGCGACACTCCCTGGAACGCGGAAGAGGGCGCCAGAGTCGTGGTCTGGCGAGGAGGGGGGTCCACGATGAGCCGACGACCGGGCCAGACGTGCACAGTATGACACATCGGCGCCCGTGGGGTCGTCCCGAGTTCGAGCGAGGTCGGTGTCGGCCAGACGCTCCCCGGGGCGCTTCGTCACGCCCCGGTGGGCGGCGCGCGCAGCGTCTAGCCCCCCGGGGGGCGGTTCCGCCGCCTCTCTACACGGCGATCCGTCGCGTGACCGCGCGGCTGAACGTGCAGTTGGGCACGACGGCCGAGTGCTTGCCCGGCCCGCCCGCCACCGTGACGAGGATGTCCGCGGGGGTCGCCACGATGGGCAGGCGCGCCGCCTCGTCCTGGATCGCGTTCATCCACGCCGGCCACTCGTGGATCCCGTACATGCCGCCGAGCCGCAGCTCGCGCAGCGACCGGCGGGCCTGGGTGAAGCAGAACTCCTGCACCTCCCGCCGGCCGAAGCCGCTCCCGGCCACGGTGTCGGCGTGCTCGGGGCCCAGCAGCAGGAGCACCTGGCTCTGCGACATGTACCAGCCCACGTTGGTGCCCAGCGTCGTCATCACGCTGCAGCAGTTGGTGAGGATCCCGGTCGCCGTGCTGGAGACATGGTCGTTGACGTTGTGCGGGCCCTCGCCCCCGAACACCGTCACGGTGCTGTCCTCGGGGCGGAAGCCGAGCGCCACGCGGAGCGGCTCCCACGGCAGCGCCGCCTCGTTCTCGGCCACGGTGTAGGAGTACTTCGAGGGCTGCCCCTGGGTCGACATGTCCCCGTGGCCCGGCCAGGCGCCGCCCACGTTGAGCAGGATCAGCCGGATCGCGCGCCCGATGGTGGCGTTGGCGCGATTGCCGGGCCCGAGGCAGCCGGACCCCGCGTGCATCCCGATCCGACGGGCGCATTCGCCGCTCACGACGACGAGCGGCGCCACGGGGTGCGTGGTGGCCTGCACCCCGTAGAGGTTGAAGGCGGGGTCCAGCACGGCCTCCACCGCCGCCACGATCACGGGGAAGTACTCGGGCAGGCAGCCGGCCATGACGGCGTTGATCGCGAGCTTCTCGAGCGTGGCCCCCCGCCAGGCGGGCGGCATGTCGCCCAGGCTCTCCTGCGGATCGCGACGCACGCTGCCCAGCATGGCGCGGACGCGCGCCTCGGTGGGCGGGACCACCGGCAGCCCGTCGGACCACCGCTGCTCGACGAAGTAGGCGTCGACCGCCTCGGGGCTGTCCGGGAGCTCGACGGTCTCGGCGCTGAGCCGCATCTCGCTGGTCATCGGGCGCTCCTCCCCCCGCTCATGCGGGCTGCACCGGCCGGAGCGGCCGGGTGCGGGCGGCGACCTCCAGGGCTTCCAGCGTCTGGAGCGCGCGCCTGGCCACCGTGTCGAGCGCCACCCCGCCGAGCGGATGGTCGATCACGATGAGCGGTAGCTCCGGCACCCCCTTCGTCGCCCGCTCCGACTCGGCGAGGCCCCGGAAGGCGGTGGTGGTGATCAGCGCGGCCGGCACGCCGGCCCTGATGATCTCGACGGCGTCGTGGAGACTCCACGACGTGCAGGAGCCTCAGTCTCCGGAGCCGGTGATGACGAGGTCGCAGGTGCGCGCCATCTCGGCGAGGACCTCGGGCGGCGCGGGCACGGCGGCATGCGCCTTCTGCCGGTGGATGATGTGCGCCACGCCGTGCCGCTCCGTGAGGGCCTGGCCCAGCATGCGGACCAGGTGGTCGAAGTTGGTCTTGCGGTTGTCGATGAACCCGATGGTCTTGCCCGCGAGGCTCGGCAGCGGCAGGGCCGGGATCGCCTGGATCCGGGATTCGCCGACCGGGCTCAGGACCCGAATGGTATGTGCCATGGCTGTCCTCCTTCAGGGCCGGGCCGGCCGGCCGTCAGGGTGCGAGAAACCAGCGGAACGCGCGACCGTCTCCCCACATCCCGCTCCCTCAGCCGATCCAGTGGGCCGGCAGCCAGAGCGCCAGCGGTGGGAACATGACGAGGACGATGGCCACGCCCAGCATGACCAGGAGGAACGGCAGGCTCCCCCACATGACCTCGGACAGCGCCGCCCCGGTGACGCCCTGGATGACGAAGAGATTGAGGCCCACGGGCGGGCTCAGGAGCCCGGCCTGGAGCAGCACCGTCATGAACACGCCGAACCACACCTGGTCGAAGCCGGAGGCGCGGATCATGGGCAGGACGAAGGGGAGCATGATGATCATGAGCGAGAAGTCCTCGAACACGGTGCCGAGGAGCAGGTAGACGGCCGCGATGATGAGCAGGAGCAGGTAGGGCGAGCCGAGCCCTGCGGCGAAGCCCTTCATCATCACCGGGACTCCGTAATAGGCGAGCGCGATGGCCATGGCCTTGGCGGAGATGATGATGAAGAAGAGCATGGCCGAGGTCCGCACGGTCCCGAGGCACGCCGCCTTGAGCGCCTTCCAGGTCAGGGACCGGTACCCGATGGCGATCAGGAGGGCGGCCGCCGCGCCCACGCCCGCGGCCTCCGTCGGCGTGGCGACGCCTCCGTAGAGGCTCCCGAGGACGGCCACCATCAGCAGGAAGAAGGGCCAGATCTCCACGAGCCCCCGCAGCCGCGCCCCCAGCCCGGGCGCCTGCTGCCGCTCCGCGGGGCTCTGGGGAACGAGACCGGGGTCGATGACCGCCCGGAGGGCGACGTAGACCATGAAGAGCGCGCTCATGACGATGCCCGGGACGAAGCCGGCGAGGAAGAGACGCCCCACCGACTCGTCGGCGATGGCGGCGAAGACGATGAAGAAGATGCTCGGCGGGATGAGGATGCCGAGCGTGCCTCCCGCGGCGACCGACCCCAGGACGAGCCGCGCCTGGTAGCCCCGGCGCCCGACCTGCTCGTGGTAGGCGACCCGCCCCATGGTGGCCGCCGAGGCCACGCTGGACCCCGAGCAGGCGGCGAAGATCGAGCAGGCGAAGAGGTTGGTCTGGACGAGCCCGCCCGGCAGCCCGCTGATGAGCCGGGAGACGCCGGAGTACAGGCGG
>Ga0154441_1198_pt1 | contig 18920 bp, 19 predicted proteins | sample RifGroC2_FD_115945 | JGI IMG/M metagenome (GOLD analysis project Ga0154441, IMG submission 115945) | Candidatus Rokubacteria bacterium GWC2_70_16 | reverse complement strand
CGGCTTCGAGCCCCGCTAAGGCACGGGTCCAGGCAGCGCCCCCGCCTGCCGGCCCCCGGCCCATTCGCGTAACCGTATTCGGCAAGAGTCAATAGGGAGTGACCTGGCCCATGGCCCGGATGCGGGTGCGCCTGACCTTTCCCGCCGAGCTGGTGCAGCAGCCCATCATCTATCGCCTGGTGAAGGACTTCGACATCGTCACGAACATCCGCCGCGCGGAAGTCAGGGCCGATCACGGCTGGGTGGTGCTGGAGCTGGAGGCCCCCGAGGAAGGGCTCGATCGGGGGGTGGCCTGGCTCAAGGCGCAGGGCGTGACGGTGGACCCCATCGAGCATGACGTCCTCTTGCCGTGAGGGGGCTCCGATGACCGGGATCTCGAAGCGCGTGCAGGGGTTCACGGAGTCGGTGATCCGCGAGATGACCCGCGTGAGCGCCCAGCACGGGGGCATCAACCTGGCCCAGGGCATGCCCAATTTCCCGCCGCCCCGCGAGCTGGTGGAGGCGGCCCACCGGGCCCTGGACGGCGACTTCCACCAGTACGCCATCACTTGGGGCACGCCGCGCTTCCGGCGGGCCGTGGCCGACAAGTACCGGCGCTTCTACGGCATGGAGCTGGACCCGGACCAGCATGTCACCGTGTGCTGCGGCTCCACGGAGACCATGATCGCCACGCTGCTGGCCGTCCTGAACCCCGGGGATGAGGTGATCGTCTTCGAGCCCTTCTACGAGAACTACGGGCCGGGCTGCATCATCGCGGGCGCCGAGCCCGTGTTCGTGCCCCTGGAGCCGCCGGATTTCTCCTTCGACCCCGAGCGTCTGGCCCGCGCGGTGTCGCCCCGCACGCGGGCCATCATCTTCAACAGCCCCAACAACCCCTCGGGCAAGGTCTTCTCGCGCGCCGAGCTAGAGACCATCGCCGATCTCTGCCTCGAGCACGACCTGCTGGCGATCACCGACGAGATCTACGAGCACATCGTCTACGACGGGGAGGGGCATACCCCCATCGCGACCCTGCCCGGCATGGCCGAGCGCACCGTCACCATCTCCGGGATCTCGAAGTCCTACTCGGTGACCGGGTGGCGCATCGGCTACGCCGTCGCCAGCCCGGAGCTGTCCCTCGGGATCAGGCGCGCCCACGACTTCATCACGGTGGGGGCGCCGCACCCGCTGCAGGAGGCGGCCGTCACCGCGCTCGGCTTTCCGGACTCCTACTACCTCCGGCTGCGGGAGAGCTACCAGGCCCGGCGCGACCTGCTCTTCTCGCAGGTGGAGGCCGCCGGCTTCGTGGCATGGAAGCCCAAGGGCGCCTATTACATCCTCACGGATGTCGCCCACTTCATGAAGCAGCACGGCTGCGAGGACGACACGGCCTTCGCCATGTTCCTGGTGAAGGAGATCGGCGTGGCGACGGTGCCGGGCTCGTCCTTCTACGCCCACCCGGACCTGGGCCGGACCAAGATCCGCTTCTGCTTCCCCAAGACCGACGACATGCTGGTGGAGGCCGGGCGGCGGCTGCAGAAGCTCGCCCGGTGAACGCGCGGGCCGCGGCCCGCGCCATCTTCGACGCGGCGCTTCGAGCTGGAGAGGTCCGCCCCCTCGTCGCACGGGCGCTCGGCGATGTCCGGTTCCCGACGCGAGGCGCGCTGGTCGTGGTGGGGGCGGGGAAGGCCTCGGGCGCCATGGCCGCGGCCGTCGAGGAGACGGTGGGCGATCGCATCGCCGGCGGCCTGGTGGCGATCAAGGACGGCTACCGCGCCCCCACTCGCCGCATTCGTCTGCTGGAGGCCGGCCATCCCGTGCCCGACGAGCGGGGTGCCAATGCGGCGCGCGAGATCCACAGGCTGGTCAGCGCCGCCGGCGAGGATGACCTGGTGCTGGTCCTCATCTCGGGGGGCGGCTCGGCGCTGACGCCGGCCCCGGTTCCGCCCATCACCCTCGAGGAGAAGCGGGCGCTCACGAGGCTCCTGCTCTCGGCCGGGGCGACCATCACCCAGCTCAACACGGTGAGGAAGCACTGCTCGCGGCTCAAGGGCGGCCAGCTCGCCCGGGCGGCCGCTCCCGCGCGGGTGCACGCCCTGCTCCTCTCCGACGTGATCGGCGACCCGCTGGACGTGATCGGCTCCGGCCCCACCGCGCCGGACGAGTCCACCTTCGCGCAGGCCATGGGCGTCCTGGCGCGGCTGGGCATCTCCGATCAGGTCCCGGCGTCCGTGCTCGACCGCCTCCAGCGTGGGGTGCGGGGAGAGATTCCCGAGACGCCCAAGCCCGGGGACCGCATCTTCGACAGGGTCCAGAACGTGATCATCGGGAACAACCAGCTCGTCGTGGAGGCAGCCGTGGCCGAGGCGCGCCGGCTCGGGGTCAACCCCCATGTCCTCACGCGGTCGCTGGAGGGGGAGGCCCGCGAGGCGGCGGGCCGCTTCGTCGCGCTCGCGCAGGGGCTCCAGGCCGGCGGCGGGCCGGTGGCCCTTCCCGCGTGCCTGATCGCGGCGGGGGAGACCACGGTGACGGTGAAGGGACGGGGCAAGGGGGGACGGTGTCAGGAGTTCGCCCTGGCGGCGGCCCTGGAGATGGACGGGCTCGACGGGATCGCCGTCCTGGCGGCGGGCACGGACGGCACCGATGGCCCCACCGATGCCGCCGGCGCCCTCGCCGACGGGCAGAGCGCCGCCCGCGCAACCGCTCAGGGGGGCGATCCCCGGGCGCGTCTCGAGGACAACGACTCCCATGCCATCTTCGCGGGCCTCGGGGACCTGGTGGTCACGGGACCCACCAACACCAACCTGCTCGATCTCTACCTGGCTGTGGCGGTATAGGCGGAGCGGCGAGGGGCCCCGGCCGGCTGCCTCGCGGGGAGGCGAAGCGCTCTTAGTGCCCGTCACAAGAAGGCGCAGGACGGGGAACCCACCGGGTTATCCACGGGCGGCCCACAGCTTCTGTGGACAACCGCCCCCGGGCGCGACGCCCGGCGCCGTGTGCTATCCTACCCCGCGTATGTCCCTCGTGAACCTGCTGGATCTCCTGCCCTCCGAGATGGAATCGCTTGTGCAGTCCCTCGGCGCCCCGCGCTACCGCGGCCATCAGCTCGCCGGCTGGATCTTCGGCAAGGGCGTCACCGATCTCGCGGCCATGTCCGATCTCCCCAGGGAGCTGAGGCAGGCGCTCGCGGAGCGCTACACCGCCAGCCCCCCCGAGGTGGAGCGGATCACCCCGTCGCAGGACGGCAGCCGGAAGCTCGTCCTGCGGCTGGCCGACGGGGCGAGGATCCAGTCCGTGCTCATGCCCGACGATGACCGGCTCACGCTCTGCCTCTCCACCCAGGTGGGCTGCGGCTTCCGCTGCGCGTTCTGCCTCACCGGCACCATGGGGCTCGGCCGCAACCTGACGGCCGGCGAGATCGTGGGCCAGGTGCTGGCCGCCAGGGAGACGCTGCCGTCCGGGACGCGGATTACCCATGTGGTCTACATGGGCATGGGCGAACCGCTGGCCAGCTACGCGGCGACGGTGAAGTCGCTCCGGATCCTCACCGATCCCCACGGCTTCGGCTTCTCCCCCCGGCGGATCACCGTCTCCACGGTGGGGCTGGTCCCGGGCATCGAGAAGCTGGCGCGGGAGAACCTCCGCGTGAACCTGGCGATCTCGCTCCACGCCACGACCAGCGAGGCCCGCGGCCGGCTCATGCCCGTGAACCGGGCCTTCGACCTGGAAGCCCTTCTGGGCGCCTGCCGGCGCTTCCCGCTGCCCCTGCGCCAGCGCATGACCTTCGAGTACGTGCTGCTGGACGGCGTGAACGACAGCGCCGAGGATGCCCGGCGGCTCGTGCGGCTGCTCCGCGGGATGCGCGCCAAGGTGAACCTGATCCCGTTCAACGACTGGGAGGGCGCCCCGTTCCAGCGCCCCGCGCTGCCCAGGATTCTCGCCTTCCAGGCCATACTGCTGGAGCATGGGATCATCGCCACGCTGCGCTGGAGCAAGGGCGAGGACGTCGGCGCGGCCTGCGGCCAGCTCAAGGAGGCCGTGGCCGCCGGGCGCGGTCGGGCGGCGGCCGAGGTGTCCGCGTCGTGACAAGCGGGCCCGTCACGGTGAGCGTGGCCACGCTGGGGTGCCGGCTGAACCAGGTCGAGTCCCAGGAGATGCTGGGAGTCCTGGAGACCCGAGGGTTCCGCGCGGTGGCGGGGGAGGAGCCTGCCCAGGTGTACGTGGTGAACACCTGCACCGTGACGGGCCGGGCCGACTTCTCCGATCGGCAGCTCATCAGGCGGATCGCGCGCGAGCGCCCCGGCGCCCTCGTGGTAGTCACGGGCTGCTACGCCCAGACCGATGCCCGGGCCGTCGCGCGGATTCCCGGCGTGGACCTCGTCGTCGGCAACCAGGAGAAGTACCGGCTGCCGGAGCTGCTGGCACCGCTGCTCTCGCGCCGGGAGAAGGCCCGGGTCGCGGGCGGGCGGCCGGCGGAGATCCACGTGGCGCCCATGGCGGCGGCCCGCTCGGTGCCGGTGGCGCCCTTCGCAAAGGTGTCAGGCCGCTCGCGCGCCTCCGTGAAGATCCAGGACGGCTGCCAGCACCGCTGCGCCTTCTGCATCGTGCCCGCCGCGCGTGGGCCCAGCCGGAGCCAGGACCCGAAGGTCGTGCTCGAGCAAGCGGGCGGGCTCGTGGAGGCCGGGTACCGCGAGATCACGCTCACGGGCGTGGACCTGGGGTATTACGGCCGGGACCTCGTGCCGCCCACGACGCTCGGCGCCCTGCTGGGGCAGCTCGGCGATGTCCCGGGGCTCCGCTGGCTGCGGCTGTCGTCGATCCTGCCCGCCTACTTCACTCCGGGGCTCATCGAGGCGATCGTGGGCTCGCGCGTGGTCGCGCCCCACCTGCACCTGCCGCTGGAGAGCGGCAGTGACCGCGTGCTGCGTCTCATGCGGCGCCCGTACAATACGCGGATGTACCGGGCGCTGGTGGAGCGGCTGGCGCGGGACATCCCGGGTCTCGGCCTCGGCGCCGACGTCATCGTGGGGCACCCGGGCGAGGGCGATCTGGACTTCGCCGAGACGCTGAGCCTCGTGGGCGAGCTGCCCTTCTCCTACCTGCACGTCTTCTCCTACTCGGACCGGAAGGGCACGGAGTCCACCCGGCTTCCCGACCGGGTGCAGGCCCCGGACATCCGCGCGCGGAGCGCGGCGCTCCGGCGCCTGGGGCGGGAGAAGGCGCTCGCCTACAGGCGGGGGATGGTGGGCCGGACCCACGAGGCGCTCGTGCTCGAGGCGCGCGACCGGGCCACGGGCCTCCTCTCCGGGCTCACGGCCAACTACGTCGAGGTGCTCTTCGACGGCCCCGACGGCCTCGCCCGCCGCTTCGTGCCAGTGACCATCACCGACTGCCGGCCCGAGGGGACCTTCGGCCGCCTGGAGGAGCCGACCGCATGACCACGCGCAGGAAGGCGGCGCGATTGCCTGGCGAGGCGCAGCCGAAGGCGAGCCGAGCGGATATGGAAATCCCCCGAGCGGAGCGAGGCGCGGTGGGTGTCATCGGCGGCAGCGGCCTCTACGCGATGGAGGGCCTCACCGATGTCCGCTGGGTACGGGTCAAGACGCCTTTCGGCGATCCTTCGGACGCCTACTGCGTGGGCCGGCTGGGCGACCGCGAGGTGATCTTTCTGCCGCGCCACGGCCGCGGCCACCGGCTCACGCCCTCGGAGCTGAACTACCGGGCGAACATCCACGGGCTCAAGCAGCTGGGCGCCCGCTGGGTGATCTCCATCAGCGCCGTCGGGAGCATGAAGGAGGAGATCCGGCCGCTGGACCTCGTGCTGCCCGACCAGTTCTATGACCACACGAAGCGCCGCCTCTCGTCCTTCTTCGGCGACGGCATCGTGGCCCACGTGGGGCTCGCGCATCCGGTGTGCTCGGACCTGGCCGATCTCCTGGAAGCCGCCGGGCGCGACACGGGAGCCACGGTGCACCGCGGGGGCACCTACATCTGCATCGAGGGGCCGCAGTTCTCCACCAAGGGGGAGTCGGAGATCTACCGGAGCTGGGGCGTCTCCGTGATCGGCATGACCAACATGCCGGAGGCCAAGCTCGCCCGCGAGGCGGAGCTCTGCTACGCCACGCTGGCGCTGGCCACGGACTACGACGTCTGGCACGAGGAGCACGCGGTGGTGTCGGTGCAGGCCGTGGTGGCCACCCTGCTCAAGAACGTCGCCACCGCCAAGGACGTGCTGCGCCGGGTCATCCCGCGGATCGGCAAGCCCTGCGGCGGCGGCTGCCGGCAGGCGCTCAAGGAGGCCGTGATCACGAACCCCGCGGCCTTCCCGCCGCGCGCCCGGAGGCGGCTCGACCTTCTCCTCGGGCACTACTTCCCGAAGGGCAAGTCCCGTGGCTGAGCTCGTGGTGGTGGGCTCGGTGGCGCTGGACAGCGTCAAGACCCCCTTCGGCCAGGTGGCCGAGGCGCTGGGAGGGTCGGCCACCTACTTCTCCTACGCGGCGAGCTTCTTCACCCGGGTGCACGTGGTGGCGGCCGTCGGACAGGACTTCCCCAAGGAGCACCTGGCCCTCCTGGAAGGGCGGGGCGTGGACATCGGCGCGGTCCAGGTGAAGGACGGCAAGAAGACGTTCCGCTGGACGGGGGAGTACGGCTTCGACCTGAACGAGGCGCGGACGCTGGACACCCAGCTCAACGTCTTCGCCGAGTTCACCCCCGTGCTCTCCCCTGCGATGTGCAAGGCGCCGTTCCTCTTCCTCGCCAACATCGATCCCGAGCTGCAGCTCGACGTGCTCCGCCAGATGACGCAGCCGCGGCTCGTGGCGCTGGACACGATGAACTTCTGGATCGAGGGCAAGCGCGAGGCCCTGTGCCGCGTGCTCGCCCGCGTGGACGTGCTCCTCATCAACGACGCCGAGGCCCGGATGCTGGCGCGCGAGCCCAACCTCATCAAGGCCGCGCGCGCCATCCTGGACCTGGGGCCCCGGGTGGTGGTGATCAAGCGCGGCGAGTACGGCGCCCTCATGGTCGCCGACGGCCGCTTCTTCTTCGCCCCGGCCTACCCGCTGGAGTCGGTCTTCGACCCGACGGGCGCGGGCGACACCTTCGCCGGCGGCTTCATGGGCTATCTGGCCCAGCGAGGCCTCACGGATGCGACCTCGCTCCGGCGCGCCATGGTGCACGGCGCCGTCATGGCCTCCTTCACGGTGGAGGACTTCTCGCTGGAGCGGCTCAAGCGGCTCGACCCGGCGGAGATCAAGCGGCGCTACGAGGTCTTCCAGGAGATGGTGCACTTCGACCGATGACGACGGCGGCCCCGCTGGCGGAGAAGTACGAGCAGCTCCTGGGCACTCTCCGATCCATGGACCGCCTCATCGTGGCCTTCTCGGGGGGGGTGGACTCCACCTTCCTCGGCTGGGCGGCGAAGGAGGCGGTGGGGGAGCGCGCGCTCCTGGTCACGGCGGACTCGGAGACCTACCCGTCCTCCGAGCTCGGCGAGGCGCGGCGGCTGGCCGCCCTCATCGGCCTGCCGCACACGGTGGTGCAGACCCGCGAGCTGGACAATCCCGACTACGCGCGGAACGCGCCCGACCGCTGCTTCTTCTGCAAGGACGCGCTGTTCACGCGCCTCGAGGCCATCGGGCGCGAGCACGGGGGACTGCCCATCGTCTACGGCGCCCTCATGGACGACCTCGGCGACCACCGCCCCGGGATGGAGGCGGCGAGACAGAAGGGCGTGCGGGCGCCGCTCATCGAGGCCGAGCTGTGGAAGGAGGAGGTGCGGGTCCTGTCGCGCGAGGCCGGGCTTCCCACCTGGGACAAGCCGTCCTTCGCGTGCCTGTCCTCGCGCTTCCAGTACGGCGACCCCATCACCGCGGAGAAGCTCCGCCGGGTGGACGAGGCCGAGGCCTTCCTCAGGACGCTCGGCTTCAGCCAGTTCCGGGTACGCCACCACGACCGGCTGGCCCGGATCGAGCTGTCGCTTCCGGAGATGGAGCGGCTGTGGCAGGCGGGGCTGCGCGAGGTCATCCTGACCCGCTTCCGCGCGCTGGGCTACGCCTATGTCACGCTGGACCTCCAGGGCTTCCGCAGCGGCAGCGCCAACGAGATGCTCCAGTGGATCGGGAAGAAGTCAAGGCGCTCCTAAAGGTGAGATGAGAGGAGCAGGCATCATGCGGTACTCCGTGTTTCTCGAACCCGTGGAGGAGGCGGAGCTCCCCGGCTACTACTACGCTCACATCCCCGCGCTCGATCTGATGACGCACGGTCAGGGCGTGGAAGGGGCGCTGGCGGCTGCGCGGGAGCTTGTCGAGGGATGGATCGCGGAGCGTCGGGCTCACGGCGAGCCCGTGCCGACGGAGTCGGAGTCCCTGATTGGCCACATCGAGGTCGCAGATGCCGTACTCGGCCCGTGAGGTACTGGCCAGGTTGCTGCGGGCGGGGTTTCTCGAGGTCAGACAGACGGGAAGTCACAAGATCCTGCGGCATCCCGATGGGAGGCAGACATACGTTGCCATGCATCCGGGAACCCTTCCGAGCGGGACCTTCCGGAAGATCTTGAAGCAGGCGGGCCTCACTGAAGAGGAGTTCTTGGACCGTTGAGAGCGCTGAGACCGTCTCGCGCCCCTTGCCCGGGCCGGTGACACGGGTCGCGTACTTCGACTGCCCGAGCGGCGCCTCTGGGGACATGATCCTGGGCGCCCTCGTGGACGCCGGCCTGCCCTTCGAGGCCCTCCGCGACGGACTGGCGGGCCTCGACCTCGGAGGCTACTCCATCGAGCGCCGCGAGGTCATGAAGGGCGCCTTCCGGGCGACCAAGGTGGACGTGCACGTCCACGACCACGGCCACGACGCCGGCGAGGGGCCGGGTCACGCGCACGCCCGGCCCCATGGCAAGCACGCCCACCCGCGCCGCACCCTGCCTGACATCCTCGGCATCCTGGGACGCAGCGGGCTGCCGGGACCCGTCCGGGACAATGCCGCGCGGGTCTTCAGGCGGCTGGCCGAGGCCGAGGCGCGGGTGCATGGGGTGAGCGTGGACGAGGTGCACTTCCACGACGTGGGGGCGGTGGACGCCATCGTGGACGTCACCGGGGCCTGCCTCGGCCTCCACCTGCTCGGGATCGAGGCGCTCCACTGCTCGGCGCTGCCGCTGGGCGGCGGATCGGTGACCGGGCCCCACGGGAGGATCCCCGTGCCCGCGCCGGGGACGGCCGAGCTGCTTCGCGGCTTCCCGGTGGTGGACACCGGCGTCAAGCGGGAGCTGGTGACGCCCACGGGAGCGGCCATCCTCACGACGCTGGCCTCGGGGGCCGGGGCCATGCCGGCCATGACCGTCTCCGCCGTGGGCTATGGCGCGGGCAGCATGGAGCTCGAGATGCCGAACCTGATCCGGCTCTTCGTGGGAGAGGGGGCGTCGCCGCTGGACCCGATGGGAGCGGCGACGGAGACGGTGTGCCAGGTCGAGACCACGGTGGACGACATGTCCCCCCAGCTCTGGGAGCCCCTGATGGACCGGCTCTTCGAGGCGGGGGCGCTGGACGTGTACCTCACCTCCGTCCTCATGAAGAAGAGCCGCCCCGGCGTGGTGCTCACGGCCCTCTGCGAGCCGGGCGACGTCGGTGCCCTCGCGCAGGCGCTCTTCCAGGAGTCCACCACCATCGGCGTGCGCTGGACGCCCTGGCAGCGCCAGCGGCTCCCGCGCGAGATGGTGAGGCTCGAGACCTCGTACGGCGCGGTGGCCTTCAAGGTCTCGCGGCTGGGCGACCGGGTGGTCACGGTGACGCCCGAGTTCGACGAGGTGCGGCGGATTGCGCGGGACAGGGGCCTGCCCGTGCGCGAGGTGCTCGACCAGGCCCGGGCCGAGGGGCGCCGGCTCTTGACATCCGACCCGGGCCCGGCATAGGGTGGGAGGCGCTTTTCCCCAGCCACTGAACCTTCGGCCCAGCGAGGAGGTCCCTGCGGTGAAGACCACAGTCACGATGACGATCAACGGAGTGAGCTATTCCCACGAGGTCGAGCCGCGGATGCTCCTGGTGCACTTCATCCGGGAGCTGGCGGGGCTCACGGGCACGCATGTGGGCTGCGACACCAGCCAGTGCGGGGCCTGCACGATCGAGCTCGACGGCATGGCGGTGAAGTCCTGCACCCTGCTGGCCGTGCAGGCCGACGGGGCCACCATCACCACCATCGAGGGGCTGGCCACGGACGGGCAGCTGCACCCCATCCAGGAGGCCTTCTGGGAGAAGCACGGGCTGCAATGCGGCTTCTGCACGCCGGGCATGATCATGTCGGCCGCGCAGCTCCTCCAGCGCTACCCCAACCCCTCCGAGGCCGAGATCCGCCACCAGCTCGAGGGCAACCTCTGCCGCTGCACGGGCTACCACAACATCGTCAAGGCCATCCAGTACGCCGCCGAGAAAATGGCGAAGCGGTAGGAGGGACCTCCACCATGGCCACCCCGAGACTGATGGGCTCGAGCATCAAGCGCCGGGAGGACCCCCGCTTCATCACCGGCAAGGGCAATTACACGGACGACCTGAAGCTGCCGGGCATGACCTACGCCGCTTTCGTCCGGAGTCCGCATGCCCATGCGCGCATCCGGCGGATCGACACGAGCAGGGCGAAGGCGCACCCGGGCGTCGTGGACGTGTTCACGGGGCAGGACCTGACCGGCGTGGGCTCGCTGCCCTGCGGGTGGCTGCTCATGAAGGCCGGCGTGGACAAGCTCAAGCAGGCGGGGCTCCCGCTGGACTTGAGAGAAGACATCAAGGTGGTCCCCCACATGCCGCTGGTCTCGGACGCCGCCCGTCATGTGGGCGATCCCGTGGCTGTCGTCATCGCCGACAGCCAGGTCGCCGCCCAGGACGCGGCGGAGAAGGTGATCGTGGACTGGGAGCCGCTGCCCTCCGTCACGAGCACCGAGAAGGCCACCGCCCCGGGCGCCCCGCAGCTCTACAAGGAGGCCCCGAACAACATCTGCTTCGAGTGGCAGATCGGCGATGCCGCCGCGACGGAGGCCGCCTTCAAGTCGGCCGCGGTGGTGGTGAAGAAGCGCATCGTGAACCAGCGGCTGGTGGCCAACGCCATGGAGCCCCGGGCCAGCGTTGCGCGCTACGACGCGGCCACCGACGAGCTGACCATCTGGATCACATCCCAGAACCCGCATGTCCACCGGCTGCTCATGACGGCCTTCGTGCTCGGCCTTCCCGAGCACAAGGTGCGCGTCATCGCGCCCGATGTGGGCGGCGGCTTCGGGTCGAAGATCTTCGTCTACAACGAGGAGGTCGTCCTGGCGTGGGCAGCCCGGCGGGTGCGGCGGCCCATCCGGTGGACCTCCACCCGGCGCGAGGCCTACGTGACGGACGCCCAGGGGCGCGATCACGTCACCGACGCCGAGCTGGCGCTCTCCCGGGAGGGCAAGATCCTCGGGCTGCGGGTCAAGACGGCGGCCAATCTCGGCGCCTATCTCTCCACGTTCGCCCCCGCCGTTCCCACCTACCTCTACGGCACGCTCCTCAACGGCGTCTATGAGATCGGCGCCATCCATTGCGCGGTCACCGGCGTCTACACCAACACCGTTGCCGTGGACGCCTACCGGGGCGCGGGCCGGCCGGAGGCGGCCTATGTGCTTGAGCGCATGATCGAGGCCGGGGCCGCCGCGCTCAAGCTGGACACCGCGGAGATCCGCCGGCGGAACTTCATCCCGAAGTTCGACAACGGGTACCAGACCAAGGTCGTCGTGAACTACGACAGCGGCAACTACGCGGCCCCCTTCGACAAGCTCCTGGCGGCGCTGGACTACAAGAAGTTCCGGGCCGAGCAGGCGGAGGCGCGCAAGCAGGGCCGGCTCCTCGGCGTGGGCTTCTCGACCTACATCGAGGCGTGCAGCATCGCGCCGTCCAAGGTGGTCGGCATGCTGGGCGCGGGCGCCGGGCTCTACGAGTCGGGCGTGGTTCGCGTGCACCCCACCGGGAAGGTCACGGTGTTCACCGGCTCGCACTCCCACGGACAGGGCCACGAGACGACCTTCGCCCAGCTGGTGGCCGATCAGCTCGGCATCCCCATGGACGACGTGGAGGTGGTCCACGGGGACACGGGGAGGGTGGCCTTCGGGATGGGCACCTACGGCAGCCGGTCGGCCGCGGTGGGCGGCACGGCCATCCTGATGTCGCTCAACAAGATCAAGGAGAAGGGCAAGAAGATCGCGGCGCATCTCCTCGAGGCCTCCCCCGGCGACATCGAGTACGCCGGCGGGCAGTTCTCCGTGCGGGGGGCTCCCGGCAAGGCGGTGCCCTTCGGGGCGGTGGCGCTGACGGCCTACGTGCCCCACAACTACCCTGACGGCCTCGAGCCGGGGCTCGAGGAGACGAGCTTCTACGACCCGGCGAACTTCTGCTTCCCGTTCGGGGCGCATGCCTGCGTGGTCGAGGTGGACCCGGACACGGGGCATGTCAAGATCCTCCGCTACCTGGCCGTGGACGATGTCGGCAACGTGATCAATCCGATGATCGTGGACGGCATGGTCCACGGCGGCATCGCCCAGGGGGTCGGCCAGGCTCTCTGGGAGGGCGCCGTCTACGACGACCAGTCGGGCCAGCTCGTCACCGGGAGCCTGCTGGACTATGCGATACCCAAGGCCGACATGCTGCCGCTCTACGAGACCGACCGCACGGAGACCCCCACGCCCGTGAACCCGCTGGGCATCAAGGGCGCGGGGGAGACCGGCACCATCGCGTCCACGCCCGCCGTCGTCAATGCGGTGGTGGACGCGCTGTCGGGGCTCGGCGTGGATCACTTCGAGGCCATGCCACTCACGCCCGAGCGCGTCTGGCGTACCGTTCAGGCCGCCAGGTCCAGGCAGTAAGGGGGGAGCCAATGTACCCAGCCCAGTTCGACTACCACACTCCCGGCACGCTGAAGGAAGCCCTCGATCTCCTGGGCAAGTACAAGGACGAGGCCAAGCTACTGGCCGGCGGCCACAGCCTCCTGCCGGCCATGAAGTTCCGGCTGGCGCGGCCGGCCCACCTGGTGGATCTGAGGAAGGTCCCCGGGCTCGCCGGGATCACGGAGGAGGGCGGCACGCTCGTGATCGGCGCCATGACCACCCACTGGACCGTCGAGTCCTCTCCCGTGGTCAAGGCCAGGTGCCCGGTGCTGGCCCAGACCGCCGCCCAGATCGGCGATCCCATGGTGCGCAACCTGGGGACGATCGGCGGCAGCCTCACGCATGCCGACCCGGCGGCCGATTACCCGGCGACGGTGATCGCGCTCAACGCCGAGATGGTTCTCGAGGGGGCCAGGGGCAAGCGCACGGTCAAGGTGGACGACTTCTTCAAGGCGCTCATGACGACGGCGGTGGGGCCCGATGAGATCCTCACCGAGGTCCGCGTCCCGGTGTGCGGCGCCAATGTCGGCTGCGCCTACCTCAAGTTCCCGCATCCGGCCTCGCGCTTCGCCGTGGTCGGCGTGGCCGCGGTGCTCACGCTCGACGGTGACAAGGTCGGCAAGGCCAGCATCGGCATCACCGGCGCCGGCACCCGGGCGGTGCGCGCCAAGGGCGTGGAGGCGGCGCTCCAGGGCAAGGCCCTGGACGCGGCCACCATTCAGGCGGCCGCCGAGAAGGCGCCGGACGGCGTGGACGTCCAGGCCGATCTCCAGGGCTCGGTGGAGTATAAGCAGCACCTGCTCAAGGTCTTCGCGAAGCGGGCCATCGAGGCGGCCGCCGCGAAGAAGTAGCCCCCCGCGCGCCAAGCCGGATCGCCAAGAGCCCCGCAGGGCGTGAAGCCCGCGGGGCTCTCGCTGTCTCGAGGGGCGTTGGATCCGACCGGGGACCGGCCCTACCTGCCCCGGCGCCTGCTCCAGACGGCCGCGCACGCGCGTGAGCCGCGCCTGGCCGTCCGCCGGAGCATCAGGGCTCGCCGCCGATTCCAGGACCGAAGCCATCCGCGCTATGTGTCTGATGAAGACGCCCCATTGATTTCGCGCGCTGGAAGGCGCGACATATCTATGGGATTGGTGAAATACGCAATCATGGAAGAACGGGTTCGTCGCGGCGAGGCCCCGCTCGATGACCATCTCTACGAGCTGCACGCAAGCGTCTGCCAGGCGCTCGCCAACCCCACCCGGCTCAAGGCGCTCAACGCGCTACGCGCGGGGGAGATGAGCGTTGCGGAGCTGGCGGGCGAGGTGGGAACGAGCCTGTCCAACCTCTCGCGCCATCTGGCCATCCTCAAGACGAAGCGGATCGTCCTGGCGCGCCGGCAGGGCGTCACCGTGCATTACCGCCTGGCGAACCCGAAGATCCTCCGGGCCTTCGACCTCATGCGCGAGGTCCTCTTCGAGCAGCTCGCCGAGGGGCAGCGCCTGTACGCCGCCTACGCGCCCGACGCGCGGCGAGGGGTCGGAGGCGAGGGAGGCGAGCCTGGCAGGGCGGCGGAGAAGGCCCTGTGAGGTCGCCATCTTGGTCGGGGGTTGTAAGGGCAGTAGGGGTTTGCGTGTCGGGTAGGTGGGGCCTGGGTGCCCCAGATGGAGCCGGCGATTCTCATAACTACCCGCCAAGGTGGAGGTTCAGGTCTGGCGCGCTGTTTGCTGGGGAGTTCGCCGGGAGAACCGCGGACCATGAGGCGCCGGCCCGCCCCCGGTCCACGGTGGCTGAGATGATCTTCGACCAGCTCGATCCCGCGGTGGCGCTCGACCAGAACCGGCAGCTCGTCCGCCTGCGCTGGATCGCCGCCACGGCGGTTGCCGGGACCGTGTTCGTTGCCTCGTCGCTGGGGCTCGTCAGCGACTCAGCGACGATATGGGTCGTGATCGGGGTGATGGCGTGCGTCAACATCGCCCTGACCGCAGTCGTGCGGCTGCCGGGAGCCGCTCGCCACGGTCGGCGGATCCTCGTCGCGCAGCTCACCTTCGACATGATCGCCCTGAACCTGCTGGTCCACTGCGCCGGCGGCATCCAGAACCCGTTCGCATTCTTCTACGTGTTCCTCGCGCTGATCGCCGGCATGACGTGCTCGCCCTCCGTCGCCTGGGCGCTGACGGCCGGCGTCTTTGTCCTGTTCGGCGGAACGGCGGTCATCGAGTACGCGGGGTGGCTGCCGCATCATCCCCTCAACCTGCACACGGGGGTGGAGGCGTCCGGCCCCCGGCACGGCGGAGCGTACCTGCTCGGCTTCCTGGTGGCGTGGGGATCGGTCCTGTTCGGGGTCGTCGCGTACGCCACGTCCACGATGGCGCGGCTGAGGGAGACTGCTCGGGCCGAGCGTGCCCTGCGCGAGCGGCTCCACCAGCGAGAGCGCCTCGCGCTCATCGGCGAGGTCGTGGCCGGCGTCGTGCACGAGTTGTCGACACCACTCAACGGCGTCCGCAACTCATTTCGCGCGCTGCGCCGGGATCCGGTCGGCTTCCTGAAGCATGCTGACATCCTCGACCTGATGGAGGACGCGCTCGAGCGCATGACAACCATGAGCCGTCGCCTGCTCATGCTCTCGCGCGAACCACAGATCGCGCTGAAGCCGCTCTCGGTCAACGACGTCGTCGAGCGCGCCCTCGAGCACCTTCGCGGACGCATCGAGTCGAGCGGCGCGACCGTGGAGTGCCGGCGCGGAGCCGTTCCGCCGATCCTGGCGAATGAGGTTGCGCTGGGTGAGGTCGTGACGAACCTCGTCACCAACGCCCTCGATGCCGTCGAACACGGCGGGCGGGTCGCGATCGAGACGTCGAACGGGGGCGCGATGGCGGTAATCCGCGTGTCCGACAGCGGCTCCGGGATCCCGGCAGCCATCCGCGAGCGGCTCTTTCAGCCGTTCCAGACCACGAAGCCGCTCGGGAGGGGAACGGGGCTCGGCTTGGCGATCTCGAAGCGGCTCGTCGACGCCCATGAGGGGACGATCGACGTGGAGAGCAGCGGAGGGACGGGCACGACCGTGGTAGTGCGCGTGCCTCTCGCCCGGGAAGGCGAGGCATGAGGGGCCGCATCCTCGTCGTCGACGACGACCGTCTCACGCGCGTCGCGCTCGCCCACCAGCTCGTGCTCGAGGGCCACGAGGTGCGAGACGTCGGCAATCCCGTCCCCGCGCTCGAGCTCCTGGCCGAGGAACCGTGGGACGTGGTGGTCACCGACCTCCGCATGCCGACGATGGACGGCCTCGCGTTCCTGCACCGCATTCGCGAGACCCGCCTCGACACGGCCGTGATCGTCGTCACGGGCCACGCCACGGTGCAAAGCGCGGTGGAGGCGATGAAGCGTGGCGCCGAGGACTACCTCATCAAGCCCATCGACTTCGACGAGCTGAGCGTCCGCGTGGACAAGATCATGGCCCGGCGGACGCTCGAGCGTGAGCTGCGCCTGCTGCGCCGGTGCCCGGACCGGTACCACGCGCTCGTCGGGCGCTCGCCGGCGATGCGGCACGTCTTCGAGCGGATCGAAGTCCTCGCCGACCATGGCTCGACGCTGCTCATCCGGGGCGAGACGGGGACAGGGAAGGACCTCGTGGCGCGCACGCTCCACCACGTCGGAGGGCGCAGCGGCGGCCCGTTCGTGAAGATCAGCTGCGCGGTCCTCTCGCGGGAGGTGCTCGAGTCCGAGCTGTTCGGCCACGAGGCGGGCGCGTTTACCGGCGCTTTGAGGCAGCGGCGGGGCCGCTTCGAGCTGGCCCACCGCGGCACGCTCTTCCTCGATGAGGTGGACGACATCCCACCCGACCTGCAGGTGAAGCTCCTGCAAGTTCTCGAGGAGCGCCGCTTCGAGCGGGTGGGCGGCGAGCGGACGATCGAGGTCGACGTCCGCTTCATCTGCGCGACCAAGCGCGACCTCGCGGCGCTGGTGAAGGAAGGGCGCTTCCGCGAGGACCTCTACTACCGCATCAACGTGGTGGCGCTCGCGCTGCCGCCGCTGCGCGAGCGACGCGAGGACATACTGCTCCTCGCCGATTGCTTCCTCGCGGCCCGCGCCGATGCGCTCGGCCGCGCGCACCCGGAGCTCTCGCCCGAGGCGTGCCGCGTGCTTCTCGACTACGCCTGGCCCGGCAACGTCCGCGAGCTCGAGAACGCGATGGAGCGCGCCCTCGCGCTCTCGTCGGCGCCGGTGATCACCGCTGACGACCTGCCGCCGACGGTGACCGGCGGCGAGTCGAAGAACGGGTGCGAGGCGTGTCTGGCCACGCGGGACTCCCTCGAGCTCAAGGCGTTCCTGGCCGGGGCCGAGCGGGAGGCCATCGGGTGGGCCTTGAAGCGCACAGGGGGGAGCCAGTCCAAAGCGGCGCAGCTGCTCGGCATCCCGCGAACCACTCTGCGCGACCGGCTGGCCGCGCTCTTCGGCGAGGAGCCCGCGACGACGCCCTGACGGTACGCCGTCTTTCCGCTGACAGGCACCCGTCACCCCCACATCACACCGATTCCCGGCACTCGCCGCTCTGGCTGCACCGGCACGCTCACGCCTCTCCTGACGGGCTGCCGACGCTGTCACGTCCGGTGCGATCGCCGACTTCTTGTCCGACGCGTGTCGCGAGCTGAGGGTTCCGGACCGATCACCGCTGGCGCAGCTGAGGGTGAGGGGCGGCGTTCTCGCGACACTCAGGAACGCCTACCAGCGCGCGTTCGAAGGGCCCTTGCCTCCGTATGTCGTGCCGGTCGAGGGCGTCTACAAGCCGTGGACGAGCGACCCGGAGTGCAGGCTGGCGATGGCGGGAGCCACCGGCTACCTGATGGGCGACCCCGCCGTGGACATGATCAAGCGCTATCAGGCACACGACCTCCTGATACCGGACCGATATTCGTCCATGCCTGACCATATCGCCCTCGAGCTCGAATACCTCGGGTTTCTGTTCGTGAACGGGGACGAAACGAGCCAGCTGCAATTCCTCGCCACTCATCTCGATTGGGCTGGGGTGCTGGCCCTCGAGATCCGGAACGGGCCCGCGGGGGGCACCTTCTACGGCGCCGGTGCGGAAATCACGGCGCAGGTGATTGCTCGGCTCTTGGCGGCGCCCTGACGGGGCGCCGTCTTCTGAGTGACGGGGGTCCGTCACCCCCGGATCGCCGCCATTCATGCTGCTCGGCACTCCGGCTGGGCCGGCGCGCCGGCGGATGTCCTGACGGACGGCCGCCGCCGCTGCCCCGGAGAGCCCGGGGACCGCCGCGGATCTCATGGATATGTCAATGCCCTCCCGGGGTCTGCTCTCGCGCGGCCCTGGCACTCCGGTTGCTGCACGGGTGGTCGGTGGGCGGATCCAGAGCCTCGCGGCGAGGGAAGGAGTGCCTCGGGTGCGGACCGCGCGGGTGCTGGTGGTGGAGGACGATGCGCTGTCACGGTTCGGCGTGCGCGACTTGCTGGAGCGCGACTTCGAGGTGCTCGAGGCGGCCAATGGCAAGGAGGCGCTGGTGCGCCTCGCGGAGCGTGCCGTGGATGTGGTGGTGACCGACGTCGTAATGCCGGAGGTGGATGGCGTGGAGCTGACGCGGGCCATCCGGGCCGGAGCCCGGACGCCGGTGATCTGGTGCACGGCGTTCGATCGCGAGGAGTTGCGCCGGGAGGCCAGGGCCCTGGACGTCGACGCCTACCTCGTCAAGCCCCTCGACCTCGATGTCCTGTACCGGACGGTCGCCGCTCTGGCGAGGGTCGCGACGTGAAGGGCGTGCTGGCGACAGCTGTGACGGCGGGCGCCCTCCTCGTCGGGTTGGCCGCGGGGCAGGGTCAAACCGAAGGCGTCGCCACGGAAAGCGCGACCGACTTGCCGACGCTGCTGATTCCCCACGCGCTGTCGTCGCAGAGCTTCCCGTGCTCGAAGTGCCACAGACACCTCACGCCAAACCGGGAGAAGCGCACACTCGAGTTGGCCCACACCACCATCAGCCTGAGACATGCCGAGACCCAGCGGTGGTGTCTGGACTGTCACGAGGGGGACAAGCTGCGCCTGCCCAACGGCGAGCTCATCGATTACGAC
>Ga0154441_1286_pt1 | contig 18978 bp, 15 predicted proteins | sample RifGroC2_FD_115945 | JGI IMG/M metagenome (GOLD analysis project Ga0154441, IMG submission 115945) | Candidatus Rokubacteria bacterium GWC2_70_16 | reverse complement strand
TCCAGCGGACGCGGATCGGGCGGGCGCTCAGGGCCGTGGCCGACGACCACGAGGCGGCGCTGAGCATCGGGATCCCGCTGAAGACCATCTGGGTGGTCGTCTGGGCGGTGGCGGGACTCGTCGCCATCGTGGCCGGGATCATGTGGGGCGCCAAGAGCGGCGTCCAGTTCAGCCTGTCCCTGATCGCGCTCAAGGCGCTGCCGGTCCTGATCCTGGGCGGCTTCACCTCGATCCCGGGGGCCATCGTGGGCGGACTCATCATCGGGGTGGGGGAGAAGATCGCCGAGGTCTACTGGGGCCCGCTGGTCGGCGGCGCCATCGAGAACTGGTTTGCCTACGTGGTGGCGCTGGCGTTCCTGGTGTTCCGACCCCAGGGCCTGTTCGGCGAGCGGATCATCGAGCGCGTATGACGACGCAGCGTGTGGGTCGGGGGCCGGTGGGGGGGTCTGGGGGAGGAGCGGCGGTCGCTCCCCCCCAGGCTCAATTGACATGCCGGCGGCGCGCGTCATCGCCCGCCTGGACGTGAAGGCCCCGAACCTCGTCAAGGGCATCCACCTGGAAGGGCTGCGCGTGATGGGCGATCCCCGGGCCTTCGCCCGGCGCTACTACGCGCAGGGCGCCGACGAGATTCTCTACGTGGACATCGTCGCGAGCCTCTACGGCCGCAACAGCATCCTGGACGTGGTGCGCCGGACCGCCGAGGACGTCTTCGTCCCCATGACGGTGGCCGGGGGCTTGCGGAGCGTGGAGGACGTGCGCCAGGCGCTCCGGAGCGGGGCCGACAAGGTGGCGATCAACACGGCGGCGGTGCGCGACCCGGACCTCATCCGCCGCGTGGCCGAGGCCTTCGGCAGCCAGTGCATGGTCGTGGACATCCAGACCAAGCGGACCGGGGCCGGGCAGTGGGAGGCCTACACCGACAACGGGCGCGAGCGGACGGGCGTGGACGCCCTCGAGTGGGCGGAGCGGGCCGTCGCGCTGGGCGCGGGCGAGCTGCTCATCACCTCCGTGGACCGCGAGGGGACGCAGCGCGGGATGGAGCTCGACTTCCTCGCCCTGGTGACGCGCGCCGTGGACGTGCCGGTCATCGCCTGCGGCGGCGTGGGGTCGCCGGCGCACGCGCGCCAGGCCATCACCGAGGCCGGCGTGGACGCGGTGGCCGTGGCCTCCGTCCTCCACTATGGCAAGGTCACCATCGCGGAGATCAAGGCGCAGCTGGCGGCCAGCGAGGTGGCCGTGAGGGTCTCGGCGTGAGCGCCGCCCCCGCGGTGGTGGTCGTGGACTACGGGCGCGGCAACCTCTTCAGCGTCTGTCAGGCGGTGTCCAAGGTGGGCGGCGCCCCGGCGCTCACCTCGGACCCCGCGGCCGTCCGGCAGGCCCAGCGCGTGATCCTGCCCGGCGTCGGCGCCTTCGGCGATGCCATGGCGGGGCTCGCGGCGCGGGGCCTCGACGACGCCCTCAGGGAGTTCGCGCGTACCGGCCGGCCGCTCCTGGGCGTCTGCCTCGGCATGCAGCTCCTGCTGGAGGAGTCCACCGAGTTCGGCCGCCACGGAGGGCTCGGCCTCATCCCCGGGCAGGTGGACCGGCTGCCCGCGCCGGCGCCCGGCGGCCGGGACAAGATTCCCAATGTCGGCTGGTGCCAGCTCTGGCCCGCGCCCGGCGGCCTGCCGTGGGCGCTCTCCCTCTTCGCGCGCGTCAAGCCCGGCGACTTCGCCTACTTCGTCCACTCCTACGCCGTGCACCCGCGGGAGGGCGGCCACCGGCTCGCCGACATCGCCTTCGCGGGCGCGCCCGTCGCCGCGGCCATCGCCGCCGGGCACATCGCCGGCTGCCAGTTCCACCCGGAGAAGAGCGGCGAGGTGGGGCTCGCCATCCTCGACGCCTTCGTCCACGGCGCCCCATGACGGGCGAGACCAAGTTCGGCCTGCCGGCGGAGGTGCGCTACTGCGCCCGCTGCGTGATCTCCAACCAGCGCCCCTCCTCCACGGTCGAGTACGCGCACACCCGCGAGTCGAAGAAGGAGACGATCCACTTCGACGCGGCCGGCGTCTGCGCCGCCTGCCGCTTCGCCGAGCTGAAGGAGAAGGTGGACTGGGCCGAGCGGGAGCGCGAGCTCGGGGACCTCCTGGCGCGCCACCGGCGCACCGACGGGCGCTACGACGTCCTCGTCCCGGGCTCGGGGGGCAAGGACAGCATCTACGCCTCGCATCTCCTCAAGTACCGGTACGGGATGAACCCGCTCACGGTGACGTGGGCGCCCCACATCTACACCGAGGTGGGCTGGCGCAACTTCCAGTCGTGGATCCACGCCGGCTTCGACAACTTCCTCTGCACCCCCAACGGCCGGGTGCACCGGACGCTGACGCGGCTGGCCTTCGAGAACCTCCTGCACCCCTTCCAGCCGTTCATCTTCGGGCAGAAATGCCTGCCGCCCAAGTTCGCCGCCCTCTGGGACATCCCGCTGGTGATCTACGGCGAGAACGAGGTGGAGTACGGCAACCCCCACGACGAGGCGGCCACGCCGCGCCGGGACCCCCGCTACTACACGCGACAGGAGCGGCTGGAGGAGCTCCACCTGGGCGGGGTGCGCGTCCCCGAGCTGGCCGCCCACGGCATCACCGTCAAGGACCTGGATCCCTATCTGCCCGCCGATCCCGGGCTCCTGGCCGAGAAGCACATCGACGTGCGGTACCTCGGGTACTACCTCAAGTGGATCCCGCAGGAGTGCTACTACTACGCCGTCGAGCACGCGGCCTTCGAGGCCAACACCGAGCGCACCGAGGGGACGTACTCCAAGTACAACAGCATCGACGACCGCATGGACGGGCTGCACTACTACACCACCTACGTCAAGTTCGGGCTCGGGCGGGCCTCCTACGACGCCGCCCAGGAGATCCGCAACGGCCACCTCACGCGCGAGGAGGGGGTGGCGCTGGTGCGGCGCTTCGACGGCGAGCTGCCGACGAAGTGGCTCCGGGAGAACCTCGACTACATGGGCATCGGCGAGGCCCGCTTCCGGGAGATCGTGGACCAGTTCCGCTCCCCTCACCTGTGGAAGCGGGAGGGCGGGCAGTGGACACTCCGCCACCAGGTCTCCTGATCCTCGTCCCCGCCCGCGCGGGCTCCAAGGGGCTGCCGGGGAAGAACCTCAAGCCCCTGGGCGGAGTGCCGCTGCTGGGCTGGACGGCGCGGACCATCGCCGCCTCCGGCGTGGCGGCCCGCGCCGTCCTCACCACGGAGGACCCGGCCATCGCCGAGGCCGGACGCGCCTTCGGCCTGGAGACCCCGTTCCTGCGCCCGGCCGCGCTGGCCCGGGACGACAGCGAGATGCTGGACGTCGTGGAGCATGCGGTGGCGTTCATGGAGGAGCGCGCGGGCTTCGCGCCGGCCGCCGTCATGCTGCTCCAGCCCACCTGCCCCTTCAGGCGCCCCGAGCGCCTCCGTCAGGCGCTCGATCTCCTGGATCTCCCTGGCACCGAGGGCGTCATCGGCGCCGCGCGCATCGAGCGGGGCCCCTGGCTCCTCTACCGCCAGGGCGAGGACGGGCTCCTGAGCCCCCTCGCGCCGTGGGAGGAGCGCATCCGCCGGCAGGAGGCGAGCGCCACCTTCACCCCCAACGGCACCCTCTACCTCACCACGCGCCAGAGCCTCGCGCGCCACCGGCGGCTCTTCCCGCCGCGGCTGCGCGCGCTGCCCACCGACGCCGTCGAGGGCATCGACATCGACACCCCCGAGGACTGGGCGCTGGCCGAGGCCGTGGTGTCGGCGGGGCTGGCCCGGCCGTGACGCGGGTGCGCGTGCTGCTCTCCGCCCGGGATGCCGGCGCGGCGGCCCAGGTGGCGGCCGTGGCGCCGGCCCTCCGCGCTGACCCACGCCTCGAGACCACGCTCGTGGCCAGCCCACCCGCCTTCGACCTGCTCGGCGCCGCAGGCGAGGCGCCGATCCGCTTCGCGCTGCCCGACGGCTCCGTCCACGTGCCGGTCGGCAGAGCCGCCGCGCCGCTCCTCGGCGCCGCGCAGCAGCTGCTCACCGGCCTCGATCCCGACGTGGTGGTGACGGGGATCTCCTCCCTGGGCGTCGGGGTCGACGAGGCGCTCCTGGCGCGAGCCGGAGGCCGGCCGACCTTCGCGCTCCAGGACTTCCCGGGGGACGCCAACAGCATCGACGGGGCCCTGGCGGAGACGTACTTCGTGAGGGACGAGGCGGCGGCCCGGCTGACGCGCGAGCGCTGGGGCGTGGAGGCGATGCCGGTGGGGTCGCTCCGGCACGCCCCCTACGCGGCGCTGGACGTGCCGGCGCTGCGCGCCTCCGTCCGCCGGAGACTCGGGGCGCCGCGGGGCCGCTCCGTGGTCGGCTTCTTCGGCCAGCCCGCCGAGATCCCCGGTCAGAAGGCCGCCTTCGGCGACCTCGTCCGGGCCCTGGCCGCGCGCCCCGCCAAGCCGCTCTGCGTGCTGCGCGAGCATCCGAAGTCGCTGGCGCTCCGCGAGGCGCACCTCGAGGCGCTCCGGAGCGCCGGCGTGGAGGTCTTCGACGCCAGCGAGGAGCCGGCCGCGGAGCCGTGGCTCGTGGCCTGCGACCTCGTGACCACCTGCTTCTCCCATTGCTCGATGGACTACGCCTTCCTCTCGTGCCAGAGCCCCGAGCCGCTGGGCGCCGTGCTCTTCCTGATGACCACTCCCGAGTCGCGGGCCTTCTTCAGCGAGTACGCGGGACTGGCGCTGCCGGACGGCGTCGAGCAGGGGCTGGGGCTGGTCGCGCGCGACGCCGCCGAGGTGCTGCCGCTGCTGGACGATCTCCTCACGGCCGGGGCGCGGCGCGAGTACCACGAGGCGAGCCTGCGCCTGCCCCGGGGGGCCGATGTGGAGGCCGTCGTCGAGAGCGTGCTCGCGGCCGGGGGGCGCCGCGGCGCCGGGGCGCGTCCGTGACCTCACCGCTCGCCCTCGGCATCATCGTGGCCCGCGGGGGCTCCAAGGGGCTGCCGCGGAAGAACCTGCTCCCCCTGGCGGGGAAGCCGGTCGTGGTCCACACCATCGAGGCGGCGAAGGGCGCCGCGAGGCTCGGACGCGTGATCCTCTCGAGCGAGGACGACGAGATCATGACGGTGGCGCGCGCGGCGGGATGCGAGGTCCCCTTCCGGCGCCCCGTGGAGCTGGCGGGAGATCGGAGCTCGACCGTGGACGTCGCGCTCCACGCGCTGGGCTGGCTCGAGGAGCAGGACGGGTACCGGCCGGAGATCGTCGTGCTGCTCCCGGCCACGGCTCCCCTCCGCCGCGCGGCCCACATCGACGGCGCGCTCCGGAGCCTCGAGGAGGACCCCGGCGCCGAGGCGGTGGTGGCCGTCACCGAGCCCGACTACCCGCCCTACTGGATGATGCGCGTCGCGGACGGGCGGCTCGCTTGGCTGTTCCCCGAGGGGGCGCGCGCCGACCACCGCCAGGAGCTGCCGCCCGCCTACCGCCCCAATGGCAGCATCTACGCCATCCGCGCGTCCATCCTCCGCGCCCGGCGCACGTTCTACCCAGAGCAGACGGCGCCCTACGTGATGGCGCGCGAGGACTCGATCAACGTCGACGACGCCATGGACTTGAGGCTGGCGGCGCTGTTGCTGGAAGGGCGAGGGGCGTGAGTCAGTCGGCGCGCTCGATGGCCTCGAGGATCCTCACGCTGCTCCGCGTGTCGTCGAAGCCCAGGAACTTCTCCACGTAGCGGCGCCGCGCCTCCGGGTCCACCGCGAAGGCGCCGAGCCCGGAGCGCTCGATGCGGCCCACCGCCTCCCGGTGGCCCACCGGCCACACGATGCCCGGGAAATTCTGGAGGCTCCACGGGCGCCCGCCGTACACCTCGTCGAAGCTCGCGTAGTCCTCGAGGTGCGACTGGGAGACCGCCACGCTGAGCGACGGCACGCCCGCGAAGGCCGCCTCCAGCACCGCCCCGCTCTGGAAGTGGACGCAGAGGCTGGCCACGGCCATGAGCTCCATGGAGGTGTACGGGTAGAGCGCCTCGTCGTAGACGAAGACGTCCGCCAGGCGGCGGAGGAAGCCGGGGTCGGCGTTCTTCTCCCGCGACTTGACGATGAGCGCCGCGCCCTCGCGCCGGCAGAGCGCGCGGAGCGCCAGCACCAGCTCGCGGTAGCCGTGGCCGCGCAGGATCTCCGGCACCCAGTCCCCGTGTCCGCCCAGCGCGGCTCGCGCCGCCCGCCAGAGCCGGGGGCTCCCGCCCCAGTGAAGCCGGCGCCACTGGTCGGGCACCGCCATCTTCAGCGACATCAGGAGGACGACGGGCTGGTCGGATGCCAGGCCGTAGCGCTTCCGCACGGCGGCCCGGTCCACGACGGCCAGCTGGTCCATCATGCTGGAACCCGCCACCGCGCTGCGCGCCGCGCGGTCCACGCCCGGACCCAGGCGCGCGAAGCCCTCGGCCATGAGGCGCCAGTGCAGCTCGCGCTGGTACTGGCTCGTGTAGAAGGTCGTGTCGATCAGCCGGTAGCCCGCGGGATCGGCCGTCACCGTCTCGAAGGCATAGTCCACCGAGTAGAGGCGCGCCCCGGCCCGGCGGATGGCGTCCACCTCCCCCTCGAGCCGGGCGGCGCGGAGGTAGGTATCGAGCGAGGGCGCCACGAGGGCGCGGAGGCCGAGGCGCTCCACGACGGGGGCGAGCGGGGCGCCCAGATGGTAGGCGTGGGGCTCGGCGCCGGGCCAGACGGCGAGATCGGCGGGCGTGACGGCCTCACCCGGCTTGGCCTGCTCCGGGTCCCAGAGGAGCACCACGCGATGGCTGCGGTCGAGCGCCGCCTGGATGAGCGAGCCCAGGACGCGGAGGAAGCCCTTCCTGAAGGCAACGAAGCCGAGTGTCACCTGTCGGTCGCGGGCGCGTCGGCGAAGCGCTTCTGGATGAGCCGGGGGCCCAGCTCCACCTCCCGCAGCGCCCGGACGATGCGCGGCGCCGCCTGCCCGTCGCCGTAGGGATTGGCCAGCCCGGCGAGGCCCCGGCGAAAGCCGGGCGCGAGCGCGCGCGTCATGCCGTCCAGGATCTCGTCGCGCCCGTAGCCGACGTCGATCACGTTGGCGGCACGGAGCCGGCCGCGCTGGCGCGAGCCGATGTTCACTACCGGCAGGCCGAAGGAGGGCGCCTCGATGATCCCGCTCGAGGAGTTGCCCACCATCGCGTCCGCCTCCGCGAGCAGCGAGACGTACGCCTCCTCGCCGAGGCTCCGTACGAGTCGCGTGCCCGGGCGGGAGGCGGCCAGCGCCTCGAGCCGCGCGATGATCGTCTGGCCGGCCGTGTCGGCCCCGGGATAGGTGGCGATCACGTCGCCGTCCACCTTGGCGAGGGCCTGCGCCAGCTCCTCCACGTGGCTCTGCGTGTCGGCGTACTCGAGCGTGACCGGGTGGAAGGTGAGGAGGAGGGTGGGGCGGCGGAGCGGGAGCCCGATGCGCCGGGCCAGCGCCTCGCGGGAGAGACGCGCGAGGCGCAGGAGCCGGTCGAGCCCGGGGGCCCCGGTGCAGTGCACGCGCCACGGCTCCTCGCCCATCTGGACGATGCGCCGGGCGTAGGGCTCAGCCGCGGCGAAGTGCAGATGCGAGAGCTTGGTGATGGCGTGGCGGACCTGCTCGTCCATGGCGCCCTCCGTCAGCTCGCCCCCGTGGAGATGCGCCACGGGGAGCGCGAAGGGCAACGCCGCCACCGCGGCGCTCAGCATCTCGAAGCGGTCGCCCAGGACCACCAGCAGGTCGGGGCGGCGGCGCGCGAAGGCGCGGGCGAAGCCGGCCACGCCGATCCCCGTGGAGGCCGCGATGGCGCCGGGGGTGTCCGAGTCGAGCAGCATCTCGATCCGCTCGGCGATGGGCCAGCCGTCGGTCTCGACGGCGGTGATGGTGCGCCCGAAGCGCGTCGCCAGATGGCTGCCCGCCACGTAGACGCCCAGCTCGAGGTCGGGGGCGGCCTGGATCTCCTGGAGCACCGGGGTGAGGTGGCCGTAGTCGGAGCGGGCGACAGTGACGACGCCGACAGTTCGTGGCATCGCCCGCATTCTAGCACGCAGCTCGCTGGGGGAGTTCTTGACACCCCGAAGCGCGTCGCGCTACGGTGACGACCCATGAATCTCTACGACGATTTCCAGCCCGACATCGCCACGCTCCTCGCGGCGCAGGACGCGAGACTGCCCGCGCCCGACCCGGAGGCGCGGAGCGGCGACGGGCTCGGCCGGCTGGGCGCGTTCCTGAGTGTCGCGCGGCTCTACGCCCTCGGCGCGCTGGTGACGTCGGGGCTCCACCGCAGGCTGGTGTACGCCAACCTCCGGCTCGACTGGCTGCGGGAGTTCCAGGAGTACTGGTCGGGGGAGCTGGGCTGCCGGCCCATCCAGCCCTTCGAGTTCTACCACCTGGCGGGCGTCTACCGGCAGCGGCTGCAGACCGTCCACTTCGAGAGCCTGTCGAACCCGGAGCTGGCCTCCGACGACAGGCACCTGGAGGCGTGGCGCGATCCGCGGACAGTCCACTACCTCTTCAACCACACCTATCGGCTGGCGCTGGCGCCGCTGCGCGCGCACCCGTACGTGCGATGGATCCCGCGCGGGGGGCGGATCGCCGAGTACGGCTGCGGCGCCGCCCCCATCCTCACCTCGCTGGCGCGTCACTACCGCCACCTGCAGCTCCGGCTGGTGGGCTTGGATATCCCGCACCTGCTCTTCCACCACGCGCGCTGGAAGTTCCGGCACGACCGCTTCGTCACCATGCTGCCCGTGCTGCCGGGGAACGACGCGCCGCTGCCCGGCGCCTACGACACCATCTTCTGCCTGGAGGTGCTGGAGCATCTGCCCCGCCCCATCCCCGTGCTCCAGCACTTCCACCGCGCGCTCAGGCCGGGCGGGCACCTCGTCTTCGACTACATCCGCTCCGACGCCGTGGGCTTCGACACGGCGAGCGCGCTGCGCGACCGGCTGCCCGCGCTGCAGTTCGTGCTGGACCACTTCGACATCGTCCACGGCCGGGTCACGACCGACGGGTCCCACGTGGAGCCCGCCGTCGCCCGCAAGCGGTAGCTCGCCACCGTCCGGACGTGTTCGACGGGCGTCGCCCAGCCTGCACGGTGGAGCCCTTGCAGCCCGTTTGGGTCAGCCCCTGCTCCGGCCCGATTCACCCCGGCGTCGAACCGAGAAACCAGGCGACGGCGGGGAGCCAGCGCAGCGGTCTGGGCAGCGGCGGCCTGGGCGGCATGGCATCCAGCGTGAGCAGGAGAGGCACGGCCTTCCGGTATTCGACCGCGGCCCCCGCCAGGCCGCGAACCTCGCGCTCCCACGTGGACGACTCGTGCACGTCCTGGCAGACCTGTAGCAGCATGGCCGGCAAGCCTGGGGCCGTGGCAAGGAAGTCGGCCTGGAACCCCTCCCTGGTGCGGACGTAGGCGGCCTCGTAGCCGCGCCGCTCGAGCTCGAGGAAGACGGCGGTCTCGAGCGCGTGGCCGAGGTTCGAGCGCCCGGCGCGCTCGTAGAGGGGGATGAGACCGGGGTCCACCGGATAGGCCTTGCGCGGATTCACCATGCGCTGCCGTTCCGAGGCCGTGTGGATGGAGACGGTCCGGACCAGGAAGGCGTCCTCCAGGTACCCGAGGTACGCGTGGAGGCTGTCCTTGCTCGCGGGAATGCCCTGGGATCTGAGCGCGTCGTAGCATTTCTGGACGCTGAACAGCCCTGCGGGGTTCGCCAGGAGGTGGCGCTGCATCCAGCGCAGCGCCAGCGGGTTCGAGACGGCGTGTCGCTCGATCACATCCCGGAGCACCACCACGTCCACGTAGGAGCGCAACAGCGCGGCCCGGTCGCGCTCCTCGACTCCCAGGGTCTCGGGGAATCCCCCATGGGCGAGGTACCGGCGCAGCCGGCCGTCGAGTGCAGAGCGCCGGGCCTTGGGCAGTCGGTTCCAGGGCGCATCGGGCTCCTCCCTGAGGTGGCGGAGCGCCTCGCGAAAGCTGAAGGGATGGACCAACACCTCCAGCGCGCGGCCCCGCATGCTGGTGGCGACCTCGCGGCTCAGCAGGCGGGCCGAGGACCCCGACAGGAAGAGCGACACGCGCTCGGTGTCCACCAGGCGTCGGGCAAAGGTCTCCCAGCCCAGGACCGACTGGATCTCGTCGAGGAAGAACGTGGCGGTCCGAGCGTCGCGGATGCCCGGCTGCGAGCGGAAGTACTCCTCGACCAGCCACGCCAGGTCGGCGGCCGAAAGGCCTGCTAGCCGGTCGTCTTCCAGGCTGAGGAGCAGCAACGCCTCGCGGGGAGTGCCCGCCTGGAGGCGATCGGCGAGACACTGCCACAGGAACGTGGTCTTGCCGCTGCGCCGCACGCCGACGACCGCCAGGGCCTTGCCGGGCACCTCCGGCAGACGGACGTCCCGGCGGGTCAGCGGAGGGGGCGGGCTGGTGAGCCCGTCGAGCATCTTCTGCCTGAGGACTTCTCGCATATTTGTCCTTCCCTGGGGGACAAGATACCATCGTTTTGTCCTTCCCGGACGGACAAGTGTGGCCGCGGGGCCCTGATGGCGAGAGGCCCCGCGCTGGGCGCTACCGGAGCCGGTGGCGGAGCTGTGTCAGGCCGCGCGAGGCGTAGAGCACCGCGAAGCCGGCGAACGACAGGCCGCTCACCCAGAGCCCCACGGTGAGGCTCCGCGCGCGGCAGCGGAGCTCCACCACATGTGGGCCCGGCGGCACCTCCACCGCCATGAACACCGAGTTGGCGCGCAGGAGCGGCGCCGGGCGGCCGTCCACGCGGGCCTCCCACCACGGGTGCCGGTGGATGCCGAGGATCACGTGGACCGGCGTCTCCGCCTCGACGCGGAGCCGCACCTCCTCGCCCCGCGGGATCTCCACCTCCGTCACCCGCCCCGACTGGCGCGTCTCCCGCCGGGGGCCGTCGGCGTTGAGCACGCCCAGCGTCTCCTTCCCGTAACGCCGGCAGCCGCCCTCGGAGAAGGCGCCGAGCGTCTCCTGGGTCCACACGACCCGCTCGGGGACGTGGAAGCGCGGCAGCGCTCGGTCGAGCCGGTAGAGCACGAAGCCGTCCTGCTCGGCGAGGACTCTCGCGTGGGCGTCGAACCAGCCGCCGCAGCCCTCGGGATCGGACACATCGGTGCGGCGGTAGGCGTAGTCCCAGCCCCGGTGCCGCAGGACGTAGCGGATGGCGAAGATGTCCACCAGGCCGGGGTGCAGGGTGGCGTGGGACTCGAGGGTCCGGAACATGTAGCCGACGCCCCGCTCCCAGAAGAAGAGGTCCGTCATCGCGCGGTTGTCGGCCACGAGGCTCGTGTAGCCCGTGGTGATCGGGATACCCGCCAGCATGGTCCCGTTGGGGAGGAGCCGGAAGGCGTTCTCCACCCCCGCGGGCGAGGCGCGCGTCCGGCGCAGCGCCACGGCCCCGCGGTGGAAGAAGAAGGGGATGTCGAGGTGGAGGCGGTGGGCCATCCAGTCGGGCGCATCCGCCCGGAGCGCCCGCTCGAGGGGAGACGGCCGAAAGATGCCGAGGGTGTCGAGCGTGGTGACGGACACCTGGCGCCCGCGCTCGAGGAACGCCGTGCCGTCCGCCGAGGCCAGGAGCGCCAGCGCCAGCACGAATCCGCGGGGGAGCCAGCGCGCGACCACGCCGTCGGGGGAGGGCGGCCGCCGCGTCAGGAGCAGGTAGGTCGCCACCGCCAGGAGGGCCAGGGCGAGGAAGACGTTGTGGTTGGTGATGTTCTGCCGCATGGCGGGGAGGTACTGCGCGATGAACGGCCCGGGGCGCTGATAGGCCTCGGCGAAGCCCCGCTCCACCATACGCGGCACGAGCGGGCTCGCGTTCCACGCGGTGGAGAGCGCGAGCACGGCGGCCAGGAAGGCGGCGTACCCCCAGCAGAGCCGGCGGGAGCGCAGCAGGGCCAGGGCGGTGTCCACGCAGAGCACCGTGGCGAAGAGGCTGAGGAGCACGGTGAGCCGGCCATAGGGGACGCTCATGCCGAGATGCACGTAGTAGAGGAGCCCGACGCCGGCCGTCGTCGTGGTGGCCAGCGAGATGGCCACGTACGGGAGCTTCCAGAACAGCCTCGAGGGACCGAACAGCACCCCGAAGGCCGCCGTGACGGTGACGACGATCCCTTGGTAGGCGGTGAACGACTCCCAGAGCGACCAGCCGTCGCGCCAGATGGGCCACCAGGGGATGCCCGGGGTCTCGCGGAGCGCCAGCGGTTCCGGGAAGACGCCGCCGATCAGGCTCGGGTAGAGCAGGCGCAGGGCGTAGAACAGGGGCACGCGCTGATGCGCGGGATGGAAGGGCACGCTGAGCCGCGGCTCGTCCACGGCGGCGATCCTGAGGCTCTCGAGGAGCGGGATCAGGTGCGCCGCGCTCAGGAGCCCCGCCACGGCGCCGCCGGCGCAGAGCGCGCCCACACCCAGCAGCCGGCGCCCCCGCCCGGCGGCGAAGAGGGCGAAGCCCGCGTAGAGGTAAAGCGAGTAGAGCGTGAACTGGAGCTGCCCCCAGGTGAGCTGGAACCAGAGCAGCAGCGCGAGCCAGCCCACGGTGCGCGGCAGCGTGGGCCGGGAGACGCGCGCCAGCAGCAGGAGTGTCCACGGGATGGCGGCGAAGTGGAAGGAGGTGGAGAAGAAGACGTAGGCGGTGAAGACGCCGCCGGAGAAGAGGTACAGGGTCGCCGCCCAGAGGGCCAGCACCGGCCGGCCGGGCCAGAGCCTCCGGCCGAGGAAGTAGAAGCCGTAGAAGGCGGCCAGCAGCTCCAGGAACGAGAACACGCTCATGAACCAGATGAAGCCGCCCCGGTCGAGCCACCAGCCGGCGAGGAGGTGCAGCGGGCTCAGCGCGAAGTTCGGGTTGCCGACCAGCGGCATGCCACCCCAGAGAAACGGGTTCCAGACGGCGAGCCGCCCCTGCTTGAGCTCGGCGAAGAAGCGATCGAAGAGCGGGTAGACGAGATCCAGGTTGTCGGCGCTCTCGAGGGAGAAGGCCTGCGCCACGTACCAGAGGTCGCGGAAGAAGACGGCCAGCAGGACGAGCGGGGCGGCGAGGAGGACGAGGTCGAGGGCGCGCGTCCCGGCGGAGGCCTCCCGGCCGGCGGCAGCCTCCGGGGCCGGCGCCTCGATGGGACTCACGCCCCGATGATAGCCGCGGCCCCTGCCCGGCCCCGCCGCAATTCGCCCGCCGTCACCGTGCGAGCTTCGGGTCCAGCAGATCGCGGAGCCCGTCCCCCAGGAGGTTGAGCCCCAGCACGGTCACCGCGATGGCGCCGCCGGGGAAGATGGCGAACCACGGGTTCAGGCCGAGGAAGGCCTGGGCTTCGCGCAGCATGAGCCCCCAGGAGGGATACGGCGGCTGGGTGCCGAGCCCGAGATAGGCGAGCCCCGCCTCGGCGAGGATGGCGACGGGGAAGCTGATGGTGGCCTGCACGATGAGCGGCGACAGCGTGTTGGGTAGGATGTGGCGGGCGATGAGGGCCGCGTCCCCGGCGCCCAGCGCGCGGGCCGCCGTCACGAAGTCCCGGTCGCGGAGCTCGAGGAAGGCCGCGCGGGTGAGCCGGGCGAAGACGGGGAGGAAGGCCACCCCGATGGCGACCATGCTGATGGTGATGCTCGGGCGGAAGACGGCCGTGATCAGGAGCGCCGAGAGGATGGCCGGGAAACCCTGGACGGCGTCCATGAGACGCATGAAGCCCTCGTCGAGCCAGCCGCCGAAGTAGCCGGACAGCATGCCGAGGAGCACGCCCACTCCCATGCCGAGCCCTACCGCGATCATGCCCACGAGGATGGAGGTGACGGCCCCGGTCATGACGCGCGAGAGCAGGTCGCGCCCGAACTGGTCCGTGCCCAGCGGATGATTCGCGGAGGGCCCCTGGAGCCGGTCGCCGATGGACATCTCCAGCGGGTCCCGTGGCGTGTAGACGAGGCTCAACGCGGCCGTCCCCAGCAGGCAGAGCGTGATGGCCAGGCCCAGCGTGAACGTCACGTGCCTCAGCGGCCGCATCCGCCTGGACAGCTGGCGCTCACTCATAGCGGATGCGGGGGTCGAGGAGGCCGTAGAGGATGTCCACGGCCACGTTGATGGTCACGATCACCGAGGCGACGAAGAGCACGACCCCCTGCACCACGGGCAGGTCGCGCGCGGTGATGGCGCCCAGCGCGAGGCGCCCGAGGCCCGGCAGGTAGAACACCGACTCGAGGATGATGCTCCCCGCCATGAGCTGGCCGAGCTGGACGCCCGCCACGGTGAGCACCGGGATCATGGCGTTGCGCAGCGTGTGGCGGAAGAGCACCGCGCGCTCGGCCACGCCCTTGGCGCGGGCCGTCTTCACGTACTCCTCCCTCAGCACCTCCAGGACGGCCGAGCGCGTCGTCCGCGCCAGCACAGCGAACTGGAAGAGCCCCAGCGCCACGGCCGGCAGCAGCAGCGACTTGAGGGCGGGCAGCGCCCCCTGGCTCCAGCCGTCGAAGCCGCCCGACTGGAACCAGCCGAGCCGCACGGAGAAGAGGAGCACCAGCAGGAGGCCGGCCCAGAAGCCCGGCACGGCCACGCCCACCTGGGAGAGCGTCATCGCCAGGTAGTCGCCCCAGCGGCGCTGCTTCGTGGCCGCGAACACGCCCAGCGGGATGGCGGCGAGGATCATCAGGCCGCCGGCCATGCAGGTGAGCGGGAGGGTCACCGGGAGCCGCGAGAGGATCAGGGCGCCCACGGGCACGTCGTACTGGATGGAGCGGCCCAGGTCGCCCGCGAGCGCCCGGCCGATCCACTCGAGATACTGCACGGGGACGGGCCGGTCGAGCCCCATGGCCTCCCGCAGCCGCGCCGCCGCCTCGGGGCTCGCCTCGGTGCCCAGGATGATCAGCGCGGGATCGCCGGGCAGGATGCGCACCACCACGAAGACCAGGACCGAGACGAAAAGGAGGGTGGCCGCCAGCGCGGCCACCCTCCTCACGATGAAGCGACGCACGCCCGGGGGCCGCCGTCGACCCCGCCTACTTCTGCCAGGTCACCTCGGAGAGGTCCAGCGCCATGGCGGGCAGGTCCCTCCACAGGCCCGTCACGCCCTTCTTCGCGGCCACGAGGCGCGGGTGCATGTACAGCCAGACCACCGGGGCCTCGTCGGCGAGCGTCTTCTGCATCTTCGCGTACAGCTCCTGCCGCTTCTTGTCCTCCAAGGTGGCCTCGGACGCCTTGAAGAGCTTCTGGAACTCGGCGTTGTCCCAGCGGAAGTAGTATTTGGGGTTCGCGTAGTTGTTGATGTCCCAGGGCTCGCCGTGCCCGATGATGGTCAGGTCGTACTCCGGCGTCGTGCACGGCGGCAGGCAGTACACCCGCCCGAGCCACTGGCCCCACTCGATCTGCTCGATCTTCACCCGGATGCCCACCTTGGCGAGCTGGCCGACGACGACCTCGCCCGTGCGCACCGTGTAGTAGTACTGCGGCGCCACCTTCAGGACGGCGTCGAAGCCGTTGGGGAAGCCCGCCTCGGCCAGGAGCTTCTTGGCCCGGGCGGGGTCGTACGGCTTCTCCTTCGACATGTCCACGAAGTAGGGGTTGAGCGGGTCCACGTTGGAGCCGAGGATCTTCCCGTAGCCGAACATGGCCCCCTTCAGCACCTCCTCCTTGTTGATCGCGTGCGTGACCGCCAGCCGCACGCGCTTGTCGGAGAAGGGGGCCTTGGCGTTGTTCATCGCGAGGATCACGTCGTTGGTGGTGTCGCCGGTGATCACCTGGAAGCGCGGGTCCTTCTTGAGATCGGGCGCGTTCTCGGGGCCGATGCCGAAGGGCGAGACGTCGATGTCGCCCGCCCTGAGCGCGGCCAGCGCCGAGTTCGGGTCCGGGATGAAGCGGTAGACGATCCGGTCCAGGTGCGGCAGCCCCTTGACGTGATAGTCCTTGTTCCGCGCCAGCACCAGCCGGTCGCCGCGCACCCACTCGGAGACCACGAAGGGGCCCGTGCCGACGGGCGCTGTCTTGAGCGAGTCGACCGCCTCCCGCGGGTAGATCACCGACCCCGGCCGCGACATGGTCAGGAGAAAGTTGGAGTCGATCGCCTTGAGCGTGAGCGTGACGGTGTAGTCGTCCTTGACGATGATGCTGGTGATGCCCAGGTAGCGCGCGCGGTGCGGGTGCTTCGTCTCCGGGTTCATGGCCCGCTCGAGCACGAACTTCACGTCCTCGGCGCGCGTCTCGCGCCCGTTGTGGAACCGGACGCCCTTCTTGAGGAAGAAGGTGTAGTTGAGGTTGTCCGTCGTGTACCAGCGCTCGGCCAGCCACGGCACCAGCTTGCCGTGCTTGTCGAGCTTCACCAGGTTCTCCTGGACGTTGTAGTGGATGGTCGTCTGGATGGCCGTGGCGGGGCTCGCCGTCATGTCCAGCCCCGGCGGCTCCGCCGTGACCTGCACGACGAGCGTGCCGGCCTGCTGCTGGGCCCGGGCCGCGGGCGCCTCCGCGACCACTGCCGCGAGCGTCAGAACGAGCGCCACCATCACGCGCCGAAGGCTCATCGTGTTCCCCCCGTGAAGAAGTCCACCGTCCGACGCAGCCCGTGCTCGAAGTCCACGAGCGGGGCGTAGCCGAAGTCGCGCTTGGCGGCGCCGACGTCGGCCAGGGTGTGCGGCACGTCCCCCGCCCGCCGCGGCAGGTGCTTCCGCAGGAGCGGCTTCCCCAGCATCCTCTCCAGCATCGAGATCATCTCGAGCAGGCTGATCCGGCTGCCGCACCCCACGTTGTAGGACTTGCCGGAGACGGCCGTCGCCGGCGCGCGGGCCGCCAGCAGGTTGGCCGAGACCACGTTGTCGATATAGGTGAAGTCCCGGGACTGGGTGCCGTCGCCGTGGACCTGGAGCGGCCGGCCGCGCAGACCCCAGAGGATGAAGCGCGGGATCACCGCGGCGTACTCGCTCTTGGGGTCCTGGCGCGGACCGAACACGTTGAAGTACCGGAGCCCCACCGTCTCCACGCCGAAGAGGCGGCTCCAGACGTCCGCGTAGATCTCTCCGGCAACCTTGGTGGCCGCATACGGGGAGATCGGGGCCATGGGCTGGTCCTCCCGCTTCGGCAGGTCGGGACGCTCGCCGTAGACCGACGAGGAGGAGGCGTAGACGATGCGCGGCTTCCTCCGCAGGGCGGCGGCGGCGTGGAGGAGGTGGAGGAAGCCGGTGACGTTGGAGGCGTTGGCGCCCAGCGGGTCGGCCACCGATCGCGGCACGGACCGCATCGCGGCCTGGTTGAAGACGACCGACACTCCGGCCACCGCCCGCTTGACGGCGGCGAGGCTCACCAGGTCCCCGCGCATCACCTCGAGGCGCCGGTCGCCTCGCGCGAAATCGAGGTTGGCGCGGCTCCCGGTGGAGAAATTGTCGAAGACCCGCACCCGGTGGCCGTCGGCGAGGAGCCGCTCCACCAGGTGGGAGCCGATGAAGCCCGCTCCGCCGGTCACCAGCGCGAGTGATTTCGTCGTCATCTCAGGCGCGTCAAAGCCCCCAATTATGGTGGCGGGGCGCCGGGATTGTCAATCTTGGGTTCGCCGTCGGGACGCCCCGCGGAACGCCGCAGCGCGGTTTGACAAGCGGGGTACCCGCGGCTACGATGTGGTCCTCGTGCCACACCGACCCCCCTGCTCCGCCCCGAAGACGTAAGGAGGCTGCCATGCGTCGCGCCCTCACGGTCGTCACCGCGCTCGTTCTGGCGCTCGGAGTCGCCGTCCCGGCGGCCATCGAGGCCCAGACCAAGGACGACACCATCGTCTACGTGCTGCAGTCCGACATCGCCACATGGGACCCGCCCAACGACGTGCTGCGTGAGGCCATCATCCTCGGCTACCACGTCTTCGACCACCTGGCCGCGCGCGACGTCAAGACGGGCCGGGTGGGCCCGAACCTGGCCACCTCGTGGAAGGCCCTCGACGACACGACGTGGGAGATCAAGCTGCGCCCGGGCGTCAGGTTCCACGACGGCACGCCCTTCGGGGCCAAGGACGTCAAGGCGACCTTCGAGCGGGTGCTGGACCCCAAGAACAAGCTCACCGCCCGAGGCAACCACGCCAAGATCAAGACCGTGGAAGTCGTGGACGATTCCACGGTCCGCTTCAAGACCGACGGCCCCTACCCGCTCTTCGTCGAGCGTATGACCGCGCAGGTGATGCAGTCCGCCAAGGTCATCGCCGAGAAGGGCCATGACTGGATGCAGGAGCACCCCGTCGGCACCGGGCCCTACAAGCTCGTGAAGTGGAGCCGGAAGCAGGAGCACCTGTTCGTGCGCAACGACGAGTACTGGGGGCCCAAGCCCCACTTCAAGTACGTGCGCGTCCGGATCATCCCGGAGCAGGCCACGCAGATCGCCGAGCTGCTCTCCGGGGGCGTGGACGTGATCAAGGCCGTGCCCCCCGACCAGATGGACGTCATCAACAAGTCGGGGACCTCCCGCACCACCACCTCGCCCATCCTCCGCACGGCCATGCTCCAGCTCGACCAGGCAGGGCGCGGCGGGCCGAACCCCTTCCAGGACCGGCGGGTCCGGCAGGCGGCCAACCTGGCCACGGACATCGACGGTGTCATCAAGCACGTGCTCAACGGCCTGGGGGACCGCGTGGCCACCGGCGTGAACCCCATGGCCTTCGGCTGGGACCCCAATCTCAAGCCCTACAAGCAGGACGTGGATCGGGCCAAGAAGCTCCTGGCCGAGGCCGGCTTCCCGAACGGCCTGGACATCACCTTCCACGAGGGCCCGCCGGTGGTGGAACCCGCCACCCAGCAGACCAACGACGCCATCGTGAGCGATCTCACGAAGGCGGGCTTCCGCGTCAAGCGGAACTACACGGGCGACAACACGGTGTTCGTCGCCCGCGTGAAGGAGAACAAGGCGAGCCCCATGTTCAACTGGTCCTGGGGCTACTACTCCATCTTCGACGCCGACGCCATCCTCTACGACGTGTTCAAGTGCGGCGAGACGTGGAGCTACTACTGCAACAAGGAGCTGGACGACCTGATCCA
>Ga0154441_1259_pt1 | contig 19016 bp, 21 predicted proteins | sample RifGroC2_FD_115945 | JGI IMG/M metagenome (GOLD analysis project Ga0154441, IMG submission 115945) | Candidatus Rokubacteria bacterium GWC2_70_16 | reverse complement strand
CGCGTCTCCGTCGAGCGCCTGTGCCTGTCGCGACCACCGCAAATCCCATCTTGCTCAGCGCGGCGTTCAATCTCGCGACGAGCTCCTGCTCCTTGGCCACCACTCCGTCTTTCTCGGCCAAGAGGGCGCCCACCAGTTTGAGCAGCCTGTCACTCTTCGACTCGGACATCCCGGGGCTCCTCTCGCACCCGCTCGGCGTCGTGCGCGGCGCCGGGCCACGGCCCACGGGCGACCAGTACTGTTCCCGGACTTCAAGGCGCTCCACGAGCGGGCCGCCGAGCTGGTGTGGAGGGCGTGACGGTCCCAGCGGGGGCCGCGCGCCTTCATGACAGCCGATGCAGGTCTGCGACCTCTTGGGCCCCGCCGGCGGCCCGAGGCCCGACGCGAGGCGCTCGCCCGCCTTGTCAGCCTCAACGACGAAGGCTGCGCGGATGAGATGCGTCGCGGCATCCACAACACGAAGAAGCGCCGGGCCGCTGGTGGGCGACGAAGAGGACGATGCGTAAGGTTCTGGGGCCCTGGTGGGCGAGAGTGCCACGGTCAGGACCGTGGCACTCCCGCGCCCGGCTCCCGGCGGGTCGTCGCCTTGTGCCGGGCGCGCAGGGCGGCATCGAGCTCCGAGGTGTCCCAGGGCAAGAACAGCCCCGTGTACGTCTCATTCGGCGCCGGCACGAGGTCGAGCAAGTGCGTGATCTGCGCTGGTCCACCCACGAGAAACGTCGGGACGTCAGCCTTCTCCACCAAAGCGGTGTGCCCTCGCGGCATCACTCGCTGGGCAACGAGCAAGAGGGCGCCAGGATCCAGCTTGTCGCTCGCCAGGAGCATGGCGAGAAGCTGTGCCCCTCCACTCACGTAGCCGGAGTCGGCGTCGCGCCCGATTGCGTAGTGCGCCGCGTGTCGATAGCCCTCGGAGCTGAGCTGCCAGGTGCGGCGCATGACGTCCTGATACCGCTGCGCCTGGACGGTCCGGAAGCCGAGTCTGCTTCGCGAGAGGAAGGAGAAAGAGTTGTGAGCGTAGGCGTTCGCCAGGGCCTCCTCCAGGGGTTCATGGGGATGGCTGCCCAGCCGGCGGTGCGTCGCGTCCCTGTAATTCCGGTAGATCGGTCGGGGTTGATCGCCGAAGCTCGCCGAAAGGATCTCGAGCGTCGTGGCGGTCGATTCCACGATGTGGTGGAAGAACTCGTGGTGAAAGACTTTCTCGCGAAGCCACGCCACGCAGGCATCGACGGTGGCGATACCACCGGCTAGGTTGGTGGCTGCCGTGTCGATCGCGTGGTAGATCGTGCCGGGCGGCAGAGAGCTGACGGGCACGGGTCTCGATGACAAGTCAGCGCCCTCCCCGAGGACGGGTCGGCTGCAACACCTCCTTGATCTCCCCAGGCGTGTGCTCGGAGGCCAGGATGGCAGCCCGGATCCGCGCCAGGAGGCCGGGCGACAGGGGATGTGACTGGTGGATGACTCCGCGGTCGAGGGTCTGCTGGAGAACGTCGGCGGCAACCAACCGGGCCTTGTCGCAACGGACGAAGGATCGACGGCTCAAGGACGGATGCTCACCGGGCTCGATGATCGGGAGGTCCAGACCCAGGTTCTTGGTCGATGCGCTGACGATGACGACGACGCGTCCGGGTTCGGAGAGGACGATCCAGAGGTGGGGCTCGTCGCGCGGATCCGTGAAGCGAAACGTGTCGCCCGGGTTCACCTGCCGAAGGCCGCGTCCACCCGGGCGTCGTGAGCGGCGTCCTCAAGGATGTCGCGGGCTTCCTCGGGGGTCTTGCCGATCGCGGCCAGGATCTCCGCGGGCAGGATCTCGATACGCGAGCCGTGGGGATCTCGCCATTCGGGGAACGCATGTGTCATCGTGCTCAAGGCCCACTGGTCCATGTCGCGGAAGGCTTTGAACACGTCGTCGAGCACGGCGATCTCCGCGTTCGACAGTGGCCCGAGCTCGGGCGGCTTCCTGAGGCGCACCGCCCACAGGCCCGTGCGCTCGATCTGGCCCGCCCAAGGGCCGCTCGAGGTGTACTTGCACAGATCCAGCACCCGGCTCGGGATCGGCCCCTGGTCGAGGGCGTAGTAGGTGTCACCGATCAACGGACGAGCCAAGCGCTTCAGGCTCTCACGCTCGGCCAGGTACAGGAGCTTGGCCAAGCGCATGTAGTCCATGCTGCCGCCCTCGCGGTCGATGAGGAGGGCGGCGGCAGCGGCCGCCTTGCGCTCGTTGAAGCTGAACCTCAGTTGGGGCCAGTCCCCCTCGCCCATCAGCCCTCCCCCACTTCGCCGCCCCGCGACTGCCGCGGGCGCCGGCCTCGCTCCATCCTACCACCCTGTACGGCAGGTTCCCGAGGAGACGTACGAGGCGCTGCGGCGACTGGCCGCCGAGCGGAAGTCCTCCATCAATGCCGGGGCTGTCCGCCTCCTCGCGCGCGCCGTCCGTACCGATACGGCTGCCGTTCGAGCCTTTCTCGACCGCATCGAGATCCGCCGCCCGGTCGTCCGCCGGCGCGCCCCGACGGCCGCCGCGCTGATCCGGCGCGATCGCGATGCGAGATCGCCGGAGCATCGCGCGCCTGGGCTGTCAGCGCGCGTCCTCGCTCAGGCAGGCCTCCAGCAGCTCGAGGGCGGCGCGGGTGAAGGCCCACATGTTGGCCTCGCGGTCGGTGCGGCCCGTCTCGACGGTGCGGGAGCGCTCGACGGGCCCGGCCACCGCGATGCACGCGTGCCCGCTGGGGTCGCCGTAGCGGTTGCCGCTGGGTCCCGCCGCGCCGGTCTCCGCGAGCCCCCACGTCGTGCCGAGCTTCTCGCGCACCGTACGGGCCTTGAGGAGCGCGTAGGCCTCGGTGCTGGAACGAATGCCGCGCACCCCCTCGTCGGGCACGCCGAGCAGGACCCGCCGCGCCGCCCGCGTGTAGATCACGCCGCCGCCCATGAAGTAGGCCGAGGCCCCGGGGATGGATAGGAGCGCGGCGGAGATGAGGCCGCCCGCCGAGGACTCGGCCACGGCCACCGTGTGGCCGCGCGCCACGAGGCGCTCGGCGACGGGGGCGGCCAGGGATGCGAGCAGATCAGGCACGGGCCCGAGAATACCACGCCACTGCCGGGTGCCCGTGCCAGGTCAAGAATCAGAACACCGGCGACAGCTCCGTCTGGGAGCGCACCTTGACGAAGTACTCCTTGAGCCGCGCCACGTCATCCTCGGAGACGAGGGCGGAGACCAGCACGCAGAGCAGTCCCTTGTCCTTCCAGACGATGAGGCTGAAGCCGTTCTCGCGACGGATGAGCGGGCGCCACCGGTCGATCTGGACCCGGCCCTGCTCGGGCAGGGGCACGCCGCCGCTGGGAACGATGACGTAGGTCACGGCATGGCCGTCCCTGTCCATGTAGCCCAGCGACATGCCGCGGTGCCCCTCCACGTAGGTCGGCTGGGCATTCACCAGGCGGATCTGCTCGTCCCCGGTGAAGACCCAGTTCAGGATCACGCCGCTCTCCTCCATGACGCGGGGCAGGGCCGCCGGGACCACATCGGGCTCGCGCTGTGCCCAGCTCAGCATGCGGGCGTGCTCGGTGACGACGGCGCGGGAGATCTGCTGGATGGGGTCCACGGAGCCGATCACGGGCAGCCCCGTCGCCATCCACATGACCATCAGCATGGCGGTGGCCAGCGCCGCCACCGAGGGGGCCAGCCACGCCCAGCGCCAGCGCGGCTTGCCCTCCTCGGGCATGAGCACCCGCCGCACCGCGGCCCGCAGCTGGGGCGGGGCCGGATGGCGCGGCAGCCGCTCTCTCAGCCAGCGGCCGACCTCGGGGTCGTCGCCGGGCAGATCCTGGGGCTCGGGGCACATGGTCTCAGGCCTTCCGTTCCTGTCCGTAGTCCTTCAGGTACTCGCGCATCCGCTCCTTGGCCCGGAAGATGCGCGACTTCACCGTCCCGACCGGGCAGTCCATGATCCGCGCCACATCCTCCAGGGGGAACCCTTCCACCTCGGCCAGCAGCAGCGGGGTCTTGAACTCTTCCGGGAGCCTTGCCAGGGCCCGCTCGAGGTCGGTGTGCACCTCCGTGCTCGCGCCGTCCTGATCCGGGGCATCGTGGAACATGGGCGCCCCACCCGCCGGCACACCGTCCTCCGAGAGCGCTGGCTCGCGTTCCCGCAGCCGGTAAAAGGTCAGGAAGGTATTCCTCAGGATTTGAAACAGCCAGGCCCTGAGATGGGTTCCCCGCTCGAAGCGATGGGAGAAACGCATGGCCCGGACATAGGTCTCCTGCACCAGATCCTGGGCCTCGGACCCGTTCCGGGTGAGATAGACCGCGAGGTTGTGGAGTGCGTCCAGGTGCTGGAGGGCCTCCTGGCGGAACTCTTCCTCGGGGCTCATCGGGCTCTGCGCCGCCCCGGCCTCAACGCTCGAACCAGCGGCGCGGCAAGCCGGTCATCCGCACCTCGTGCTCGTCGGCGAGGCCGGCCAGGAGCTCCTGGACCGTCTGGTAGAGGGTGGGGTGCTCCCAGTCGGGCGCCAGATCGGCCAGGGGCCTCAGCACGAAGGCGCGTTCGTGCAGCAGGAGATGCGGGATGCTGATCTCCGCGGTGGCGCTGATGACCTTCTCGCCGTAGCCGAGGATGTCGATGTCGAGCGTCCGCCGCTCGTATCGGCGGTCCTCGGGGGTGCCGCTGCCCCGCACCCGCCCCAGCGCGCGCTCGATACCCTGGAGCTCGTCGAGGAGCGTCCTCGGCGGCAGCGCGGTCTCGATGGCCACCACGCAGTTGAAGAACCACGCCTCCGGATCCGCCGCCTCGCCCGGGTCCTCCTCCCAGGGCTCGGTCTGGTAGAGGGGCGAGGCGTCCAGGAACTCCACGGCGGGGAGGCGCCGAAGCCGCTCCACCGCCTGGCGCAGGCACTCAAGCCGGTCGCCGAGGTTGGAGCCGAGGCTCAGGAACACCCTGGCCACGGTCAGCGCTCGCGGGTCACTTCCACGCCCGGAGTCGCATGCAGCCCCTCCATGGGCGGCGTCAGCTTCCGCACCCGCACCCGGACCTGCCGGCAGGGGAATTCCCCGAGCAGCGTCTGGGCCAGCCCCCCGGCGAGGCGTTCGAGAAGGTTGACGCGCTCCCGCGTGCACACTTCCACGACCCGGGCCGCCACGGCTCCGTAATCCACCGTGGCCCGCAGGTCGTCGGAGACCGCCGCGGGCCCGAGATCCACGTCCAGCTCCACGTCCACCGAGAACCAGGCGCCCACCGTCTGCTGGGCGGAGGTGACGCCGTGGTGGCCGTAGAACCGGACGTCCTCGAGGAAGATCTTGTCGGACCTCAGAGCTTGAGCCTCTGGAGCCGCTCCATGGCCTCGGCCAGCCGCTTGGCCTCGATGGTCAGGGCGATGCGGTAGAAGCCCTCGCCGGAGGGCCCGAAGCCCACGCCCGGGGTCACGACGCAGGCGGCCTCTTCCAGCAGCCGGGCCGCGAAGCTGCGCGAGTCGAGCCCGCCCGGCGTGGGCGCCCAGACGAAGAAGGCGGCCCGGGGGACATCCACCTCCCAGCCCAGCCCCCGGAGCCCGGCCACCACGACGTCGCGCCGCTCCTGGTAGATGCGCCGGTACTGCTCGGCCACGTCCTGCGGCCCGCCGAGGGCGGCGATGGCCGCCTCCTGGATCGCCTGGAACACACCCGAGTCCACGTTGGTCTTGACCTTGCCGAGCCCCGCCACGGCCTCGGCATTGCCCACGATGAAGCCCACGCGCCAGCCGGTCATGGAGTAGGTCTTCGACAGCGAGTGGAACTCGACGCCGACCTCGCGGGCGCCCGGCGTCTCCAGGAAGGAGGGCGGGCGGTAGTCGTCGAAGCGCAGTTCGGAGTACATCGCGTCGTGGCACACGATGATGCCGTGGGCGCGGGCGAAGTCCACGGCGCGGGCGAAGAACTCGCGGGTCGCCGTGGCGGCTGTGGGGTTGTTCGGGTAGTTCAGGTACATGAGCTTGGCCCGGCGGGCGACGTCGCCAGGGACAGCCCCGAGGTCGGGCATGAAGCCGTTCTGCCGCAGGAGCGGCATGAAGTGGACCTCACCGCCCGCGAACCAGGTGCCGGCCGCATACACGGGGTACCCCGGGTCGGGCACCAGCACCACGTCGCCGGGATTGACGAAGGCCAGCGGCATGTGCGCCGTGCCCTCCTTGGAGCCGACGAGCGCCAGCACCTCCGTCTCCGGGTCCAGCACGACGCCGAAGCGCCGCCGGTACCACTCCGCCGCGGCGGTGCGAAACTCGATCATGCCCTCGTAGGAGGGGTAGCGGTGATGCTCCGGGTTCTCGGCGCCGCGCTTGAGGGCCTCGACGACATGCGGGGGCGTCGGCAGGTCGGGATCGCCGATGCCCATGTCGATGAGGTCGGCGCCCCGCGCCCGCGCCTCGCGCTTCTTCTTGTCGATCTCGGCGAAGAGGTAGGGCGGCAGCCGCTTCAGGCGCTCCGCCAGCTCGGGGATTCTGGAACCGTGTGTCACGCGTTCCCTCCTAGCAGGCCGCTCCTAAAGGCCCATCTGCTTCGTTGGCGCCCTCAGCCGCACGCTCAACGTACAGAGAGTACGCCTCGCGTGCGGCCGTCGGGCGCCGCCTCGCATCTGGACCTTTTTGAGCAGCCTGCGGGTTTTTCAGCATCCTGCTAGAGCTTGATCACGGGATTGACGAGACTCCCGATGCCTGCGATGCGAACCTCCACCCTGTCGCCGGGCTGCATCGGGCCGATCCCCGCCGGGGTGCCCGTGGCGATGACGTCCCCCGGGAGGAGTGTCATCACCGCCGAGATGCGGGCCACCAGCTCCTCGACGGAGAAGATGAGGTTCTGGGTGCTGGACGACTGCTTGCGCTCGCCGTTGAGGAAGCTCTCGATCTCGAGCCCCCCTGGGTCCACGTCGGTGGCGATGCAGGGGCCCAGGGGACAGAAGCTGTCGAAGCCCTTGGCCTGGGTGAGCTGCCCGTCCCGCATCTGCAGGTCCCGCGCGGTGACGTCGTTCAGGCACGCGTAGCCCAGCACATGCTCCCGCGCGCGCTCCGCAGGCACGTGGCGCGCGCGCTTCTTGATGACCACGGCCAGCTCGGCCTCGTAGTCCACCCGGCTGGACTGGGGAGGGTAGACGATCGGGTCGCCCGGGCCGATGAGCGCGGAGGGCGGCTTGAGGAAGATGAACGGCTCGGCCGGCACGGGGAGACCCACCTCCTCGGCGTGATCGCGGTAGTTGAGCCCGATGCCGACGATCTTGCCGGGCAGGAGCGGGGTCAGCAGCACCGTCTGCCGGATCGGGTACCGCTTCCGCCCCTTCCTGAACGTCCCGAACGGGGTGCCGGCGTACTCGAGAACGTAGCTCCCCTCGATGACGCCGTAGCGCGTCTTGCCCGCCGCCTTGAACCGGACGATCTTCATGCCAGCCCGAGGACGTCCTCCATCGAGTAGAGTCCCGGGCGCGCTTCCGCGATGAACCGGGCGGCGCGGAGCGCCCCCCGCGCGAAGGTGTCCCGGCTGTGAGCGCGGTGGGTCAGCTCGAGCCGCTCGCCCAGCGCCCCGAAGGACACGGTGTGCTCGCCCACCACATCGCCGGAGCGCTGGGAGAGGATGCCGATTTCGCTCCGGGTCCGCTCCCCGGGCAACCCGTGGCGCCCGTAGACGGCCGTCCGGGTGAGATCGCGCCCGAGGGCCTGCGCCACAACCTCCGCCATGCGGAGCGCCGTGCCGCTGGGGGCGTCCTTCTTGAAGCGGTGGTGGACCTCCGTGATCTCCACATCGTAGTCCTCTCCCAGGAGCTGCGCCATCTCGCGGAGCACGCGGAAGGCCACGTTGACCGCCACGCTCATGTTGGGGGAGAGGAGGATGGCCGCCTCCCGGGCCAGGAGCTCGATCTCGTGCCGCTGGGCGGCGGAGAAGCCGGTGGTGCCGATCACCGCGCGCCCGCGCTGCCGCGCGACCGCGCGCAGGTGGGCGAGGCTCGCGTCCGCCACGGAGAACTCGATGAGGATGCGGTCGGGGCCGAGGAGGCCGTCGGGGTCGCCCGAGATCGGCACGTTCACGCGCCCGATGCCGGCCACCTCCCCCGCGTCCTTGTGAAGGGCCGGGTGGCCCGGCGCCTCCAGCGCCCCCACCAGCCGGAGGTCGTGCTCCTCCCGGAGCAGGGCGACGAGACGGCTCCCCATGCGGCCGGCCGCGCCGGCGATCACCACGTCTGGCATGGCGGCGGGATCAGCCCTGGACGAGGCCCTGCTGCTTGAGGACGGTCCGGAGGCGCTCCCGGTTGGCGTCCGTCATCCGGCACAGCGGCAGGCGGAACTCGGGCTCGAGCCTGCCCATCATGGCCATGGCTTCCTTGACCGGGATGGGGTTGGTCTCGATGAACATGGCGCGGGAGAGCGGGAACAGGCGCAGGTGGAGCTCTCGGGCGAGCTTCCAGTCTCCGGCCAGCGCCGCATGGGTCAGCTCCGCGGTGTCCCGCGGGACGATGTTGGCGATCACCGAGATGACCCCGCGTCCCCCCACGGACATGAGCGGCAGCGTGAGGTTGTCGTCGCCCGAGACCACCGAGAAGTCGGGGCCGCAGGCGAGGATCACCTGGGTCATCTGGTCGAGGGACCCCGAGGCTTCCTTCACGCCCACGATGTTCGGGCAGTCCTTGACCAGGCGCTGGAGCGTGTCGGTCTCCACGTTGACCGCCGTCCGGCTCTGGATGTTGTAGACGAGGATCGGGATGTCCACCGCCTCGGCCACGGCCCGGAAATGGCGGTAGAGCCCCTCCTGGGTCGGCCGGTTGTAGTAGGGGTTCACCACGAGCGCGCCGCGCGCCCCGGCCCGCTTCGCGTGGCTGGTGAGATCGATGGCCTCGGCCGTGGAGTTGGAGCCGGTGCCCGCGATGATCGGGATCCGGCCGCGAGCGGCCTCCACGACCACCTCCACGACGCGCTTGTGCTCGTCGTGGGAGAGGGTCGGGGACTCCCCGGTGGTCCCGCAGGGGACGATGGCGTCCGTGCCGCTCGACACGTGCCACTCCACGAGCTCCCGGAGCTTGGCCTCGTCCACCTCTCCGTTGCGGAACGGGGTCACCATCGCGACGATCGAGCCCTGGAATGTGGGTCGCATCACCAAGTCCTCCGTCATGCTCGTGCCGAAAGGGATTCCGGCACCGCGGGATTTGTCCGACTCTAGCACCACACCCCGAGCCACTTCAAGCGGACCCCTCCCGTGGCCGTCCCGCCGCCAGCTGGGGTATCATGGCCCGGCTGTCATCCCGAGAAGGAGGAGCCGGCATGTCCCCCACGTCCCAGGGCGGCCCGCGCCCGTTCCTCACCGCCGAGCGGGCCGCCGAGGTGCGCCGCCGCTTCGGCACGCCGTGCTACGTCTACGACCGCGGCACGCTCGAGACGGCCGCGCGCGAGGCGCTGGCCATGCCGGCGCCTTTCGGACTCACGGTCCGCTACGCGATGAAGGCCAATCCGAGCCGCGGCATCCTCGCGCTCTTCCGCGACCTCGGGTTGCACATCGACGCCTCCAGCGATCACGAGGTGGAGCGGGCCCTGCGCGCGGGGTTCCGTCCCCAGGCCATCCAGCTCACGTCCCAGATGCCGTCCCGGCGTCTCGCCGAGCACGTGGCCCGCGGCGTCCGGTTCAACGCCTGCTCGCTCCATCAGCTGGCGGAGTTCGGCCGCCTCGCCCCCGGCCACGAGGTCTCCGTCCGCATGAACCCGGGGCTCGGGACGGGCTCGACCAAGCGGACCAACACGGGCGGCCCCGCCTCGAGCTTCGGGATCTGGCACGAGCACCTCGGCGAGGTGAAGGCCATGGCGGCGCGCCACGGCCTCGGGATCACGCGGCTGCACACCCATGTGGGCTCGGGGACCGACCCCGAGGTGTGGAACCGCTGCGCCCTGATGACACTCGACCTCGCCGCCGAGCTTCCGGACGTCGTCGCCGTCAATCTGGGCGGGGGGTTCAAGGTGGGCCGCATGCCGGAGGAGCCCTCGGTGGACCTGGCGGAGGTCGGCGCCCATGTCCGCCGCGAGCTGGAGGCGTTTCGCCTGCGACATGGCCGCGGGCTGGGGCTGGAGATCGAGCCCGGCACCTTCCTGGTGGCGCTGGCCGGGGCGGTCGTGGCCACCTGCGTGGACGTGGTGGACACCGGGGGCGAGGGCTATCTCTTCGCCAAGCTCGACACCGGTATGCCGGAGATCGCGCGGCCCTCGCTCTACGGCGCCCAGCACCCCATCGACGTGCTCGCCACGGGCCGGGAGCCGGCGGCGGTGGTCTTCGTGGGCCCGTGCTGCGAGTCCGGCGACATCCTCACGCCGGCGCTGGGGGATCCGGAGGCCTTGGCGCCGCGATGGGTGCCGCGGCCGCAGATCGGCGATCTCGTGGTGGTGGGGGGGGCCGGGGCCTACTGTGCCGCCATGGCGACCATCAACTACAACTCCTATCCCCAGGCGCCCGAGGTGATGCTCGAGCCCGACGGGACTCTTCGCCTGCTCCGCGGCCGGCAGAGCCTCGAGCAGATCTGGCAGAACGAGGTCGACTGACTACGGGACCTGGACAGTGACCTCGTTGGAGCGGGGGCTCTCGTTCTGGGTCCGCGCGCGGTCCAGCGCGGTCACGACATAGCGGAAGCGGGCGCCGGCGGTGACCTCGCGGTCGACGAACACCGTGTTGATGGCGGCCGTGGTGCCCACACGCAGGAAGGCGCCGCTGCCGGTCGCGCGGTAGACGGCGTAGACCGCCACGTCGGCGTCCGGACTGGGATTCCAGGCGAGCCGCACCGCCGTCGGGGAGGGGATGGCCACGAGGTTGGCGGGCGGCCTCGGAGGCGTCATGTCCACGGGAGTGACGGCGACGGGTGGCGAGGCCTCGCCACGCGCCGTGCCTGCCCCCACGCTCCGCACGGCGCGGATGGCGTACCGGTAGGTGGTCTCGTTCTCGAGGCCCGTGTCGGTGAACGAGGTGGCGGCGAGAGGTTCCAGCGTGATCGGCGCCAGCGGGGCCTCCGCGCCCGCGGCACGGAGGATGAGGTAGCGGATGCCGCCCCCGAGCGGGCTGCCGTCGATGAGGCCTGACGGCGCCTCCCAGCGCAGGCGCACCTGTCCCTCGCCCGGCGCCGCGGCCAGGTTGCGCGGCGGACCCGGAGCCGCCACGTAGCCCACGACGAGCCGCTCGGAGGGCGCCCCCGAGCGCCCCGTGGAGTCCAGCGCGGTGACCACGTAGACGTACTGGCGGCCGACGGCGAGCCCCCGGCGATCCACCCACTGGACGCTGTCGCCCCGGACCACCGCCGGCTCGGGGGCCTCCAGGCGGATCGAGGCGATCTCCTCGTAGCCCACCACCTGGCCCCGGGAGACCATGGCGGACCTGAGCGCCGTCCCCTCGGCCTCCTCGCGGCGATGGAGCTTGACCGTCGCCAGGTCCCGGAGCCGCGTGCCGTCCACCCGCGTCTTCGGGTTGACCCAGCGGAGGACGATGGCGTCGGCTTCGACGGAGGCCTCCAGCGCCGATGCCGCTGCGGGAAGCCGCCGCTCCGGCGCGACGGGGGGCCCCTTCTTGCCGCAGGCCGCGAGGCCCACGCCCAGCAGCGCCAGCGCCGCCAGAGCCCAGGCCAGACGTCTCACGGGTGCCCGCCCTTCTCGGCGAGCGCCCGGGCGGCTGCCAGGGCGCGCCTCACCGCGTCCGGGGCTGTCCCGCCCAGCACCGCCCGCGCAGCGAGCGAGGCCTCCACGGTGAGGGCGCGGTGCACGTCGGCCTCGATGAGCGGCGAGAATCCCCTGAGCTCCTCCAGCGTGAGGTCCCCCAGCTCCTTGCCCTGCGCCAGGCCGTGGCGCACGGTGCGGCCCACGACCTCGTGCGCCTCCCGGAAGGGCAATCCCTTGCGCACGAGGTAGTCGGCCAGGTCGGTGGCGGTGGAGTAATGGGCCCCGGCGGCCTCGCGCATGCGCTCGACCTTGAAGGTGAGGGAGCGGAGCATCGGCGGCGCCACGGCCAGGACGGCGCGGAGGGTGTCCACGCTGTCGAAGAGCGGCTCCTTGTCCTCCTGCATGTCGGAGTTGTAGGTGAGCGGGAGGCCCTTCATGGTCGCGAGCACCGCGACGAGGTTGCCGTAGAGCCGGCCCGACTTGCCGCGGATCAGCTCGGCCACATCCGGGTTCTTCTTCTGCGGCATGATGGACGAGCCCGTGGCGAAGGTGTCGGAGAACTCCACGAAGCCGAACTCGCTGGTGGCCCAGAGCGTGAGGTCCGCCGCGAGACGCGAGAGGTGCATGCCGAGGATGGCGGCATGGGAGAGGAACTCGACGACGAAGTCCCGGTCGCTCACGGCGTCCATGCTGTTGGCGCTCGGCACAGTGAAGCCCAGCTCCCGCGCCAGCGCTTCCCGGTCGATGGGGAAGGCCGCCCCCGCCAGCGCCCCCGCGCCCAGCGGCAGCACGTTCACGCGCGCCCTGCCGTCGCGCAGGCGATCGCGGTCGCGCTCCAGCATGACGACGTAGGCGAGCAGGTGGTGGGAGAGGAGAACCGGCTGTGCCCGCTGCAGATGCGTGTAGCCGGGCATGGCGGCGCCGAGATGCTCCTCGGCGCGGTCGAGGAGGGCCGCCTGGACCTCCCGCACGCCCTCGTCCACCCGGGCGATGACCTCCCGCAGATAGAGGCGCTCGTCGAGCGCGATCTGATCGTTGCGCGAGCGGCCCGTGTGCAGCCTCCCCCCGACGGGCCCGGCCAGCTCCACGAGCCGGCGCTCGATGTTCATGTGGATGTCCTCGAGCTCGCGGCGGAACGGGAAGCGCCCCTCCGCCAGCTCGGCGCGGACGGCCGCGAGGCCGTCGAGCAGCGCGGTGAGCTCCCCCTCGCTGATGAGACCAGCCCGGGCCAGGGCGCGCGCCCACGCGACGCTGCCCTCGATATCGTGGGGCCACAGCCGGCGGTCGAAGGCCAGGGAGGCCGTGAATGCCTCGGCCTCCGGGTCCTGCCCCTGGGCGAAGCGCCCCCCCCAGGGCTTGCCGGCGCCGGCGCTCACGGGGGAGAGCCTGCCCAGACCGGGGGCGGGGCCGTCAGCGCCACGCGCGGGCCTCGGGCCTGGGCTCGGCGCCACCGTCCAGGAGCGCGGCGATCTGACTCATGATGCGCCGGGTGATCTCCTGGCGAGCGTCTCGCGTCGCCCGCCGATGCCGCGGGAGGGCCACGTGAAGCGGCGGCCCGAAGCGCACCGACAGCGGGTGCCGCCTGGGCAGGTAGAAGCGCTGGCCTGCGAGGGCCTCGAAGGTGCCCCGGATGCCGGCGGGGACGACCGGGGCCCCCGACAGGAGCGCGATGGTGGCCACCCCCGGCTGGCCGGGCATAAGGTGTCCCTGACGACTGAACGGGCCCTCGGGGAAGATCCCCACGACGCCGCCGTCCTCCAGCACCCTGAGCGCGCGCTTGATGGCCCCGGGGTCGGGACGCTGGAGGTTGATGGGGATGGAGCGGATATGGCGGTGGAAGGCCGGGTGGAGCGGGCTCGCGCGGTACACGCGCGGCATGACGAGGAAGGCGATCGGCTTCGGCAGCGCCACGCCCAGCACGACGCCGTCCAGGTAGTTGTGGTGGTTCGCCGCCAGGATGAAGGGTCCAGAGGCGGGGAGATGCTCCGCGCCCTCCACCGCCAGGTCGAACCAGGCGCGCAGCAGCGGGGCGCACCCCGCCCGCGCGAGCCGGTAGAGGAGCGGGAAGCGCTCGCCGTCGCGGCGCGGCGCGGGCAGAGCCCTCGGCCGCGGCAGGATGGACACCGCGCTCCGGTCCTCCGCTGGCGTCATGACGCGGTCGGTTATAGCACTCGCTGCCGGCTCAGACAAGGAAGCCACGGGCGCGCCCCGTCAGCGCGATTTCGCCAGGCGGTACCGCGCCACGGCGGTGTTGTGGTCGGCGAGACTGCTCGAGAAGTGGTGGCGGCGATCATCCACCGAGACGAAGTAGAGATAGTCCACCCGCGCGGGATTGACCGCGGCCTCCAGGGCCGCGCGCCCGGGGCTGGCGATGGGCCCCGGCGGCAGGCCCACGCGCCGGTACGTGTTGAACGGCGAGTCGACCTGCAGGTCCTCGCGCGACAGCGCGCGGACGTTCTTGCCGAGCGCGTACTGCACGGTCGGGTCGGCCTGTAGCGGCATGTCGCGCTTGAGCCGGTTCCAGAACACGGCCGAGATGAGCGGCATCTCGTTCCGCTCCACGGCCTCCTTCTCGATGATGGAGGCCAGCGTCAGCAACTGGTGGACGCCGAGCTCCCGCGCCCGCGCCTGCTCGCGCAGCTGCGGCGTGATCTGCTCCCGCATGCGCGCCACCATGCGCGCCAGCAGCTCCTCCGCCGCCATGCCCTTCACGACCTGGTAGGTGTCGGGGAAGAGGTAGCCCTCCACGCTGTCGGCGTCGATCTCGAGCCGGCGGAGGAACACGCGGTCGTGGGCCGCCCGGAGCACGTCCCGGGCCGCGGCGAGGCGCTCCGCCTCGAGGAGCCGCGCCAGATCGTCCAGGGTCGCGCCCTCGCGGAGGAGGACGGTGTGCTGGAGGACCCGCCCGCCTTCGAGAAGCGACAGCACGTCCAGCGTGGTCGCGCCCTGGGGGAACTCGTACTCGCCTGCCTTGAGGGCGCGGGCGCTACCCCGGACGACGGAGAGCAGCGTGAAGCCGAGGGGACTCCGGATCACGCGGGCCTCGCCGAGCCGCCTGGCCATGGCCAGAAGTCCCATCTGGGGTGGGATCTCCACCACCCGGGCGCCGTGGGCGAGCCCCGGGGCCGCGGTGGAAACCCACCACGCCTGCAGTCCGAGGAACAGCAGGAGCAGCGCCGCGGCGACCCCGAGCACCATCCGCCAGGCGTTGCCGGGGCGCTGGGATGGCTCGGCCCGGCTCGCGGAGAACCACGGTCGCTCCATCATGATTTCGTGTTATCTTGCCTGGACTTCAGGGCCCAGTCAACGAAGCGGGGCCGCGACGCCCTGACGGCTCCCTTTCCGGGGTTTTCCTGGTATAATCCTCCTCCGGGGCGCCGCCGCCCGACCTTCCCAGGAGGAATTCCCATGCTGCAGCTGATGCTTCCGGTCCGTCACGAGTGGCTCGCCAGGGAGCGCGCGTACGGCAAGATCGCGGTGGAGCCGTTCGAGCCGGGCTTCGCGCTCACGGTCGGCAACGCCTACCGCCGGGTGCTCCTCTCCTCCATCCACGGCGCGGCCCCCACGTGGGCCAAGATCGAGGGCGTGCTCCACGAGTTCTCCTATCTCCAGGGCGTGAACGAGGACGTCCTCGACATCATCATGAACCTGCGGAAGGTGATCTTCGCCCTGCACGTGAACCGGCCGAAGATCCTGCGGCTCAAGGCGCAGGGCCCGCGAACGGTGACGGCGGGGAACTTCGAGCCCGACGCCGACGTGGACATCCTCACGCCGGAGGTGACGCTGGCGACGCTGGACAAGGACGGCAGCCTCGACATGGAGCTGTGCGTGGAGCGCGGCCGCGGCTACCAGGCTGCCGAGCGGCGCGAGCCGGAGGCCCTGCCCATCAACGCCATGCTCGTCGATTCGGACTTCTCCCCCGTGAAGCGCGTCAACTTCCACGCCGAGCCGCTGTCCGGCGGCGCCGAGGAGCGCCTTGTCCTGGAAGTCTGGACCAACGGCAGCGTGACGCCCGAGGCCGCCGTGGCCGAGGCCTCGCGGATCCTGGAGGACCAGTTCACCCTGCTCGTGGACTTCCCGCATGCCCAGCCCGAGGAGGAGCAGGGCGGGGAGCAGGGGACCGAGCCGCCGCCCAGGATCGAGCTGAACGAGCATCTCTTCCGCAACGTGGACGAGCTCGAGCTGTCGGTGCGCGCCTCCAACTGCCTCAAGACCGCCAACATCCGCAGCATCGCCGACCTCGTGCAGAAGACCGAGTCGGAGCTGCTGAAGACCAAGAACTTCGGGAAGAAGTCCCTGAACGAGATCAAGACGATCCTGGGAGAGATGGGGCTCTCCCTGGGCATCCGGCTTGATCCCGAGGAGCTGGAGCGGCTGCGCGCGCAGTACGAGCGCGGCTTCGAGGGCTAGCCTTCCCTCCCGCTCCCGCGCGTCCCACCACGGCCTCCGGCCTCCCGCCGGGGGCCGTGGTGTCTTCAGGGAGAGCCTCGGGATCCAGGTCGAGCCGCTCCGTGATCCCGCGGGCCCAGCGCGTGATCCACAGCCGCGCCCCGTCGGTCTCCAGGATGACGGCGCCGTCCCGGTCCGTGCGGTAGACGCGCGCCCCGGCGGCGGCCAGCCGCTCCAGGGTCTCGACGGCCGGATGACGGAAGGGGTTGCGCGCCCCCACCGAGACCACGGCGACGCCGGGCCGGGCGACCTCGAGGAAAGGGCGGTTCGTCCCGAAGCGGCTGCCGTGATGAGCGACCTTGAGCACGAGGCTCCTGAGCGATGGCCCGCGGTCCAGGAGGGCCCTCTCGCCGTCGAGGCTCAGGTCGCCCGTGAGGAGGAGCGAGAGGCCCCGCCAGTCGAGCCTCAGGACCAGGGAATGGTCGTTGTTGCTCACCGGCCCGCTCCCGGGGGCCGGAGGCGCATCCGACGAGGCCCGCGGGGGGTTCAGGACGGTCACGAGGGCCGACCCGACCCAGATGCGCTGCCCCGCCGCCAGGACGCGGCGGGGCACCCTCGAGCGCTCCAGCGCGCGCACCGTCTCCTCGCTGCCCGCGGTCCACCGGCCGTTCTCCCACACCTCGCCCACCCGGAAACCCCGCATGATGGCGGCGAGACCGCCCACGTGATCGGCGTCGGAATGAGTGGCCGCCACCACGGCGAGCCGTCGCGCCGGCAAGTTCCACAAGAACGGCGCCACGACCCGCTCTCCCGCGTCGAAGCGTCCCGCGCCTCCGGTGCCGCCGTCCACGAGCATCCGCTGCCCCTCCGGGAGATCGATCAGCACCGCGTCGCCCTGGCCCACGTCGAGGAAGATCACTCTCAGCCGGCCGTCACCCGGGCGGAGCCAGGGCCACGCCGACAGCGCCACCGCCAGGGCAAGGAGGCCTGCCGCGGCGCCACGCGCCCAGGGCCTGGCGCTCGCGTGAGGCAGCAGGAGCAGGGCCGCGTACCACGTCGCGATGGCGGCCCAGCCGGGCGCCGGCAGGTGCACCATGGCCGCGGGGACGGCCGCCGCCGCCCACACCGCGAGGCGGAGCAGGAGCAGGAGGGCCCACAGCGCATCGAAGAGCAGGCCGCCCGCCGCCTCGCTCAGCGCTGTCACGACCACCGCGAGGAGCCCGAGCGTGGTGGCCGCTCCCGCCAGCGGGACCACCGCGAGGTTGGCCGCCACGCCGACGAGCGAGAGCTGGTTGAAGTGGGCGGCCATGATCGGGGTGACGGCCCCCTGGGCGGTCAGGCTCACGGCGACGGCCACGGCGATCACGCGTGGCCAGCGGCGGGCCTCCAGCGCGGCCTGCAGGGCCGGAGCCGCGTAGACGATGCCGGCGGTCGCGGCGAAGGAGAGCTGGAAGCCCGGATCCCAGAGGTCAGCGGGGCGCCAGGCGAGCAGCAGGAGCGCCGCCAGCCCGAGGGCATTGCCCACCCGGGACTCGCGCTCGAGCAGCATCCCGAGGAGGATCAGGAGCCCCATCACCGTGGCCCGCAGGACAGAGGCCTGGCCGCCCACGACCAGCGCGAAGCCGGCGAGGACTGCGGCGGCGACAAGCGCCGTCGCGCGCCGGGGCACCCCGAGGAGGGCCAGCGTCACGAAGACGGAAGCGGCGAGCAGCGCGACGTTGGAGCCGGAGACGGCCAGCACGTGATAGACACCGGCGCGACGGAACGCCTCGTCCGTCTCGCTCGGCATCGCGCTCCGCTCCCCCAGCACGAGCCCCGCCAGGAGGGCCGCCGAGCCCTCCGGGAGCCGCGCCCGCATCGTCGCCACCGCCCATCGCCTGACGCGCACGGGCCATGGCGGCGCGTCCGCCGTGAGCGCCCCCAGCCGGTCGCCGCGGCCGCTGCCGACGAGGACGATGCCCTCGCGCCGCAGGTGCGCCGGGTAGTCGAAGGCGCCCGGATTCCTGAAGCCCACGGGCGGGTGGAGGCGGACCCGCGCCCAGAGGCGCTGCCCTTCGCCCAGGGTCTCGGCGCTCTCGCCGTAGATGGTGAGCAGGAGGCGTCCCGTGGCCGGCCGACGGGCCTCGTCGTCCCAGGCCGCATCCACCTCGAGGAGGAGGCGCATCCGGTCGGGGGCCCAGCGGACCGGCTCCTCGGCGAGCGTCCCTTCCACCGTGATCGGGCCCTCTCCTGCCAGGGCCGCGATGTGCTCGGGCGGCAGCGGCTGGGGGTGGACGCGCAGGAGCGCAATGGCGCAGACGGCCAGGAGGAGCGAGGCCGAGGCCAGCCGCTCCTGGCGCAGCGCGAGGGTCACGGCCGTGACCGCCAGCAGGCTCGTCCCGCAGGCGATCAGCCACGGGGTGGGGATAGACAGCCACGCGCCGGCCGCGATGCCGCCCGCCCAGGCGAGCGCCAGCGGAACCAGTGGCGCCGCGGCGACTCCCATCCTATTCGCCCACGGTGATCAGGTCGCGCAGGGCGGCAAGCTTCTTCGGGCCCAGACCGAGGATCTGGCGCAGCGTCTCGGGGGAATCGAAGCGGCCGCGGCGCTCGCGCTCCTCGAGGATGCGCCCGGCCAGCGCCGGACCGATCCCCGGCAGCCGGGCGATCTGCTCGACGCTCGCCTGGTTGAGGTCGAGCGGGCGCGGGTCCGGGGGAACGGGATCGGACGGCTGGCCGGGCTCGTCCGCGGGGCGGGGCGATGCAGCCCACCGGCGCGGTCTGGGCTCGCGCGCAGAGGGCGGTGGGGGAGGCGCCAGCGGCGGAACCGGCTCCTCGCGGTCGAAGGACTCGAGTCGCTCCGCCTGCTCGGGGAAGCCGGCGCGCCACTCGCGCACGGCGAGCCCCAGGAGGAGCAAGGCGGCCACGACGAGGAGGAGCCGGAGCTGAGGGGGCGGGTACAGCATCACCCTCACCCTGCCACCCCCGCCCGCGCCCGACTAGAGTGTCAGATCAGA